>Ga0222428_100034_pt1 | contig 364391 bp, 293 predicted proteins | sample 2B5Ametagenome_FD_182471 | JGI IMG/M metagenome (GOLD analysis project Ga0222428, IMG submission 182471) | Enriched microbial communities from leaf-cutter ant dump, University of Wisconsin, Madison, United States - 2B5A (version 2) | ecosystem: Environmental > Terrestrial > Nest > Insects nest... | reverse complement strand
TTCTAAAAGCCCTTCGGGCATCAATAGTGATAGTAATTTGCGTTCGGCGTCTTGCAAGGGAGATCTGTATTAAAGATGCTAAATTAGCAAATTTTTGATATTCCCCCAAGAATTCTGATTGATCCATCCATTGATCCTATTAAACCAAAGCAATAAGGGAATATATAACAAAAAAAAAGACTGTATCAATTATTTATGATACAGCCTCTATTTGTACCCGGAGCCGGAGTCGAACCGGCACGGTTTCCCACTGGTGTTTGAGACCAGCGCGTCTACCAATTCCGCCATCCGGGCATATCCGTTTGGGATGATGCAAAAGTAAGGAAAGTTTTTGTTTTTCCAAACGATCTTCTGCTTCTTTTCCTAAACTACCTGAAAATGAATTAGAAATTTTTTACAAACCTATTTGTAATACCCCTCCAAAGGCTTAACTGGCATTTTTTTCTTAAATTTAAGCTGGAAATATTAGGCAAATCATGGAAAAGGTAAAGTTAGGAAACAGTGAAATTGAATTTAAACCCATCGTTTTCGGTGGAAATGTATTTGGATGGACTGTCGATGAGCAACAGTCGTTTGCTCTTTTGGATGCATTTGTCGATATGGGTTTTAGTTTTATAGATACATCCAACAACTACTCTCATTGGGTGCCGGGCCACACTGGGTCAGAGTCCGAATCCATTATAGGTAAATGGATCAGTAAACGAGATGTACGGGATAAAATTCAGATTGCGACGAAAGTGGGCGGACGCCATGCCGGTAATGACAAACCCAATTTGAAAAAAGAACATATTATCCAGTCTGTTGACGAATCGCTCTTACGGCTACAAGTAGACACAATAGATCTTTATCAGTCGCATCACGATGATCTTTCAACAGCCATAGATGAAACGCTGTCGGCTTACCAGCAATTGGTACAAGCTGGAAAGGTAAAATGGATTGGAGCGTCTAATTTAAGCCCTGAGCGCCTAAAAGAATCATTAGTTGTCGCTGAGCAGCATGGTTTCCCTACCTATATTGCCATTCAGCCCGAATATAATTTGTACGACCGTTCAAAATATGAGAAAGATTATGAAAAGCTCGCAGTTGAAAATCACTTGGGTGTAATCTCCTACTATTCCCTTGCATGCGGATTTCTTTCGGGAAAATATAGGTCGATAGCGGATGTTAAAGGTGTGAAACGAGCAGATGCCTTAAAAGATCGGTTTAATAATCGTGGACTTCGTATTCTGGATGCCTTAGCCCAAGTAGCCCATAATCAACAGGTCGCTATGTCAACAATTGCGCTCGCGTGGATTCTTCATCGGCCTTCGGTCACCGCACCTATTGTCAGTGCCACCTCACTACAACAACTTGAGGAACTAGCCAAAGCAACCGCAATAAATTTGTCCGCTGAAGAGATGTCGCTATTGAATATAGCTAGTATATGGTAAAATTGTTGATGAATAATGTTTTAATTAGTTGGTATTGAGGTTTTTAAAATAAATTTGACACCATCCAGAATATTATTTGGGAAGCGAGGCCGTCAAAGGTCTCATATTTGTATCTTGGGTAAATCAATTATTTATATTTAATACTATAAATGTCTGGTTTTTAGTATGAAAAATATCCTGACAAAATATTATTTTGTCAGGATATTTTCTATTTTTATCGTCTTAAATGGAACAATCAGGAGTTTGCTGGTCTCTTTCCATTCAATAAGTTAAGAACTTCTTTTGGTACCATTGCGCTGACATCTCCTCCGTTAAACCAGATATCCCGTACGATAGTTGACGATATGTGAGCCTTCCCGGTTCTGCTCATCAAAAAATAGCTTTCGATTGTAGGGTTTAGCAAAAGGTTGTTTTGAGCTATCGCATTTTCAAACTCGAAATCTCCTGTATTTCGTAAACCGCGTAATATAAATTTCGCACCGACTTTCTGGCAGAAATCTACAGTCAAACCACTATATTTTACGACTTCTATTGTCTGGACACCCTGAAAAACATGCTGTATGCAATTGACCCGTTCTTTGTGGTTCAACATGCCTTTTTTGTTCGCATTATAACCTACAGCAATAATGATTTTATCAAAGAGCGGCAGGGCTCTTTCGACTAGATCTTGATGAGCTGAAGTAAAAGGGTCAAATGAGCCCGGAAAAACAGCAATTTTCATATTATAAAGGATTTGAGTAAAATGAAAAAGACGAATAACCGTATTTTCTGGTTTCTATAAAATTTGGGTGGTTCTCCATCTGCCTCGTCGAGGGATGTTCTACAATAAGAAGGCCATTGTTATTCAGTAGATTGTGTTCGAAAATCAATTTTGGTAATTGGGGCAGTTTTGGAATATCGTATGGTGGATCCGCAAAAATTAGGTCATAAGTATTTTTACAGCTGCTAATAAACTTAAAGACATCCGCTTTCCGGGCTTTGATCTGTTCAAGTTTCATTTTTTTTGCAGTTTCGGTAATATATTGCACACATTTAAAATGCAAATCAATGGAGTCAACCTGTTTTACTTCGCGTGATGCTAGTTCAAAACTAATATTTCCAGTCCCCGCGAAAAGATCAAGACAATTTAGTCCATCAAATTCCAGACGATTCTGCAAAATATTAAACAACGCCTCTTTAGCAATATCTGTAGTTGGCCTGACCGGTAAATTGGTCGGTGGGTTCAGCCTTAAACCACCTATTCTACCTCCTATTATTCGCATAATATTGAATCAAACAGTACGTTGTACGGAGTTAGGCTGCTTTCGATCTCTTGATCCGCCAGGACTACTTTTGTTTTCAACTCCAGGACTTCGATGTCGCCTGCATAGGATGCAATCCGTTTATAATAAGAATCATCGGGAACCTCACCGGAAAGGAGGATCTTATCGATGGAATCACCCAGACTGAACTGTGTCAATATATTCAAAACGAAATAGCTTATATCATCAAGGTTATGGATTTCAAAACTATTATAAAGCTGAAACCCACCATTTTTGAATAGATAAAAGTCAACGATGTTGTCAGCTACAAAGTGTAATCCCAACGCAGTTCCTCTAATGGATATGCGCTCCTGAGCACGGTCAAGTACAACAGCAAATTCGGGAAGAATCACGGCGTCAGGAAATAATCTGCGCCAACGATTTAAAAGAAGTTTATCGAACTGATATAAAGCTACTAAACCAAGGTTATCTAAATAGTATATGAATGTTTTTTCAAGATCTGAAGTGCCCAAAAATTGCAGGTATTGTGCAATACTATCCTTCTGAAAAACCTCTTTAGGTATAAATGTAAAACTCTGGTGTGGGATCACAACCCGAACGAATCGAAACGGCAGACTCATTATTCTTGTTGCATCTAAAATTGGCTCCTCTGAAGGATATTCGATCAATATCGGTGCCACTGACTTCTTATCGACTACCGCTAACACATCTTTTTGGAAGCCAGCTTTTACCAAAAGGTTATACTCAGGTAAGTAATGAATGTTAAATTGTTTTGAAATATAATTCATTCGCTGAATTGTAAAAATAAAAACTTGTTAAAGCAAAAGTAGCTTTTTCTAGAGGATAAGACAAACCTTTTAAATAACTTTGGGCGTGTTCATCAAAAATCTGCTCATACAACAATTTCCTTGGCAACCAACCGCGCAGCAGCTGGAAGCATTCGAGTTATTGGAAGAGTTTCTGCTTGCTTTCGACAGGCATTCTTGTTTTGTACTCAAAGGCTATGCTGGTACTGGTAAAACAACATTAATTGCGGCATTGGTCAACGTACTGCCCGCATTGAAGAAACGGGCAATACTCTTGGCTCCGACAGGTAGGGCTGCTAAAGTGATGAGTTATTATTCGGGAAGAAAGGCTTTAACCATTCACAAGAAGATTTATCGGAAAAAGTCCGCCATTTCTTTTCAATTGGACTTTACACTTGCAGAAAATCTACATGAGAATACGCTTTTTATTATTGACGAAGCTTCAATGATATCCAACGAAGCTGTCAATGTGTTTTCAAAAAGTCTTTTAGATGACCTGATTCGTTATGTACAATCTGGCGAGAATTGTAGCTTGCTTTTTGTAGGTGATACTGCTCAATTGCCTCCTGTTGGTCTATTGGACAGTCCGGCATTAAGTCCCGGTTTTCTTGAGCATGAATTTCATCTCTGTGTCTATCCATACGAACTCACTACCGTGGTTCGGCAGTCCCAGGATTCGGGTATATTGTACAATGCGACTAAAATACGAAATGAGATCATATCGGCTGAAGAAGGACAACATGACTTTCCATTTCCAAAATTCATAACAAAAGGATTTAAAGATATTTACAGAATGACAGGTGAACGGTTGATTGAGGGGATAAACTATGCCTATGATAAATATGGCGTAGAAAATACCATGATCATATGCCGTTCAAACCGTTCAGCAAACCTATATAATCAGAATATCCGCAACAGGATTCTTTTTAGAGACGAAGAACTAACAGGTGGGGATTATATCATGGTCGTGAAGAACAATTACTTCTGGCTACAAGAGAACAATATGGGTGATGGTTTTATTGCAAACGGCGATATGGCCAAAGTCCGGAAAGTGAGTAATATCCACGAACAACACGGTTATAGATTTGCTGATGTTACGCTGGAATTTATGGATATTGATGAAATAGAGCCCATCACCTGTCGCGTTATTTTGGACAGTCTCTATACAGAAGGACCTAATCTTTCGTATGAAAGCCAGAAAAACCTATACGAAGAAATCGGGATGGATTACGCAGATATTCTGGATAAAAAGGATCGACTTGAAGCTATTAAGAAAGATCCTTATTATAATGCATTACAGATCAAATTTGCTTTCGCAATCACTTGTCACAAAGCTCAAGGCGGACAATGGCCCATTGTTTTTGTTGATCAGGGATATGTCAATGATGAGATGTTGGATCTTGAATTTCTTCGCTGGCTATATACAGGTGTTACCCGCGCCACGCAGGAGCTTTTTTTGGTAAACTTTAATGAAAACTTCTATCCATCATAGGATTATTACATGAAACATTCTTTTGGCTGTGTAATAATGAATATTTTAGCGATCAAAACCAAGATTACATAATTATCTATATTTATTTGATGCGTAAGTTCTATTTTATCTTTGCAGCCGGTCTATTGCCTTACTTTGCTTCTGCGCAACAGCTTCAGGAGCCTCCGGTAAAACCGAATTATCAGCTGGCTGCCAAATTCTCGCCGGAGAAATTAAAAAAAATGATTTTCTCTACGACCATTAAGCCAAACTGGATCAATTTTTCGGATCGTTTTTGGTATGATTATGCCAGCCCACAAGGGAAAAATTGGTATATCGTCAATCCAGCGCTTAAAAAGAAAGAGGCTCTTTTTGATAGCGAGCATGTAGCTGCCCAAATTACTAAAATTGTCAAAAACCCTGTGGATGCCCAACATCTGGAATTACAGGGCTTGAAATTTACGAAAGATGAAAAAAAGATCAGATTTCAGATTCAGAGCACAAAGGATACGGTAAAATCCAAAGATGAAATCGAAAAACTTAAAAATAAAGCCGATACTACGAAAAAGAAACTCTTCTATTTAGAATATGATTTTGCGTCAAAGATCGTATCCGAAATTAGTGATTCCACGAAAGTAAAAGCTCCCCTGTCTTGGGCAAGCTTCTCCCCTGATACTAATACGGTGTATTTTGCCAAAGACTTTAATCTGTATTGGATGGATAAAACCAATTATCTCAAAGCGGTCAAGAATGAGAAAGATAGCACCATTGTTGAACACCAGATTACAAAAGACGGTGTACAATACTATGCTTGGGGCGGTGACGAATATAGTACTACGACCGGTGACGAAAAGGATAAAGACAATGAAACGAAACGCAAACGTGTATGGATAAGCTGGTCACCGGATGGTCGTTATTTTACGCTGACAAGAAAAGATAATAGATCGTTGCGACCTTTATGGGTGATCAATAATGTAGGTTCTTCTCGGCCTACCCTTGAGACTTATAAATACCAGATGCCGGGTGAGGTTGATTCAACCGAGACTGAATTCTATATCTTTGAGGCAGCAACAAAGGTGCCGCGCAGGTTAAATATCGCCGCTTTTAAAAACCAGACCATTTCCAACTGGACCAAAACACCAGACAGAAATTCATACAAAGAAGATTATTACATTAACTACTGGCTGGGTAATAACGAAGAATTCTATATTTCCCGCTCCAGCCGTGATTTAAAAAGAATAGATCTCTTAAAGGTAAATGTGAACGGTACAGTAAACCCCATTATTCAGGAACGCTCCAATGTATATCTGGATGTTCAAAAGCCATTATTGGTTGAAAATGGGAAACAATTGGTTCATTGGTCAGAAAGAGACGGATGGGGTCATTACTACCGCTATGACACCAACGGTAAATTTATGAATCAGATTACTCAGGGAAGCTTTCATTGTGAGGAAATTACGGGGCTAGATCCAACAACCCAAACCTTGTTTTTTACAGCCGCTGGTCGTGAGAAAAATGAGGATCCCTATTACCTTCACCATTATAGTGTCAATCTAAACGGAAACGGAATTAAACTGCTGAATCCAGGAAATTTTGATCATCAGATCGAGATGAGTGAATCGTCCAAATATTTTGTAAACAATTCTTCAAGAGTAAATACAACACCCGAATCTATATTATTAAATAGCAATGGACAGAAGATCATGACGCTTGAAAAGGCCGATTTGTCTCTGTTATTCGCTGCAGGATATAAATTCCCTGAGCCGTTTAAGGTAAAGGCTGGTGATGGTACCACAGATCTCTATGGTGTTATGTACAAACCTTTTGATTTTGATAGTACAAAAACCTATCCTATCGTAGAATATGTCTACCCGGGGCCACAGACAGAAGCTGTCAATAAATCCTTTGGACGGAGCATGGACCGGATAGACCGATTAGCTCAATTTGGCTTTATCGTGGTTACTGTAGGAAATCGGGGCGGACATCCATCCCGCTCACAATGGTACCATACCTATGGTTACGGCAATCTGCGGGATTATGGATTGGAAGATAAAAAGGTGACAGCAGAGCAACTCGCAGACCGTTACAAGTTTATTGACATCAATCGTGTAGGTATTACGGGGCACTCCGGAGGTGGCTTTATGTCGACAGCGGCAATGCTTGTTTATCCTGACTTCTTTAAAGTTGCCGTGTCGGGAGCGGGCAACCATGAAAATCAGATCTACAACCGCTGGTGGAGCGAACGTCATCATGGTGTAACTGAAAAGGTTTCAGCAAAAGGTGATACGACGTTTTCTTATCAGATCAGCAAGAATACAGAATTAGCCAAGAATCTTAAAGGCCGACTGTTGATTGCAACGGGTGATATTGACAACAACGTGCATCCGGCAAATTCGATCCGGATGGTCGATGCATTGATCAAAGCAAATAAACGATTTGACTTTCTGCTCTTGCCGGGACAAAGACATGGATTTGGCGATATGACAGAGTATTTCTTCTGGAAGATGGGTGATTATTTTAGTCAGCACCTTTTGGGGGATTCCAAAATGAATGAAGTCGATATGATTGAAATGAATCGAGAGAAGCCGTTAAAATAACAGGTTTTATGACCAATGATGAAAAAATAAAGTTTTTGTCCGTTACCTTAAGATCGTTTGAGGTAACGGATTTTTCTTTGGATATGCTTGCCGATATTAGCCTTCAGGATTTGCTCAACATTTCGCTGGAAAAAGATAAAACACTGTCTTTTCGTGCTGCCTGGGTGTTTGAAACTATTGTATTAAAGGATACGGCCCTGCTTCAAGGATTGTTGCCACAATTCTTTGATAATTTGAAAAAACAAAAAAACTGGAGCTGCCTCAGGAGTTATAGCAAAATTTTGATGTACTTGACATCAAAGAAAAATAAAAGCTATCATCTTGATGACAAGACTGAAGAAGAGCTTATTGAACTTGCTTTTCAATGGCTGATTGAGCAGCAATGCCCTGTAGCTGTTCTAGTCAATTGTTTGGATATATTAAATAATCTGAGCAAGAAACATGCTTGGATAAAAGAGGAGCTTTTTGCTCAGATCAGTTATTTTCAGAAGATAAAACCTAGTCCAGCATTGTTAAGCCGCACGAAGCGAATCCTTCAAAGTCGCTGATTGGAAGGATATTTTTAAGCTTAGCAATTAAAACAATGTATTTCCTTTTGGATTATGTGTGCGGCCGAGATGCTTATATGCAGCTTCGGTACATTCACGTCCTCTGGAGGTGCGCATGATATAACCTTCTTGGATCAAAAAAGGTTCATATACCTCTTCTATTGTGCCTTCATCTTCCCCTACGGCAGTGGCAACAGTTTTGAGTCCAACGGGGCCGCCTTTGAATTTATCTATAATTGTGGTCAAGATTTTATTATCCATTTCATCTAATCCATTTTCATCAACATTAAGCGCATGAAGTGCATATTTTGCTATTTCCTGATCGATACTTCCATTTCCTTTAATCTGGGCAAAATCTCGTGTTCGACGCAACAAAGCATTTGCAATGCGTGGGGTTCCCCTACTCCTGCGTGCTATTTCGTACGCTCCTTCGTCGGAAATTGGTGTATTCAGAATGTGCGCAGAACGAAGTACGATCGTAGTCAATAATTTTGCATCATAATATTGAAGGCGTGAATTGATGCCAAACCGTGCGCGTAGCGGTGCTGTCAGTAAGCCCGATCGGGTTGTTGCACCAATAAGGGTAAAAGGATTCAATGAAATCTGAACAGAGCGGGCATTTGGTCCAGTCTCCAGCATGATGTCAATTTTGAAATCCTCCATTGCCGAATAGAGATACTCTTCAACCAAGGGACTCAAACGATGGATTTCATCAATAAAGAGCACATCTCCCTCTTCCAGATTTGTCAGTAGCCCAGCAAGGTCCCCGGGCTTATCCAAGACCGGGCCGGAGGTAATTTTTATTCCTACTCCCATTTCATTGGCAATGATGTGGGATAGTGTTGTTTTACCTAATCCCGGAGGCCCATGCAACAATACATGATCCAACGCTTCTCCGCGCAATCGTGCAGCTTTCACAAAAATATTCAGATTTTCCAATATTTTTGCCTGTCCCGTAAAATCTTCAAAAGCCTGGGGGCGCAATGCCCGTTCGATATCGCGATCGGTATTGCTCAGACGTTCGGCATTTGGATCTAAATTCTCGTTCATTGACCAATAATATTAATTTCTCTTATAACTTTTTCCGATACTTCCCAGTTTAAGCTGGATTACGCCAAAAAAAGCTTCCTTGAAGATGCTTGTACTCATTTTAGATGTGCCCTCGGTTCTATCGGTAAATATGATAGGCACCTCTACCACATTAAAACCATATTGAATGGCGGTAAATTTCATCTCAATCTGGAAAGCATAGCCAACAAATTTAATCCTGTCCAAAGGAATGGTCTTTAGCACCTCCCGCGTAAAACAGACAAAACCAGCTGTAGCATCTTGAATTTTAATTCCGGTAATAAAACGTACATATACTGATGCAAAATATGACATCAATACCCTGCTCATAGGCCAGTTGACAACATTTACCCCTTTAATATAGCGGGAACCGATACTCATATCGGCACCATCTAAGCAGGCTTGTCTCAATCGGACTAGATCTTCAGGATTGTGGCTGAAATCCGCATCCATTTCAAAGATGTACTGATAATGTTCCCTTGCGAGCCCCCATTTAAATCCGTGGATATACGCTGTTCCCAAGCCTAGTTTCCCTTTCCGTTCTTCTATAAATAAACGGTCTTGAAACTCATTTAATTGCAAACGCTTTACGATATCCGCCGTTCCATCAGGCGATCCGTCATCAACAATCAGAATATCAAATGCATGTGATAAGGAAAAAACTTTACGAATGATTTTTTCAATATTTTCCTTTTCATTATATGTTGGAATAATAACTAAACTCTCCGCCACTTTCTTTTATTTAAGACCAGTAAAGGTAACAATTTAAGCCAAATTCTCTACTAAGAATTTTGATGAAATCTGTACAAAAAGGTTATTTTGAAGGAATGTGTTTGATGTCCTCTGCTTTTAATAAGCAAAGTATCTGCCCCTCTAAAACAATATGATTGATAAAAAGAAAAGCCCGCTACTATGGGAGTAACGAGCTTTCATTAACCAATTATAAACTTAAATTATGAGACTGCAAATATGGTGAATATTGCTTATATATGCAAATTTTAATGCGTTTTTATGCAACATTTTCAATACAGTGTCTTAGTTTTTATCAAAACTATTTGATAATATGCATAATACTGCAATTTTATCGATCAACTTCGCCCAGCACGATATCGATTGACCCAAGTATGGCAATAAGGTCGGCAATTAAAACCCCTTTTCCCAATTCGGAAATGACAGAAAGATTGTTGAAACTTGGTCCTCTTGATTTCACTCTTAAGGGAATATCAGATTTTTCTTTCGTTACAAAATAAAAACCAAGCTCTCCTTTCGGGTTCTCCGCACGCACATAGTAATCTTGCGCTTTCAAATTTACTTTTTTGGGCACCAACGCACGTGGATCAAAATCCGCTGTACGCTTAAAGTCTTTCTCTAAACGTTCAAGGCATTGTTCAACGATGCGTACAGATTCGCGTACTTCATCTACCCTAACCTTATAGCGGTCCCAGCAATCTCCAATACTACCCATGACTCCTTGTCCTACCGGGACCTCAAAGTCTATTTCCGGATAAACGGAATATCCATCAATCCGTCTCAAATCCCATTTAATACCTGAGGCTCGTAGCATAGGGCCAGAGACACCGTAATTAATCGCAACCTCAGCTGGTAAGATGCCAATATTAGCTGTTCGCGATATAAATATCTGATTCTGCGTTAATATCTCATCAAGCTCCACTAGCTTTGGCTTAAAATAACGTATAAATTCGGAACAACGTGTTTCAAAACCAACGGGCAAATCGTAGAAAAGCCCGCCTACCCATATATAGTTATATAACATGCGAGAACCGGATACCCATTCCAACATGTTCATGATATGCTCACGATCTCTAAAGCACCATAGAAAAGGAGTTGTGGCACCGATATCAATACCGTATGTGCCGATAGCAATAAGATGTGATGCAATGCGATTAAGTTCACAGACTAATACACGGATATATTCTACCCTTTTGGGGATCTTACTATCCAAACCCAGCATACGTTCTACACCCATGACAAATGCATGGCTATTGTTCATGGATGCCAGATAATCTAAGCGATCGGTGAAAGGAATTGTTTTACCATAATTTAATGATTCTGCATGTTTATCGAAACATCGGTGCAGATACCCCAAATGTGGAACGACCTCTTTCACAATTTCGCCATCGGTAATCAGTTGCAAGCGTAACACTCCGTGAGTTGAGGGGTGTTGCGGTCCCATGTTTAATACCATTTCTTGGGTCGAGATCTCCGTTAAATGTCTTTCATAGCGCATTAATGCTTCGCTATATTTTGGATTCGCCATAGGGATTAATTAATGTTAATACCATGATACTTTTCAGCATCCTGATAATCTTTACGTAAAGGGTGCCCCTCCCAATCATCGGGCAAAAGGATTCGCCGCAGGTCAGGGTGCCCTGAAAAATAAATTCCCATCAGATCAAATGCTTCTCTTTCATGCCAATCTGCTGTACGCCAAACGGATGTTATTGATACGATCTCTGGTAGTTCGTCCAAAGACCGGTTCGTCTCCAATTCCACTTTCAAAACAAGGGTATGTTGATAAGGTAGGGAATTAAGATGGTATACAATGGTAAAGTGCTCTTCGTAATCTACCGCAGTTATGTTGCTCAAAAAGTCAAAATAAAGTCCTTCTGTATTTCGAAGAAAAGAACAGACAGGAAGTAGATCTTCTGCGTCGATAAACAACGCCGGTTGTAAGCCAGTGACCTCTTCTTTCCGTATGATGGAGGCACCCAATGCGGAAACTAGTGTTGATTTAATTTCTTCAAATGTCATATTATGGGGCTAGACGCGTAATTTTCCAAGAATCTGATATTTTTTTATAGACAATACGGTCATGAAGACGACTTGCACGGCCCTGCCAAAATTCAAAATAAATGGGTTTTAAGATATAGCCGCCCCAGTGCGCTGGACGAGGAACAGGTACATCATCGGTATATTGCTTCTGAAGCTCTTCTACTCTGATTTCTAAAAAATCTCTGTTTGGAATTTCCCGGCTCTGCGGCGATGCCAAAGCGCCTATGCGACTTGCTTTGGGGCGTGATTGAAAATACTCATCCGAATTGGATCCATTGACAAATTCAATGACCCCTTCAACGCGGATTTGTCGTTGCAATTCGGGCCAGAAAAACAAGAGCGCAGCATGTGGATTGGTTTTCATTTCTTCCCCTTTTCGGCTTTCGTAATTTGTGAAGAATACCAAGCCCCCGTCTGCAATATCTTTTAATAACACAATCCTTGAAGAGGGTAAATGCTGCGATGATACAGTAGACAGTACCATTGCATTGGGCTCAATGACCTCACTGTGAATGGCCTCATCAAACCATTTTTTGAACTGAAGGATGGGATCATAATCCACATCCGATTCAGATAGGTTACCTAAAACGTAATCTTCTCTGATCGCTGCAATATCTTTATGTTGAATGGACATATAAACCTATTTTATATTCTTACAAACTTACTAAAATCATTGCTTTTTCTCTATAAACTTAGTAGAAATTGCCAAAAACGTTTTTTTTGGCACAGATCTCGCATAGGTTAAATAAAAATGGATTAGTTTCGACATACATTTAATTTTACATCCTATGTTTAATGAATTAGACCCACAAAAAGGAAGCTTATTGATTTCAGAACCGTTTATGCTGGATCCTCGGTTCTTGAGGTCCGTTATCCTGCTCTGTGACCATAATAGTGAAGGAAGTTTAGGCTTTGTCTTGAATAATAAAACAAATGTTCAAATTGGTCAATTATTGGAGTCAATACCGACATGTACTTTTCCAATTTATCTTGGCGGACCAGTGGCACAGGAAAGTTTATTTTTTGTGCATAACCGTTTCGATCTTTTATTAAGTGGTGAAGAAGTTGCGCCAAATCTCTACTTCGGCGGTGACGAAGAAAAGCTTATTAGCGCCATTCAGCAGCATGCGATTAAAACGGATGAAATTAAATTTTTCATTGGCTATTCAGGCTGGTCGAGCGGTCAATTGGATAAGGAAATCTATGAGAATAGCTGGGCCGTTCAAAATAAATACCCTCATCATATTATCTTTGAAGGCAACGGTGAGCTGCTTTGGAAGGATGCCATTATTGGGTTAGGACCTAAATATGCACATGTCGCCAATTTTCCGCAGAGCCCGGAGTTAAATTAAACTATTCTGTGATCGAGGTCTACCCGATTTTTGATTTGTTGGCTCAAATATTTGTTTGTTCACCTAGGGTACAGGTTTACTTTTTCTGTCTAAGCTATCCTGACATAAGTTTAAATATTCCATTACTAGGAAATATTGAACCTTTATGACAAAATGAATGACTTTCTGCCATCCTGTCCTACTATCCGTATTTGGAACACAGATTGTGCATGGATCATCAAAATAATAACATTTAAATAGCGACATACAAAATTATGAATCCAGAAAAAGGTAGTATTTCAATCCACACGGAGAACATATTTCCCGTAATCAAAAAATTCTTATACTCAGATAATGAGATTTTCTTGCGCGAACTGGTATCTAATGCAGTTGATGCTTCCCAAAAGATTAAGCGTTTGGCGTCTTTGGGACAATACAATGGCGAAATAGGTGCGTTAATCGTAGACGTCAAGTTTGATGAAGCGGCCAAGACCATTACAATTTCAGACAGTGGTATCGGTATGACGGCCGAAGAAATCAAAAAATATATTAATCAGATTGCGTTTTCGGGAGCAACAGAATTTATGGAGAAATTCAAAGAAGCGAACGATGCAAACGAGATTATCGGCCGATTTGGATTAGGATTCTATTCGGCATTCATGGTGGCAGATACAGTAGAAATTCAATCATTATCCTATCAAGATGGCGCTGAACCAGCGCACTGGACCTGTGACGGTAGTACCTCATACGAAATTTCAACAGGGACTAGAACGACACGCGGTACAGATATCATTTTACATATCAATGATGAGTCTACCGAGTTTTTAAGCCAGGCACGTCTGCAGGATATCTTGGACAAATATGCAAAGTTCCTTCCTGTTCCGATCCGTTTCGGTACCAAGACAAGTTCTGAGGCAGATGGTGAAGATGAGGATGGCAAACCAAAATATAAATCTGTAGAAGTTGATAATATTATCAACAATACAAATCCAGCCTGGACAAAGTCTCCTTCTGAACTAAAAGATGAGGATTATTTAGCTTTCTATCGCGAACTATATCCTTATTCGATGGATGAGCCATTGTTTTGGATCCACCTTAATGTAGACTATCCATTTAATTTGACTGGTATACTTTACTTCCCTAAGGTGAAAAATGAGCTTGAAATCCAACGCAACAAAATCAAGCTTTACTCTAGACAGGTATTCATTACCGATGAAGTAAAAGATATTGTACCAGAATTCCTAATGTTACTGCATGGTGTAATTGATTCACCTGATATCCCATTGAATGTCTCACGCTCATTCTTGCAGGCTGATAGTAATGTCAAAAAGATCAATAGTTACATCACCAAAAAAGTTGCGGATAAACTAAATGAAATATTCAAAACTGATCGTAAAGGTTTTGAAGAAAAATGGAACGATATCGGTTTGTTTATCAAATATGGTATGCTAAGTGATGAGAAGTTTGCAGAAAAAGCGAGTGATTTCTGTCTTTTGAAAAATACAGGCAATGCGAGCTTTACAATCAAAGAATATTACGAAAAGGTAAGAGACATTCAAGTCGACAAAGATGGTAATATCGTTTATCTTTATACACATGATGCTGCTCAGCAAGATGGCTTTATCCAAACAGCGTTAAATAAGGGGTATGACGTATTGGTACTCGACGGTCCGCTTGATACGCACTTTACTTCTTATTTGGAACAAAAGGGTGGCGAAAAAGTGCAGCTTAAACGTGTAGATGCAGATGTAATCGACAAGCTTATTCAAAAAGATGAAAAAATAGAACTTTCGTTGTCTGAAGAAGAGTCCAAAAAAGCATTGGAGGTTTTTGAAAAAGCGATTTCTCGTCAAGATATGAAGGTTGAAGTGGATGCGCTCCGTGAAGCGGACTTGCCGGTATCCGTCACTATCGATGAATTTATGCGCCGTATGAAGGATATGGCCAAAACTGGTGGTGGTATGAACTTTTATGGCTCACTGCCGGACAATTACAAAGTAACGGTTAATGGCAATCACCCTTTGATCAAACGGATTTTATCCGCTTCTGACGAAGAAGGTGCGAAACTGGCGAAACAAGCTTTTGATTTAGCACTCTTGTCAAGAGGTCTTTTATCAGGTGCCGACTTGACGTCTTTCGTAAAAAGAAGCGTTGAGATGATCTAATTAAGTTCACAATCTTAAAATAGAAAAGCGATTGTCCTATCGGGGCAATCGCTTTTCTATTTTAAGATTCAACAAAAAAAAGCATTATGATAAAGATAGGGACCAAACCTCCATCTGCGGGCTATCGCATTCGTTTTTTATTAAAATTTAATAAACTAATCTTCACCTAGTTGCCCTAAATCGCTGTTTTTTTTTATTTAATTATTTGGAGGGAATGGGGTTTAATCGTACTTTTGTATCATCAAAATCACGGTAGGTATAGCTCAGTTGGTTAGAGCACTAGATTGTGGTTCTAGGGGTCGTCGGTTCGAGCCCGATTACTTACCCAAAAGGCAGATCAATATATTGATCTGCCTTTTTTCATTTCCCTATTTTTCTTCCCTGAATTCTGATTGATTTAGCCTTTGCTAATCCCGGATCATACGGAAAGTTTTTTGGGGGTAGATGTTTAGTAGAAAGCAAAAACTGTGATTTTTTTATCAATCAGGTAAAGGATCTAGTACAGCCGGCTTTTGCGGATCAAAAACTGCTACACCGACACGTGAATCAGCACAACCGTAATACAGAAACCATTTTTGTTTAAAATACACCAAGCCCTCAATAAATACAGTGCCGTCGACATATTGGCCACTCTTTTCAAAAGCTTCCATTGGACGTAGAAATGGTGTAGCTAGACGAGCGAGTACTTTGGTGGGATCTTTCTTGTCAAAGAGCACCTGCCCTGCTGAATAGGTGTTTTTATTGAATCTCGGATCCCCTTTGTCTGCATGGTTTTTGCCATTATAGAGCAGTAGAATTCCTTTCGCAGTCAAAATCGCGGGTGGTCCACATTCGGTGAGCGAGCTGTCAAAATAACCCTCACGTGGCGAAATAAATGCTTGCAACTTTCCATTTTTATCCACGACGGGCTCCCAGTCGATCAAATTGTCTGATGTAGCACCATACACCCCGTATTCGCCCCAATATAACCAGTACTTACCATTTATCTGAGTAATAACCTGCCTATCTCCTACCAATTTTGTGAGAATAGATGCGGACTTATGTGCCATGTTAACAAGATTAGGCAATTTGTTTGATTTTTTGAAAATAGGTCCATGCTTTGTCCAGTTTCTTAGATCGTTGGAGGTGGCTACACCTAATCGGGGAACTTTACGATTCCATTGCGTGTAGAACATGACAAAGGTTCCCTCTGCTGTCTGGGCAATCCGGGGATCTTCAGTTCCCCCCGGCCATTCGTTGGCCTGTTGACTATCCTCATCCGGAAAGAATATAGGTGTTTTGCTTCGCTCAAAATGCAATCCATCCCCGCTCGCCGCAAGTCCAAGACGGGACGTTCGATGCCCAATTTTTATTCCTGTTTTATCTTCAGCGCGATAAATGACATAAACACTATCGCCCATGACAGCCGCCGCCGGATTAAACGTGTCATTATCCTCCCAGCGGACGGTCGTTTGGCTAAGGGGATCGTAGAATCTGGTGCTACTATCCGGGGCAATAACAGGGTTAATGCCGGGAGGCCGTTCAAACCCACCCATTATCCAGTTTTTTCCATGCTGTATATTGCATCCCTGTAAAATAACAGATTGGATAATAATATAAAACCTAATAAATGTCTTCATAATGCCTATTTTATTTCCTCCAGCGGTCTGCCTTTAGTTTCTGGTATGAAAAGAATAAAGATAAAAGATAATACAACCATACTGGCGTAGAAAAGAAATGCATAAAATCCGCCCAAAACTGTCCCCTCCACGATGATTGGAAAAAGCCAGGATATTATTGCGGCAAAAAGCCAATGTGCAGTACTTCCCAAAGATGAACCCTGCGCACGCGCTTCATTCGGAAAGATCTCTGCCAAGAACACCCAAATAACGGCTCCCTGTGATAATGCAAAGGCAGCAATAAAACCGATAATGAAAAACAAGAGGTAATCGGCGTGGACACCCTTTAGTCCATAGGCTGACAACAATAAAAAGAAAAACATTCCTACTGCTCCTGTCAGCAATAATTTCTTACGACCGAAACGATCGATAATGCTCATCCCCATCAAGGTAAATAGCAAGTTGGTTCCACCGATAAATATGGGTTGGAGATAAGATAATTCTGCACTAAATCCTGCCATTTCGAATATGCGCGGCGCATAATAAAGAATTGCGTTTATACCCGTCATTTGATTGAAAAAAGCCAATAGAATAGCTAGGGTGATGGGCTTAGCATAGCGTTTTTGAAAGAGATTAACTTGCCTGGGTGGACGAACATCCTCAGACTCCGTCATAGGCACACATATCATTTCCTGATCCCCTATCAGCGCATAGCTTTCACTTGCCTTACTTCGGTCTCCCATCTGCAATAACCATCTTGGACTTTCCGGAATTCTTCGCACAAGTATGACAAATAAGAATGCAGGCAGTGCCATGACACCAAGCATATATCGCCAGGCATCAGTCTCTAATCCTAAAAAAATAAAATTGGTGAGATAGGCTGTAAAAATCCCTGTCACGATCATAATCTGAAATGTACCGGTCAGCTTTCCCCGATCCTTGGCCGGTGCGATTTCGGAAGTATATACCGGACCGACAACAGAACTTATCCCGACAGCAAGCCCACCAAAAAAGCGGAATAAAAGAAAAACTTCCCACATAGATGCGAGTGCACATCCTATAGCGGATAATAGATAAAGTAATGCAATAGCATAGAGTATTGGCTTCCTACCATATCGATTGGCGAGCTGACCAGCAATAATGGCGCCCAGGATTGTACCTATTAACGAGACGGAAACAGTGAGACCATGTCGCGCTGGGCTGAGTTGCCATAGTTTTTGAATAATCTGCTCAGCACCTGAGATGACAGCAGTTTCAAATCCAAATAAAAAGCCACCCAAGGAAGCGATCAAAGTAAATTTCCAAACAGGTTTCATATTGAAATTGGTTCATTAATTCGTTCTTAACCGAAATTTTATCGCCTCCATGGAGTCAATACACATCAAATTTATTTTGCTAGTTGACGCAAACGAATTGGTTATAGGTTTGATAAAAAAGCAAAACCGGTTTTGTCAATTACCCAAATATACTTGTTATTCCAAAATAAATCAAAATCTTTCTTCTGAATGTATTCTTCAGTGCATATGTAATTGGATAAAGTAAGGTTGGCAAGGATCATATACATGTTATTTTCTTAAAAATCCGATCAAAATATTGAAGGAAATTCATTAAAATAAGCGGGATATTTCTATATTTATGTTAGGGTCTTTCCTATGTTAGACATCATGAATATGCGGAGAATATTCAATTTCGGACAACATCGCTACAACAAGATTATATATAAATGGCAAGTACAAAAATTAATACAGGAATTTTAAGTTTTGGTATGTCTGGGCGTGTCTTTCACGCACCTTTCATCCATATTAGTCCACATTTTAACTTAACCGCCGTCGTAGAGCGGTCAAATAAAACAGCGCAGGAACTTTATCCGGAAATTATTAGTTATGATAGTGTAGCTCAATTATTGGCAGACGATACAATAGAACTTGTGATTGTAAATACACCAAACCATACCCATTTTGAGTTCGCTACCGACGCATTAAAAGCAGGGAAACATGTTCTTATCGAGAAGCCGGCAGTGGAAAATATTGCTCAATTCGATGAGCTTATTGAGGTCAGCAAAAAAAGCGGGAAGCGGATTTTCTTTTATCAAAACAGACGTTATGATAGTCATTTCCTTGACGTAAAGAAAGTCGTCGAAAGCGGTGATCTTGGCAAACTGGCTGAAGTATCTTTTCGCTTCGACCGCTATAAACTGGAATTGGGTCAAAAATATTTCAAGGAAAATAACCAATACATCTCCAGCGGTCTCACATACGACTTAGGGCCTCATATAATAGATCAGGCTATCGCACTTTTTGGTAAACCATTAAAATTCAGTAAAACAACCTCAATCAATCGACCGGGGTCCAAAGTCGCGGATTACTTTCATTATCATTTGCGTTATCCGGATGGTTTGAATGTATTTTTAACGGGAAGTCTTGCTGTTGCCGAACCTTTACCTGCTTTTGTTTTACACGGTACTAAGGGAAGCTTCATTAAAACGATGGCAGATGTACAAGAACAACAATTAATAGATGGCATGCTTCCCGACAATTCAATATATGGCGTGGAGCCAGACGGCAGTGAAGGAAAACTTGTGACCATCGATAGCTCAAATCAAAAGCATATATCTTATCCTCGTCCACATAAAGGAGATTATAATCTATTATTCAATGCTATCTATGAAAATCTTGTTAATGATGTTGAATATCCGATTACAATTGACCACATTAGGTGGCAGATCGAAATGTTATCGGCGGAAAACATAGGATAAGATATATAAAAAACCATCCCGACGTAATCGGGATGGTCTCTCCTGTTAATATTGCCAATATCAATTTTTATGCATGAAAAACCAACTTTTCAGCAAAGTCTTCCACAATCAGGTTTTGCACCGAAATTCATTTAAAATAATTCAAATTTGAATCCCAGTTGATATTGTTCAATATCAGCAATCCAATTGTCAATAATATTATTTGTCCTATTAAATTTTCGATACCGAAAATAAACTCCGCCCAATTCCGCCCCTAAACTATAACCTGTTCTTGGTCTACTACGGAATGCATTGTCTCCATTGTTCAATTTATAGCGATCATCATTGAGTAGAAAATTAAAGTCGAGACCACCCATAATTGCAATAGTATGGGTAAAGTTTAGTTTCAAATAGAGTGGTACACTCATATAGGCTAGCTTTCTGGTGCCGGCTCCAATACCGTGTTCACGCTGTGCTGTCTGATCATTATTTTGGATCCGTATCAAGTTATAGACCGGTTCAGCTTGTAAAGCAATGTTTTTATTGAAATGATAGGTAAGATCCCCTCCGATCTGAAAACCGACTTTCTTATTTGAGCGGAAGGCTGAGCCATCTGTACTTGATAGATTGCCCCCTGCCCGGATGCCCATTCCAAATTGTGCTAAAGCTTTGTGGGTGGACAGCAGTCCAAAAATTACTGTTACGGCAAATACAATTTTCTTCCTTTTATTGTCTGGCATACAATGTCATTTACTATTTGAGTTCCTCCTGATAATTCTTTCAACACAACGGAATATCTGCTGACATACCGCCAAATCCGCAATCAACAAACGGAGAATGCTTACAAAACTATTTTTTAATAAGTAAGCTGTTATTTACGATAAAGCTAAAAGAAAAATAAATACAGATAGACAAAATTATACGAACGGCATTGTTTTATATACGAACATGCTAATTTGCATTAGGCTTCGGTCTCCCAGCTCTTCTTCATCACGATTCGAAAAGAGCTTTCTTTCCAGATAATGATCCCACCCAAGATAAATTAAGTCCAGGGTTTGGGCTGTTGTGATAGCAATAAGGTAACTTTTATTGTCAATGTCAAAGCAAGCATATGATTCATGTTGTGACATATTGTAAAAAGTTTTCAATAAATTTAATATAAAATTATTTTGCTCGCCGAAAACGGGCAGATATTTCAATTGGTTGCTCAAAAAACATATTGACAGCTATATCAAGGTCAAACTGGCATGGTTGAGTGGAATCGGTCTACCGGTTTTAAAAGGTTAACTTAAGTTAATATGTTCAATAGCAACTTAAACATATATTTGTTTATAAACTTCAACGAATATGGGAAATCAAAATGTAACAATTATTTTAGTCCACGGAGCTTGGGGAGACGGGTCCCATTGGCGACATGTTATTGAAAACCTTCATGCAGAAGGATATGCTGTCCGAAGCGTACAAAATCCATTGACATCAGCGGAAGATGATATTCAGAAAACGAAGGATTTAATTGATTTACAGATGGGTAAAGTTGTGTTGGTTGGGCATTCTTACGGTGGAGCAGTCATATCGGCAGCAGGGCATCATGAAAAAGTTGCGGGTTTAGTGTTTATTGCTGCCTTTGCTCCTGATAAGGGCGAAAGTTTAAGCGGGATATTCAGTCGCAGAGAGAAACCTTCTGGCGCATCAAGTATTGTTCCTGATGCAAAAGGATTTCTTTGGATCAAGCACGATAAATTCCACGAAAGCTTTGCCCATGATTTAAACGAAAAAGATGCAATTGTGATGTCTTTAGCTCAAAAGCCAACTCATGGCAGTATTTTCGTCGCGGAGGCGGATGAACCGGCGTGGAAAACAAAACCAAGCTGGTACCAAGTATCAGATAATGATCATATGATACCACCGGCAACACAAATAGAAATGGCTGAGCGGATCAACGCAAAAAAAATCATTCATTTAGCAACTAGTCATGCTTCCCTGGCTACTCATCCAAATGAAATTACAGCATTGATCAAGGAGGCTGTAAGTGCAGTTTCTTAAAATCTTATCGTATTATAAAAGAGCTAAATAGATTAAAATCCATTTAGCTCTCTTACGACATTTTACTTTAACTATTTGTTCGTGTATTAATTTGCCTTTGTAAGTTCCGTCAATGCTTTTACGATCTCCGGAGCAGCATAGTCTCTACTCCCCTCTAAGCGTTCGATTATCTGTCCATTTTTGTCCAGAATTACTGTCGTAGGAATTGATCCGCCTAAAAATTCGGGTGGGATTTCTCCTGCGGGAGTGAATAAAGGTAAGTCATAATTGTTCTTTTCCATAAATCCTGCTGATTGATCGATATCATTATCTACATCCACCATCAGGAATTCAATATTTTTATTATCCTTGAATATTTGTCTTAAGGTATTTATGGACGGCATCTCATGTATACACGGAGGACACCAAGTAGCCCAGAAGTTGATAAACACAACTTTGCCTTTTAATGCACTCAACGATACGACATTTCCCGACTTATCTTTAAAAGATACGTCCGCTACTTTTGGGTGCTGTATCTCCTGGATAGGCTGCTCTTTTTCTTTTTCGGGTTTGTTACTCGGTGTTGGATTTCCGCAGGCAGTTAAAACAGTTGCCGCGATAATAAAAAGCCCAATACGCATGGTTATACTGTTAAATCTAATATTCATCATTGTATTTGTAAGTTACTATAGTTTATATTCGAAATTTATTGCCTCAATTTTTTTACCTTGCTAACTTTCAGTGGTATAAAAATGTGAATACAGCTGCTGCCGTTCTGTTGATAAGACTCAAACTTGTGAAATAAAGATAATCCTAAATGCGCAATGTCTGGTATTGGAGAAAGATAAGTAAGGTACGTGTGGTACTCTGATTCGAATACTGTATTGAATTGATTTTCAGGTGTCCATGTGTGCTAAATGCATAAAATAATATATCCGTACATACATTCCGAGGTAAAAGAAGCCTCCCTTGAGCAAAGACGATTCGTGTATTTCTGTTCTCTATCGACTCACTGCATCGTTCAGATCCATTTTCGATTGGGGCTACGGGTTGCGTTAGCCTTCCTTGGACGGTATTTATCGGTAGCTCGATGAGACGTTTGATCCCACTCCTAATTGGGCAGGATGTGAACGATACGATGACCAACATAAGTAAAGTGATCAGGTATTGTCCGTATTTTTTGAAAATGTTAGATTTAATATAGCCCATCAATGGCTAAAATAAGCTTAATTGTGCAAGCACACAAGTGACTTAAGCTATTTTATTTATTTTACAGTGGTTTCTATAACATTCAAAATGATTGCTATAGAGCAGACTTCCTGACCACGATACCAACTATAGACTTAAAAAACTACCTCATTTAGTAAAAAAAAGAAAAGCCATCCGCTATAAACGGCGACTTTTCCCTGATGATTGCAGTTAATTATGCAGAATGTGATTCTGCAATAAAGCCTTTCTTTTTGATAATCTCGATAACTTCTTCTTCGGATATGCCGTTTGATTTCACGGTGAGAATTTTATCACTGTTCGATGTGTCGACATTCCATTCGCAGATCCCTTCGGCATTGTCCAGATCAGCACTAACTTTGGCTACACAGCCTCCACAGTTGAGGTTTGTTTTGAATTGAATATTTTTGCTTTCCATGTTATTTAATTTTGATATTATTAATTCTATTTCTATCTATTTTTTCCATTTTAAACGTAAGCTATTGCTCACTACACTAACACTGCTCAAGGCCATTGCCGCTCCGGCGATCATAGGATTTAAAAGGAAGCCATTGATCGGAAAGAGTATGCCTGCTGCGAGCGGGATACCGATCACATTGTAAATAAAAGCCCAGAATAAATTTTGTTTAATCGTGGTCACCGTTTGTTTTGACAGTCGGATAGCCTGTGGTATTTTAGTTAGATCCGAGGAGATGATGGTCATTTTTGCCACATCCATAGCAATATCACTTCCTTTACCCATCGCTATACTGACGTCAGCTGTTGCCAGCGCCGTGCTGTCATTGATACCGTCGCCGACCATGGCCACCACTTTCCCTTGTTGTTGAAGTTCTTTTACAAAGTCAGCTTTGTGTTGTGGCATAACTTCCGCTTTGTAGTGTTTAATACCGGTTTGTTCGGCAATCGCTTTAGCGGTAGATTCATTATCACCCGTCAACATATAAAGTTCAATACCCATGGCCTGCATTTCTTGAATGGCCAATACGGAGGTTTCTTTGATTTTATCGGAAATTGCAATTACCGCAAGTGTATTTGTACTATTCGCGAACCAGATAACAGTTTTGGACTCTCCACTCCATTGGTCTGCCTGACGCTGCAATCCTGCCGCGACGCTGATTCCATTTTCCATCAGAAGTTTCTTATTTCCTACATAATAAGTTTCCGGTCCATAGTTAGCTTTTGCTCCTTTGCCTGTTATGCTATCGAATGCAGCTATCGGCGTGACGCTTACACCTTCCAAATGATTGACTACTGCCTCCGCCAGCGGATGCTCTGACTGTTTCTCAATATTCAATAAGATACCGTTTGTGGCATCATCATCGTTTAACCATTGGATACCTGTTACCCGTGGTCTTCCCTCCGTTATTGTTCCGGTTTTATCCAATACGATCGCATTGACGCGTTTGGCAAGCTCAAGGCTTTCCGCATCTTTTATCAAGATACCATGCTCTGCCCCTTTACCTACGCCAACCATGATTGCGGTAGGTGTTGCTAGGCCAAGGGCACAGGGACAGGCGATAACTAATACGGTAACCGCGGCCAATAAACCTTGTACCAGGCCGTTGTTACCGCCCAAAGTAAGCCACATAGCAAAGGTGAACAGTGCAATGCCAATGACTATCGGAACAAATACACCAGCGATTTTATCAACCATTTTTTGTACGGGAGCTTTACTTCCCTGCGCGTCCTGAACCATTTTGATGATCTGAGCTAGCATGGTCTCCTTACCCACTTTTACAGCGCTAAACTGGAAGCTGCCTTTTTGATTGATCGTACCGGCAAAAACTTTTTCATTTTCTTTTTTCAGAACAGGTACAGGTTCACCGCTCAACATGCTTTCATCCACGTAGGAATCGCCCGATATGACCGTCCCGTCAACGGCAATTTTTTCACCAGGTTTTACCTGAATGATATCGCCAACATTGACCGCTGCTATAGCAACCTGTCTTTCAGATCCGTCTGCTTGTATTACCATCACTGTCTTGGGCTGCAAGCCCATCAGCTTTTTTATGGCTGATGAGGTATTGCCTTTGGCTTTCTCTTCGAGCAATTTCCCGAGCAAAATAAAAGCAATTACCACAGCGGCAGCTTCAAAATACACATGTGCATGCAAGCCGCGTTGGTGCCAAAAATTGGCAAACAGCATATTGAAAACACTAAATATATAAGCAATCCCAGTACTTAACGCGACTAGGGTATCCATATTGGCTGAACCATGTTTTGCTTGTTTCCATGCATTGATAAAAAAGTCTTTTCCCAACCAGAGTACGACAGGTGTCGCAAAGAACCACATAATCGAGTTCGCATAAGGCATATCCATAAAGAACATGCCAATTGCCACCACTGGTAGGGACAGGATGACAGCCCACACTGTTTTGGTTTTGAGTGTTCTAAATTTTGCAGCGTGAATTGATTCCAGGGTTTCTTGTTGTGTCGCTTCGTCTTCTACCAATAAATCATAGCCGCCGGCTTGAACAGCTTTCTGGATTTTCGTAGCATCAGTTATATTTGGAAGATATTCGACAGTCAAGTTTCCGGTGGCAAAATTTACGGAAGCATTAACTACCCCCTGTTCGTATTTAACCATACTCTCGGCGCTACTTGCACAGGAAGCACAGGTCATTCCCAATACAGGAAAAGTTTTTGTTATCGTAGATACGCCGTAACCAAGGTCTTTGACAGCCTTTACAGCAGCAGCAACAACTTCGTTGCCCTTGACAGTAATAGCTGCCCTACGATTATTTAATTCTACGTTGTGGCTCTCAATCCCTTTTATCAGGGCCAGTTCTTTCTCAACAATTAATGCGCAATGTTCGCTTTCGACATCTTCCAATGGAATGTAAATTGTCTCTTTATAATTATTTGTAGCCATATCTGTATGTTTAATCTTACCATACAAATGTGCGCACAAACTGCTCGGAATCTTTATGGAATTATGGGATTGATTTGTAAAATTATGGCCTGTTTGACCGGAAAATTTGGGGAAATATTGCAGAGAAAACTTCAAAATCCTTGACAGTTAAGGGATTGAAAATACTTGCACTACTTTTGCTGCGCGTCATACAAGTTGTAAGGAAGAATGAGATTAAATCATAATCTTTTTATGTTGACAGTCAGCTGTCAGTCCCATGATCTAACTTTGTCCAGCAATAAAAAATTTAATACAATGAAATTTCAATCCAATAGAATTATTACAAGTGATATCAGGAGGTCTGTAGCATTTTACGAAAAGGCTTTAGCAGTTGATGCCCATTGGTTTACAGCAGATTTTGCGGAATTGTCCATAAATGCCTTTACACTGGCTATTGGCAGTACGCAAACATTACAGTTATTTGGCGATGACTTGCCAATTCATAGTGATAAATCAGCTATCATCATGGAATTTAGGGTAAGTGATGTGGATGAAGAGTATTTACGGATAAAAGATATCACGGAAAAAATCATTCAAAAGCCTACCACGATGCCTTGGGGAAACCGTTCACTGTTATTCTGTGATCCTGATGGAAATCTGCTGAACTTCTTCACTCCGGTAAGTCCTGCGGCCATTCAAAAATTTAGTTAGGTTTTATCGTTCACTCCATGCCCTGATGTTATTTTCTTTTTGGTTATTTCCCGATCAAGAAAATGTATATAAACTATATAGCGCGTATTTATGAGTCTTATCAAGGATGTCTATTCCACCAGCTTCTACCAACAACTAGCAGATCAGTTTAACGTCGTAAAACCTGATTTCGATGGCAAGCAATTTATCAAGCGAATTTTTAGCACTAATTTTAATGATTTGGAGTGGAAGGAACGGACAAAACACAGCACACAGACCCTACATGAATTTATGCCACCCGATTTTGAAGAAGCAGTTGAATTGATCAATCAGGTTGTTAAAAATGCCATTGCAGCGGGCTATTCTGGTGGTCTCGAATATATTATTTTTCCCGACTATATTGAAACTTACGGTATTGACCATTTTGAATTGGCAGTACAGTCATTTGAATTAGTTACCACCTTCATAACCTGTGAATTTGCGGTTCGTCCCTTTATCATCAAATACAAAGAGCGGATGATCGCTGTTATGGAAAAATGGGCTGAAAGTCCGCATGCTGCGGTTCGTCGTTTGGCAAGTGAGGGTATTCGACCACGATTGCCCTGGGCAATGGCTATCCCCTTTTTGAAGCAAGATCCGACGCCAATTTTACCCATTCTGAACTTGTTAAAAAATGATGTTTCTGAAAGCGTAAGAAAAAGTGTCGCCAATAATTTAAATGATATCTCGAAAGACCATCCGGTTATTTTATTGGATATAGCCCGGCATTGGAAAGGGATTAGTAGAGATACAGACGCAATTATTAAACATGCTAGCCGTACATTGCTCAAGCGAGGGCATCCCGATATTCTGCACTATTATGGTTTGGATGGTGCAGATTTCAATATCACCGATTTATACATTGAAACTCCGGTCGTAAAAATTGGTGGGCAGGTCAGTTTCTCTTTTCAGGTTGAAAATACTCGGCCGCACCCCAAAGCACTCCGGCTGGAGTATGGACTGTATTATCAAAAATCAAATGGCTTATTATCACGCAAAGTATTCAAAATTAGTGAGCGGATCTACCAGGGATCTGAAATCAATCGGATCTTACGAAAACAATCATTTAAAGTGATTACCACACGAAAATTTTACACGGGTAGACACAAAATTTCCATTATTGTCAATGGACAGGAAACATTGATGACGGATTTTGAACTGATATAAGTTTTCATCAGGAGCAGTAGAGTATGTATGGTACGAATGAATGCGTCAGTATCGAAACCTATATGAAAATGATCAAGTATTTCTATTATTATTAAGGGAATTATGATGAATGGTCTTCCGATTAACAAGGTCATTATACGCTGGTAAGGAATAGTGGCTGAGGGAATGTTCACTAAAAATTATCTTAGTGTTAAATTAGATTCGATTCAAATTGCAATTAGATCCTGATAAAGAGACTGAAAGCGAAGTTTTAAAATTATCTTTAACGTGCCAAATATAATGAGCAACAAAAATGGAAAAAATAAGAACTTTTCAGCAATATGAACTAAATAAAATTAGGAAAAATGTTAAAGATAGCGGACTGCAATTCGAAAAGTTTGGGAGATCTTCAAATATAATGGACTATTCCGATAGGGAAATCAATGAGATGATCCTAGGAATCTATAAGGATAGTAAACATCTACTGGTTGACGGAGAATATTTTATCGATGTTTCTACAGTTCAGAAAGCGAGCTGTATTTTAACGGATGTATCCTATTCTCGTCGGATAAAACCTGATAAAACATCTCCGATCAAACTAAAAGATATCAGAAACTTTTATATTGAGGATTATTTTGTGGAAACAAGTGAAAAGTTCTCAAATTCCTATAAACACAGAATTACGGGTTACCTGAAAAAAATTGGCGGTATTAGTCTTGGAAAAGGAAAGTACAGTCATTCTTATTCTATCCCAAATGACTTCAAAACTTTCTATAAGGGCATTCCGTTAGACCTCTTCTATCCAATCCAGCATTATATTAATGGCTTGTTTTTTGCTGACGATTACCATGTGGCAACATTTGAAGTAGTTGGTAATCTTACAATTACTGACGAATAGTATACGCTGTTTCGCGTTTTTTTCGTAAATTTAAGTTGCACGCCGATATAAGCAAGATATGAGAAAAGTAATTGCGGCAATTAATATGAGCTTGGATGGTTTTTGTGACCATAATTCGGTGGTTGCAGATGATGAAATTCATTCGCACTATACAAACTTATTGTTCGGGGCCGACACCATACTATATGGCCGGATAACCTATCAGCTTATGGAGTATTGGCGTCCATTTTTAACAAAGTCCAGTGGTAACAGATCCATGGATGAATTTGCCCATGCTATGGACAGAATATCAAAAATCGTGTTTTCAAGAACTCTTAATAACGTGGATTGGAGTAGCGCTAGATTAGCGCACCGAAATATATTGGATGAAGTTATTGCGTTAAAACAACAATCTGGTAAGGATATTTTGGTAGGTAGCCCAAGTTTAATCGTGGCATTAACAAATTGTGATCTGATAGATGAATATCAAATTTGTATCCATCCTGTTATAGTTGGAGGCGGTTTACCGCTGTTTATGAACCTAAACCGGCAGATAGTGCTCAAGCACCTGAAAACAAAAACTTTTAATGGCGGGGCATTGCTCATTTATTATAAACCAGAAAACCGTGAACAAAACTGAGCGTTAGGTGATTTTTGGCTTATGATGCACCATGATCGGAAACTAAAAGCATGGCGCTATTGTATTCCTTCAGTTTCTTTAATTTTTATTCAGAAGATTTAAAATATAATTAGTGCTGCGTACAATTGTATTGTCGTAAGCGTTGATAAGCTCATCTTTGGAGCAATTTCAATTTCACACTATTCTCTAGCAAAAAAATTTAAAGGTTTCAAATTGAGTAGGGTATTTTTACTATAAGTAGATCCATGGCTATAGTAACAGATTTCCTAAGCGGCAATCTGATTTTTTACAAGACTTAACTATCCCAAGGGTTTGTAGCCTTCAAGCTACAGTTCTGGCTACCGAGATACTCACTTTTATAACAGGGCATGACTTTTGTCAACTAAAATTTATAAGTAATAAATAAAAAAAAGATCATGAGAAGAACACCCTATACTACAACAGTTATTGTCCTATTGGTATTATGTGTGGTAGTACTAATGACAACCTGTGCAAGAATTGTATAAATACCGATACATATCTGATTCATTAGGTCAGTCAATAAAAGTCAAAACGCATAGCCCGTAGGCCTACGCTCCTGCCCTCTTCTAAATGAGGGAAATTACTTTGTGTGCCATTTTTCAAATTAAATAATTGGTTATAAATCTTATTAATTATCGAACTCACGCATCCTAGAATCTGTATGACATCTTCTTTACGAATTCCGTCTATATTATATCAAGCGTAGGTTCTTTCTTTCCGCTAGATTTAATCGGTTATCATTACTTGCTTGTGCCCGACAACTTACATTGCCAAGCTTAGCTACCTGAAATATAACAAATTAATTTTCGGAACAAGAGATATTGTTGATTACAATTAATCAAGAATGAGGAAAATTGAGTAGTTAAAGTACACATTAGGTGTTTTAGATATTGGGACCGTTAGCATAAAAACTAAGAAACAGACTTTTTAAGCGTAATGACAGTGATCTCTGGCCATACGCCGATTCTGCCCTTTAGTCCATGATAGCCAAAACCACGGTTAACATACAGATATTTACCCTGTTTTTGATATAATCCGGCCCACTGTTTATAAAAATATTGGATCGGACTCCATTTAAACCCAAAAAGCTCGATTCCAAATTGCATGCCGTGTGTATGTCCGGCCAGCGTCAAATGTACATGTTGATCATGCGTCAGGGTGACCCTGTCCCAATGCGAGGGATCATGTGACATCAATATTTTAAAAGATTCAGCTGGTAAAGCGGACGTTGCCTTACCGAGGTCTCCGTATTGATGAAAACCACCCTTTCCCCAGTTTTCCACACCGATTAATGCGATGCTCGCTCCTTTATTTTCAATTTTGATAGATTCATTCAGCAAGAGCTTAAATCCCATTTCCTGATGAATTTCTTTTAATCTGTCGAGATTAGATGCCTTCAATTCGGCATTATCCCATCGGGTATAATCTCCGTAATCGTGGTTCCCAAGTACCGAAAATTTACCAAATGGTGCCTTTAGAAGTGTAAAATCTGAAATCCATGCTTCCATCTCGGCAGCCTTGTTATTAACAAGATCTCCTGTAAACACTAGGAGATCACTATTTTGTGCGTTTGCCAAGGCTATTCCCTTGCGCACGCCATCAACGTCCGATAAACTGCCAGAATGAATATCTGAAATTTGTGTGATTTTAAATCCGTCGAATGCATCTGGAAGATCCGGAAAACTTAAGATTTCTTTCCTGACCCGATAAAAATGCTTTCCTTTTGTAAGACCGAAAGCGATAACGAGTAAGGTCAGGGCTGCACATATAAGAACAAATTCGCTTAGATATATATTTCGAGGTGGAAAGCCCTGTACCATACGCAGTAAATCTTCAGTCAATAAAATTGGCAAGGCCACTAGCTTCGGTATAAACACAATTAAAAAAGTGGTAACTAAATCGCCTGCCTGCCGCTGAATATCCTGACCTTGTCGTTGGAGAAAAATCAGCTTTGCGACACCAATGAGCAATAATATATCTATACACCAATACGCGTAGTGTAGAAAGGGGCTATGAAAAACCGTAGTAAACGCTTGAAAAAAATAAATATCACCAAGTATAAATACCATGAATATAAACATCAGTCTCTTTGCCATTTTTGAAACGTTTAAATCTAAGCGGGCGAAAGATATGCCAAAAATAGCCTGAGAGAAAATGAATGTCTTCTTGCACTAGATATTGATTTCTGTATGACAATAGGTTGCGTAATCACTTGATGCCCATGGGATAATTGACAGATTGACATGCTCTCCATTAGCACTTGAATAAGAAAAAGAGCGGTTCCTTTTGGTAACTCGGCAAATGATATTATACAGAATGTCATTTTCTGATACATGTTCATGATAGGAAGTATGAATAAGAAATAATTGATCATTGGCAGTCTACTGCCTATTATTACTGATGAACTGGCTGGGCCAAACCTATAAATAGTCCTTCCACCCCAGGAATATAACAAAGACGGAAAGCATTTTCGTACTGTACAAACTCTCCGACAGTTGAACTCCATGTTTGACAAGTCTACTTAATCGCTTATCAATATGCAATCGATAAATATTGCTCTTAAGTAACCTAATGAATTCATTGGGCCGTTCGGATGGTCAGATATGACAGATTATACTGCCTCCTTCAAGTTTTAGGCCGAGTTCCGTTAAAAATAAAATGGCTTTGTCGAGGGGTTCTACGACGATACCAATATTGTGCATTCTTAGTAATTTGCTCTGTTGTGCCATAGCAATATATTTAAGAAATAAAGTTTATTTCAGTGAATTGTTCTCAGATAAAGTTTCTTTTGTCTGTTCTCCGTATGCCCAGGAAAGAATTGTTTTAACCGCATTGCGTATTCTGTTTAATCCGTCTTCATTTAATTCAATTTCACAAAAGGTGCTATCCGTATTTATTGAATGTAGTACTAAATAATAAATTCCTGCTGTTAAAATACTACTAATAGCCCTTAAATCAACATTTTTATCTTTCATTTCCTGATCAGCAAATGCAAAAAACAAAGCGCTCATCTTTTCACGTTCTCTGGTAATCTGAGACATAATTTCAGATTTTTCACTTATTTGCCACAGAACTGCTTTTTGCATTTCAGTATTCTCCAAAAAACTGTCCATTTGGTTTAATAACAACGATTCCAAAAAACCTTTTGATCCTTCCGTTGGTGCGGTGCCGAAGTATTCAACAGCACCGAGAGTTGCTGATACCCAATAATCTTTACTTCTGATGTATATTTCCACTAAATTGTCAACCGAACCGAAATAAAGTGAAATAAGTTTCCTGTCAACACCAGCAGTTTTAGAAATGTTTGCTATTGTCAAACCTGTGTACCCTTTATCTCTAAGCACTTGGCCTACAGATAAGATAAGTTTGTTCATGGTACGTTCTTTATCGTTCTTCTCTCCTTTATAAGTTTTACGCATCTGTTGTCTATATGGTATTGATCTGAATACCTAAAATTAATGATTCAGATCAATATAATAAATAATAAAAAATTATATAATTAATTTATCTTGATTTTTTTAAACTTACTACTTTGCTAATGTCTTCCAGTACGTTTAATACTTTATCCAAGTGTTCTTTTGTATGGGTGGCCATCAGGCTTGTACGAATACGGGCATCCTTTTTTGCTACACCGGGATAGACAATGCAATTGGCATAGACCCCATTTTGTAACAACATCCGCGATACCTGAGCGGTTCGAATTGGGTCACCGATTTTTATCGGGATAATTGGAGAGGATGAGGTTCCGATATCTGCACCGAGTGACAATAGCCCTTCTTTAAAATAGGTGACATTGTCTTTGAGCCTAGCGCGCCAAAAGGGCTCTTCATCAATTAGATCAATCGCTTTTAATAAACCAAAACTTGCCGGTGTTGACGTAGATGAAAATACCTGTTGTCTGGATTGATAGCGAAGGTAATTAATGATCTCCGGAGTTGAAACGATAAAACCTCCAATATGACCCAACGCCTTACTCAGCGTACCGGCAATAATATCTACCTTATCCAAAAGGTTGTAGATTTCAATAGCGCCCCTGCCATGATCGCCCATAACCCCTATACCATGCGCGTCATCGACCATTAAATATGCACCATATTTTTTTGTCAACGTATGAATCTCATCCATCTTCGCTAAATCTCCGTTCTGAGAATATACGCCATCAATGATAACCAATTTGGTTCTAAATTTACTTTGCGCCTCAGCTAATGCACGTTCAAGATGAATCATACTATTATGTGGAAATCGCTTGACGTTTGTATTTGGCAAACCTTCATATACACTAGCATGTACTTCCATGTCAACGATAGCGCAGTCTTCTTGCTTCAATAAACTTAGTAAGGTCGAGCTATTTGCAGTATATCCAGTTGTAAAAACAATACTCGATCCTTCAGGACGATTGAAAAATTCACACAGCTTCCGTTCTAAAGCCACATGATATTCATGATGTCCTCCGATTAACGGAGACGCTCCCGCTCCCGTGCCATATTTTTCAATTCCTGCTATTGCAGCAGCTTTCACTTTTGGATGTTGAGAAAAATTAAGGTAATCGTTTGATACAAGACTTATACATTCAGTCGGTTTAGCTAAAAATGGAGAAGTTACAATAGCCGTTGGCCCACAGCCTTGAGTTATAAATCTAAAGTTAAGATGCTCATTTTCTTTCATGTAATTTATATAAGAATCGAAATACTTTGCAGCATCCATCATATCAAAACCAGCAATATTTTCAAATTCTTTAAAACTTGCTGTAGCAAAATCAATTTGTTGGTTAATTTCCATTGATATCTTGTTAGGTATTCATAATAATACTATAAATATAAAGTAAAAATTAGATTACTCATCTTATTAAACATTCATTTATAAAAATTTCCTGACAGACCTTTACAAGGTATAGGACAATGTTAATCTTGTCTTGGCTATTGGTAATATAAAATGAGGGATTATGCTAGTAAATGACAAAAAAGAAGTATACATTAACAAAAGCTTTAACTTCAACAGAAGGCTGTTGAGTTACGTCATTGTATGAAAAAAGGAGTTATTAAAAACAACAGTGGGTAGCCCCTACAGCTACCCCTGTTATATTATACACCTACCTACAGTATACATATCATATCTACATTTTTATAGGACAAATACATCCTTATAAGTCCACTTAGCAGTTTATAAGAGCTGAATAAGTGAAGAACGCCTCAATGATATACAAATATATAAAAATAATTTCCCTTATGTGTTAAAATTAAAAAAAATAATAAAAATGTGTAATTCGAGTCATAGGCACTATATATGGTAAATATTGCTGTCTGTTATTTCTTCTTTAAAACTATAGTTATTATATTTTTCATCGCTGTAAGAAAATAGTAAATATTAGATGTGTTGAATAATAAATTTTCTCAAAACAAGGAATATTGTAAATTATTGTTATAAATTTGAAGAGTATAAACGTTTGGAATCACTAATTGTTACTTTATGCTATATTTTAAAGTAATTGACGATGTGGTTTACGTAAAGGCATTTATAGGCTGTGAAGGAAAAATGGCTACTTATCTATTGATTTGTAGCCATTTATGATAGGTATACTGTAGGGTGCTTTGTAATAGTGCTGTAAATGTAAGAAAAATACACCAAAATATTTCTTTTCTGTGAAAAAAATGTTTAAAACACAGGTGAAATTAGTGAGGATATGGATAATAATTTCTTTAGATATTTTGGCAAATTACTGGGAATATCTATTTTGCGTTGATCTTTCAGATGTTTAGATTTTTTATAGAATGAATAGATATTTGATCAGATCTTATTGAATAATTTTTGCCTTATCTTTTGATGCAAAAGCTTTTATAATGACGGGTGCTGTCGCAATCAGAACAATAACGATAATGACGAGCTCCAGATTTTCTTTTACCCAAACATTCTCACCTAACAAGTAACCGAGAGTAACTAGGCTTCCTGACCAGATAATTGCTCCAATCACGTTGTACAGTACAAATTTTTTGAACTCCATACCAACGATGCCCGCAACGATTGGTGCAAAAGTTCGAACAACAGGAAGAAACCTCGCGAGAATAATAGCTCCACCACCTCTTTTTTCGTAAAACTCCTGTGCTTTATAGATATAACTTTTCTTGAAGAACCAGCTATCTTCCATACTCATTATTCTTTTTCCAAAGACCTTTCCGCACCAGTAGCCAACAAAATTACCCAGAATTGCGGCCAATGACACGAGTACAATCCAATAAAGCAATGTCGGTATTTGTTCTGATGGAGGAATTGTCATGTTAGAAACAATCATCCCCGCGATGAAAAGAATCGGATCACCAGGAAGAAAAAATCCAATGAGGATACCTGTCTCGGCAAAAATAATAAACAACAGCAGATATAAACCTCCATGGTTAACAATCCAGTCTGGATTTGTGAGGTTATTTAAAAATTCAAAAAAAACATCCATCAAATAAATCGAATAATATCAAATACAAAACAATCTGCCTTCACTCCAAATTTAAAGTACGCTGCGCCGATCAAATTGGATTACAGCCCAAATATCCTAAAGCTATGTGATCTTTAATTAAAGGCGCAAGATAGAAAATCAGCTGCAATTGCAGGCAATTTTTTACACTTATTTTTGGAACAATAGAGCATGTTCCAAAAAAACACAATTTGCTGGCATTTTTGACATACGATAGGGATATTACTTAATTGCTTGTAGGGTAAAGATCGTTTTCAATTTATTTTGCAGATCTTCGCCTCTTAGATTTCGTACGATTATTTTACCGTCAGGACCTAATAGAAAACTGGCTGGAATGGAGTTGATTCCGTACAGCTTTGCTGCTATGCTGTCCCACCCGCCCAAATCCGAAACCTGGGACCATGGCAGCTTATCTTCTTTGATCGCTTTAATCCAGGCTTCTTTGCGTGCCGCATCATCTAAAGATATGCCAAGGATCTCAAAACCATTATCATGGTATTTTTTATATGCTTCTACAAGATTGGGATTTTCCGCGCGGCAAGGTCCACACCAACTTGCCCAAAAATCAATGAGCAAATATTTTCCCAAGAAATCCGAAATTTTAATCGTTTTCCCATCAGGGCTTTTGAGGGCGAGGTCTGGGGCAATCTCCCCGATTTTTGTTTTGGCGAGGGAAGCCAGCTGAAGTGGAATAATCCGGCCTAGAGGACTCTCTTTTAAACCCGGTGAAAGACGTTCAAATGCTGACTCAACTGCCGCGGCAAACTTCTCCTGACTTGCAACAAAACTTAAACTAATGACACTGAGGTATGAATTGGGGTGTTTCTTCGCAAATACCAGATGGGTACTGTAATTTTCATCCATAAGAAGCTTCTCCCGATCTACAAAATGGGCGAATAGCACAGAATCCTTCTGTTGCTCAGCTGGCAGTTTTGAGAACTCTTTGTTTAAGGCATCGAATTTTCCGTCAAGACCTTTTTTCATTCGTTGGAATTCCTCATTTTCCAGATTCAGCTTAGATCCGCTCAAAACGATATTTTTGAGCGAGTCTTTGGCATTCATGACAATATCAGCGGCCTCTAGGTAAAAGCGAAAGTAATCCAATTTTTCACGGGGCTGCAGTTTCGTTACGTATGGATTTTTATTTAGGTAAAGCGCGGAATAAATTGGATAGCTGAGCCTTCCCTTAAATGCAAAATGTCCCGCTTTGGTTTCTGTTGAATCCACATATGAAACACCGTCACTGTTGTAAACCAGAAAAAGTTTACTGCCATCTTCCAGCTGTTCTACTTTGCCTGTAATCGAGTAGTGATCTTGGGCGATGCCCAAAACTGGAAATAATAGCAATAGGCATAGGAAGGGAGTTTTCATTAAGCTGCTTTTTAGGTCTATTAATCAATCTATTGCTAAAAATAGTAAATTTATTGCAATCTGACCAATAACTAAATATCCTGGAGTATAAGTGTGTCGGAAAATAGCCTCTTTGCCATAGGGATCATTTGCGTAACTTGATTCTGCCCGCCAATTGGCACGGATAGATAAGGATCCTTCATCCCATACAATGCCGGATCTTTAATCTTCATGCTCATTTTGGAGCTATTTTTTCCAAGATAACGCCTAAAACAAATTTCCTGAATATCATTGATAAAGATAAACTGATAATCGCTTGTCCATATCCCGTTAGGGGCCAATCTGACTGCTGTTTTCTCTTTGAATGGCATCAAAGTAAACTTTACACCAATAAAAAGGACAAAAATACCAGCAATTGACTGCTCGCGAAATATACCAATCGCGGAAAAGCAAATGACCAAACCAAAAATAAGCGTAAATAATATATTGGGGCTTACCGTAAATGTTACTTTATAATTTATTACGGTTTTACTTAACGCACGCTGATGAATAATTTCATAACGTTGTATAAACTTCATTTTTTTAGTATCCTCAAACCAGCTCATGAAATAATACACATTGATCAGCACGGTGCCAATTACACAGAAGCTTAATCCGGTTTTTTTCATGTTTAACAAATAATACATGAAAAGATTGATGGCAACGTATAAAATATTGTAAGCTAGGATCGTATAAACTCTTTTATTTTTCATGCTGATTCAACGAGCTGTAAAGATAATCATTTCATCTATCACTCATCCCGCAAGGAATCTACTGGATTAGCAAGAGAAGCGCGTATAGACTGATAGCCTACAGTCAATATCGTAATTCCGATTGCCAAAGTTCCCGTCATCGCAAAGATTTCCCATCCCGGGCCAATTCGATAAGCATATTCCTGGATATAACTATTCATAGCCCAATAAGCAATTGGAAACGCAATCAGGCAAGCAATACAGACCAATAGAACAAATTCACCAGATAACATCCGGGCAACTGAAAATACAGATGCGCCATGTATTTTACGGATGCTGATTTCTTTTGTTCTGCTTTCAACCATATAGGCTGCCAGTCCAAACAGGCCGAGACAAGAAACAAAAATAGTAAGTGCAGTAAATATACCCGCCAATCGCTCCGTCCGTTGTATTTCATGAAATTTTTTAGCATACTCCCCATCTAAAAAATGATATTCGAAGGGATAATCAGGATTGTACTCTTTGAATATTTTAGCTGTCTTGCTTAGCGCATCTGCCGTCGTTAATAAGGTATTGAATTTAATATGAACAACCCCCAATGGTGCTGCTGCACCCTCTATAACTGTTGGTGTAATTGGGTTAAATGGTGATTCTTGAATAAAATCTTTGACAATAGCGATAATTGTATACTTCTTGTCTCCGTCCACGATATAGCTGCCGATCGGCTGCTTAAGTTTCATAACCTTTGCAGCTGTTTCATTGATTATAGCGGCCATCGAATCCGTAGGAAAACGTCGAAGATCAAAATCACGTCCTTTGATTAGTTCGAGGCCTGTGGTTTCGATCAATCTGTCATCAGCTGACTGTCGATTAAACGGAATGATGCTATTGGGGTCTTTTCCTTCCCAGGATGCGCCGCTCCACCCACTCCACCTCTCTGTCATTGGTGACATAGTCCTGGTTACGGAAGTCGCAATTCCCTGCTCAAGTAAAGCTTGCCGGATTAATGCTATATTTTTCGCAATGGCCCCTATCTCCACTACATAGACCAAATTATCTTTTTTAAAACCCACATCACGATTTTGAGCATGCTGAATTTGTTGCCGGATAACCAGCGTACTGATGATCATCACGACAGCGATGACAAATTGGGAGACAACAAGTACTTTTCGTGGGCTTATCCTTTGTTTGATATAGATAAACCTACCTTTTAGTACACGGACGGGATGAAAAGCGGAAAGAAAGAATGCTGGATATCCCCCAGCCAGCAAACCAGTTAAAAAAATAAATACAACTCCGGTAGTCAGGAATTTGATCTGATTGAGCGGAAGCGTTAGTTTTCGCCCTATTAGATCGCTAAAACTCGGCAATAATAGGATGACGATCAAGATGGCGATAATAGCAGACACCGATACCAGCGCGATTGATTCCGTTAAAAATTGCCAGACCAGAGACATTCTCTGTGCACCCACAACCTTACGTACCCCGACCTCCTTTGCTCTTCTTTCACTCTGTGCGGTGCTTAGATTGACAAAGTTGATACAGGCAATCAGTAAAATAAATGCGGCTATACAGATAAAGATCCTTACCATTTCTATTCGTCCGCCTATAACAATACCATTTTTGTAACTGTTATAAAGATAAGTTTCTCCTATAGGCTTCAGGAAATTGTCATTTTTGACATCCGCATGTGCCTTTGAAATAACAACTGTAGCTAACCGGCTTATCACAAAATTAATTAGCGCAACTGTATTTACTTACATATTCTTGTGTATATTTAATGCCTAAACTAAGTAATTCATAATGTCAAATCCGCTGATACAATTATGGTTATATAACGATTGGGCGAATAATTTGCTGATCGAAAAAATGAAACAGGACGCTGAACGTATTCCTGCAGGCTGTTTACGCTTATTAAGTCATATCATGAATGCACAGCTGATATGGCTATACCGGCTGAATGGCGAAAAACCTCCTGTAGGGGTATGGGATGAACATACTCTGTTAACTTGTGAACAATATCATCAGTTAGCTTCCTTGGGGTTTACAGAGAAGGTCTACGCTGATGAGTGCAAGATCATGGAAACCGTAAACTATACCAATACCAAGAGTGAGCAGTTCCAGAACTCTTTTGGAGATATTCTTTTACATGTATTTAATCACGGTACATATCATCGGGCACAAATCGCTGTGGAAATGCGAAGGAATGGACTTGATCCCATCAATACCGATTACATCTCTTTCGTTAGGACGTAATCGTAACTCCAGCAGTAGAAACTAATAATACCCAAAATTTTCATAACATGGCTTTTAAACATTATTTTAAGGCTACTTTAAGATGGTTTCATCAACAACAGCCTGGATCAGGCGCAAAGTTATATCCTAAGAGTCACCGGATTTCTATCCAGGGCAAAACGGATTTACAGCTTTCTGCAGCAAAGGCCTTTAAGGGTGATCCGAAATTATATAATCCGGAGGATCTGTTGTTGAGTAGTCTCGTCTCTTGCCATATGATGTCTTATCTATATGTCTGTTCTAAAAATAACATTGAAGTAATTTCCTATACGGACAATGCTGAAGCAGTTTTAGAAACCGGTCCCGATGGCAGCGGTCGGTTTGTTCAGGTTGATCTATATCCAGAGGTCAGTATATCTGATCCGACAAAGATCGTTTTGGCGCTATCATTACATCATGAAGCGAATCGGCTTTGTTTTATAGCCAATTCCTGTAATTTTCCCGTACGACATCATGCAGTTTGTTCTGTCTGCTGACAAAAAATAACCGTTTCGCAGAATTCGCTTTTCAGCACGACTGAAACAGATTATATCGAGTTCGATCTTTTGTTAATTGACTTTCTCTTTTGAGCTGATAGTTTATCAAAAATTAAGTTTTTAAAATTCAGACGAATTTTTTCAGGTTTTTTCTATTTTTAGGCCATGATTGACAGCTCGAAAAAGAAGGCCGCCATAGGCTTTATATTTATTACTCTACTTATTGACATCACAGGATGGGGTATCATCATTCCTGTTGTTCCCAAGCTTATTGAGGAACTTATCCATAGTGATATCAGTGAGGCCGCAAAGTATGGTGGCTGGCTCGGTTTTGCTTATGCGTTCACTCAATTTATATTTTCACCAGTGGTGGGAAATCTGAGCGATAAATATGGACGGAGACCGATTATTTTAATTTCCTTATTCGGTTTCGCGGTGGACTATATATTTCTCGCCCTTGCTCCTTCGATCGGCTGGTTATTTTTAGGACGGGTGATTGCCGGGTTAACAGGGGCAAGTTTTACAACCGCCAGTGCTTATATTGCGGATATCTCTACGGATGAAGACCGGGCGAAAAATTTTGGACTCATTGGGGCCGCTTTCGGATTGGGCTTTATTATTGGGCCTGTAATCGGTGGATTGCTCGGACATTATGGCGCAAGAGTTCCTTTTTACGCTGCTGCTGGATTATGTTTATTGAACTTTCTTTACGGATATTTTATTCTTCCTGAAAGCTTGGATAGAGATAAGCGGCGTGCATTTGACTGGAAGCGTGCCAATCCGATCGGGTCATTTCGATTCTTAGGAAAACATCCTGAAATTTCCGGCTTGATTGTAGCTTTGATATTGATCTATATTGCGGGGCATGCTGTACAAAGCAACTGGAACTTTTTTACCATGTATAAATTTGACTGGACAGAAAGAATGGTCGGTCTCTCTCTTGGTGTTATTGGTCTATTGATAGGCTTGGTCCAGGGCGTTCTGATACGCTGGACAACACCAAAACTTGGTGAACAAAAAAGCATTTATTATGGATTGATATTTTACGCCTTAGGGCTATTGCTGTTCGCATTTGCCAGTCAGGGCTGGATGATGTTTGTCTTTCTGATCCCCTACTGCCTGGGCGGGATTTGTGGTCCGGCACTACAGTCTGTAATTACCAAAAATGTTCCGTCAAATGAACAAGGAGAACTTCAAGGTGCATTAACCAGTTTAATGAGTGCAACATCCATTATAGGTCCGCCGATGATGACCAATTTGTTTTACTATTTTACACACGATAAGGCACCCTTTAAATTCTCCGGAGCCCCGTTTTTTCTGGCGTTTGTTTTAATGACTATTAGTGTGATTATTGTGTATTCAGCTTTTAGACGTAAGACTAAGGAGCGGCTTGGAGGTTAAGCCGCAAAGACATTTTACCACGAGAGTGCCAAGTTCATCCTATATGTAACACTACTTATTTATTATTCTAAGTTAGTAAAATTGCTCTTTTAAGAATAATGATTTCTCTTGTGTATATTCGTATAGGAAAAAACGATCCATATGAATAAAATAATTCGATTTTTTGATTTACATCCGGGCGAAGAGCGTAAAGAGGCTGTGCTTGATAATGTCATCAACAATATTTCATTCCGCGGAGCCAATGCATGGATTTTGGCCTGTGCCATTGTTATTGCCTCAGTTGGCCTCAATGTGAATTCAACGGCGGTCATTATTGGTGCCATGTTGATATCCCCGTTGATGGGGCCAATTGTGGGGGCAGGATTTGCACTTGGAACATTTGATTTTCAATTGTTAAAGAAGTCAATAAAAAATTTGTTGATCGCAACATTGATTAGTTTGATTGTGTCCTATTTTTACTTTCTCCTGAGCCCATTTAAAGAGGCACAATCCGAACTGCTCGCCCGTACCTCACCCAATATCTATGATGTACTTATTGCGCTTTTTGGAGGGCTAGTAGGCGTTATCGCCATAACTCGTGTGGATAAAGGGAATCCCATACCGGGAGTGGCTATTGCTACAGCCCTAATGCCGCCACTCTGTACTGCGGGTTATGGGCTGGCTATTGGAAACCTGAGTTATTTTGCAGGAGCTTTATTTTTGTATATCATCAATTGTGTATTTATCTGTATAGCTACATTTACGATCGTAAAATACCTGAGATATCCCAAGAAACATTATGTTGATCCAAGAAGAGAAAAAAGGATAAGTCAAAGCATCACGCTGATTACTCTAGCCTTGGTTGTCCCAAGTTTATATTTCGCATATAATCTCCTGCAAGAAAAGAAATATACAAACAAGGTTAAACAATTTGTTCAGCAACAGTTTAGCGATAAGGGCTATACAGTGGTCTACGAAAAATTGTTTACCAAGCCAAAGCGTTTAGAGCTAGCTTTTTTAGCGAAGAAATTTAGTGACCAAGAAATTGCCACCTTGAAAAAATCCATGGTGTCATTTGGAATCGAACATACCGATCTGGTCATCCGTCAGGATAGCTTCGACTTAAAGACAACGATTCTAAGTGAAATTGATAAACGAAGCGCTGCCGTTAATGATAAGGATTTAACGATTCGGGCACTGAATAATGAACTTGCCAGGTATCAGGTCGCAAGTCCGCAATTGGACCAGGATCTATTGGTGCTTTTTCCAGAGCTACAGTCGTATAGCATAGGACAACAACAATATTATGCAAAAAAGGATAGCCTTGCGAATCTCATTGCCTTTATCTATTCGTCAAAAGATCCTCTAGCTGAATCGCAACAGATCAAATTACGCCTTTGGTTAAAAAACCACTTTCCAAAAGATAGCCTTGAGCTTATAGATCGCAGGATCAAATAGAATCCAAAAGAATTTCACAATGATCAGTACTGCTGTTTTTTTAACATTTGTAAAATGTTAGTACGTCCGTGATACGGATCTTTGTCTAAAAGAACAAGATATGAACTGGATAATTTTGATCATCGCCGGATTGTTTGAGGTTGGCTACACTTACAGTCTGGGCAAAGTAAAGGAAGCCACAGGAAATGCTATCTATGTCTGGTATGGAACATTTACGTTATGCCTAGCCATTAGTATGGTTTTATTGATCAAATCCGTACAAGGACTTCCCTTAGGAACCGCTTATGCAATATGGACGGGTATCGGAGCTGTCGGCACAGTCATTATAGGAATCCTTGTATTTAAAGATCCCGTAAGCTTCTGGCGTCTATTCTTTATCGGTACGCTAATCGCTTCTATTCTTGGATTAAAGTTTGTAACTGGCCATTAGAACAATAGGGATCCACATCTCCTGCATTCGGATTATTAAACATTCCTGTCATTCATTGCCGGCATATGAATCTCTTTCACACAACTTGCTTTTGATGTCGAGATAATAAATCTTAACGCCTGAATGACATCCGATAATGGTATAAGATCGTCATTTGTTTCCTGAGTGGTCATTCCCAGATTATTCTCGTTATCAGGCGCTGTGGCCAGATAACCAAGATTCAATATAGATACTGCAATCTGATCGGGTCGAAGTTGTTCTCTCAATGCATGAACCACACCCCGCAGCGCAAATTTTGTTGCTGAAAACGCAACTTCCCTTCCATTGTGGTTGTCAAGCCCCCACGTTGAACCGATCAAAATAATTTTGGCATTATCGGCCTGCTTCAAATTATCCAATGCTGATTGAATATTTAAAATACATGAAGTAACGTTGGTATTGATCAGGCCACTAATCTCCTCTACCGGAGAAGACGCAAAATCATACTCGTCACTAAAAGCGTTATTCTCCCAAATACCGACATTATAGATAAAATAGTCAATTTTCGTATTTTTTATCCTGTCTTTGATTACGTTAGCAGCCTCCACAGGGTTGGATAGATCAGCCGGCACCCAATACACATTTGCGTTGTCTTCCAAATAATCGGGTTCACTTCTGGACACTCCAAATACAACATCAGACGGATCTGGAAGCTGCAGTGTGATTGCCCTTCCCAATCCCTTACTAATGCCAAAAATAAGATATGTTTTCTTTTCCATTGTATTACAAATATAAGGTAAGAACCCTCTTTCCTATGGAATATTCCGAATTATTTTCGATCACATGAAAGCAGAAAAAAGCTATAAGAAACAACAAATTGATATTTTCGGTGTTCTATGTTTATGGAAAGACATTATAACAAAGGAAACACGATTTCAAGTGGTCATAGTACCCACAAAGGTAAGGCTGCAAGAAAGTATATTGTCAGTGAAATTATTCTTAATGGCGAGCTTGTTGGTGTGGGCATTTATTATGATGGAACCGACGAACTTCGAGCCGCCGTTGTGGTAAATGATCAGGGACAGGGTGTCGAAATCCGCAATCTCCATGATGAACACTACCCAGAAGCACAATCAGATGATGACCTCGCGGAGCTCTGGCCGCTCTATGAAAAACTCGTGGCGAAATAAACGTCAGCTCTTTCCAATTCAACAATCTTCTAAAAATATATAAAATCTATACTTATATATGGATAAGTTTAAATATTTCAGTTTTAATGTATTTAATATTTATACGATTATATTTATATATTATACATTTTAATTGATTAACATACTATACTTTTAGCTTTCCGGAACGATGTCCGTGTCTTATCCATTATTCGATATAAGTTCGGACCTGATTTGAGACAGAATATGCCCTTCTTCGCCCCTCAGTCGACATAAGACCACAATGAGTACAGCTTCATACCACTGTGATACCGTGTTTAACACGGACTCACCACGGACTCACGTCGGACGCATGGTGGACACAGTACGAAGTAGGTAAGAAGAAAGCTACACGCAGGCTCGACCAAATCCTATAAGATACCCGAATCATAGCCGACCATTAGCTCTTTTAAAAGAAATTAGTGTATAAACAGTTTATTAAAAACATTATAGTATTTATTACAAACCTATTATGCCTACCCTTCCAATATTTCAACTTGAAGGGTAAGCACATCATAAATAAAAATTGAATTAGAACTTCATCTTCTGGATGCGGATGGCGTTCAGTATGGCAATAAGAGAAACACCAACATCTGCAAACACCGCTTCCCACATCGTTGCCAATCCTCCGGCGCCAAGGATCAAAACCACCCCTTTGACCACAAATGCCAATCCTATATTTTGATAAACTACTTTTTTGGTCTGTTTACCAATATTGATTGCCATTGGTATCTTAGATGGTTTGTCGTCCTGTATCACCACATCAGCAGTTTCGATCGTTGCATCGCTTCCCAATCCGCCCATAGCAATTCCAACGTCGCTCAAAGCAACTACTGGCGCATCATTAATACCGTCACCGACAAAAGCAATACTTTCGTTCGATGCCTTTATTTCTTTGACTTTGTCAACCTTATCTTCCGGCAGGAGATCTCCAAAGGCTTTGTCTATACCGAGCTCCTTTGCAACATAAGCTACGACCGTGCTCTTATCTCCGCTCAGCATAGTCGCTTGTACGCCTGATTTATGTAAAAGTCGTATGGTCATCGCGGCATCTTCTTTAATACTATCCGCAATTGTTATGAAGCCCATAAAACGATTATCGAGCGCTATGGCTATTGTCGCGTAGACAATACTATTGGGATCTATGTGATAAGCAATATTAAACTTGTCCAGAAGCTTAAAGTTACCGACCAAAAGTACTTTTCCATCTGTAGTTCCTTTTAATCCATGCCCCGTTATTTCCTCCACGTCAATCAGGTTTAGTGATTCATCTGGTTCGCCGACATATTCCCTGATTGCTGTTGCGACAGGATGACTGCTGCGACTTTCAATCTTATTGACCAATTTGAGTATGACCGTTTCATCAACCCCCGGTTCTAAACGAACTTCTTGCACCTTGAAAACCCCTTCGGTCATTGTGCCTGTCTTATCCATGACGACATGCTGAATCTTGGCCATTGCATCCAAAAAGTTACTGCCTTTGAATAGAATGCCATTTCTGCTTGCTGCACCGATTCCTCCAAAATAACCAAGTGGTATGGAAATCACCAAAGCGCAGGGGCAGGAAATCACAAGAAATACTAGTGCGCGGTACAGCCAGTCATTAAATACATATTGTACAACAAAAAAGTAAGGGACAAGACAGATCGCTATTGCCAAAAGCACGACAATGGGGGTGTATACTTTCGCAAATTTTCGGATAAAAAGTTCCGTAGGCGCTTTTTGTGAGGTTGCATTCTGAACCAGCTCCAATATTTTACTCAATTTACTGTCTTTGTAAGCGGTTGTCACTTTCACCAGGCTTACCGTGTTCATGTTGATCATTCCGGCCAGCACAATTTCTCCTTTGGTTTTTGTATCCGGTTTGCTTTCTCCGGTTAATGCGGCTGTATTGAACGAAGCAGTATCCGAGATCAGCTCACCGTCCAAACCAAGTTTCTCTCCGGGTTTCAGCTGAATAATATCACCAATTGCCGCTGTTTCAGCTCTGATGACCCGACTATTGTTTGCTTCTACGATGGTCACCTCGTCCGGACGCTGGTCCAGGAGCGCCTTAATATTGCTCTTGGCTCGACTTACGGCCAGCGTCTGAAACACCTCACCTACTGCGTAGAAAAGCATCACGGCAACCCCTTCGGGGAATTCTTTGATCGCAAATGCGCCCAGGGTAGCAATACTCATCAGTAAAAATTCGGAGAATATTTCATCTTTGCTGATGCTTTTCAGCGCATCTTTAATTACGGGAAATCCAACAGGAATATATGCAACCACATACCAACATACCCGGACCCAGTCCTTGAACCAGCTCTGAGGCACCCAGTTGTCCATTGCGATAGCTGCCATGAGCAATACAAATGAAATAATTGCAGGTAGAAAGAGTTGCAATTTACTCCCTTCTACTGCAGCATGATCATGGGCATCATCGTCGTTATGGCGATGGACGTGATCCTGTGCAGGCGCTTCCTGTATTAAACGTTGCGCGCCTGCCTGATTATAAATTTTTTCGGTCTGTGTACAACAAAGCTGTTTGCCTTTTGCATCATAAATATGTTTGTGTTCCATAACTTACCATGTTTTTATGCGTTAAAAAACGCCAATAGTTAATGTTCATGTCCACCTGTATTGCTCATCTTGGCATTGATAAAAAATGCGCTTTTCACAACAATTCTGGTCTGAGCAGGGATTTCCTGTACAGGCGTAATCGCTGTATACCCCATTGCCGAGACACCTTTTTGAACTTCAATTTTTTCAAAATTTATATTTTTGCCCTGATCTGTGGCATGCTTAGCGGCTTCCTGTTCATTTTTATGTTCATGTTTTGCCTCACCCTCATCATGCGCATGACCATGATCGTCGTGCCCTTCTTCATGTTCTTCGGGCTGCTTGTCTGTCTCTACGAAAATATAGAACTTACCATCAGCCTCTACGATCGCGTCATTTGGAACAGCTGGAGTCGTTACATTATTTATTCCGATCATTCCGGTAACGTTCATTCCGTCTATCAGACCAATCTTACTGCCGATTACAGTGCTATGCACGGCAATTGTTTTGCTGTCATTCTCAAAAGAAGATCCGATCGTAAAGACTTTAGCCGCATAGGTTTTATCCGGATTATTTGTCAGCTGAAAATTAATGATCTGTCCGATTTTGATCATCGGAAGGTCCTTTTCAAAGACTTGTAAGTCAAGATGTAAGAGACTGTTGTCTACAATTTCAATGACCGGAGATGAAACATCTACATAACTACCTATCTTGGCGAAAACATTGCTCACAGTGCCATTAATTGGACTTGTAACCACAAGTGATGAGCGCAGGTTCGACAGATTGACACTGTTTGGATTGATGCCCATTAACTGAATCTGCTGTTGCAGGGATGCCTTTCTGGCGCGAAGACTATTAAACTCCGCTGTCGCCGATTGTAAGTTCTTTCTCGCTCCGGCATTGCCTTCATTGAGTTCCTGCTGTCTCGCCATTTCTTGTTCCGCAAGTGTGATTTTACTGCCCAAAGCAATATACTCTTCCTGAAGCTGAATAAATTGCGGATTTGTAATGGTTGCTATCACCTGCCCTTTACGTACATTGTCGCCCAACTGCACATTTAAGGTTTTGATGACTCCTCCGTATAGGGTGGTTGCATTGGCCTTATTGTTATTGGGCACACTGAGTACCCCATTGGCTTTGATGGTCGCTGTCAATTCTTTTTCCTCAATGTTTCCGAAGACAATTCCCACGGCTTTGATCTGTTGCTCGCTCAGCGCCGCTACCGTCACGGGCCCTTCTTCATGGCTTTCTTCGGCAGCACCTTTCCCTTCCTCCTTCTTGGCATCGCTAGTACCTTTTGAATCTGGTCCGCAGCTATATAAAACTGTTGTAATCGCTAGTGCAAAGAATATTTTTATGATAACTCTCATGGTTGACTTATTTATTATTGAAGTAATTGTATTGGATTGCTGATTGATTATATTGATTGAGCACATCTAAATAGTTCTGTCTGATCCCGATCGCCTGACTTAAGAACTGGCTCATCTCCGCAAAACTTATTTCACCGGTTCTGTAGCCAAGGCTTGCGGCTTTGATGATGGCATCAGCTTGCTTGAGTCCTGCGGACTCATAGAACTGCAATAGAGCAGCATTTTTCTCAATATCAGCCAATGCATTCACCTTATTCGTGTGAAAAACTTGTGTATCATATTCCAGTTGCCTTTGTTGCGCCTCCATTTCCGCGTTTGCAGCTTTCACTTTGTTTTTATAAGCAGCCAGGCCAAATACAGGAAATGATGCCGATACCGAGAATCCCGTAAAAGGATCCTTTGCCCCCCAAAGGCGCTGCGAAAAGAATCTGCCCGAAAATTCAGGCTTATTTGTATTTTTCTGTACCGCAATATTGGAGGATGCAATATTGACATTCTGTTGTTGCAAAGCTAAAACAGGATGTGAGGCATCAACCGATGGATTTTGTACATCCACGTCCATTTGTATCTTTTCCAGTGATTGCTCGACAGGCAATAGCCAGTCGTTGCGGTTAAGGAGCATCATCAGTTGTTGTTGTTGAACCAGCATATCCTTTTTATTCTGCAACAGCTGCGCCTGTAGTTCCTTTAATTTCGCTTCTGCAGCTATTTTATCCAAGGCGGCAACATCGCCGGTTTTAAAACGAAGCTCGGTCGCCTTGAACATCGCTGAATAGATACTGTCCAACTCCACATAGAGCTTCTGTCTATCTTGAAGATACCAGAGCTGATAATATGCTGTGCGCACATCTTTCTTGATATTCGCATTGAGTACTTCGGTATTCAGATTGGCATATTTTAGCTGTTGCATAAAATATGCCTTTCGTGCCGAATAGAGTCCCGGCCATGGAATGCTTTGCGTAATACCGATTTTCATGATCCCTGTCTTATCACTGGGTCGGTAATCTTCATTCTCCACAAAAACACCCGTTTTTGGGATCTCATTGGCAGTTTTGACCGTGTAGGTCGCTCCGGTTATTTCGGCCTCATTGACCTGAAATTGGCGGTTGTTTTTTAATGCGGTAGCGATCGCCTGATCTATTCCGATCCGTTCCTGTGAAAAGGCCTTAAATCCAGATACAGAAAATAGGAAGACCAAGATTGTTGCAATAACTTTGCCCGCATTTCCTTTTTTCATATTCCTTTTTGAATTAAAAATGATATATAATAGCGGTAGTACAAATAGGGTTAAGAAGGTTGCTGTAACCAGTCCGCCGATAACGACAGTAGCCAGTGGTTTTTGCACCTCCGCACCGGCACTTGTGCTGATCGCCATCGGTAGAAAGCCTAATGATGCGACGGTGGCCGTCATCAGTACAGGACGTAACCGGGTGAGTGTCCCCTCTTTAACGCGCTGCAAAATGTCGTCCATGCCATCTTTCTTCAATTGATTAAAGGTACCGATCAGAACAATGCCATTCAATACGGCAACGCCAAATAGGGCGATGAAACCAATTCCGGCACTGATACTAAAGGGCATGCCACGCAACATCAGCGCAAAAACACCGCCAATTGCACTCATCGGGATGGCGGTAAAGATCAGGGTTGCTTGCTTAAACGAATGAAATGTGAAATAGAGTAACATAAAGATCAGCAATAACGAAACCGGTACCGCAATCATTAGACGTGCACTTGCTTTCTGTAAGTTTTCAAACTGACCTCCATAGGTGAAGTAATAGCCTGCCGGTAGTTTAACCTTTGTTGACAGCTGTTGCTGAATATCCTTGACCACACTTTCAACATCTCTTCCGGCGACGTTAAAGCCGATGACGATCCTTCTTTTACCGGCCTCCCTGCTGATCTGAGCAGGACCAAGCTTGTAATCAATCGCTGCTACCTGTGAGAGTGGAATCTGGATGCCGGTGTCTGTTGGGATCATCAGATTGCGTACATCGTCTATACTATTACGATGTGTTGTATCCAGGCGCACGACAAGATCAAAACGTCGTTCGTTTTCATAGATCTGGCCAGTGCTTTTGCCTGCAAAAGCCGTGCTTACCACATCATTTACGTCCTGAATAGTCAGTCCATAATTGGCAATACGTGTACGGTCATAGACAATATTGATCTGGGGAAGTCCTGACACCCGCTCCACCTGAGGAGAAGTAGCTCCTTTAACGGATTGAATCTGTGTGGCGACGGTATTGGCGTAGGAAGCCAGCGAGTCAATATTTTCGCCGAAGATCTTTACGGCCACATCCTGGCGGATTCCAGTCATCAGCTCATTGAAACGCATCTGAATAGGTTGGTTCTTTTCAAAGAAAACGCCCGGTATTACCTCCAGTTTCTCGAGGATAGCTGCTCCAAGTTCGCTATAGCTCCGCCCGGATGTCCATTCTTTCTGTGGTTTGAGAACCACCATCAGATCTGTAGCTTCTGGTGGCATTGGGTCTGTCGGTACCTCGGCAGCTCCCGTTTTGCCCACAACCATTTTTACTTCTTCAAACTCCTTAATGATCCGGGATGCTTGCATCGAAGTTTCAATACTTTGTGAAAGCGAGCTCCCTTGGGGCAATATACAGTGAAAGGCATAATCCCCTTCCTGTAGTTGCGGGATAAACTCTCCACCCATGTTTTTAAAGGAGAAAACCGATAAGGCAAAGAAGGCAATCGTCAAACCGACAATGAGATATTTAAAGCGGATTGCTTTCTGCAACAACGGAGCATAGATACCTTGAAGTTTTTCGATCAGGTGATCACTGAAAGTCTTCTTGTCATGATGTTTTTTTGGCAGAAACAGGGCACACATCATTGGAATGTAGGTCAGCGAAAGGATCAGTGCTCCAAATATCGCGAAACCCACTGTCTGTGCCATCGGACGGAACATCTTTCCCTCCACACCCACTAATGTCAATATTGGGATATAAACGATCAGGATAATAATCTCGCCGAAAGCGGCGCTGGTCCTTATTTTTGAAGCCGATTCAAACACTTCGTTGTCCATTTCGGTCTGTGTAAGCTTTTCGGTAGACTTGCGTAGCCCAAGGTGATGGAGCGTCGCTTCTACAATAATGACCGCACCATCGACAATAAGCCCAAAGTCTATGGCGCCCAAGCTCATTAAATTGGCACTTACGCCAAACACATTCATCAGTCCCAATGCAAAGAGCAGCGATAAAGGAATGGCTGAGGCAACGATGAGGCCTGCCCGGAGATTACCCAAAAATAACACCAATACAAAGATAACGATCAGTGCTCCCTCTATGAGGTTCTTTTCGACGGTGCCTATTGCCCGGTCGACCAGATCTGTACGGTCCAGGTAGGGTTCAATGACCACATCATTAGGCAGGGATTTTTGGATAGTTGGTAGTTTCTCCTTTACACGTTTGACAACTTCATTGCTATTTTCACCCTTTAGCATCATTACCACACCGCCCACGGCATCTACTTGGCCATTATAGGTTAGAGCGCCGTATCTGACCGCATGTCCAAAACGTACATCCGCCACATCTTTGACGTAAATCGGAACGGCACCAGATTTTTTGATGGCGATATTTTTTACATCTTCCAAAGATGTCGCCAGCCCGATGCCGCGAATGAAATAGGCATTTGGCTTTTTGTCGATATAAGCACCACCGGTATTTTGGTTGTTCTTCTCGAGTGCGGCAAAAATCTCCGGTATGGTGATATTCATTGCTTTAAGGCGATTAGGATCAACAGCAACTTCATATTGTTTCAATTCACCTCCAAAACTATTGACCTCAGCAATACCGGGGGTACCATAAAGCTGACGAGCCACGATCCAATCCTGCATTGTCCGGAGGTCCTTTGCATTATATTTGCTTTCACTTCCTTTCTTGGGGTGGATTATATATTGGTACACCTCTCCTAAGCCCGTACTAACAGGTGCCAGCTCCGGTCTGCCAATACCTCGGGGAATTTGGTCAACGGCTTCTTTTAAACGTTCGCTGATCAGCTGCCGCGCAAAGTAGATGTCTACATCTTCCTCAAAAACGACAGTAATGACAGAAAGTCCAAAACGTGATATACTTCTGATTTCCTCGATCTTCGGTACCGTAGCGATACTTTGTTCAATCGGAAAAGTAACCAATTGTTCGACTTCCTGACCTGCCAAGGTAGGGCAGGAAGTAAAAATTTGTACTTGATTATTGGTAATGTCGGGAACGGCGTCTATGGGCAGCTTTGTCGCACTCCAGCCACCCCATATAATAAGTAACAAGGTCATTAACGCGATAATGATCTTATTCTTGATGCTAAATTTAATTATACTATCTAACACAATATGCTTGATTAATGCTTAAATAATAGATATATAGAATATCCTATTTCCATGTAGCAGTATGCTACAGTTAACTCCTACGGCTAGCATTGATTAGAAAAGAAAAATTTTCCAATCATGTTTGCTAAGGCTATTAAAAATTAAAATTAAGCATCTAACTTAGGCGGTTGCCAGATAGTTCCGAAGTAGTTTGATAGAATGGGGGTGTCTAAAAGCGGCATGCGATGGTCAAAATAAATCGAAATCGGAATCCCCCCAATTTTTGGTAATTGATATTCAAATATCGTAATATTTCCGCTGCAGCAGTTGCAATAGCAAAAAATCGAACAAGCATCCGTGGTATCTTCACTATGATTATGCGGTTTGTTCAATTGTGTTGCCATAGCTTCCCCCTCGGTGCGAATATTCGCATCACTGCATGGGACAAAGGAAAGTCCCAAAATATAGGCGATCAGTATGATAACAGTTAACCTCATTTGTTATACAAATTTAGAAAAATATTTTAAAAAGTTATTCTTTTATAATAATAGCTCATTTCGTTGTTTGTCTATAGACCTATAGACTACAGTATTGGTCTTGCCAGAAAAAGGTTATTTCGGAAAATATAAACAATCATATCGCTTCCGACAAATCCTGTTCTATCATAATATTAAAGCTTTTGGCCTCCCGACGGACAGATGCCGTGTGAAAACGAGGAGCTGTGCCGGTTTGGACTTATCCATATCAAAAACAAATCTGTCTATCGCAATCTTTTATTTAACTTTTACGATAATAATGACCCAATAAAACTATTGACAATACTAGAGGTGAAAAGCTTTAAATGACTTAAAAACAGTGTTTAAACACGTTTGTGGATTTGTAGAAATTTCACTACAGGAAAAATTACTTATAGAAAATCATAATGATTAAACAGAATGCTATATATATAATTGTAAAAATAAAATTTAACGCTGATAAATAAGGTGTGTTTTTGATGTGAATAATGTTAACTCTGTAAATATAAATTAATAATAATATAAAATAAATCAAAATCACTAGGAATCCAAGTAAAATCAAAATGTCTACTTACATGAAAAAGAATCGTTACCGTAATCTTAAAAATGTTATAATGTTGGGATGCATTATGCTGGTTGCATCAAGCATTTACTCTTGTAAAAAGAGCAGTGAAAACACAAGTCTGGCCGGAGAAACGATGGTCAAAATCAATCTACAGGGCGTAGCAGCCTATGGTGAAGACGAAATTGGCGCCGTAGGACAAAAACAGGGTTCAACAAAGGTTAATGCCGTAAGCAATGCCGCTGATGTTCAGGAAATGAGTATTCCCTTTGGCAACGGCACTTCCATTGATGTGGTAGTGACAAACAATTCCACTGCGGCAGTCAAAAAAGGATTGGTCGCTTCATCGGGAGCCAAAGCTACAATACCTCAGGTAACTGAAAAGCCGTTGGATAACGGTGTGAAATACAAAGTCGTTGTTTATGACGACCAGGGGAATTACGTGACTGAAAAAACGTATAGCTACGGTGGTGAAGCCGCCGCTGAGGGTATTGTTCTTGATGCCGGGAAAACGTATACTTTTATTGCCTATTCAACCAATAGCACAAGTACAGTGCCGGCGATCAATAGTCAGGGCACACTGTCATCTGCAAGCCTTAATAATATCAGTGGAGATTTAATGTATTTTACGAGTAAGCTGAAATTAAACAGTGGTGTGAATAATTTGAACGTGGTTTTAAAACATCGTTTTAGCCAGATCACAACAACATTATCAATGGATGCCAATATGACTGGTGCAATTACCAAACTTGAAAATGCTGTATTTAAACCAAGTCATTCATCTGCAAATCTTAAGCTTTCGGATGAGACACTTACCTACAATGAATTAAACGATGCAGGCGTGTGGGCACAATTTCCGGCTTTGGGAATTGGACTACGAACTGTGGCCAGCACTCCGTCCCTATTGATCCACCCAGCAACTAGCGCGGGAACACTTAAATTGGGAACCTTGACCATTGATGGTGAAACAAAATCAAACCTGACAATTCCGAACGTAAAGATCAATCCCGGACAGAAATACGATCTGAAACTAAATTTCAAAACCTGTACACAAGATGTGACCAGCAATGGATTAAATTGGAGTTACCCAGCGGTGACCGTAAATGGAAAAACAGGGATCCGAATTGACGGTGTATTTCATCCAAGTGGTACCACAATATCCAAAAGCTTTACGGCACCTGCTGCCGACTATGGGTTTGTATTTGACATTACTGAATTGGATAACGCCTTCAACATGGAAATCAATGGGGTGAAACTGGCAAAAAATGAAATCCAATTTGAAGTTGGTGCATCCTCGGCACAAAATATTCAATTCCTCGACGGAAGTAAATATGCGGGTACGAATGTGGAGACAGGTAAGAGAATTGATCAAGTCTATAATATGCAGGGAACAGCTGCTAATCCACTGATCAAGCTGGTGATCAGCAGAACGGGTAAAGTGACCATGTTTGGTAGCAAAACAAATGGCGGACCGCTATATGAGCTTGTACTGGTCAAAGGTAATTCTTTCAATACTTTCCCTTGGGGAAGCACACAGGACAATGCGGTTAAGGTGACTCAACTTGTGGACGGACGTACAATTATTAAAGGCGTAGGTGCAGGTAAGAAGAAAATACCTTGTAGCTAAGCACAGAAATAGATTCAATATTAATAATTCAATAAATAAAAGACTATGAAAAACAAAATTGCCTATATCAGCCCGGAGGTTAAGGTACAAAGGATCGAACTTGAGCAAGGTATCGCTGCTGGGTCTGCTTGTGTAAGACCCGAAGACTCAAATGGTAACGTCAGTGAACAATGGGGACTTGGTGACGATGACAACCGCACAATAGACTGGTAATAAATATCAGCACTATCGATATGCAAAAAGGCCGAATTAAGCACCATTTATCTGTGTTTAATTCGGCCTTTTACTGATTGTATAAAGAGCTTATAATACTTTCTGCAAACGTTTTGGAAATTCGCTTATTTTTGAAATACTGAGCTGTTTCATTACTTGGAACAGGTGTGCCTTGAACATATTGATCGTATGTTCACCGCCCGCATTCCCCAGTGCCCCAACGCCATACATAAATGGTCGTCCCATGAAATTAAATTCAGACCCAACAGCATGCGCACGGGCTAGGTCCACACCGGAGCGGATACCACCGTCCAGCATAATCTTGATTTTGTTTTTATAATCCGGATTGCTCGCAAGATGAATCAATGAATTGATGGACGATTCACTGGCATCAAGCTGTCTTCCGCCGTGATTAGAAACAATGACACCATCTACTCCGAGCGTGATGGCAGCCTGCATATCTTCATCGGTTGCAATCCCCTTTAATACCAGCGGTCCTTTCCACAAGTCGCGAATGGCTTTGATCTTTTCGACATCTACTTTTCCGGTAAAGGTTCTGTTCATAAACTGTCCCAGCTGGGCCAGGTCAAGACCTTTTTCCATATAAGGTTTTAACGTTGCAAAAGACGGGATACCATGTCTGAGCGTTTCAATACCCCATGTTGGACAGGCGAATGTCTGCAGAATATTTGCGATATTCATCTTTGGAGGCATGGACAAACCACTTTTGATCTCTTTATACCGCAGTCCAAAGGCAGGAACATCTACCAGAACGACAAGTACTGGGCATTCCACTGCTGTCAGACGTCTTAGGATATCGTCGCGCAACTTATTTTCTGTCGGGTGATAAAGTTGAAACCAGGCCTTCCCCTGCGATACTTCAGCGATGCGTTCGATACTGCTTGTTGACACAGTGCTCAAGATATAAGGGATATCGTTTCCTGCGGCTGCTTTTGCCAAAATTTCCGGTGCATTAGGCCACATCAAGCCCTGCAAACCGATTGGCGAAACACCAAATGGAGCACTATAGCGACGGCCAAAGAGCTCTACGGACATATCAATTTCTCCGCTCGCCTGAAGATATTGAGGTTTTAATAAAATATGATCAAAATCATTTTCATTCCGGGCGAGATTCAATTCTTCGTTAGCACCTCCTATTAGATAGTCAAATGCAAATTTGGGGATTCTTTTCTTTGCCTGTTTTCTTAGATCTTCAACAGCAGGAAATCGCGTATTATATGTAAACTTTTGGCTCATGATTGATGTATTAAATATTGGCAGTGAATTATCTGCGCGCCAAATATACTATATAATTTGAAAATAGTTTGCTATTTATCCAATAATATCCTAGGTATTCCGTCGGTAGCCAAGCTCAGCCCCACCGCTGACGGGCAGGTTTACTCCCGTGATAAAACGGGCACTTTCAGATAGCAAAAAGATACATGCATCTGCAATGACATCCCCTTCCGGACAATAACCCAGGAGGTGAATGTTTTTTAAAAAATCAAAAATCTGTTCCGGTTGTGCTTGCTCGGATGCCCATTGCTGAAGCATGGGAGTCATGACTGCGGCCGGCATAACCGAATTCACCCTTATTCCCAGCGACGCATAATCTATTGCCATCGCTTTGGTCAAAGCGTTGACAGCGCCTTTTGTCGCAGCATAAGCAGCATGGTTTTCCTGACCAATCTCGCCTACCAGACTGCTGGTATTTAAAATGCATCCCTTGGCGTTCTTTAGATGGGGAAAACCATACTTGGTCGTCAGTAAAATACTCTTTACATTGATATCAAATAGCCTACCCCACTCTTGTACACTGGTGTCATGTAAAGGTTTTGACGGACTCGCCAGGCCAGCATTATTGTGAATGGCGTCCAGCCGGCCAAAAGTTGCTATGGTCTGATCTACGACTGCTTTTACTTCCTCCGCTTGGGATATATCTGCACAGATGCCCAAATGGGGAGCCCCCAGCAGCTCGCCTGCCGCTGCAACGGACTTTTGATCGAGGCCGATAAAAACAACCTTTGCCCCTGCCTTTGCATAGGCCTGAGCGCATGAAAGACCAATTCCAGCAGTCCCCCCACTGACCAATATCACTTTATCCTTTAATGTGTTGAACATAAATCTATAAAAGGTTATTCAATTAATTCAGAATCTAAAATACGACAAGTAGGCATTTACCTGAAGATTACATATAACATTGTGACAATAAGGATTAATAAACCGGTTAACACACGGTAATTCCCTAATCCTTTCCATGCGGGTCCACCAAGCGGTTCCAATGGACTTTTCCAATACAGCAGCTCACTTTCAGTATTATGCTGTACCGGATATAGAAATGATAGAATGATCTGCATAAGCGCGCAGACCAAGAAAAGATAGAAGGCCATTATCATAAACGGCGTCTGTCCGATCCATGAATGTGGCATGATCTTATTGATGATAAAAACACCCATACCCAAAAATGATCCGATCCATAAAGTCATTTTTGCAGAAGCCGCAGAGGCTTTGCGCCAGAATACCCCCAAAAGGAAAACACAGGTTATAGGGGGAGCGATATGAGCGATTACATCGTTGATGCCATTAAAAATGCTTTCGTACTTATCTAATAATGGCAATAGACACAAAGAAAAGACCATGGCGATCACAGCGGATATTTTTCCGATACGTATCAGCTGCCTGTCCGTAGCCTCGGGTTTCCGCTGTTTGAATATATCATAACTGACCATGGTGGAGATAGAATTGAGTGCGCCAGAAATCTGGCTCATCAAGCCGGACAGCAGTGCTGCCACAAGTACACCGATCAGACCAGAAGGTAACAATTGCGTTATCATCAGTGTATATATTCCTTTGGAATTCGCATTGCCCGAAGCATCTAGCCCCAAACTATGGAGATCGAGCTGTCCACTTTTAAACAAGGTGTAAGCAAACAAGCCCGGCAGCACGAATATAAACACGGGTAAAATTTTAAGAAAACCACAGAACAGCGCGCCAACACGGCCATGGTTCTCGTCTTTTGCGCCCAATACACGTTGAACAATTGTTTGATCAGCACACCAATACCAGATTCCCAAAATAGGATATCCAAAAAATACCGCATACCAAGGCATACCGCTGACATCATCAGCCCCGCGCAGCATAGACAATCGGTCGAGCCCACCTTCGGCAATCAGCACATTTTTCATTGGCATCCATCCCCCCATACGGTCAAAAGCTGCAAAACTAATGATAAACGCGCCGGCTAATAAGACAATAGTCTGAATAGATTCCGTGATAACTACCGCACGCAATCCGCCAAGAATCGTATATAGCCCAGTAATAATACAGATGACGGTAATGCTTAAATACATGTTAAAGCCAAAAAGTGTCTTCAGTACAATACCGCCCGCGAGCATGGAAAAGGCAATATGGATCACGATTGCAGATACAATGGAGATAAAAGTCAACCAGTCCCTACTGGAGCGGTCATACCGTCTTTCTAAAAAATCCGGTAGGGTTGTTACGCCGGATTTAAGATAAAATGGCACGAAGAACAGGGCTAACAGGATCAATGTAAAAGCCGCCATCCACTCAAAGTTACCATTGAGCAAGCCGGTATCAAATCCACTTTGTGCCAAGCTTACTAAGTGTACAGTGGATATATTAGTAGCAAACAGCGCAAGTCCTATCGCTGGCCAGCGCAGGGTTTTGCCAGCGAGAAAATAGCCTTCGGCCGTACCTGTATTTCTTTTGCCTCCTCCTACGCCAGCACGAATGCCTACAATCAAAATAAGAGCGATATAAGCCATCGCGATACCTAAATCTATATTTCCTAACATAAATTATGCTATATTAAATCACAACTACTTCCTGCTTCCATTGTTGTTTGATAAACACCATTTTCAATCCTTACCGGCTGTGCAAAATGAGATTTTAGGTGCGGGATGTGTTCAAGGAACAATGCTTGATGACCAAGGCTTATGTGGTTGAACAGGACTAAATGCTGGTGCAGTTGCCCCATGTCCCCTACATGTGGGACTACCGGAATCCCATATTTGCGGCAAAGGAGACTGACACTTATAAACTCACTGACACCACCCACACGGACCGCGTCCACCTGTACAAAACCAGCAGCACCCAATTGCAGGTAGTTTTTGAACACAATGCGGTTGGGTACATGTTCACCCATGGCGATCTTTATCGGCGCAATGGTATCGGTCAGTATTTTATGTGCAAAAATATCATCGGGATGAGTGGGTTCCTCCACCCAATAAGGATTCATCGCTTTAAGTTCCTGACATATTGCCAACGCTCGTGGTAAAGTCCACTGTTGGTTCGCATCCAACATCACAGTAGCCTGATCCCCTGCGACCTCCCGAACAATATGTGCTCTTCTGATATCACGGAGCGGATCTTCACTGCCCACTTTCAGTTTCATGGCTGTAAAACCATTGGCGATTGCGCGTTTACAGTTTTCGCGAACCTGTTCATCAGAATAGTTAAACCAACCGACAGAGGTATCGTAACCGGTATACCCCTTTTCGATTATATGCATTCTTTCTTGCCGGTTTTGCCAATTTTCAGCAATTAACGCAATGGCCTCTTCCCGCGTAAGTTCATCTTCCAGGTAGGAAAGATCCAGTGTATTGACAATTTCTTCGGGAGAGAGATCTATTAACAGTTTCCAAAGCGGAACATCACGCGTTTTTGCCCATAAATCAAAGCAGGCATTTGTGACAGACGCTAATGCCAGATGTACAATACCTTTATGTGGCCCCAGCCATCGGAATTGCTGTTCATTGCTCAAGGTGTTGAATATCGTACCGAAATTTGCCATGAGTTCTTCGATCGGCATTCCTTTGAGGCGTTCGGCGTAAAAAGATGCTGCCCGACAGACCAATTCATTTCCCGCACCTATCGTAAAAGCTAGTCCGGTTCCTATACGTCCTCTGTGATCTTTCAACCGTGTGACGGCATAGGAATATATAGGATCTTTGTGTACAGCATCGCTCCCTGCTCCGGTACCTAAAGGAAATCGGCGGTCCTGTATATCGTAATTTATAATCATTCTGTTTCGTTGGTTTTAAAATTTTTGGATAGATCTATTGTAGTTTCAATTTTTCCTTTAGTCTGAGTAGCAGATCAACATCCGTCTCTTTGATACGTCCATTCCTATTTGGGCCGACGTTTAAGATCAGGATATTATCCTGCGCCGTTGCTGTTCGGTAGATCTCTTCCAGTTCCGCTAGTGTCTTATATTTTTTGTCGGTCGTATTGTAAAACCAGCGCTCCCCGAGTACCACTGTGGTCTCAAAAGGCATGTAATACGTATTTCCTTGCGCGGTAAAAAGTTTGGGATCTGGCACGACAGGCAAATACGGATCTCCTAGACGGAAATCGCTCGGGAAATAACGTATCGGAAATAAATCCTGTTGCTCTTTGGGGAGTACAGTATGCTTATCTGCGTTTTCGGGACTACCAATACTCCAGTTGATACCGATCTGACATTGCGGAACCTTACTTTTGACCAAAGTATAGATCTCTTGTGCCGGCCACCTGTAATTCTCCTTTTCCCAGCCACCATCTAACCAGAGTTCAACAATATCTGTATACTTCTTGGTCATATCAAGCAATTCGTTCAATTGGTTCAGCATATAGGTATTATAGGCTTGATCAGCCTTTCTGTCTTTGACATCACCATTCTGCTTGCGGTCCCATAGCGAATAATAAAGTCCCAAGCGTATTCCCTGTGCCCGACATTCCTTGGCCAAAGCTTTCACTACATTGGTCTTATTCGCTGAACTAGCTACATCGTAAGTCGTATATTTACTATCCCATAAACAGAAACCATCGTGATGCTTAGATACCAGTATGATATATTTCATTCCCGCTGCTTTAGCTGTAGCGACCCATTGTTTGGCGTCGATCGTTGTCGGGGCATATGAACTCGTTGGTTTTGACCCATCTGTCCATTCTTGATCATGGAATGTATTTATACCAAAATGTATAAACATGCCATACCTTCTGTCGATCTGCTCCTGCTGAAAACTATTGGGTTTATCGGCAGCTGTTGGCACGATCGCTTTCGTCTGAGCGAAGACTTTAGATACCAATAAGCATAGGGTTAAATTAAAAAATACACGCTTTTTCATCATTAATTTATTTTAGGTTCTTATTTCGATATTTTGGGCTAATCGGTATGAAAAACCTCTGTCATATCGGACCAGATGGCACTTTTTTCTTTTGCCTCCGGAAGCGGGTTTTGACAAGGATCAGTTTCTTTCCACCAGCGCTGTGTCTCGGCATCGGCAGCCATTCGTTGCATATCCGAGGAAAAATCTGTTCCTGTATACTCAAAATAACTGAAGAGATAATACTCGCCGGCTATCTCTTTCAGAAAAATAGAGTAATTCTGAATATGACATTCTTTGATTTTTTGCAGCACTGCTGGCCAGGCTTCCGCATGTAGCTTTTTATAGTAGGATAGTTTTTCAGCTTTTAAACCAGTAATTGAAGCATAACGCTTTACTGCAGCATGTTTTTTTTCTTGTGTGCAACCAAAAGCGAGTAAGGCTATTAAACCAATCAATACAAAGCGCTTAAAGGGAAATCGTTTTTTCAGTATCCTCACCATATTTAGGTATTCTTGTTGTCAATACTCCGCTAGACATAGTGCTAAACTACGACAGGCAAAACAATAAAACTTCACTTAGATTGCTCAATACTGACACTATATTAACGGTATTTGGATTAGTGTTTTATAATTATGACAAAATAGGCTATATTTAAATTCCTTTAAACAAAAATAACCAAGTAAATGAAACCCGTTTTCACGAAAATATTAGCGGGATCAGAGATCGAGACATTCGCAACAAAGGAGGTTTGTCAGCCGTCTTTTTCCACTGAATTCCATTTTCATCGTGCTTGCCAGATGACTTACATTGTGCAAAGTGAAGGTAAACGAATTATAGGTGACAGTATAGACAGCTATTTAACGGATGAATTGACTTTTTTAGGACCCGATCTGCCACATGTATGGCATAACGATAGCATGGATAAGGATTCTGTACGGGTATCGCGTTCTATGGCGCTTTATATCGAACCTGAATTAATGGTCGAGGTGTTAGGGCATCTTTTCAAAACACATAAAATAGAGGCATTTCTTACCGCATCTAAACGGGGCCTCTTATTTCAGGGCAAGACAAAAGAACAACTGAAAGGTAAACTGGAACAGATGATCCATCTCGATTATGGTATTCAAAAAACTATTTTACTTCTTGAAATTATCGACTTGCTAATTACTACTGATGAATATGAATGTCTTTCCAGTCCGGGGTATACATATAATTACAGTTCGATGGACAATGATAAAATTGACCGAATCTTTAAGTTTGTATTCAATAACTTTACAAAAGAGATTTCGTTGGATGAGGCTGCAACTTTAGCAAATATGTCCAAGCATTCCTTCTGTCGGTATTTTAAGTCCCGTACACAAAAGACCTTTGTGGAATTTGTCAATGAAGTACGTATCAGCGAATCATGTCGACTGATTGCTGAAAACAAATTGCAGATAACGAATATTGCCTTTGCCTGTGGATTCAACAGTCTTTCTAATTTCAACAAGATTTTTAAATCCATCAAAGGGATTACGCCAAGTATGTATAGAACGCAACTACAGACTTAAAAAAACTTACATAAATAACCACTTATTGCTGCTTAGCAATAAGTGGTTATTTGTTTATACGCAAGAGTCCTGATATAGCAGGGCCATTTAATAACTTACCATCGATATCAAAACGGGATCCATGGCAGGGACAATCCCAGGATCTTTCCGAGGCGTTCCAGCTTACTGTACAACCCATATGGGGGCAAATTGAACTAACACAGTGTAACGCCCCCTGCTTATCTCGGTAAGCAGCAAAGGTTTTGCCGTCGTAATTCACGATCCTGCCCTCCTCCGGATGTATATCTTTAAATTCGTTTATCTTGTCTATTGCGAATTTATCCATAACAAAATGTTGAGCGGCACTCCATCCCTCCGATAGTAAACTCTTAGCACTCGCGATTGGCTTGATACGGGCTGGAGATAACAATTTGGATAAGGGTGTTTCCTTGCCCTGTAGTAAGTCTGGAATAATTAGAGACGCCATTGATCCGAAAGTCATGCCATTTCCGCCGTACCCCGTCGCGATATAGATGTTATGTTCGCTAGGCATGCGGCCTATAAAGGGTAGACCATCAGCTGAAACATAATACTGTGATGACCATTGTGCAACGACTTCTTCGTATTGAAATTGTTTGTCCACTAACGCTTTGAGGTCAACAAAATGCTGCTCGGTATCTTTTTCATCCCCTGTTTTATGGTCGAAGCCACCTGCAATAAGATAGTACTTGTCGCCATCACTGTGATATCTAAAGTAATGATAAGGGTCATACAAATCTGCTGTCTGCGCAAGCATTTGTGGTTCCTGTAAGAGTTTCACTGTAAGCACGTAACTCCGATAGGGCGCTACCAACAAGTCAAACCTATTTTTTCCGGGGGGTATATGGGTAGCCCAAACGATATTTTTTGCTGTAAAAATGCGTCTATCACTCGTTTTCAATGTGATTTTGTCATCGTGATGTTGATAATCGACAATTGACTGATTTGTCAAGATTGCTCCGCCGCCTTTTCTAAAGGCATCTAAGATTCCGAGTAAATATTTCAATGGATGAAATTGTGCTTGTCCCTCAATCCGGATAGCTTTTATAAAAGGCAGGTTGAAAGGAAGAGTACTGCTTGGCGTAGTTTTTACACCCAATTGTTGATGGGCTGAAAGTATGCGCTCAAGCTGTTTATTTTGTGCCTCTTCAGCGCTGAAAAGGAAAAAATCACATGTATTAAAATCACAATCTATGCTGTACCTGAGTACATTTTTTTTAATATGATCGAACGTGTCCTTTGTGCCACTGACCAACAATTGAGCAGCTTCCGCTCCGAAATTATCTATAATCTCATCATACGAAGCGTCGTAAAAATTATTGATATGAGCCGTTGTTCCACCCGTGGTACCGAAACCAGGGTTTTCCTTGTCCAGAAGCAAACATTTGAAGCCCCTATCCTGTAGTTCCTTGGCGAGCGTCACACCCGTGATACCCGCCCCAACTATAATTGTATCAAATTCCAAATCGCTGAAATCTGTTGGAAAATTTTGCCCATCAATCGTCTGCCAAAAGCTGTTGTTACTACCGTCACGTTTCATATTGGATGCAGTTTAAAGGCTGGGAAACTAGTTCCCGGTCTTTGGTGATATAACTAATTATGATTTGTACGAAAAGAACCAGCCCTAGAGCTAATCGTTTTACGATTAAATACTTAAAAAAAGGAAGAAATACGTCATCCGCTACCAAATCAAACGATCCAATTTCAGGCATTGTTCTTCTCGAAACAGAAAACAAAAAATAAAAGTGATGACAGATAATCTCAACGACTATGTAAATTCCATTATCCCTACTTGGATAAAGAATAAAAAAATAATGGTCACTGGTGGTACTACTGGTATTGGACGCGCCACCGCACTTCTTTTAGCAGCCTTGGGTAACGACGTTTTTATATGTGGGCATCATGAACAGCAACTCGAGGATACCTTGCGTGATTTTGATAAATTGAATGTTGGAGGTTCACTGACAGGAATAGTCATAGATTTAGCCACCGAAGAAGGCATACAGGAACTTTTCAAAAAATTTGACAGCATGTATGACCGGCTGGATATCCTTATTAATAATGCCGCTATCGCTTTTCAATCTGTCAAAGATGGTAGTTATAACGATCAGGCTTACATTTTACGAACCAACGTCCTCGCGTACCTTGCTTGTGCTCAGGCAGCCTTGTATCGGATGGAACCCAGGGGATCAGGACATATCGTCAATGTAGGATCCATGAGTGCAGATATACGCGAGGCGCAAAGTTCGGTTTATGTATGTACCAAAGGTGGTATCCAGGCCTTTACAGAATCGTTACGCAAAGAAGCGAATCCGAAAGGTATACAGATTTCCTTGATTGAACCGGGTGCTGTTGGAACAGATATGCAACCCTACCCCCCTGACGAGCAGCGCAAAAAAATTGAAACCATGGAGATGCTATTCGCCGAAGATATCGCCAGAGCTATCGTATTTACGATTTCTCAGCCAATACGCACCTCAATTGTCAGTATGCAGGTTAAACCTCTACGTCAAATTATATAGCGTGTGTCTCAGGCTTTGACTGTAGTTATTATCGATTTACAAACTAAATAATTCTGCTCTACAGAATTTAGCAGACTGTTTACGAAACAAATTGATCAGCACTATTGTCTCAATAAAAATTAGAAAACATGAAAAAAAAGAAAAATTTGTTTGAACGATTTTCAAACTGGGCTACACATGCAACCGGAAGCTCAGCAGCGTTTATTCTGGCTACATCCACTGTTGTTGTCTGGGCGGTCAGCGGCCCCATCTTTGATTACTCCGAGACCTGGCAACTAGTTATCAATACAGGTACAACAATTATTACCTTTCTCATGGTATTTCTGATTCAAAAATCACAGAATAAAGATTCCAAGGCAATTCATTTAAAACTCAATGAGCTGATTGCTTCTCATGAAGGGACGAGCAACCGAATGGTAAGTCTAGAGGATCTGAGCGAGGCAGAGTTGGATCAACTCGCTAAATTTTATGCGCATATTGCCAAACTTGCCCTTGAAGAAAGTGACCTAACCTGTACCCACTCTATTGATGCAGCTCAAGAAAATCATGACTTTAAGAGTAAATTCCGTCAAAAAAGAAATGAAAGTGACCGGAACAAAAAACAACAATAATCCCCAGGGCTGGGGATATTGCCTTTAGGGTTGACCACCGCCACCAGCAGCCCCATAAATCTGAGCATTTTTTATCTTCCTTATTTTATCATTTTGTATAAAAAAGGGCTCAACTTGGTTGAGCCCAATAGCTATTGAATGCTAATTTTCTCTTTTAATGTCAGAACTAATCGTGTCCCTCCGTTTTTACAATTTTATTATAGATGCCCAATAATAGAAATGGCGCTGCCCATTGCCCTACAAACAAGGCTGTCTTATCGTGCATCATACATTTTAAAGCGGCTGATACGCCCATAGAAAGTAGTGCAGCGCCTAAAAATAGCGTGGAGGGAATTTTAGAAGTTTGTTCTTCGATTTTTTTGGTGATTTCACCTTCGTTTCCTGTTGTTAATGCCATAATATCTGTGTTTAGTGATTATTTAAAAATTTCTAAATCTTTTTGTTTTATGCTTATTCCGCCCTTGAATTCAGATTTGTATCGGCAAGTGCTGTCAAATCGCGGTTACTGTTGCCATAATCTTTTTATGTTTATGCTCAAAGAGCGGTTCGTTAAATAAACAGAAGCAAGAGTTTATTCGTTCATCCGCCAGCCTCGAAATCACCAAAACACGCATATATCCAACATAAAAAGTAAAAACACGTTATCGACGCGATGAAAACGTATTGCATAAAGTGCATTATATTTAAGTAAAAACCGGTTCGGAATGAGTACTAATTCTTCTAACTATATCGATACTGCACATGTTTATTAGATGAACTAAAAACAAAAAAAGATGAATAAAATTCAATCAGCGCATAAACAGTATCAAGGCATACTGATTGTTGCATTTACTGTGATAAGCCAGGTCGGTCCAGAAGATTTTCCGGCTGATATCCCAGAGCGACCCGAGGAAGAATTGCCTGAAAATGATCCAAACGATAAACCAGAAATTGATCAGGATGATTTGGACTCGGAAGAAGAACTAGACCTAGATGAAGGGGAAGAAATTCCTGAATTAGATGAACAGGAAATTGACGAAGAAGCGAATGATGCTGAAGGTGTTCCTTTGGAACCTCGGAATCCACCTTCGGACTTAAATGAAACAACAATTTAGCATGAAAAAGTGAAAATGGGCTAATATTTATGACCAATATTAGCCCATTTCTCTGTTTTATTAAACTATATGGAAGAATAAATTATTAATTCAAAAGTTTGGTTTTAAATCCAAATCGGATCAATCCGGCCGTATTTCTGGAATTGGTTTTTTCCAGCAGCTGTTGTCGATGCCCCTCTACGGTACGCTTACTTAAAAATATTTGATCCGCTATTTCAGCATTGGTATACCCTTCTGCGATTCGTTCCAAAACTAAAATTTCGCGATCAGAAAGCTCATATCTTGCCATAACATCATCTCTATTTACTTCTTCGGGAATATGTGAGGCAGAATAGTCTATCAGTTGAAAAGCGAGTGCCGAACTGATATAACGTTCTCCCCGTTGGACTTGTTTAAGACCAAATAAAATTTCGTCAACATGTGAACTTTTAAGCAAGTAACCATCAGCACCCATACTGAAAGCTTCAGATGCAAGATGAAAACTGGCATCCATTGTCAATATAACAAGTTTTATTTCCGGGAAGCGCATTTTTACCGCCTTAATAAATTGTATTCCATCCATTATATCCATATGGATATCAGTAAGAATAAGGTCCGGCTGAGTGGCTCGGGCGAGATACTCAAGGGCATCTTTACCATTTTCTGCCTCTGCAATTACAGTTATATCCTCTTGAGCCTCTAAAATTAATCGAAAACCTGAACGTACCAACGCGTGGTCGTCTACTAAAAGTAACTGTGCCATAGCTATCAATTTGTAGTTTAAGTATGATTAAATTATTTTTTACAAAAACAACATTACGCTCAAAAAAGTTTTTAGACTAATTATCCCGCACTTTTTATCGGTTGTTCATAAAGTCGATTGCTATAAGTAGACAACTGTTTTTCTATGGATAACGCACTTCTACTATGGAATTGCGTATCAGTATCAAGTTTTGTTTTAAATACGTAAAATTATGGTTTTCAAAACGCTAAGCTATTGAACCATGTTCCTAAAGAAAATGAACCATTATAGGAAGCGCTTATGTTTACTTCAATAATTATAGGTATCGTCTTTATTCTGGTTGCCACTTACATTATCATTAATTATAGGCATCGAAAAAGCGGTACCCGAAACAGAAAGAATCGTTAATATTAAATAATTGTATTATGAAAATCGTTTTAAGAATCATTGGCTTATGTATAGCCATTATGGCCTGGAGCATGGTGATCCAGGCACAGGACAGCACTCAAAACCAGACACAGGCTGGGGATATTGACTTTGCAAGCAAAGCGACAGCAAGCAATAACTTTGAAATCCAGGCTGCAAATATTGCGTTGACCAAGTCGCAGGATCAAAATATTAAACAATATGCACAGATGATCGTTGATGACCATACAGCAGCCGGCAACGAACTGGCTACATTGGTGAAAAATAAAAACTGGCAATTAAGCACACCCGATAACCAAAACTATAGCCAATTGATCGATCAGCTGAACAATGCTGATCCAGCCAACTTTGATCGGACCTACGTTGATCTGATGGCCACAAGCCACCAAGACGCCATTACACTATTTAAAGACGCGAGCACTGGTACCGCAACTACAGATGCTGATCTGCGCAAATTTGCAACCGATAAAATTCCAGCTTTTCAAAAGCATCTCGATCAAATCAAGAATATGCAACCTGCAGACAATAACACGCCAAAAGATACGCTAAAAAATATGGGGCCTAGCGTGCCCAATCCGGCAAAATCAAAAATACCGAAACCAGGTTTAAAATAATATTGTATTACTCCAACTTTCCATTGGAGAGGGCAAAGCAATAGGCTTTGTCCTCCTCCTTTAAATAAAATACTTATGGAACAAGCATTTGATTATATCCACGAACTTTTAAACAGACAGATGGCTTTACGGGCGAAAATTGAAGCCAGTCCCATTGCCGGAGAAATTCATTTCCGTTATGCTGACGACTACTACCAAGAAGAAGTTCGTAGCATGGGTCTTGCCATGATACGGGAAGGAATGAATGATGAAGGTGAACAGTTGATTCTGGATTTTACACAAGAATATTACCCTGATCACCTTGACGATGAGCGTATGTGGATCCAGAAAATGATGCGCTATTTAAATGCGATCACCGATACATTAATCGATAATCTGCATGCTGAAGGCTACAAATGGTTACAGGGAAATGTCGATATGCCCAACGAACACGCTATATTCTATCCCTTATATGAACTCAATGCCGATAGTCTACAATCGCTCGAATTGGCACTTAATACGATTGTTGACCTGAGTAAGCCTGATGAATTAGAAAATCTACAGGGCTGGCTTTATTATCGATCTGAAAAATAATACCTGTTTAAAGCAGATACATTTTTACGTAGAAGTAACCTTTGTCTCATATTTAGCTGCTTCAATTTTGACAGTCTCCAAAAATTTGCTTCTAAAAACTTCAATTTGCTGTACATGATGAATACCGACCTGAACCGACAGTATATAGGCATCTGTAGTGATATCTTTTGTATATATCTTTAGGGAAATACTTGGATCAATTTCATCGAAAGAAGGGATAGTATCCAGAAGCCACTGTTTCCATTCACTTATTGCTCTTGTTGTATTAAAAGTTAATTGTAAATTTAGGCGAATATCCGATTCATCAAAAGTCCAGTTTACTAGACGTCCAGACAGTAAATCACCATTGGGAATAATAACCTGAGACCCCTGATCAGTCAGTAGGGTGCTGGAACGAATGCCGATTTGAAGTACCTGACCTTTTTTATCAGCAAGTTCTACATAATCCCCTACCTTAAAAGGCCTTTCAAATACCAGAATAACCCCTGATACAAAATTATTGATGATGTTCTGCAGGCCTAGGCCAATCCCAACACTCAGGGCCCCAATGATTACCGTAAGTTTATCCACACTCAATCCAAGAATCCGTATACCGATCAGAAAGCCGACAATAAATACGAATACCCGAACCAGCGGCAGTAAAGCTGTTCGACGCTGATTTTTCCCGGAGGTCGGTTCCCCCAATAAGTCCTTCAGATTCTTTTGAATCCAATTTGCGAAGGTAATAACGGCAATTGCAAGCAAAACGTCCCCATACGTATATGATATACTACCGATATTGTGTTCGCTATGTAACAAATTGTCTAGCAGGCGGCGGACTTCGCTTGTCAGATGTAAGCTGTTCGTCCAGACGATAAGGACAAGAACAACAGCAACAAGCCCAACGATACGGCCTAAGGCCTGAACCATCTTCGCCTTATCGAAGCGTCGTATTAAACGCTCCTCAGAGGCTCTTTCATAAGAATTGACCAGATCATGTGCCAGCATATCCCGGAAAGCCCGTAATGACAAAGTCTGCAAAATCCCAATTCCTGCAGTAATACTGCATATCCTTGTTAGATTTAGAAAACCAGCAAGATTAAATACTATAGCCAGCGCAATAACGAAAAGCAATACCCAACGTGTAAAATTAGGTAAGTAATCAAAAGGATTGTCTTTGTCTGTACGTTTTCCCAAAGCCCACACCAAACGTAAACCTGCTAAGTTAACAAGCACAGCAATACTCCTTGTTAACCAATCGGTATCCAATATAACATGAATCACCAACAGGGCGATATAATAAACGAAGACTAAGCGCATAATGCGAACTTTCGCGACCGAAAGCTCAACATGGAGCAGGATATATAAAAAGGTAAATAGCAATAGGTAACTTAATTCAAGAACCAGCACTGGTATACGGAACGAGGTTAAGGGTAGCATCAGGAGAAAAAATACCGCAAATTTCAGTAAGGGAATCCACCAGGGCTGATTGCGGTGAAGTGGTAACTCCTCGCCTGCCCCCACAGCACGCCGTCGCATTAGGTATAACCAATACAAATAGACCAGACTCACCAATACCAGCAGCAATCGCCCATCCCAGGCCGTGCCGTAAAAGCGTATTGAAAGGCCATCCTGCTCGAGGTTTTTCAGAATGACTTGCTGCAAGCGTGGCCAAAATAAGCCAGCATTGGACGACTGGACCACTTGTTCCTCCTGTTTAACTTTAGTGCCGATATCTGTCAAGTCAACAAGCAATTGCTCGGCTTCGGTTGCTAGGTCAACCACGCTATCCTGCAAACTTTTCCAGGAAGACGTTGTAGAATCTGGTGGTATCACTTGCTGCTGTGCAACTTTAATTTTATTCCGCAAGCTTTGAACGGACGGGATGGCACTTGTGATATAGGATTTTACCTGACCCGGAAGGGATTGACTATGTTCCTGTCGTTGCCAGGCAAGGATACGTTTAACGCTATCCAGTTCGGCGTAATATCGATTCAGCTGTGCACGCCACTGTTGCACATAATTCCTTACTGTCGCGAGCGGGGTCTCCGGTAAAGAGTCCCTTAGACTTGTTGAGTCTATAACTGTCCTACTCGAATCAGGAGTTTGTCCGTATAGCAATGCACAAAAGAGGCTCAGATAGACTAAGCTACCAAGCCTCTTAATGGTGTAGTTTGATATAATTATTCTTGCAGCCATAAGCAGGTGAAGGTTTCGCTATTCAGGTTTTGCTGGGGATGGCTGCCTTTGCAAACTGTCGGTACTGTCCGAAGCGAGCGTATCGCCACCTGCCGGATCCGTCCGCCCATCATCAGGTGTCATGGATGAATCATAAGAACCATTTGCTTCCGTTCCTTTGTTGCTACTATTGTCGCATCCGCATAATCCAAGAAGTAATACGACTAAAAAACTGATCTTTTTCATGTGCAATTGTTTAAGTGTAAACTATTTGGATGTTGAACGCTAGAGAAAAAGGAAAAGTTCTTCGAACTTCTACTTTAGGTAGTATCAACAATAACACGTAGTACTACGTTTTCTGGAAATTACAAAATATCCCATGTTCTATTGATATCTTACGTCAATTTCCAGCTACCAGCCCAAGCCGACCTGCCAATACCATCGTAAATCAATCTGTATTCCACGCTTATTCTCCTTTCTTATCACGGTCAAGATTATCCAAAGGAACACCTTGTCCTATAGACGTGCTGTCACGAAGTGTATCCGCAGGACGGCTACGATGGATGTTATCTAGCGGAACACCGTGGTTTGTCTTTAAGGTATCTGTCGTGGTCATCGTTTCATTGGCATTTTTATTCGTTCTCTCCTGACACGCACTCAGTAAAAGTGCTATGCTAAGAACGCTTATCATTAATTTTGATCTTTTCATTATGTCCAATTTATAGTTGATATTTTTTGAATCATTAAGAGACCAGACCTTTCCATTTCCGCAGATGCAGTGCCTCTGTGGGTTGAGATCTTGTCGATAATTTTTATAGCTTTAACAGATCAGTCCTTTCCGGTTTGCGCATGCGGTGCGTCCACAGGTTTAGATTCTGGCGATCCCTTTTGTCTGAGATAGATGGTAAAGAATACGATTGATAGTACGGATAAAAATTCACTCTGCCAATTTTGAAAGGTTTCAAACCAAAACTCAGGCATCAGTAGATAAGCCAATGCAGCATGGGGCGGTAAACCATCAAGTTGCTGTTCCAAATTGTGTTGGCGCCAGCTACCGTAGAAATGTACTGCCCAACTGATCAAAAAAAGCAAAGCAAAGCAAATAAATAACGAAGAACTATACATGCGCAACAACCATCCTCCCTTCCGTACCGGATAGGGAGCATCAGGTCTGGGTATGGGTTCTCGGTCCACCGCCTCAGGTTCATCCAGCTTTTTGGATTCCGCAGATCCCCATTGCCTTAGTCCCACTGTGAGCATGACATAAAGCGCCATCTGCAAAAATTCACTTTCAAAATTTTCAAAAGTGGCCGAAATAAAATGCCCTGTGTTGAGATAGGGAAATAATGCCATAGGAGCTTGGTGGGCTTCTTGTAGTTCCTCGTTATGTACCTTCCAACCTGTAAAAAATTGCATGCCAAGTGCAAAAATAAAGAGCATTAAGAATACCAGACTTAAACCATTCCGGTATAAGAAGGAATAGGATTTTTTCGTTTTCATAACTGTTACTTTAGAATAAAATGCTATACTTTTGATTTCAATGTGAAACTAATGCGGCCATTAGGTTCCATGAGCGCAATATCAACCTCGTCGAGATGTTTACTGTGGGTTTCCAAACGCAAACTGGTCAGCAAATCTGTTCGGCTGACTCCTAAGCGATCCATCTGGTCCCATTGAATCTGATCGTTTTTATACAATACTACTGGTTTCCCTTTAACAAGATTCCCTAAATAAGGAAGGCGGGTCGAAACTTGCGCCAGTACTTTATTCACAATAATCATCACAAAACCGGCAAATACCGTTGACATAAAGGGTGAAGCACCCACAATGCCCCGTGCTAATACCGCACCTAACATAATAATAATGACAAAATCGACGTCTGATTTTCTACCCAATATTCTGATACCCCCCAAACGAACTAAAAGCAGGGCAACGATAAACATCATAAAGGCGCGCACGCCCATCTGAACCATGTTGAGCTCCTCGCCCATGCCAAATAAACTTTCCATTATTTTTTTGTTTAGTTTTAATTTGTTCAATAAGCAAAAAGAAAGCTGTTTATCTCGCTACTTATTTTTTAAAACAGTTCATCTTGCTCTTAATAGAACATCATTCAGCGTTAAAACAGTTTGCGTAAATGGAAATCAAGTACTTATACTCACCTCATATGTGGGGAATACCTTTTCACGATCCAAATCCAAACTACCTAGATTAAATAGCTGTTTAAGGTAAAAACGATACTATGATAGATCTTGATAATCCCCCTGAGGAGTGCATCACATTCTTCCAGGATACACTACAGCTTTTGCACACAAGTGGCAGCCCATTTTTGGTTGGTGGTGCGCTGGCGATGTTTCATTATACGGGGATTATTCGTCCCACCAAGGATCTGGATATTTTTTGCAAGAGCAGTGAATATCCGAATATCCTAAAACATTTTGCGGCCAGTGGTTATCAGACCGAATTGACCGATGTCCGTTGGCTTGCCAAAATCCATAAAGCTCCCTATTTTATTGACATTATATTTGATAGTGTCAATCATAATTGTACGGTGGAACAGGATTGGTATGAACGTGCACCTGAAGGGATATTATTTGATACACAGGTGCGCTATGTTCCGGCTGAGGAACTTGTCTGGTGCAAATTATATGTGCAGAATAGGGAACGTCATGATAGCGCTGATATCAATCATTTGTGGCTTCGCTATGGAAAACAGTTCGACTGGGATCATCTACTGATGCGTATGGACCAGCACTGGCATCTCTTACTCGCACAGCTGATTATTTTCCAGTTTACTTATCCACATGATTATCGCGATATTATTCCAAGGGATTTATTTGAGGAATTGATCAAACGTGCACAGCAACAGTATGAACTCCCCCCCTGTCTCGAAAAAGTATGTTTGGGCCCGTTGATTGATCAGACACAATATCAAATTGATATCAAAGAATGGGAGTATAAATCATACACCATAAAAACAGTATAGCAATGGCAAAGAAAACAACAATTGCAGCAATAGGTGATATCCATATGAATCAGAGCCAGCATGGAAAATGGAAAACGATATTTGAGGAGATTTCGCAGAAAGCCAAGGTCCTGCTCTTATGTGGCGATCTGACAGATACAGGTGATGAAGAAGAAGCCGAAATGCTTGTTACGGAATTGCAGCATTTAAAACTTCCGGTTATCGCGGTGCTGGGCAATCATGACTATGAGAAAGGCCGTCAAAAACAGATCCGTCAGATTCTAACAGACCATAAAGTCACCGTCTTGGACGGCGAGGCAATTGTAGTCGAGGATATCGGCTTTGCAGGCGTCAAAGGGTTTGGCGGTGGCTTTGATCGCTATATGCTCTCGATGTTTGGCGAGGAAGCCATGAAAAGCTTTGTTCAGGAAGCAGTTAATGAGTCTCTCCTATTGGATCGGGCTCTGGCTAGGCTGGAGCAGGAACATACGGATATAAAAAAGGTTGCACTACTTCATTATGCCCCGATTGCGGATACCGTGGCGGGCGAGCCCAAGGAGATTTATCCTTTTTTAGGTTCAACGCATCTGATGGAACCACTTCAGCGCCGGAATGTCGATGTCGCCTTCCATGGACATGCCCATGCAGGAAAATTTAAGGCGCAGTCGCCTACAGGCATCCCCATCTATAACGTGGCTGTTCCTGTGTTGAAGGCCCATCACGGAGATGAAACCAGTTTTGCCCTTATCGACATCTAGCGTGACACATAACCTTTCTGGTCCAACTCAATTTACATCTCCTTTTGAAGCGTCTTTTCGTTTTAAGATCTGCTTCAACTGGGCATGCAAAGTGATCATATTCCCTACAAGAAGCCGTTCTTTTAATCCTGCCCGAAAACGTTTTTTCATAATGCGCTTTACCAATTGGTGACTTACCTCGCCTTTTTCCTGCACTTTCCCAAGCCAGCGGAGCGAGAAAAATGCGAGTATGGAAGCCAGCAAAAATAGAAAGTTCCATTCATGCAAATAAATCAATTTTGCGGCCGACTGCAGATTAGGGCTTTTCCAGGAGATACTGATCTGTAGTTCACGCGTGGCGAAATAGTCAACCAACAAACCGCCCAATACTGGTCCCAAGGCCGTAAAAAATGAAGCGACCATATTTTTTACGGTAACATAAATAATGGCATCAGTTTTTGGTGCAAGTTTCAGCCCGATATTGGTGAGCGCCAGATTAATGCCGCCCGTAGAAATTCCCGTCATGACGTGCAATAGCACCAAAAGGATCATATTAGGCAGTGCCCGGGAAAGGCAACAAATTTGTCCAGATAATCAAAGCGCTTTATGAATGGTTCCATGTGCGGAAGACCGATAAAGTATAAGGTCGACTTCGGATAATTATACTTCATTGTGGCAATAGCTGGCATAGCACAAAGCATATCACCCAATTGAAGCGTACGGAAAACAGCTATTTTATGCATCATGATTGTTTACACAATGGACATCACCTGGGGACAAAGCGTTTGCCACGAGACGGTATAAATTACTATTTATACAAACTTTCCTACGGAAAGATCCGTTCCATGTATATACACTAACATATAATTACATGGAAAAACTAAAAGACAAGAAAATTGCCATACTCGTTGCCGATGGATTTGAAGAGATCGAGTTGAGCAGTCCAAAAGAAGCATTGGAAAATGCTGGCGCCAAGACCTATATTATATCCCCCTCAAAAGATAAAGTCAGGGCTAAACAAGGTGATGAATGGTCAGGCGATTACCCCATAGATGTTAATCTGCAAGAGGCAGAGGAAAATAAATACGATGCACTGCTCTTACCAGGCGGGGTAATCAATCCGGATAAACTACGGACTAATAAATCTGCCATTGCACTGGTGAATGCATTCTGGGAACGTGACAAACCCATCGCTGCCATCTGCCATGGGCCTCAGCTGCTGATCAACGCCGATCTCGTACGGGGTAAAAAGATGACTTCGGTAGAAGCCATAAAAATGGACCTGATCAATGCAGGGGCCGATTGGGAAGACAGTGCCGTGGTTGTAGATGAAGGACTGATAACCAGCCGTACGCCAGATGATCTTCCTGAGTTCAATAAAGCAATGATTAAAGCATTCGGAAAGGTATGATCTTTGAAAAGGCGTAGAAGTACAGCATATTTACGTAATAAATCGGTCAACGTTTGAGGTCATGAAGCTGTTCAAGTAATAAGTAACACATAAATCAACATATTATGAAGACGGCAAAACATACGGCCAGCAACACGTCCAAAGGACAGGCGCAAGGCAACACCAACAAAAGTAAAAGTATGAACTCAAGTCATGCAAAAAGTTCATCTACTCCAAAGAGTGCCGAAAATGGTAGTGCTAGTAAAACAAAGGACGAACTCTTGCAAATGGCCAAAAAATTGGAGATTATCGGCCGCCATGACATGAGCAAAGATGAACTGATCAAGGCAATTGACAAGCACAAAAAGAATTAATGCATAAAAAGGTGATCTGTTAGAGGTCACCTTTTTTTACCTTTTTCGCTGGGCTGGTCCGTGGGATCATTCGGCATATCATTCAGTTGCTCTGCCTGCGGATCCACCCCCGCCTCTGCATCACCATCGTCTTTATGATCCACCTTTTTTTGCACTTCTCCTTCTACTCCGAGTTTGACCTTTTTCTTCTTTTCCATTTCCTTTCCAATCAGCCTATTTTCATTTTTTGTTGCCATAATTGTTTAATTTTTAGTGTAAAAGCATATGATGAAAGCCAAACCGAACTAGCCCGGCTGTATTTCTTGTATGTGTTTTTTCAATTAGCCGCTGCCGGTGTCCCTCCACCGTACGCTTGCTCAAAAAGATGCGGTCAGCGATTTCGGCATTGGTATAGCCTTCAGAAATCAGTTCAAGTACAGCTAGTTCCCGTTCAGAAATATCGTACTTGGCAAGGATATAGCCCTTATCGGACGTATTTGCTATGTATTGACGATAATTTTCTACGCAAGATATGCCCAACGAGACGCTGAGGTATTTTTCCCCATTTGCGATCTGGCGGATACCAAATAGTACTTCATCGGCAGAACTATCTTTAACCAGATAGCCATCTCCACCTGCGTTCAATACGTCATAGACGGTTTGTATATCATTCAACATGGATAACGCAAGGATTTTTGTTTGTGGATACTTTTCTTTGATATGTGCGATCAGTGAAATTCCATCCATTTCTTCCATCTTAACATCTGTCAGAATCAGATCCGGCCCTTGATTTCTGGTTAAAAAATCAAGGGCCATCTCACCGCTCTCGACATCTGCCAATACAGCTATATCTTTTTGAGACTCCAGAATCAGTCGAAAACCATTTCTAACTAAATGATGGTCGTCTACAAGCATTAACTGTATCATAACTTTTTCTTTAAATGAACTTAATGTCCTATTGAAATAGGTCCTAATAAAATAGGAACATAGCTAAACTGTAAAAAGTTTTTTACAATGCGAGATAGCCTTTTAGATGATTTAAATCTGTATATTTTTTCATCGAACAATATGCAGCTAAAATTTTAAATGGCAAACGTTTCCTGATTTACACCTGTTCCATAAAAGAACAGCTATTTTTCAACAAATGGATATAGTGCATTGAAAACAAAACTGAAAGAAAATGAAGAAAATGAATAAAATGATCAAAACAATTTTTGCGGGTGCTATTTTACTCTCCATGTTTGCCTGTAATGGCGCGCAGACGGATGATCAAAAGTCAAGGGAATTGATGCGTGACTCCGTAGCGAATGACACGACTACGATTCAATACAGGGATACAACGTCAAGCGAATCGCGGGGAGAGATTCCACCAACGCCACAACCGGATACATCAACAAAAAAATAAAACGATTTAATCCCGAGCGTTGTTTATTAACTGATTATAGCATAATTTATATGTGCTCCCCCGTCGGGAGATGGACGGAGATCGATTTATTGTAGGAAGCTAGACACGCTTGTGTCTAGCTTTTTTAATCTCATTTTTACAGCTGATCTATTCAAAAGTCAGGCTGATTTTTGAAAAGCCCAATCCCTGCAATAAAGGTTTGAAGACCGTAGTTGCGTTTGCTTTGGTCTGCTGCAGAATATCAGATTTTTTTACATCATCTGCTACTGCTTTTTCCGCGGTTTTATAGGCTTCATCAACCAATTCCGCTTCTCTAAGAAAAGCCATTTTGGTATCATAAACTTTTGAGGCTTCATGATCTATCTTAGTATAACAGATCTCTGGAGCGGGCAATTTAATGGAAACAGAGTCCCCTATCACCTTGATATCCTCAGGCGTGAGTTTTGCCAGATTGACACAGCCCACAGCATCCGCCTTTACAATGAGCAGTACACTAGCGTCCGGTAAAAATGTGTTGATATTCTTATGTTCAACAACATCACTATAACGGTATTTGACAAGTTCCAACTTACCCATGGCCTCAATACGTTCCAACAAAAGCTGATGTTTGCTTTCGACCTTAGAGCCACTATTATATTTTTGATAGACAAACCATGCTCCTACTGCCAAAATGGCTACAACAATTAAAAATTTTAAAAATTTTCCCATAAATAGTATAATACAAATAATAGACCAAGGTCCAATAATGGACATTTGAACCGAATATGTTACACGAATATTAGCTTTTATCGCCCGATGATATGTCCGGATAAAAATATACTATTTGATAGACAATCGTTTAGTCAAAAAGTTTAAAAAACATTTGGAGGATATGGGGTATAGTACTACTTTTGTGACATCAAAATCACGGTAGGTATAGCTCAGTTGGTTAGAGCACTAGATTGTGGTTCTAGGGGTCGTCGGTTCGAGCCCGATTACTTACCCGAAAGGCGGATCAAATTTGATCCGCCTTTTCTAATTTCAAGGACTTTTTTCTGCTGTTAACCATCCTTCTGCCCTGTCTTTAAAATTTGGTCAACTTTTGATCTTGTTGTGCTGTTCCATCTGTATAGCTTTTGATGATTATGAAAAAAAAAGGCAAAATTTTTATAGGGATTTCTGGTTGGTATTACAAACATTGGAAAGCTGTTTTTTACCCGCCAGAACTGAAGAATGAAGACCAATTAAATTTTTATTCCAAATATTTTTCCTCCGCGGAAGTAAACAATTCCTTTTATAGATTACCTACAACGGAAATGTATGAAAACTGGTACAGTCTGGTCCCTGCTGATTTTATATTTGCAGTGAAGGGCAGCCGCTTTATTACACATTTAAAAAAACTTCGTGTTGACGAAGATATTATCGATCAATTTATTCAACGAGCATCCCCCCTGAAGGAAAAACTGGGACCTATCCTATTTCAATTGCCACCAAAATGGAAAGTTAATCTCGAACGCCTGGATCACTTTCTAAAATTATTACCAAGTGATCATCGGTTTGCGTTTGAGTTCCGCGATCATACCTGGAATATTGAAGAAGTTTATAAGGAACTTAGACAGTACAATTGTGCTTATTGTATGTATGATCTTGCTGGATATCAAAGTCCGCAAATTGTAACGGCAGATTTTGTTTATATACGTTTACACGGCCCCGGAAACAAATACGAGGGAAGCTATAATGTCGAACAACTGGAAGGTTGGGCAGATAAATGCATGACCTATCGAAACGAAGGAAAAGATGTTGACCTCTATTTTGATAATGACCAAAAAGCTTATGCAACTCAAAATGGACAGAAATTGCGCTCGCTATTAAAATAATAAGCTTTTTAATCTTTGGCACTGGCTTGATTATTGCAAAGACACATCCGAGAACGATCATCAATTTATTTTCCTTTTTGTTAACCTATATGAAAAAATATCAACAAGATACTTTTCTATTTAATGAAGCGCTCCGCGAGCTGCCTTTAGCAACAGCTATTTATGACAATCCCAACCTCAATATTGGTTTCGCAAATCCAATGATGCTAGCGATATGGTATTGTAATCAAGATATCATAGGCAATCCTTTTTCAGAGATATTTCCAGGATTTACGCAAGATGGTTATGCAGATTTGCTCAAAAATGTCTGGGAAAGTGGAACAACTTATAACGCATTTGAAGCACCCGTAAATATCTATAATGGAGATTTAAAAATACAGCGTTATTTTAATTTCGAATATAAACCGCTTGTTGACAAAAGAGGTCAGACGTATTCCATTTTGCATACAGCCACAGACGTTACGGAAAAAGTAAAGCTGGCTGAAGTGAAGGCACAAGAACAGCTGCTCAATAATAGTTCCCAGCTGGAGATGATTTCCCGGTCACTTTCGCACGACGTTAAAAGCCCGCTCGCACTTTCTGAGTTTGCTGTTACCTTGTTGAAGGAACGCTCGAATATGCCGGTGAGACGACGCCAGGAGCTGTTTAATTTGATTGATGAATCCCTCCACGACATCAACGATATTATTGAAAGGGTCATCGAGCTGACAGTAGGGCCAATAGCTCAACTGAAAAGACAGTTTATCCATCTGGACGATGCACTTACATTGTTGTGCCGCGAAGCGAAAGTACTATTTCGTGCCCCCCACATACAATTTATTTTTGGAAATCTTTTTCCGCTCGATAGCGATCCGGCGAGCATTTATCAGATCTTTACTCACTTGATAAATAATGCTGTGAAATATTCTGCTGCCAATAAAAAAGCGCAAGTGGAGATTTATAGTGAAAAGGCAAAAAATGGCCTAATTTACTATATTAAAGATAATGGTATTGGTATTGCGCCACATGAGCTGGAGCATATTCGCTTTGGGCGGCTCCGGCGCGACAGCGCTGGACATTCCCCACACCAAGGCGTAGGACTTGCTATTGTTCAAGAGCTTATGAAAAGACTGAATGCGCAATTTATAATTTTTAGCCGAGTAGACCGAGGGACAGAAATACGTCTGTTCTTTCCGATTAACTGATTGGGCTGTAAATTATTATAAATCGGTAACAATGTATTTATCTTTTCAATATTGATCTTTTCTGGATTTTTATAGACAATAGTCGAATTTTAAAAAGAATCAAACCATCTCTTTTTAGTCGCTGTTCTTCCCATAAAAATCAAGATTATGGCAACATCAAATCAAAACAACAAAGAGATGCCCAATGCACATTTACATGAGTTATTTGTGGATGAATTAAAGGATGTTCTTGGTGCAGAAAAACAGCTGTTAAAAGGGTTAAAGAAGATGAGTAAAGCAGCAGAAAGTGAGGAGCTGAGACAGGCTTTTGACGAACATTACAGTCAAACTGAAGGTCAGATCGAACGGCTAAAAGAAGTATTTTCATCGCTTGGAAAGGCCGCCCGCGGCAAGAAATGCAAGGCGATGGAAGGCCTTTTGGAAGAAGCAGATGAGATTATTGAAAGTTTTGAGGGTGATCCGGCACTAGATGCCGCCCTAATTTCTGCTGCACAAAAGGTTGAACATTATGAGATTGCAAGTTACGGCTGCCTGGTCACGTATGCAAAACTAATGGAACATACTGAAGTTGAGGAATTGCTCCAACAAACATTGGACGAAGAGAAACAGACAGATACTTTGCTTACAGAGATAGCGATGTCAGGCGTCAATGAGTCCGCTTCTTAATAAAAAGCAAAAGCCCAAGATTCGGGCTTTTGCTTTTTGCACTAGTTGTAAAAATATTCTCGTCACCCAGCTATTTTCGACTGGTATCACTACAGCGCGATAGTTTTTCGGTTGGTGGCAGATTAAGATTTTCCAAACCCTTGTTCTTTAGCTTTTGTTCCTATAATAACCTAAACACGTAATTTTTATAAACAAGTAATTTTTAGTTATAGATAAAGACAATTCCGATATGACACAGATGACAGAAGTAATTATACATGCTGCCCGGCTGGGCAATGTCGAAGTATTACAGGAGCTCATTCGACAGCAGGTAGATTTAAATAGCCGTGACACCAAAGGCTACACGCCATTAATTATCGCCTGCTATAATAATCAGTTCGCCGCGGCTAAACTCTTGCTCGAATCTGGTGCCGATGTCAACGCGCAGGATAATGGTGGCAATACCGCTTTGATGGGGGTTGCCTTCAAAGGCTATAAAGATATTGCTGAGATTCTGATTCAACATGGCGCAAACTTAAACCTACAACATGGCAACGGCGGTACAGCGCTGATGTTTGCGGCTATGTTTGGCCGAAATGAGGTGTTAAAACTGTTGCTCGACAAGGGTGCTGACCCAACGCTTCTGGATGTTCGCGGGCTTTCTGTATGTGACCTCGCGGCCCAGCAGGGCAATGAAGCTGCGATTGCCATACTGACAAACTAAATAAAAGAATTGATCGAATAAATACCATCTTAAATAGCGAAAGCCCGGCGTATTACCGGGCTTTTTTATGGTTATCTTTTTCTAAGCCGGTACCTGTCTCGGTTTTTCACGCTCCCAAAAGCGGTGCTGTGCAATTGCTTTGACAAATTTCTCAGCCAAGGCACTGGCGTCTTTTTCGAGGATCACTCCCTCTTCAAGTACAGTTTTTTCTGAAAATTCGTCGGGAAGCTTATTGAAGAAATAGGTAGCTTCCAATACTTGAATTGCATCCGCATCCGCTGCAACTGCTTTACAATGTTTAAATGCTTCATTCAGAAAATGTACTGCATTTGCCTCTGCTTCCAGAGTCGCCACACTATTTTTTCCACCAGGCACATATACAGCATCATACAGTACGGATGCCCCGGTCAGGAAGCTCTCTTCAACCGGGATTTTCGTGTTATCAGAGGCAGTGATCTCGCCCAATTTCGGGGCAATAACATGCACCACTCCACCGGCTGCCATAATCGCGTCACTTACCTTTTGCAGGGATACAGAATCGACTCCATCCGCGGCAAGTATTGCTACTTTTCGGCTTTGAATACTATCTTTTATCGTATTTTTCATACTCAATGCAGGTGAAACTTTAACCTTTCCTTCAACTTGTATAGGTTCATAGTCTTTGGGGTCAGCATCAGCAGGTAGACTGTGATTGATCGGTTTTTCGGGTTCCTGAGGCACCTTTAATCCAAGTGCAAAAGCCACTTCAGCAGCCAGGCCTTTATCCACTAAAGACAAGATACCAATCATGCGTTGTCTCACGGAGACAGTTTTTACCTTACCCAATTCGAAACTGAACGCATCAATAATATGATTTTTCTCGGGTTCTGATTGACTGTGGTAAAATAACGCCGCCTGGCTAAAGTGGTCGCGGAAACTATCACTGCGGACACGCACTTTTTTGGCATCAATACGTTCTTGATAGCTCGTAAAACCACCTTCTGCCTCTTTCACCTGGGCAGGATCGTTACCACCGAGCGAATTTGGCCCATAGCTGGTTTTACCACGGTCAATTCTTTGGCGCATAAACCCGTCACGCTGGTTATTGTGCGATGGGCTGATCGGTCGGTTAATCGGTATTTCATGAAAATTGGGTCCGCCCAAGCGGATGAGCTGTGTATCGGTATAGGAGAATAGCCGCCCCTGCAATAAAGGGTCATTGGTAAAATCTATTCCCGGTACGACATTGCCGATGTGAAAAGCCGCCTGTTCCGTTTCCGCAAAAAAGTTATCTGGATTACGATTGAGCGTCATTTTACCAATTCGCTGCACGGGGACAAGTTCTTCAGGTATAATTTTGGTAGAGTCCAGCAGGTCAAAATCAAATTTAAACTCATCTGCTTCGGGGATGATCTGCACGCCTAGCTCCCATTCTGGGAATGCACCGCTTTCGATAGCATCCCAAAGATCGCGCCGGTGAAAATCAGGATCCTTACCCGAAATATTCTGTGCCTCATCCCAGGCGACGGAATGTATCCCCAGAAGCGGTTTCCAATGAAATTTAACAAAAGTGGCTTCTCCCTTCTTATTAATAAATCGAAATGTATGTACGCCAAATCCTTCCATCATCCGGTAGCTGCGTGGAATGGCTCGATCACTCATTAACCACATAATCATATGAGTAGATTCGGGCATCAAGGAAATAAAATCCCAAAAGGTATCATGTGCGGAAGCTGCCTGCGGAATTTCGTTGTCCGGTTCAGGTTTGACGGCATGGACCAGATCGGGAAATTTCATCGCATCCTGAATAAAAAATACCGGCATATTGTTACCTACCAGATCGAAATTTCCTTCCTGCGTATAAAATTTGACGGCAAAGCCACGTACATCACGGGCCAGATCTGTTGAACCACGCGACCCCGCCACTGTCGAGAAACGGACAAATACTGGAGTTTCGGTGTCCGTATCGTTTAAAAATGCGGCTTTGGTCAGCTCCGCAAGCGGTTTATAAAGTTTAAAAACACCGTGCGCGCCAGATCCCCGGGCGTGTACCACGCGCTCGGGAATACGTTCGTGATCAAAATGGGTAATCTTCTCCCGCAGGATAAAATCTTCCAGCAATGTAGCTCCACGGTCACCTGCGCGTAATGAATTTTGATCGTCGTTAATCTTTACCCCCTGATCTGTTGTCATCAGTTGGCCGGACGCATCGCTTATATGCTGACCTAATGATTTTGTTTTTTCGTTTTCGGGCTGTTGGCCCTTTTTTATTTCTGTGTCTCGCTTTTTCATGTTATTTGATGTGTTATGATTCTTCTGCGGCCGTATAGTTAATTTTATTTTCCGCCACCTCAGTGAGCAGTGCGTCAGCTGTTTGTTCCTCGCCGAGCGTCTGCTCAAGTAATACGGCTACTTCTTGCAGTCCCAGTGTCGCAGCAAGCTGGAGCAAACCACCATAGCTGGCGATTTCATAATGCTCCACTTTTTGTGACGCTAAAATAATTCCCACATCCCGGGTTGCAGTTCCTGCGCCGGTACTTTCGATGATGCCCTCCGCTTCTTTGGTCAGTCCTTCCATTGCATCACATTTTTTAGCCAGTGCTTCTTTGCCCAATAGCTTGAATATCTGCTCCAACCGCGAAACGTGCTCTTCTGTTTCCTTGAGATGATCTTCGATAGCAGTGGCCAACGCCGGTGATGTTGCTGCTTTTATCATTTTTGGCAATGATTTGACGAGATGGTTTTCGGCCCAGTAGAGGTCCATGATTTCATCCAAAAAGAGTTCCTGCAACGCCGGCTCAGCATTAGCAGTAGCCTTAGTTTTAAATTTTGGCGTAGTTCCAGTTTCTTGTTTCATAATTCAACGTTTAGAAGAGTAAATAAACTGATGTTTACTTCATGAACGGATGCCCGAAATAAATCGTTTGCTTTTTTAGGAAAAAAGCAAATAATGGACGGAAACGTTCAAGCTATGGAGACAAAACTAGGTACAATTAAAAAAGCTAGGTTGGAAAGGTGCCTAGCTTTAAAAAACTTTCTTCATGACTGGGACAAGCAGTCTTTAGTATAAGGACAATATAGACCGATGTTTAGTTTGTAAAAATTTTTTAAAAATCCACAGGATTTATATGTCTAACAGCAAAAATCTGATCAGTCCATCGATTCAAATAGCAGCCCGCTATGTGCGGGTGCCGTCAGCTCGTGAGATGATTGTGTCAGTTCACGAGTTATCCTATCTGTTGCCCCTGACAGGCTGTCAAAGATCAATAGCCATTTCTGATCATCGTCCAACAAAATGCGTTGTGCTGCTCCGGAAAAATTCATCACAGCTAAGAGCTTTGATTTTGCTTCTCCGGCCCTTAGCAGCAATACATTTTGCTCCGACAGACAATCAACGTTGATATCTTCACGGCTTAGATTCTTTAATACTGGATGCGATTTGCGCAGGGCAATAAGTGTGCTGTAGTAAAGATAATGCTGGCGAAAGGGGGACTTTTCCAGTTCATTCCAGTCCAATACTGACCGCTGAAAAGTGGCTTTATCTTGGGGATTAGGTACCTCACCGCTGGTCTGGAATTCTCTGAATTCCTCTTCCCTTCCTTGCTGCACATTTTTGACCAATTGCTGGTCACTGTGGCTGACGAAATATTGAAATGGTTTTTTCGTACCCCACTCTTCACCCATAAACAACAAGGGAATATAGGGGGATAAAAAAACGGCAAAGGCCATTAAGCGAGTCATTTCTACGCTATAAAGGCTGCTGCTACGCTCGCCGAACATTCGGTTACCTACCTGATCATGGTTTTGACTAAATACAATAAAACGGTCACCTTCGATTCCGTCGCTGTCCGTTCCAAAGAATCTTTTGCGATGGCTAGAATAACAACCATCAAATACATACGCTTTTTCGTATGCTTTAGCAAGATGAGCGACACCCTCAAATTCTTTGTAGTACCCTTTTCTTTCTTCACCGGCAGCAACTCTTAGCGTATGGTGAAATTCATCGAGCCATTGCCCGTCCATCGCAAAACCATTTACCTCCAGGGGATCCAAGAAACGTCGGTCATTGAGATCGCATTCGACGAATAGGTAACGCTGTTTTCCGCTTTTAGCTACTATGCCATCAGCTAGCCGCCTAATATCCTGCAGGATATGTGCTGGACCGAAATCCTTGATGGCGTGTACGGCATCCATCCTTAAGCCATCGATATGAAAATCTTCAAACCACATCCGTATATTGGCCAGTACGAAATCACGAACCCCATAATTTAATTCGTCGTCGTAATTTACAGCATCCCCCCAGGGTGTATGATACTTCGCTGTAAAATAAGGGCCAAAGGCAGGTAAATAATTTCCTTCAGGGCCGAAATGGTTATAGACCACATCCAAAATAACAGCAATATCTGCCTGATGGCATGCATCGACCAATTGTTGTAGGTCACGGGCCCCACCATAGGAATTTTGTACTGCAAAGGCATAAACACCATCATAGCCCCAATTGCGTTCCCCCGGGAACTGTCCTATGGGCATGAGTTCCAGGGCATTTACCCCCAGGGCTTTCAGGTAAGGGATTCGATCAATAACTCCGTGAAAATCATGCTTATCACTGAATGTCCCCACATGGAGCTCATAGATTATAAGCTCACGCTGTGCGGGAGCATGATAACGATGGTCTGTCCAGGGGTAGTCGAGGTCAATCATCGCTGAAGGGCCATGCACCCCTTCGGGCTGGTATAATGATGCAGGGTCAGGATACGCGGTTCCATCAATAATAATTTTATACCGCTCGCCATGCCGTGGTAACTTGCTATTCGCGTACCAATATCCATACGTCTGTTTTTCAAGTGGTATGACGATCTCCCTTTCGGTTAATAGGCAATCTACTGCGGTTGCCCAGGGTGCCCATATCCGTATATGTGCCTGATTGTCTATCCAGCGCACCCCGAGTTGGGTAACTCCTGTATGTTGCATAGTTTTAACAATTAATTTGTACGACTTTAATTTAGGCGGATATAAATACCAATACAGAGCGTGGCGGAACCACCACAATTTCGTTTGCTGCAAAGGTCTTATGTTCCGTTAGGGTATCCCTATTTGTATCCAACACGTTGGACCAGCTGGAACTATAATTATGATCCGGGAGCTTATAGTCAACATCTTCCCAATAGGCATTAAAAATAAGGTAAAAATGCTGATCCGTAATCTTTTCGCCATTGTGATCAAAAGATCGAATACCCTGACCGTTTAGAAACACGGCCAGTGACCGGGCAAAGTCATTCTGCCAGTGGGAGTCGTCCATCTCGGTTGCATCCGGAAGGAACCAGACAATGTCTTCCAGTCCCGTGCCCCGGATGGGCATTCCCTGAAACCATTTACGCCGGCACAAGGAAGGGTGTTCCCGTCGGAAAGCAATCAATGACTTGGTGAAGTTGAGCAGGGAAATATCCATTTTTTCCCAATCAAGCCATGAAATAGCGTTATCCTGACAATATGCATTATTATTTCCTTGCTGCGTACGGCCGAATTCATCCCCGGCCACCAGCATGGGTACCCCCTGAGAAAGAAAAAGCGTTGTCAATAGATTTCGTCTTTGCTTTGCCCGCAGGCTATTGATTTCAGCGTCATCGGTGGGACCCTCGGCACCACAGTTCCATGAGCGGTTGTGATTGTCTCCATCGTTATTATCTTCGCCATTCGCTTCGTTGTGTTTTTCATTATAGGAAACAAGGTCATTCAGCGTGAAACCATCATGGGCAGTGATAAAATTGATACTGGCTGAGGGTGTGCGATTATCCCCTCTGTACAGGTCTGAAGAGCCGGTAAGACGATTGGCAAATTCACCGATCATGCTGTCTGCGCCGATCCAGTAATCACGTATACAGTCTCGGTATTTTCCGTTCCATTCGGCCCATCCCGGCGGAAACTCCCCCACCTGATAACCGCCCTCGCCAATGTCCCAGGGTTCAGCAATCAGTTTTACCTGTGAGATAACGGGATCCTGATGGATAACGTCAAAGAAAGAACTTAGTTTGTCCACATCATGTAGTTCGCGGGCCAGAGCAGAGGCCAGGTCAAACCGAAAGCCGTCGACATGCATCTCCTGGATCCAGTACCGCAGGCTGTCCATAATCATGCGCAATACATTGGGCTGGCGTGCATGGAGTGTATTTCCCGTTCCCGTAAAATCCATGTAGAATCGTTCATCCTCCGCTAAACGATAATAAGCGGCATTGTCAATTCCGCGGAAGGAAAGCGTGGGGCCCATTTCATTCCCTTCACCTGTGTGGTTATAGACTACATCCAGTATGACCTCAATTCCGGCAGCGTGCAACGATTTTACCATATTTTTAAATTCGGTTACCTGCTCACCATGTGTCCCATTGGATGAATAGCGCACATCCGGGGCAAAAAAGCCGATGGAATTGTATCCCCAATAATTGCTGAGGCCTTTATCCTGTAAATGTCGGTCGGTCAGGAAATGGTGGACAGGCAATAGCTCAATGGCTGTTATCCCCATTTCTTTTAGATAGGCGATTGCCGCTGGATGGGCCATGCCAGTATACGTGCCTCTGATTTCTTCGGGGATATCCGGGTGAAGGGCCGTGAATCCTTTGACATGGGCTTCGTAAATAACAGTTTGATGCATGGGTATACTTGGCGGCCGATCGCCTTCCCAGTCAAAGGCAGTGTCGATGACAACTGATTTGGGTACATATGGCGCACTGTCGGTATCACTGAAACTCAGATCCGAAACTGTATCGCCGATAGCATAACCAAAGAGGGCATCGTTCCATTGTACGGTACCTGATATTGCCTTTGCATAAGGATCTATCAGTAATTTATTCGGGTTAAACCGGTGCCCCTTTTGGGGCTCATAAGGCCCATGTACCCGATAACCATAGCGCTGCCCGGGTTTAAGTCCTTCCAGGTAAATATGCCATACTTGATGAGTTTTTTCTTTTAAGCTGATTTTGGCAATTTCCACCGTTTCCTCCGTGTCACCATACAAACAGAGCTCAACGTTTTCGGCATGTTCTGAAAATAGCGCAAAATTTACGCCTTTACCATCAAATGTTGCCCCTAGCGGATATGGCGATCCTGTATAAATTTTTGGTTCCATCATGAATTATCTATTGTATAGTTGTGTATAATGACGTAGTTTTTTTTTCAATTTTTTGTGAAAGGCCTGTTTTTCCATGCGCCAGAGCCAGTTGCCAGCCGTACTGGCCGGACGGTTCATGCGCGATGAACCATCCAGACCCAGCAAATCCTGCATGGGAATAATGACCGTATCGGCGATGGAGGCATATAGCATCCGGATAAAGGAGACATTTATCATTGAAGTATCCATGGACATTCCTAAATAGTTGTCTATTCTCCTGCGTGTCTGCTGATCAATTTCCTGATTATACCAGGAAAGCGTAGTATTGTTGTCATGTGTACCTGTATAGGCGAAGCAATGGTTTTCGTACTGGTGTGGGATATGCGGTGAACGCGCCATATCGTCACCAAAAGCAAACTGCAGCACGTTCATTCCCGGCAGTTGGTACCGGTCACGTAGCGCGTACACTGCCGCATCTATATCACCAAGATCTTCAGCGACAAAAGGCATCAACCCTAATTCGGCCTTTAGCTGATCGAAAAAATCTGTTCCCGGTCCCGCAGACCATTTTCCCGCTTGTGCCGTCTGTTCTCCGGCTGGGACCTCCCAGTAGGCCGAAAAAGCACGAAAATGATCCAATCTAACCTGGTCAAATAGTCTACAACTATGCCGCAATCGCTGGATCCACCAGTTGTATTTCACTTTTCTAAGTGCCCCCCACCGATAGACAGGCATGCCCCACAGCTGCCCCTGATCGTTGAAATAATCTGGCGGTACACCGGCAATTGAAGATAGGTTACGTTGCTCATCCAGCGCAAAAAAATGAGGATGTGCCCATACGTCCACTGAGTCGTAATTCATATAAAAAGGCATATCGCCCAACAGGCGGATGCCGTGGTCGGTACAGTAATGACGGAGATCGTTCCACTGCTGAGAAAAAAGATATTGCCACCATTTGACCATCCGAATCTGATCAGCATGCTCATTTTCGAACAGATCCAACGCTTCCTGATTCCGCGCGCGATATTTTTCGGGCCATTGGTACCAAGGCTGGTTATGATACTGTTGTTTTAACACCATAAACAAGGCAAAATCCGATAACCAACTGGCTTCATCGTTACAGAAATCATCAAATGCGCTACTGTAGACAGAAAACCTTGTATAAGCTTTTTCCAACAACTGATACTTTATTTCGCTGACGGTCTGAAAATTAATCATACCTGCATCTGATACCTTGGCTATACTTAACTCCTTTTTTGTCAGCCATTGCTGTTTAACCAGTGCATCCAGATCAATAAAAAGCGGGTTACCGGCCCAGGCACTGAGCGTGCTATAGGGAGAATGCCCCTGCGCTTCTGCTGTTGGCCCCAAAGGTAGCATCTGCCACCAAGACTGACCACTTGCCTGCAGCCGATCGACAAAACGACGAGCTTCGGATCCCATGTCACCGATACCATAGGCTCCGGGCAGTGAACTGAGATGCATCAAGACGCCGGCACTTCTTTTTTTCGGTTTTTCTTTATATTGCATAATTGCCAGGGGTATATTCTTCAGTATTTTTCCGACAGCGATCTCCGTTTCCTCCCCTTCTACCGCCGCCAGCCAATGCTTCCACTTCAATGGATGTGTTGTCGGCAGCTGTACGGTAGTGTCCAGCCAGTCAAAGGCGCCCGAAATAAAGTGCGATGCTTTACCGATCGCTGCCAAGTGTAAGGGAACAACTATTATCAGCCAATCATCGCCATATTTACGCGCAAAGGCCAATATATTTTTTTTATACGCACCCACGACCTTCAGTTTTATATAACTGCTTTGGGCAGATAATGCTGGGCAGCTTTTACGAAGCTCGGTCAGTTTACTAATCAGGGCTAGTTTAATGGCGCCATTCTGCCGTTCGCACCAGAGTGATTCCAGCCTACGATTTTTAGGGAGTGTATCAAGGTCAGTCAGTAATTTTTGGCGGCATGCATAGTCAACAGGTCTCCGGTTGTCAGGGTCGACAAAACTGTGATTCCATAATTCAGCCCCTTGATAGATATCAGGCACACCTGGGGCGGTAAATTTTAGTACCTGCAAGACAAGGGAATTTATAATTCCATAATCTATGATCTCCTGCATAAACTGACAAAAACTGTTAAAAAAAGGCCGTTCTTTGTCCAGCAGAAAACGCGCGAAATCGCTCACAAGAGCTTCATAGGATTCATTGGGTTTTTCCCAGCTTGATCGTTTTTTGCCTTCACGCAGGTATTTAACCAGATAATCCAAAAATCGTTTTTCAAATGCTTCTTCCGGTTCTGCCTGAGGTACACCAAAAGGATAGGAGCTCACTAAAGTCTGGTAAATAAAATATTCGTCATTGGGATGCGGAAGATCACGACGATATGCATTCCAGGCCATGTCCTGCCAGATCTGCACCTGCTTGGTCCACTTACTGGCCATGGCCGTGAGTACCGAAAGCCGACAGCGCGCATCCTCCCCCCTCTTTGTATCGTGTGTTGAGCTGGCATTCAATGAAAGCGGCCAGTATTTTTGGCGTTTTTCCATCGCTTTATGGAATTGGCCGATGCTGATGCCAAAGTTACCTGGGTTGTCTCCGACTTCATTGTGACCAATAAAGCGGTTGTACGTGTACATCAACGTATCTTCGATACCTTTAGCCATGACCGGACCGGTAAATTGCATGCAACGTAACAAAAATTGCGTTATCTGAGCTCTATAAGCCGGGTTATCACTCTCCTGGGCAATCTTGAAAAGGGCCCAGGTTCGGGCTAAAGTACGCGGGTCCAAATTAGAATCAGCACTCAGCCTTTTAAAAATTTTGGCGATTATCCGATAGCTCTGCCGCGATAATGGAAAACGATCATCATATATGCGATAAACTGGAAAATTAGCCAAAAATGCCTGTACGATAGCTCTTAGACGCTTTCTGTTCAGCTCAGATTTATCGTCAAGCAAATCTGCCAACAAATTCACGAGATTGGCTACATCCCCCTGCATATACTCCGAAAGGATCAACTTTTTCTTTTCCAGCCGTTGCAGTTTCAGGGGCTTTTGTTCAGTAAGAAGTTGCTTATAGTAGGAATTTAGTTTCTTCTTGCCTTTCGCACAGGTCAGGAGATTATTGCATGCGGATAAAAACTCATAGCCAGTTGTCCCCTGTATGGGCCATATCTGCGGTAGAACCTCATCCCGTTCCAGTATTTTTTCGACGACAATATAACATCCAGCACCCAGCCATGCGCGTAGGTCTGTCAGATACTGGGTTGGGTTATACAATCCATCCATATGGTCAATACGTACACCGTCAATTAAACCTTCCCGAACAAGTTGCCGCACCAATTGGTGCGTCTGCTCAAACACATTCGGCTCATGTACATTCAGGCAAATCAGTCCATTGATGGTAAAAAAACGACGATAATTGATACGTTGTTGCGTGTCCCACCAAGGGCAAAGTTCATAAAATTGAGCATCTGCCAGTTCCTGTAAGCTTTCAGGTGAATTATTGATAGCTTCAAGGCATCGGTCAAGCACAGGGTTCGGAACATGCGAAAATATTATTCCGCGCAGCTCCGCCCATTCTTCCTGATTTCCATTTGCCTGTGCAGTATTAACTCGAATCAGAAATCCATTGAAGTCATTATGCACTGTTTTCAGGTGATCTGCAAAAATGCTGCAATACGATTCAGGACTAAGGGGGTAGCGATCATCTCCGTACCGCAGGTATAATTTAGCATCATGCTGCACTAAAGCCAGCTCACCTTCCACAATCGCCTGCCTTAGCTCCATTGTCAAGACCGGAACCATTAATTTGTCCGGGGCAAACATATGACCATGATAACAAGTATCGAAATAGCTACTGTAGCTTGAGCCCTTACCAAATTCAAGTATATCCATTAACCATGTATTCTCAGTATGAAAGGCCATGTGGTTGGGCACAATATCCTGGAGCCATTTGATCCCATATTGATCGAGTTTTTTGCGGATACGCTGCAGGTCTGCAAGTGCGCCTAGTTCAGGATTTAACTGGTTCATGTCCGTACCGTCGTAACCATGACCACTCCCAGGCGTAGATGTCAAGATCGGTGAGGCATAAATCATCGTTACACCCAGCTGCTGAAGATACGGAAGGATGTTCTCGAGATGGGTAAAATTAAAATTTTTATGAAATTGGATCCGATAGGTCGTATGCGGGTAAGTAGATTCTAGTCCTTTTGCATGCATGGCTTCGCTTGATTTTTAATTTACATCAGAACGCTTCCCGTTGAAATTAGTTCGATTTATCCATTAAAAAACATCTGTTAGTATCTTAACTACTGAATGTCAAATTGTTAAAAAAATAATTTAAAATTAAAACGATTCCAATTTATGCGGCGTTCTTCTCCTACAACAACATAGATTTTAAAACTTTAAGAGCAATATGATGATGAAAAAGATAGGAATTACATTTTCTGCTTTTGACCTTTTACATGCAGGTCATATTAAAATGCTAGAGGATGCCAAAGAGCAGTGTGATTTTCTGATATGTGGCCTACAAACGGATCCCACATTGGACCGCCCAGAGAAAAACAAACCGACACAGACGGTTTTTGAACGCTATATGCAACTTAAGGCCTGTAAACACGTCGATATGATTATCCCTTACGCCACCGAGCAAGATCTGGAGGACGTACTGCGTTCCTACAAAATCCATGTGCGTATACTGGGAGATGAGTATATGGACAAAGCGTTTACTGGACGCCAATACTGCGAGGAGAAAGGCATTGAATTATATTTTAATAGGCGCGAAAACCGGTTTTCAAGTTCGTCGCTCCGCAAGATTATTGCTACGAAGCAAGAGCATGGGCAAGGTGCTGTGGTCAAGCTGAATGACACAGGCAATTATCCGCTACAAAGAAGAAATGCTTAATAAATTAAATAATAGGAAATGATTATAGGAATAATATTTGGTGTATTTGACATGCTGCATGTCGGCCATATCGTCGCACTGCAAGAAGCAAAGCGTCAATGCGATTATTTAATCGTAGGACTTAAAACGGATGTTAAGAAAGAAGATACAACTGGCTATGTGGCTGCACAGACCATGGTCGAACGATTTATCAAATTGGAAGGCTGTCAATTTGTGGATGAGATCATTCCTTACGAGTCCGACGATGATATTTCAGATATGCTACAGTCTCTTCCGATCCACAGAATATTTGTCAGTGAAGATTATAAGACACGTGATTTTGAAGGTCGGGATTATTGCGTTGCGGAAGGAATCGAAATCGTTTATACGAAACGCAAAAATCGTTTTTCTAGTCAGTCCCTGCGCGAGATCGTCAGTGAAAAAGAACGGACAAAAGCTAAAAAAATTTTCTCGGTAGATCAGTATGAACCCGTCCACCCAGATTTAGTAAATAAGGTGACCGCCGCCCCCTGATGAGCCGCTTTAACAGTAATACAATCAATCAGAAAGTAAATACTTTACTGCGATGGAAAAGATCAATACTGCCCTTATTTCCAGTGTACGTAAGCTGCGATGCGCCTACCGCATACTTTTTGAACATGATCCACAAAGCCCTGCAAGGATTGTACTTGAAGGGCCTTCTATTGAAACGGTTGGCAGCAGATTGTTTTATCCGCCAGATATAGCGTTATTATTTTTAGATTACCGCATTGTTTACAGAGATAGCGGCCTATTTTTTGCGTTAACCCGTACCTATTTCCCTTCTATACCGATTATTTTGCTGGTTGACAATCAGCAATTTTCACCCTCACAGCACTGCAGAGATTCTGTAAGCGCTCTTTTTTCGGTGGACTCAGATCCATCGACGTTGTTTTCATTGATTAGAGATATGGCATATTTCCCGCCCCTTATCCAAATTACTTGATGACGCTTATAATACCACCATTTCGCATAGTAAAAATTAAAAGCTTTTGCCATGCCGATAGGCATAATTACATCGCTAATTTACAGTGCGTGTTATAAAAACTGAAGTAGTGTATTAATTTATAAATTATGATACATCCAGTAACACCATGGACAGCAACCGTCCAGTCCGATCGCCAGCAGCAAGCCTATCTTCGAACTCATGCTGCATGCATACACGCTGACACTATTCAATACCGGAGATTCACTCTGGCTGGTTGTGAGCTGGCCAAAGGGTGGGCGTATCGCTTTTAGACTCGCTTTTGGCATGAATAGTGATTTTGAAAAAATCACCGTTAGCAAAGCTATTGATGAAGTTCTGGTGACTGCAGCCACGAGATTAGGTTACTACCGGATTATTATATCTCTTCCGGAGAGCGAGGAAGCGGTGTTTCGTTATACGACCAGTTTTCAGGGTAAATTTCCCCTACTGATCCCCTTTTGGCCGCGTGATATCGTGCCCCTTACCGAAAATGGTCGAATAGAAAATACAGCCGGTACAATTCACACCCATCAGGTGGGCGCCCGATCCGGGGAGCTTTATTTCAGTATGACAAAACCAGCTGTGGGTTCGGTTTATTATTTTCAGAATCTTACAGCGATGTAGCCATACTGTCAGGCGACGGAAGTTTCACTCCGTGAAACAGTCGGCGGGAGCTGGCCCGAACTCGGGTTTCAGTTTCCTGTCAATGCGGAGAAACCGCTTCCTTCGGAGGCCGAATACATCATATCAGATGCATTTGTGCTATTGACGCAGGAAACTCCGGAAAAGGAGACTGAGGTTGCCACACAATACCTCAGTTATTTATCAACCATCTACACGCTACTACCCCGGCCCGAACCGCTTACCCATGACTGGATCGCTACGTCAAAAAGAGTGCTGGACGATCTGTATACAAACAAAGGTTGCTGGACACAGACCAATGGAGTTCCTTATCTTAATGCCTATGTAGGCGATTATAAAACTCCTTCCGAGATCATGGTTCAGCTAGCCGTCTTATTGCCGCTACAGGAATACCTGACCTGGAGTGGCGATACCCATCCTCTTTTGGACGACCTTGAGTGTGGACTGGGTGTATTTTACGACGATCGGATCAAAAGCATCGTACGCTGGCACCCGGCACTTGAAGATGATCTCGATAAATCCGAAGAACAGAAGCGGGAGATGGTCATGGATTCCTGGTATCTGCATCATCCATTGTTAAATCTTTCACGATTGGCGCTGCGCGGAGACAACACCGCAAAGCGATTGTTTCTGGACTCCGTCGATTATGCTATTAAGGTGGCAAAACACTTTGACTATGATTGGCCCGTTTTTTATAAGATGACCACATTAGAGGTATTAAAAGCCGAAACTGCTCCAGGTAAAGGAGGCGAGAAAGATGTACCGGGATCCTATGCACATATCATGCTTATGGCTTGGAAGCTGACCGGAGAAAAACGCTTTATCCGTGAAGCTAAGAAGGCATTGGAAAGCTTGGATGGCTTAGTTTTTGATAGTTTTTATCAAGCCAATAATACTGCTTTTGCCGCCGCGGCCTTAGTAGAGATGTACAAGGAAACCGGCGAGCCGAAGTACCTCGGATTAAGTTACCGCTGCCTCGCCGGCGTTTTCAAAAACTGCCAGATCTGGGACTGCGATTATGGCTACGGAAAAAGTTTTCCTTACTTCTTTGCCGTTTTCCCCTTAAATGATGCACCCTATACCGCTGCCTATGAGGAACTGGAGGTTTTTGCTGCATTACACCATTACCTCGAGGCCAGCAGTGGAATTGAAATTCTGCCAGCATTAAGGATACTTATTCCCGAGTTTATTAAATATGCCATTGGGCGATTGGCCTGTTATTTTCCGCCTCTATTAACTGTTGACATGATTTCCGAAAAAGTGAAAACCGGAGAAATTCAAAGAGATTTATGGATCCCGCTCGAAGATATCCACGACGGTTGGGAAAAAAGCGGCACAGTTGGTCAGGAAGTGTACGGAGCGGGCCTTGCCTTTGCACTAGTTCCGAGACAATATTTTAAAATACCGGAGCTGGATGCTATCGTGTTTGTTGATTATCCAATAACGAATTTTCGAAGAGGTAAAAATTCAGCTACCTTTCTTCTTGCGGGAAGCGAGGTGCTAAAGGCCGAGCTGCGGCTCCTTGGGCTGCCCGGGAACCGCCTTCCTTCCATTCAGATAGCACAGAAAGTTAAATCTACTTATCATCCTGCAAAAGAGAAAGCACCCGGACAATTCGAGCTCTCTGGTACCGGTATGGTACGGATAACCTGGAAATAGGCTCAAAGTTGTGGCAGTGGCGCCAATAAAGATAGCACAGAGACAGCTGACAGTATCAATGAGGCATAGGCACCAGAAAATATGGGTGACAATCAAGCAGTCGCTACGCCTGTGGCCGTAGAGGAATCAACAATTATCTGTTGAGTTTTTGTCCCATTATACCAAACCTATGGTTGACACGCCATAATTTGAGAATCTTTTATTTTATTGAACTATTCAGGTTTTCTACGGGTTCTTATAACGAAATAAATGTTACACGAAGAATCAATATTATGACACTATTTAAGAATCCACACACTAAATATCCCACTCCTCCCTTTCCAAAACAAGAACAGGAAGTACCGGGAACCGAATCAAAAATGAAACCACAAGCCGATCATGGCGAGGAAAGCTTCAGAGGTAGCGGGCGATTAAAAGATGCTAAAGCGCTTATTACCGGCGCCGACTCGGGAATTGGTCGAGCCATCGCCATTGCTTATGCGCGGGAAGGTGCCGATGTGGTTATTAATTACGGCTACGACATCGAAGATGGAGATGCAGCTGAAACTGCTAGACTCGTGGAAAAGGAAGGTCGCCGGGCTTTGCTTTCAAAAGGAGATCTGCGAAAAGAAAATTATTGTCAGGAGTTAATTGATTTATGTGTCCGTGAATTAGGGGGAATCGATATACTGGTCAACAATGCTGCGTATCAGATGGCGCATAAAACGCTGGAAGAGCTGACTGCTGAAGAATGGGATCGTACTTTTGAAACGAATATTAGGAGCATGTTCTATCTATGTAAAGCTGCTGTGCCTTTCATGAAACCGGGCAGTTCTATTATTAATACCGCATCGGTCAATTCTTATCATCCAAATGCCGTTTTATTAGATTATGCCGCTACCAAAGGGGCTATTCAAAATTTTACAGCCAACCTAGCTCAAATGCTGCTCGAACAAGATAAAGGTATCCGTGTTAACGCTGTTGCTCCCGGACCTGTCTGGACACCATTAATTCCGTCCACCATGCCCGAACCTGAGAATTTTGGCAAGGATAGTCCAATTAAAAGGCCTGCTCAACCCGCGGAAATTGCGCCCGCGTATGTGTTCTTGGCATCAGAGGACAGTAGCTATATCGCCGGAGCCACAATCGCGGTAACAGGGGGTAAAATTGCAATTTAAACTTTTCTTTTTCAATCGGAAGATTTGAGCAGATAATTTCCAGGATTGGGAATCGTATTGTATGTACCTCATGAGATCATTACTAATCATGGTGGAACGCTTTGGGTGGAAAGCGAACCCGGCGAAGCAGCAGCCATTTGCCAACGAAATAAACTGAAGCCAAACGTCAATACGTTTGGCTTCAGTTTATTAAAAAGGAGCAGTTTTTTTAATTCAATTTATAAAGCTTTAGCTGTTTCTGTAACTTCTTTCGGGACATGTGAATCCGTGTTTTTATGGTGCCTTCCGGCATATTAAAGTAACTCGCTATTTCATGGTATTTATAGCCCTCCAAAAACAGCCGGAAGATTTCATAGTTTTCCGGGGTTAGGCTGCACATTGCTTTTTCAATGTCTTCAGCCATAAATTTATTGACCCCATTGTTATGCACCACATTATTTGCTCCCTCCAAACCAATATACGTATCCTGAATCTCACTTACCCGTTTGGCCTTACGGTATTTATTGATATATGTGTGTTTCATGATCACATACAGCCAGCTCATTAATTTAGGGTGTTGTACAAAATTGTCAAGGGATTTTAGTGCCCTGATCCAGGTTTCCTGAATAAGGTCTTCCTTTTCATCTGGGTCATTTGTGAATTTGGTGGCAAAATGGTTTAATAATCCTCGCTTTTCCTTGATCAGTACATTTAAATTGTAATCGTTCATAACTTTTCCTCTCTTGTTTATAATGTCATTGTTAAAGGTTGATCCTGCCATTTCGTATCAATAAGAGTGCTAGTATCCCGACCCCTTTTTGTAAAATATACTTCTACTGTGACAAAACGTAGAAATACGTTTTACAGGTAAACCGCGGCATTTAAGTCGGTACTGATTATATTCTGAAACAATTTTGTTATATATTGCCTATAAATTAACTAATTAGGATAAAAGATAATTAGGTAGTAAATCATGTCGAAATGCTAAAAGTACGTGGCAGGAAAGAAATCAGCGGAGTTCTTTTTCGTGTGTTATGTTAAAAAAAAGGACAGTGTGTCCATGAGGTTGTCGTGGATATATAATGTAACCGTTGAAATAAAGCAAACTTTTTGTCGGTATGCAGCGCGCTCTTCAGAAGGATAATTATCGAGGTATTTTGATTTTTTGGTATGCTATTAAAGCGTCGCCAGAAAAGCTAGCAGCGCTTTCAGAAAATCTCCCGGGCAGGCAAAGTGGACGTTATGATCAGCACAGTCAAACAGTCGGTGCTGTACCAGTTCGGGGTGCATGGATTTTAACTGTTGATTTTCGGCCCGTGTATCAAATGCATCACCTTTACCAACAGCGTCAATGATTAACATCGGGACACGCAACGAGCGATAGCTTTTTATTGGATCTACACGCATTATGGAAGAAGCGTATCCGCTCACTTCAAAGGGCCTCTCTAACAACTGTACACACTGAACACTGTCCTGCATATGCATATAGGCGTTGAGTCCTTTATATAGTAGGCTATTTCCATCCTGATGTTTGATAAATCCAAAGATTTGCCATTGCTGCACTGAGCCATCCAGCTGCGCGATATTACGATAGATTTCAAAATCAGATTTATAGACATCAAATAGTAGTTTTTTGACTTCTGCCGGCGGTTCCACCGATCTGAAAAACGCTTCTTTTTGAGCGATATTCATCCTCTTGAACAACGATTTAAATGGGACTGAACCGCCATCCTCCAGCACGAGGGCCCGCACCCGATCCGGATAGCGGTCATGGAAAGCTGTTGCGATATAGCCGCCTCTGGAAAATCCGCCGATAACAGCATTTTTAATGTGCAGATCATCCATGACCGCAGCAAGGTCGTCCGCAAAATCCCAGAAATCCAAATCTTGCTCGGGTATTTTCGTCAGCCCATGACCATAATGATCAATGGACAGTACGCAATATCCCGCTTTAACCAAGTTTTCTGCAAATGGATAAAAATCATAGGCCGACAAAAGGCTTCCTGGTAACCAAATAAACACCTTGTCGGTTTGTTGTCCCCACTTCAGGTATGCAATCCGGTGGTTGGCTGTTTGAACAAACCGCCGATGACCGTTTTCAAATGTCTCGAAAGTATTTCTGTCACGTATATATTTTTTATGGAGAAAGGAATCTGACTCTTGCGCATACACGATGGAAATACAAAGCAGGTAACCGATAATGAAATGACAGACACGAATCATGGACAAATTAGGATGTATCAAAAATAAAACTTTCTGCTAAAATTAACGAAATTATTGCGTTTTACATGATTTGCTACTGTCAGGCTAAGATATAGTCGTTTAGGACAGCGCATTGTTGAAATAAAACATAAATTGGGCGACATAGTACAGGAGATCTTTACAAATCTTTGGGACAGAATGGACCGGCTGGAAATCCAGCATTCTTATCAAACTTTTCTCTTTGCCTCGGTACGCAATCTTGTCATCAGCCGTATCCTTGATGGCGAAGGGACGATTCGTTTTCGTAAGGTCGGATTTGAAGGCGAAAAATTAGTGCAGAGTTTGGATGCGATGATCGAATACCTCAAAGAGCGGGAGCGATAAATAGCATTGGCTATTAAATCCCTGTTTTCATGGATTTTTCCATGTGGATATTTGTCGTAGTTTTAGGCCATTGATCCAACATAAATAGATAGTTAATTCGAAAAGGACTTACGATGAAAGAATATACATTCAAATACCAGAATAACAGTGGACTTCTCTATCTGCTACTTGTTCTCATTGGAATACCATTCGGACTCATTTTCCTGACGGTATGGCTCATGGAGTATGTACAATGGATCTTTTGGCCCAATATTGTTCTGATGCTTAGCCTGATGGTATTCGGTGTCTGGCGTTTTGTCAAAAAATCGAAAGCGATAGATACCATTACCCTGGATAAGGAAGGATTTACATCCTTAAGTTATGGACGGGTTCTTTATAAGGACATCCACAGTATACCGCCCTATGGTCCTCTTCAAGCCCCTCCGCCCTCCATGCGGATCAAACTCAACAATGGAAAAAAGCTCGTTTGGTTATTCAATCCGGATCATCCCCAATCCGCCGTTGAGGCCATTACCTTTGCCGCATTCAGGGAAGAGCTTCTGCATCATCTGGAACAACAGGCTCTAGCTCCTCAGGGCGGAAATCCCGGAGAAAATACCGCAACAAGCCTCGTCTCCCAGATCGAAGAATCTAAAAAACGCGATTACAGATATATTGCCATTCCGATATCGGCGGTATTTGCACTCGTGATGCTTTTTCGTACTTGCGGTGCTGATTTTATTAAGCAACAGCGGGATAAAGAAACGGCGGGTTTTCGAGACGCGATCCTCGATATGGAAAAGACCTATGAAACTAATGTGTTAAAAGCCAAAGATGTTGCTGCAGTGTATGGCCTTACTTTTGGACCGGTATTTTTATGGACCAACGACCCCCGCGCTACGGTGGTGTTTAGACCCGATATTCCCCGGGATCCTTACGGTGCCGAAATCAATGTGATCGGCCTGCGCCATGCCGAAGATAATAAACTGTTGGAACAGTATATTCAACACCCCGATAGTGTAAACTATGATCTGACGATTGTCAATACTGCGGAAAAATTTTATGCCGTGATGAATAAAAGTATATTCAGCCGGGAGGATAGTTTGACCGTACCGATTTACCTCACGGTATATAACCCCAAAGAATCCCTGCCTTCTCCATTTAGCCAGAAAGTCGTGGATTCGACTTTTAGACCGATCAGGTACAGTACTTCCATTGCAATACCGCGTGCCGGAGAACCGAAATCAGAAATCCTCGATCATATGGACTTTGCCTCCGTTCGCTCAATACTTAAAAAATACCGCGGGACCTATTTTTATATGGTTGCAAAAGAACAGGATGGGATATCGGCGCAACAGTTCGAAAAAATAAAAATACTGGTATTAAAGAATTTCGAAGAACACAAAGTTGATACAGAACAATTTGAAAGCAGACGTTGTAATAGCGAATAGCGATTTATTGCTGAATACCTTATCCGGGCGGTGGATTGCATGGATCTGATCACAATCGCAATTGAAGCAACAGTGGCGGCCGCACTTCCTGCACGTGGAATCTCTAAATTTCTATTCTCATCTCCAGTAAATTGGGCTTAAACCCGACTTTACTATAGGCGATTATCGCACTGTCGTTCTGATCATAAACCTGAAGTCTCACCTCCGAGATATTTTTTCCTTTTGCCCAGCTTAACAATGCTTCCAGAATCAATTTATTGATCCCCTGTCCGCGGTGATCTGGTTTTACATACATAAATCCCAAATGCACATATCGGGCAAACTTTTGATACGGCTTGGCATCAACTATTTTCGCATAACCAGATCCGACAAGTTCACTGCCGACCACAGCGACCAATACTTCTGCTTCTGGTGATTTTATGAGTTCCAGGAGGTCGTAGTAGTGAATTTCACCTTCTTCCAATGTATCGTCAAACGGGCGTTCTGCTGCCACGATTCCCTGTTCAAATTCCAATAATACATCTATTTCATGTTCCTGTGCCTGTCTAATTTTTAATTTCATTCCTGATGTCTTTTTTCTAACGTGCAATGATATCTGCGTAAATTTGGGGTAATAGCGGATAACGCAATATACAAAAATCAGCAACCCAATGAACGGCACAAATGTCAGCTGTCTGTAAATTACCCTGAATTGTATATTCTGTTACAGAACATGTCTTGGGGATAAATACCTGTTTTGTTTATATAAAATACGGTCGATAAAAAAAGGGCATATGGTTTGCATTTAATTTCCAAATTAAAAATTGAATTGTACGACATTAATTCGTTAGGGTCTTAAACGTATATGGAAGAAAAAAACACATATATTGATAAATCGAAACATACCATTTATAATTCGAGCGATGATCTCGATCTCTATCTTAAAGCCTTGAATTCTGCCTATTCAGGCATTATTATTACAGATAATATGCAACACGATAATCCGATTATCTATTGCAACAAAGCATTTGAAACTATCAGTGGCTATTCGCACAATGAGATTATTGGGCATAATTGCCGTTTTTTGCAGGCTCAGGATCGTTCACAGCACCAACGCCAACTTTTAAAAGAAAGTATTCAGCGGGGTGAAGAATGTAAAGTCGAAATTCGTAATTACCGCAAGGACGGTACACTTTTTTGGAATGAGCTTTTTATATCTCCTGTTAAAAACGAAGCGGGACAGGTCACCCATTTTATAGGCGTACAAAATGATATTACGGCGCGCAAGAAAGCCGAGTACGACCTTAGGGAAGAGAAAGCACATGTTGAACTTAAAATACAGGAACGAACAAAAGAATTACAGGAAAAGGAAATTTTTCTCTCCAGTATCATTGAGACTGTCCGGGAGAGTTTATTGGTATTAGATGCCAATTATATCGTGTTGAGTGCGAATAAACATTTTTTAAATTCTTTTAAGGTTTCCTCCGAAGAAACGTTAGGAAAACCTCTCTTTGAACTTGGGATGCAACAGTGGAATATCAATTCTTTGAAAGAGCTCCTGACCCAGATCCTACCGACCAACAATCCTGTTATTGATTACGAGGTTGACAATGTATTTCCCCATATAGGCCGTAAAGTGATGCTATTAAATGCTTATCGCATTGAATTTGAGGGGCATTACAAAGATCGGATATTGATAGCTTTCGAAGACATTACGGAGAAAAAAGAGCAAGACCAGCGAAAAGACGATTTTTTGTCCATTGCTAGCCATGAGCTCAAGACGCCTCTCACGACGATTAAAGGTCTGGTTCAAATTTTACAACGTATGAGCCCAGATCATTCGAATGACAAGTTTGTGAGCACGCTCGATAAGATGTCGGCCTATGTCGATCGCTTGAATCTGTTGATCACTAAACTGTTGGATACCTCAAAAATACAGTCTGGTCATATCGAATTGCATATGGAGCCATTTAATATTGATCAAACAATCCGCGAGGCAATTGAAAATATTACGCTCGCTGTGCCCGGTTATGAGATCCAGCTATCGGGCACCACAGGCGCTATTGTCCAAGGGGACGAGCTTCAGATCATCCAAGTATTCAATAACCTATTATCCAATGCTATTAAATATTCACCCGATTCAAATAAGGTGGAAGTAAGCATGCACAAAGTTGCCAATTTTGTAAAAATCTCCATAAGAGATTACGGCATGGGCATCAATTATCAGGACAGACTGAAAATATTCGAACGATTCTTCAGGGCCAGCCATATACAGAAAAAATTTCCCGGATTAGGGATCGGGCTCTATGTGTCACATGAGATTATTGCCAATCATAATGGAACGCTATGGGTAGAAAGTGAACCCGGAGAAGGGGCTACATTTAATTTCACATTACCAATCACAAATAAATGACGAAAGCTATGGAGCGTAGAAAAATAATGATCTGTGATGACGACCAAGGAATAGTAGAGATGCTTGAACTATTTCTCGAATTAGAAGGATTTAATGTGATATGCGAGATCAACAGTACCAATCTGATTAAACAGCTCATGACGCACCGGCCAGATATCTTGTTATTGGACTTATGGATGCCTCTATTATCGGGTGATCAGGTCCTAAAAATTATCCGAAATACGCCCGAAGTGAAAGACTTGCCAGTGGTTATACTTTCGGCGAGTGTCGATGGAGCGGCCATTGCAGACGATTTAGGTGCCAATGGATTTATTGCCAAACCTTTTGATCTGGTTGACATTACTTCCAAAATTAATACAATATTAAGTCATTAACAGGATTATTCGAATGGACAAGTGGGGCAATGCTTTGCTTCGTAAGATAACAAAGCATTGCCAATAGACCCACAAAATAGGGCTAATTCCCTTATTCAACTTTGATGTGAACCTCTCCTGAAATAAGCCCCTTACTTTTCGCTTTTACGACAATTTGGCCTTTATTTTTACTTGACACAATAACCAACACTTTACCATGAAATGCTCGTCGTGATGTCGACTGGAAACGCGTATGATCTGTTGTATTCCCATTATCCGTCGCCAAAATTTTTGCCCCATCTCCCTCCACCTCAAAATCAATATTATTTGCTGCATCGGGAACAAGAGTGCCAAACTCGTCCACAACATAGGCATGTACAAAAGAAAGTTCATTCATCGCGGCACTAACTGAGTCGTCTTCTGCAATCAGAGCTATGCGCTGTTCCTTTTTTGCTGTACGGATTGTTTTACTTAACACTCTTTTGTCCTGCTGATAAGAGATAACTTCAAGCGTACCAGGTTCGAATGCTATGCCCTTAAAAACGACTTCGTAACGGTCGGAATCTTTTTTCTGATCGCCTATCTTTTTGCCATTGTGATAAAGTTCTACCCGGTCTGCTTGGTTAAAGTAAACCACCACATCTATTATATCCCCTTTTTTCCAATTCCAATGAGGCAATACATGTAGGACAGGCTTCGCTGTCCATACGCTTTGGTACAAATAATATACATCCTTCGGGAAGCCTGCTAAATCCACAATTCCAAAGTACGAGCTTCTTGCCGGCCAAGTATAAGGTGTGGGTTCACCAAGGTAATCAAATCCCGTCCATACATACATGCCCGCGATATGATCGTACTTTTCCATTAACCTCAAACTCGTCTGATGGTCTGATCCCCAAGGCGTAAATACATGGTCATAAGCCGATATACTCTTATCCTTGTTGCCTCCATCGAAAGGTATATCCCATCTTTCGGGCCACATGCGAACAGAATCATAAGGAATCAAATCATACTGTCCACGACTTTCCAATGCAGAAGTACTTTCCGTTACGATGAACTTTCTGCCGGGATGATCCTTTGGAAAACTAGCCCATTTTTTATGGTTGTAGTTATAGCCTATCAGATCCACTGCTGAACTCATCAGCACCGGATTCGCTTTGGAAAGTTCATTGTTTGCAATGGTAGTCAGACGTGTTCCATCCAAGCTGTCTACGATTGAGGCCAAAGCGATTGGAATAGCTATTCCATCCGGTTTTGAATGCCACTGCTCCTGAACTTCATTACCTAGGCACCAGATAAACAGCGACGGATGATTACGGTCGCGTTTGACATGGTCGACAAAATCCCGTCTGTACCATTGATCCCAATATAAATGATAGTCATACGGGTTTTTGTGCCCTTTCCAAACATCAAATGTTTCACTCATCACCACAAAGCCCAAGCTGTCACATAGATCCAAAAATGCAGGTGCTGCAGGGTTGTGCGATGTACGGATCCCATTGACGCCCATTTCTTTCATGGATCGTAGTTGACGTAATGCTGCAGACCGGTTGAATGCCATACCCAGTGCGCCGAGATCACTGTGCAGACACACGCCTCGGATTTTAAGACGCTTCCCGTTTAGCGTAAAACCCTGTTCTGGATCAAAATTAAAATTACGTAAACCAAATTTGCTGTTTTGTTCATCCAGCACCTGGCCATCTGCAATCAACTGTACGCGCGCCGTATACTGCTGCGGCGTTTCAATACTCCATAAAAGAGGATCGTCAATGGATATCTGCTGCTGGATATGATGAAGCCCCGTCTTGAATTTTGCCAAGACTGTATGTTCACTTGCAATAGGCAGGCCGTCGGGCGAAAGCAATTGCGTCAGTACCGTGATCGTTTTTGCTTCCTTAAGGGTCTGTTCAATTTCCAGTGACAGGTTTACGACGGCGTGCTTTTCATTGAGCTGGGTGGCTCTTATAAAAGTACTGTTGCTGGTTAAGCTGATTGGATTACGAATGATTAGTTTTGTATCCCGATAGATCCCCGATCCAGAATAGAAACGTGAGTTTGGCTGGTTCTTGTTATTTACTTTAACTGAAAGCAGGTTGTCTCTACCGTCCCAGTATAGATAGCGGGACATTTCATATTCGAATCCGATATAACCGTTGGGCCTTTTTCCTAAAAAATGCCCGTTGATCCACACCTCGCTGTTTTCATATATCCCTTCAAATGCAATAAATATCCTTTGTCCGCTGTCAGCTTTAGCCAGCTTAAATGATTTTTGGTACCAGCCGATTCCACCATCAAGGTAGGCTCCTCCGCTAGCTGCAGGACTGTTTGCGCTGAATGGCATTTCGATGCTCCAGTCGTGCGGTAGGTCGAGGCGGCGCCAGCCCTCTCCTCTTTGTTCATCGATATATTGCTGGCTACTGTCCAGTTTAAACCACCAGTCCGGATTAAAATTAATAACCTGTCTGGATTGCCCAATGGAAGAGCCTGTCGTTGCCAACAATAGCAACAACAGGCTCATTACCCGGCTATATCCTGTATGAAATAGTCGTTTCAACATAAATTTATCTCCAAGCGTAAGCGCTAAACTTGATCAATGATATAGCGATTTGTTTCATTCACATTTACTTGCAAGGATATATCATGATTGAAATGGATCGCATAAGTACTGTCTTTAGCTAATAATTTGCGTATATATAAATAAGTTTTGCTTAAATAGTCAGGATCAATTATCTTATTTATCGTTATTGGTTTCCGCCTCATTTTCAATCAAACTTTCCTTATAGTCTTTACTGATAAAATTGAAGGTCAGCATGGCAGCACTGTCATTCGACAGCACCGGATCCCGTAATACCGCCAGTTGCATGGTGTTTTTCGTCAGTGACATAATGCGTATATCCCCCCAGTCGACCACCATCCCATCTTGCGGCTTACCGTGCAAAGGTGAAGCCCCTGTCATGCGCATGGTTTTCTTTTCGGTATCAATATTAAAAGTCCCTTTTTGAACTTTATCCAACATCGTGTGTATCACATTGACGTTTGCCCCGCCTTTCAGGTCGAAAGTCATGCTACCGTAGTCACCTGCGGGCATTAGCCAGCTATTGCTTTTCCAATCGGGCTGCCAGCTCCAGCTGTCACTATTGAGCGGCTCACCAGTTTTGTTTATCGTTCCCCACCAGTCCCCAGTGCCGTAAAAATACACTGGGCCTTTAAAGTAGCGGGATATGCCATCTGCGTCCAGATCCAGATACCATGTTTTCTCCTCCCCTGCGCCCCCCGTCAGCAAAGTCCAGGTCTCGTCGCTGATAAATTCGGCATACATCTGATCGATTTTAAACGTTACCGGCTCTCCGTAGACAATTCCCCCACGGGTTTCGACGCCAAATTTGATCGTGTATTCCCCCGGAAATGGCATTTTCAGCGTTACCTTTTTTTCCTGGCTGCGTCCCTGTGGATGTTCCCATAAAGGCGTATATTTGGGATCCATCAAACTGGTCAAATAAACAATATTTGGATTATTGACGTCATGCTCAACGGTATAGGCCTTTCCTTCTGCCAATTCTGCCGATGTGACATCGATGTCACCCAGTGAATAGTTCTCCGGGGTGCAGCTCCCAAAGAATATCATCCCTGCAAAGAACATGATAACTGTTCGTATCTTTTTCATTTTTATCAATTTATTATAGTTAAACCAATAGTCCATTGTACGGTGTTTAGGCTTAATTCCATCCCGGATTCTGTTTCAATATACCGTTGGATAGTGTAATCTGCTTGTTTGGAATTTGCATAAAGCCTCTTGTTGTCAAAAAACGCTCTCTGTTTACAATAACTTTTTCAGGCACCGAACCACTAAGCACATCTTCTGATGTTTGGAGCGTGGTCGCTGCCATATCCAGGCCTTGTCTCAGCACGTCCCAATAGCGGATACCTTCAAATGCAAACTCAAATTTTCTTTCCTTTAGAATATTGTTTTTTGATACGGGCAGCGCTACAAAATTGGTTTTATAGGCTCTTTTACGCACCTCGTCAAAATATTTTTGTGCATTGACGGAACCCAGTTCGGCTGCCATCAACAAGACGTCGGCATAGCGGATCACAAAATAATCCTGATCCTGTGATAATTGCATATCCTTATCCCCTCCCGTATTCGTGGTGCCATCCGGCAATGCGGTTGGTGCATATTTTTTTACAGCGTATCCCGTGTATTCGCGCTGATCTTTGAGGTCAAAACCCGTTATTTTTTCGCCCTCGATATCAATGATAGAGGCCGTCTTGCGTGTGTCGTTGTTGTCAAGCTCATTGAAGAAGTTTTTACTTACTGTGCATACACCCCATCCCTGTCCATAGGGCGACCAATTTTTGCCCCGTAGGCCTAGAAATACTACCCAGCGATTACCATCGACATAACCGCTGTAGTTAGAGGTATTGTTAAATTTCTGCGCAAATACCACTTCAGAATTTCCCTTGCCGGCATATTTGGAAATATCTAGTGTATTGTTGCTGGCATTTGGGGTATAACTTGCCGCGGGCCATAGATTCTTAAAATCTGCCACCAAGGTAAACTGTCCGCTGCTGATCACGTCTTCCAACCCCGACAGTGCTTCTGCTTTGGATACGCCGATGTCCTCGCTGCCATAGTATCCTGAATAAAAGAGATAAACACGGGCCAACAGCGCTTTTGCAGCAAATGTTGTAGCCCGACCGTCATTGGTGGCGGCAGCCGATTTCGGATAAGCTGTCTCCGGAATGTTCGCAGCCGCAAATTTGAGATCCGAAACTATCAATTGATAAATCGCTTTAGGATCCGACTGTGGAATATTCTCGTTGGTCGGACTCGTTAACAAAGGTATTCTTTCGAAAAGGCGTACAAGATCAAAGTACATTAAGGCGCGTAGGAATCTGGTTTCACCTTCAATTCGCGCGCGTGCGGCTGTGCTTCCCGAGAAGTCGGTGCCATCCAATTTCCCCAGTAGCGTATTGCATCTAAAAATACCGGCATAGTAATCTGACCAGGTACCATCAAAGATGTTATTGTCCGATTGGGATTGTGCAATATCAAAACGGTCTATTGCTTGAAATCCTCGGCCGTCTGTTGTTCCTCCACCGCCAAAACAGTTGTCCGAGGCGATCTCAGATGTGATATAAAAGGCTTGGCTGCCGTTGGACGTCGTCCTTTGATAACCGTCATAGCAGCCGACCAAAGCCATTTCAGCATCAGCCACTGTTTTATAAAAATTGCTCTCCAAAACGCTTGTCATCGGTTCGACATCTAAAAAATTGGATGAACATGACCCTAATAGTAAGGATCCCAATAACATGGAATGATAGATATAGCTCGTTTTTTTCATGATTTCTTGATTTAGAATTTAACATTTAGGCCAAATAGAACTGTCCGGGGTCTTGGGTAATAGCCCAGATCAATGCCCGATACCCAGCCGTCCGTACCATAGCCAATCTCGGGATCCATACCGTCGTATTTGGTGAACGTGAACAGATTTTGTCCTTGTACATAGAAGCGGATCTGATTGCCATATTTCCACTTGATAAGTTTAGAAAGATCATAGCCTAAGGTAACATTGCTGATCCGCAGAAAATCCCCGTCCTGAACATAAAGATCTGAAAACTGCCAGTTGACGTTCGTTTCAGTGACGCGCGGGATGTTGTTGGAAGTACCTTCCCCGGTCCATCTATCTAGTATTCTCGTTGTGTAGTTTGCCTGTTTATTGGTATGATTACGGTAGGACTGTACAATCTTGTTTCCGAGGGAACCATAGGCGTTCACCGATAAATCAAAATCTTTATAATCTAGACCAATATTAAAGCCATAGGTAAAATCAGGCATGCCCACTCCCAGATTTGTTTTGTCCGAGGCATTGATAATGCCATCGTTGTTCTGGTCCACATATTTTACGTCGCCAGGCTTTACATCCGCTTGCAGGATACCTTTTCCAGCTGCTCGCCAAGCATCAATTTCGGATTGATTTTGGAATAGACCGTCGGTCTTATACCCCCAGAAGTAACCAATGGGCAGGCCATTTGCAGCCCGGTAGAATTCCTCTGAATTATCGTACAACATGGCCGTCTGTCCGTGGATAATGCCGTCTTCGGTAGGGATCTGGCCAACTTTATTTTTGTTGTAGGCACCGTTTATCCCCACCCGGTATTTGAGTTCGTTGATCTTGTCAGCCCAATTTAGCCCAAGCTCCACACCTGTATTCTTTACATCACCCCCATTGATAAATGGTGGTAGTGTTCCTGTCGTTGCCAAGACTGGAGCTGTAACCAGCCAATTTTTGGTCTTTTTGACATAAAAGTCGGCAACCACATCCAGACGGTTGCTTGCAAACTTGGCGTCAAATCCAATATTGGTCTGTTCAGACGTTTCCCATGTCAAATTGGGATTGGACAAACGGCTCGGATAAGCGCCAGCAATATTGTTGTTGCTTGTTCCGAAGACGTAATGCGCTCCGGGATTGGAAGAGGTAATACCTGTTGAGGTGCTTATCGGTGCAGCGTATTGGAAATCTGCAATGTCCTGGTTACCTACTTGTCCCCATGAAGCTCGCAGTTTGAAAAAGTTTACGCCAGCTAAATTCTCCTTAAAGAAATCTTCTGAAGAAATGACCCAGCCAGCGGACACGGAAGGGAAATATCCCCAGCGGTTGCTACGCGAAAATTTGGAAGAGCCATCTGCCCGCAGTGTCGCGTTCAGCAGATACTTTTCTTTATAATTGTAACCCAATCTTCCAAAATAAGAAACCCGTCGAGTGACATTTTCAGGTCTCCCCGAGACTGTCCTGGTCTCCACCACATTACCCTTTTCATCCAAATGTGCCTGTCCCGTTGTATTATCTAGGTAAGCGTGCGCAAAATCGTTAAACTGGGAAAGCAAGTTCCAGTTAGACCCCGAAAGAAAGGTTCCTTGGTAACGTAACGATTCCATTCCCAGCATAGCCGAAAAGCGATGATCTGTGTTGATATCAAAGTCGTAGGACGCGGTATTCGTCCAGGTTAGCGTATGTCCCTTACTCATGTTCTGGGAGGTAGTCGTATGATCCTGGTTATAGGTATAAATCGAGAAGCGGTACAAGGGTGTAAAACTTCTATATTCCGATGCATAATAGTTGAACCCCAGTAAAGAGCGCACTTTCAACCCTTTCATTGGTTCGATCTCTGCAAAGATATCGGCCAGCAATTTTTGTCCATCGTTGTTATTATTTGAATTGGTCATCATGACTCCATAAGGATTGCTATCGCCATTATACCAGGGCGAGGTGGAGGTGTCGTTGAAAGGGCTGCCGTACAGGCCATTGTCCGAATACACCGGTGACAAAGGCGACGTGGCAAATGCACCGCGTAGCGTGTTGTTGTATTGATTCCCTACACCAATACCCCGATTTTTTATATAATTAAAATTGAGATGCTGACCGATTTTTACAAAATTGTCAAAGAGTTTATGTTCCGAGTTTGTTCGGAAACCATAACGCTGGTAATTGGATACATCTTTACCACCTACTATTCCTTCTTGGCCAATGTAGTTCATCGACAAGGCGTAAGTAGATTTTTCCGAACCGCCTGTAAGTGCAACATTGTAATTGTCCATTTTTGCATTATCCTTGAACATGTAATCCAGCCAGTCTGTATTAGCTAAGCCCTCCATAGCATCAAAATTGATTGGCGAGGCACCCGAATTCAGCGATTGTTCGTTCATAATCAGCTTATATTGAGTTGCGTCCAATAATTTCGCTTTGCGCGAAACGTTTTGAATTCCTGTATAACCGTCAAAGGAAAGCACATTTTTACCTGCGGCTCCCATCTTTGTGGTGACGAGGACGACCCCATTTGCCGCCTGCGAGCCATATATGGCTGCCGAAGCAGCATCTTTTAAAACATCAATGGATTGGATATCGGCAGCATTCAAGACCGAGATGTCACCACCCGGGACACCGTCAATGACATATAGTGGCCCAGAGCTACCTATTGTTCCCAATCCGCGGACGACGACTTTCATATCTGCCCCCGGCTGTCCTGAGGTAGATGTGATCGCTACACCCGGTGCTTGTCCCTGGAGCGATTGCAGCGGGTTCAATTGATTCCGTTTTTGCAATTCTTCACCTTCAACCTTCAGATTGGCACCTGTGTTCAATTTTTTCTTTTGCACACCATAGCCTATCACAACAACTTCTTCTAAATCGGAAGATTGTGGCTGTAGCCGAATTACCATTTTGGGGCCGGTTACTGTAATTTCCTCCGTTTTATACCCCACATAAGAGACCGTTAAAATTGTTCCAGTACCGACTGTCAATGAAAATTTACCCGATTCGTCACTGCTAGTTGATATCTTCTGATTCTTTACTTTGATACTTGCTCCCCCGATTGGCAAGCCCGAATCAGCCGAAACAACCGATCCCGTAAAGGATTGTGCCCAGACCAAAGAGGTCACGCTGGTCATGACCATGACGGCCACGCTCCTGCTCAACAATTGTTTGCTTATCATACGTATTGATTTATAAGTTGGTTTTTATTTATTTTAATTTGATCTGTACAGCTTTACCTGTATAGGATACTGCTGTTGATCTTTTTGATGGTACATCCAGCCCGACTACATTCTTGTCGCTGACAAAAATGATATTAAACTTCCTTTTGGTCAGCATTCCGTCGAAATCACCTCTACGTTCGCGCAGGGACAGCGTTTTTGTCGTATTGTCATAGTTGAAATCTATGCGGCTATATTTCCCTTTTTCATAATTATAATTGTTTCCTTCGTCTTCATAAAGTGAAAAATGACCATCTGCTCCATCATAGACATAGAGGTCCAGTATATCCTGCTTTTTCTCTGTTGTGTATTGCAATACTGGTCCGATTGGTAGAATCGCTCCGGCCTTTACATATACCGGGATACGTTCGTAAGGTGCATCAACAAGCAGGTCCTGACCACCCTGCACTTTCTTGCCACGGTATAGATCATACCAGTCTATTCCTTTTGGGAAGTGCATTTTGCGCGAGGTCGCACCTTTTTCAGTAACGGGATTGACCAACAGGGACGGCCCCCACAGATACTGATCGTTGCTATCAAATCCGTTCTTATCCTTCGGAAAATCCATGGCCAATGCGCGGATCATCGAATAATCTTCAAAAAATGTCTTTGCTGCAAGGCTGTAATTGTACGCAAGTAATTTATAACGCAGATTGATAACATAAGTCATGCTTTTATATGCAGGGTGGCCGTCGGGAGCGATATTATAAGGCTCGCGATAGGGAAATTGTCCATGCGCTCTAAACAGCGGCAAGAAAGCACCATATTGATACCAGCGGCTATTCAGTTCACGCCATTCCTCTAGGTCGGTTGCATTAGGCTTATGAAATCTGTTTTCAACCAAGAAGCCCCCGGCATCCATTGTCCAATACGGTGTACCAGACATCGAGAAGTTAACTCCCCCGGCAATCTGATCTTTCATATCATGCCACCTGGAGGCAATATCCCCACTCCAAGCGGCAGCAGCGTAACGCTGTTGGCCCGCAAAAAAGGACCGTGTCAAGATAAAAACCCGTTTGTTGGGATCAGTTGCACGCTGGCCCTCATAAATACCTTTTGCATTTTGTAGTGGAAAAGCGTTATAATAACGAACCGAAGAACCGATACTCGGTTGAAAAACCGATTTGCGTTCATCCAGGTCGATATTGGAATGGATGTCCGGCTCACTGGCATCCATCCACCAGGCATCAATTCCTATTTTAAACAAGTTTTTGTCCAACAGTTTCCAAAATCCGTCCCGGGCACCTTGATTAAATGGATCATAAAAGGTGGATGTATAACCCTTTCCGATCCAATCTTTGCGACCGTCATAAATATTGCGCGGATAGATCCATTTGTTGTTTTTAAATTCATTGTATACAGTCGACTCCTCATTAATTTTTGGCCATGCTGAAATCATGATATTCAAATGTTGATCATGTAGTTTCTGCACCATCGCTTTTGGATCCGGGAAACGTTTTAGATCAAATTTTTGGCCTCCCCAGTCGTGTTCAGACCAGTAAGACCAATCTTGAACAATATTATCAATCGGAATCTTACGTCTTCTAAATTCAGTAGCAACCTGCTCAATTTCTTCTTGTGTCTTGTAACGCTCCCTGCTCTGCCAAAACCCGAAACTCCATAGCGGCATAATGGGCGCCTTACCCGATAGTTTCCGATAACCCGCGATGACGTCATCCATGGATGATCCATGAATAAAGTAATAATCAACTGCATCTCCAGCTTCGGAATTAAATGAAAATAAGTTTTTACGGGTTTCGGGCACCGGGCTTTGCCAATTCAATGTAAAATAAGATTCACTCCCATCTGGTATCCATTCCATACGGATTTTGTGAGACTGATCTTTTCCCATTTCTTTCTCGAGTTCAAAGGTCCCTGCATTCCAGGATTGCCGCCAACGATCAGCCACCAGCTCACCGTCTATCCAGACCTTCATATAACCCGAATATTTAAAGTGCAGCACATGTTTGCCCGCATATGGCGAGGCAAGGCTTCCCTCATAGATTACTTTAGTATCCGCAAGCTTCACTTCTTTGGGAAACTTGTGCTGATCGCTTAAATAACCATAATCGATAATGGATTCAGGCCGGGATAGATAGACCTCGTTTATATTGTTCCGGTTCACATAGGTAGCTGTAAGCCAGCCTTCTTCACCTTCTTTTGAGGAGAGCTTAAGGGCATTGAGAGGCAATAAGGGCCGTACATCTCCAGCTTTGGTAATGGAGTAATTGTGCCATAGCAATCCATAGTTATTCGTAGATAATAAAAAAGGGATTCCGATTTCTGTATTGTACTGCAACAGCGATACCTGTTTGCCGCGATTATAATTCATGACCGCATTTTGATGTTGTCCTAAGCCATAAATCCCTTCTTCGGGATTGACGATAAAGTCTTGGTTGATGTGATAAAATGCATCGCCATTATAGCTATTCGCTGTAAAAGAGCTTGAATTTCGTTTCGCTTCTTTTACAATAACTTGGCCATTTGAATCAAAAAAATCAACTTTACCAGTCTTCAACGAGACGATCGCCTGCATAGCGGCTGTTTGTACATTTACGGTAGAATCAGTAGATTTTACAGCCAGCGACTTGAGCTGTCGGTGCAGTGAATCGACGACCACCAAACTCGTTTGCTTGGGAAAGGCGGCGCCGGCCGGAACAGCCGTGACACGTACGATCTTGTCCGTTACAACATCCAAATAGACATCCTGATCGATTGATGTGTCCGAATTTTTGAAGCTTACCTTGACACCAGTTGGCGTTTTTTCATAATGTGCTTTGTTGGTCTGTCCGAATCCTTGCTGTACCATTGCGAAGAGCATCAAACTACTTAAAGCATACGTTAAGTTGCGCATTTAAATAAGATTTATTGGTTACTATATTCCCTTGGTTATTATTAGTCCTTCCTATTGAAAGAACAATTCAAATATAGAATGCAACCGGTTGTATAATGGTGCCGATTTGTTAACTTTTGGGGGCTGTTTTGTTAACACTTAGTAATTATTTTAAGATTGGATTTGTGGTAATTCGTTGTTTTAAAGATTCTTACGGTAAAAGGAGGGTAAATTACCAAATGCGGATTTAAAATATTTGCTGAATTGTTTCGGGTTTCCGAATCCCACTTCGTAAGCAATTTCTGCCATCGATAATTTCGAATTTTGAACGAGGTGCATTGCACGTTTAAGACGAATATGACGGATGTATTCCATCGGAGAATAGCCTGTAATAGCGAGTACCTTCTTATAGAGACCTACCCGTGTAATATTCATTCTTTTAGCAAGTAATTCCACTGAAAGCGAAGAGTCGTTAAGATCCCGTTCAATTTCTTTGACAAGCGATCGGATAAACTGTTCATCGGCAGATTCAATATCAGGCTGCACTAGATTGACATTGATCTGTTTTTTGTAGCGTTTTACCAAGTTTTGTTGCTGATGGAGTATTTGGGCCAACTTAGAGCGCAGCAGACTGATGTTAAAGGGCTTGTTTATGTAATCTGTTGCACCAGCTTGAAGTGCTTCTACTTCGATTTTCGGATTGACAACTGCCGTCACAATAAGTACTGGAATGTGAGCCAACTTTGCCTGACCCTTTATATAGCGACAAAAATCCAATCCGCTTTCGCCCGGCAGACTGAGATCTGTCATAATTAAATCAATCTGTTGCTTGCTTAGGATTATTTTAGCGTCAGATGCCGTTTTGGCAGAAGTAATTACATATTCCAAGTTCAATGTTCGCTCCATATACAGCAGGAAATCCACATCATCCTCCACCAATAAAATACAAGGCTTACCCCGGAGGGCATTTTCGTTCACTTCCGTGTTAGTCTCGATCGTATGTAAGGGTAGCTTTACATCAAATGTTGTGTATTCTTGATTACTGTTTAGTCTGATATTGCCACCCAAAAAATCCACATATTCCTTAACGATTGAAAGCCCGATCCCTGTACCCTGATTCAGTTTACCATTTGGAACTTCCAGCTGAAAATAGCGTTCAAATATACGAGATTGAAGAGGTTCGGGAATGGCAGCACCAGTGTTCTTTATGGTTATGTTTAACACTTTCTCTTTGTCTCCTACCTCAATGTTAGCAATAAAATCTACTATACCCGCAGCTGGACTAAATTTTATCGCATTGGAAACCAAGTTAAAAATAATGCTTTCAAGTTTATTCTTGTCAAACCATGCAGCGCTAGCCTGTGGGGCGACATTAACTTGGAGCATAACCTGATTACTCTGGGCAAGCACTTTAAATGCATCGAGCTGCTCACGTATAAATCCCATTAGATCACCATATTCCTCATTCAGTTCCAGTTCACTTTTCTCCAGCTTTCTGAAGTCCAATAATTGATTGACCAATCTCAGCAGGCGATCCGCATTTTTCTTGATCAAATTGAGATCCGCTTTTTTATCGGGATGCTGTTCTTCATCCAACAATTGCTGTGTCGGCGTTAGAATTAAACTGATTGGTGTCCGAAATTCGTGGCTTATATTAGTAAAGAAGCGAGTTTTCAAGGCATCCAGTTCTTTGGCTTGTGAGGCTTGCTCCTGCGCGAGATAGAGTTGATTGCGTGTCTTGACACGCAGTTTGGTCACATAAAAATAAGCCCAGAGTATGGCCAGAACCAATCCCGTATATAAAACAAAGGCCCAAGCTGAACGCCAAAATGGCGGTTGTACATCAATTGTCAGCAATAGCACTCCTTCGGACCAGCTGTTCGAATCGATCGCATGCCGTATGTACAATTTATAGGTCCGGCTATCCAGGTTGGTAAAATTGGCACGCGTCGTTCCCGGTTCAAAGTCAAACCATTCATCACTTAAACCCCCAAGCTTATATTGGTAGAGTCCGTTATGCTGTTGCAGATAATCAAAGGTGGACAGTTCCAGGGAGAGAGCATTGAGGTTGTGTGGGAGTTTCAATTCCTTCAGGTTATTCAGCGACTGATTGTAAATAACATGACCTGAAAATTCCTCACCTACTGCTATCCGCTTGTTGAAGAGATAAAGATTTGATAAAATGGGTAAAATCAGCTCGCTTTCCCCCCTGACTTTCGCTGGATCAATAAAATTAAAACCTTTTGGCCCGCCAAAGACAAGCCTTCCATCCCGCAATTTTAAGGCAGCGTTCTCGTTAAATACATTCCCCTGCAGTCCTAATTCCCGCGTAAAATTGCGGATGATGTACTTCTGTCCTTCGCCTTTGCCGACGATTTCTGAAAGCCCTTTGTTAGTTGAAGCCCAAATGTTCCCCTCATTATCCACCAATAAGGCCACTACAGCATCGTCGCTCAGACCATCCTGCTGTGTCAGATGGCTTATTTTTTTGTCACCAATGATATGTAAGCCCTCCTGTGTGGCCACCCAGATGCGACCGTTTTTATCCTCCTTTATATCATAAATCAGATTATTTTTAAGTTTCCTTGGCGAACTATCCGTATCAATATACGTAATCTTATCATCCGGCTCCAGTATCGCCAAGCCGGTTGCAGTGCCAATCCATAGTCGTTTTTTCGAATCTTCAAACAAGGCCGAGATATAAGTGTTCTTTAGGATTTCATTATTTCGTGTATACGTTTTTGAAAACTGCTCATTTTTTTTATCGAACAGATACAGACCGCTGCTAAGGGTTCCTACCCAAAAACGATGCTGGCTATCTTCATATATTTCCCATACGCTGTCATCATTCAGTTTTCCAGGTCCGGTATCACGGTGGAAAACTTTAAAATTTTTGCCGTCGAATCGGCACATGCCACCACGATAAGTACCTATCCACAGCTGGTTCATCTCATCCAGTAAAAGCGAAACGATCACATTGCTGCTCAAACTATTTGGATTGCCCGGATCATGTAGGTATTGCATGAAGGTCTTTTTATCGATATCATAATATAACAATCCGCCACCATTTGTGCCAATCCAAAGGTTACCCTTGCGGTCTTGCACAAACTTATTAACATCATCGTAGGGAAGCGATTTCGGCAGTCCGGGATAATTTTTGATTAGTGAGAACAATAATAAGTTGGGATGATAATAACTGATTCCCCCCTTGTACGTCCCGGCCCAGATAATACCGGATTTATCTCGATATAGCGATGTAATGCTATTGTAAGGTAGGCTCCGTAAATCATATTTATCACTGCCAATGAGCTGGATACTGTTATTCTTCTTGTCATAGACGTTGATGCCACCATGATCGGTCCCCAGCCAAAGCTGTCCTTTGTCGTCTTGCACGATATTACCCACAAAGGGATTGGACAGTTCTTTTTGAAGATGATGAATTTGCCAGTCTTTGGGATCAAGCCAGTAGACGCCAATGGGGATATCTTTTGAGAAGATCCAGATTGCGCCATCCCTGTCAGCAAAAAGATTATAATTTACCTGTTTATTTGCGATCGGGAGCATGAATCGCCTAGTACTTCGCAGCGACTCTGTATCGATCTGGCCGAACATACCATTTTCGTAGATGGCCCAGATCGTTTGCCCTTGACCGGTAATTATATCGGTAATTCTACTGTCCTTGGTCAGCTGAGGCACCCTGCGATACGTTTTCTTTAGGCTATTGTACAAAATCAGCGAACGATCGCTATACAAAAGGGCAAAGTTATGGTCATCCAATGGTCTGATGGAATAGACATCCTTGACTGGGACCTTCAGGGTAGCCAGTATAGAATCGATCTGTTGAATGATAACTCCAGATCGCTGATCGTAAACATTCATCCGGTTGGCTGCACGAATCCATACATTCCCTTCGGGTCCTTCAAAGATTGCCGAAATGACATTGCCACTCAATCCTGAGCGTTTACTGGCAGTGTACCTAAAATTTGTGAACTGTACACCATCAAATCGGCTCAATCCAGCTTCTGTACCAAACCAGAGGTAGTTGTATTTATCCCTAAAAGCACAATTTACATGATTATGGACCAGTCCCTGGTCAGATGTTAAGGTCTTAAACGCATAAGTACTGACCTGGCTTAAAGCCGTTGACTGTCCTAGCAAGAGGAAAAGAAATAATTGTAGATACGCGTATAAAAAGGGCTTGAGCTGCTGCATTGGTTATGATATCCCCAATGATACAAAAATTGCGTAAATACAGCAAATCTCCCTTCTTTTTTTATCTGGCGCTAAAGAATATCATACAGCCCGATTGACCTTTTCTCATTGTAGGATAGCGAATGTTGAAACGCATAGATACTGATTAAAATTAAAAAAGCCTATATCCATTCTTTTTAGTAGGAATGACACCTTTTTCGTCGCTCAGAAAATATTTCCCATGGTGCATATCAGTTTCTTTTCTTCTTTTCTTTCACGATTGCCTTGGACAAAGGCCGCGTATCCGGGGTATTTGCAAAAGCGTTTCCTTCTTTTTTTAATTCTTTTTCTTCTTTCTTTGCGTCGTCTAAGCTTTTCTTAGGTCCATTGTCATTTATATTCATAATTTTACGCTTGATGTTTAGTGTTTTATATGCCGTGCCGATCACTTTTATACATAACAACAGCAAAGTTAAAATCGTTGATATTCCAACTAAAAAGAGCCCTAAAAATTCATATAAAACAAGCATTCTTATTTTCTATATTTGAACAAATTTTTAAAATGAAGAAGAAGAAAAAAAAGATTGTGCTTATTCAGGATAATGAAGATATTCTCAATATAATGGACGAAGTGCTGGAAGATGAAGGATTTGATGTCACTTCATCTTTGACCACTGAACCCATAGAGAAAATTGATGAGATTGATCCCAATCTTGTCATAGTTGATGAGCATATCAAGGGGACTAAAAAAGGATCCAAGGTGATTGAAGAACTGAAGTCCGACCCCTAAACCGAGGATATTTCGGCGGTATTAACTTCTACAGCTGTTGATTTACCGGCCAAAGCAAACGCCTGCAAAGCAGATGATTTTATCGAAAAACCTTTTGATCTCGATCATATGGTTGATGTCGTGAAGAAAAATTCATGATCATCCCGCTAGACGCGTTTGCTGTTCATTGCCTTGGCCCATTTTGTCCGTTTACAGCGTGGGCAATGCGGCATACCATCGATTATTTGAGTTAAGACATTGCCGCAATGCATGCAGGCGAAAGGCCCTTCATTCATATTGATATCCACTTCCTTATAGGAAGAAGGAAAAAGAGGGAGCCCGTATTTGGTTTCTTCGTCCGGGTAAAACAGCACACTCATGGTTCCATCGACCTCTAGCACACCCTCCTTAACCTGACCTAAGTGCTCTACATTCAGATTTCGTAGTTCCGAAAAAAACTCCATGCGTGAAAAGGTATTGTCATTCTCATTCTTGATATCAAAAACACCGTCTTTAACCACCGGCAGTACCTTCCCCTCTAGCATCTGGGCTACTTTTTCTGATTTTGATGTAATCCAAGTGATCATTTTATAAATGGCTATTACACAGATAAAGACAACGACAGCATAAAAAATCGGAATATCTTCCTGAAACATAGGGTCGCCCGCTGCGGATCCCAGCCCAATGATAATCGCTACCTCAAAAAGTGTTAACTGTCGCACCCCTCTCCTTCCGGACAGTCGTAATATCGTTAATATAAGCAGAAACATGATAGCCGAACGAAGGCCTATTTCGAGCAAAAATGATGTATCTATGCCATCCGCAAAAATTTTTTCCAAGTTGATCATAACTCAAGAACAAGCAATTGATCCATTCGTTTTGCGTTAGTACACTATTATGCGATAAATCTTACGCAGAAGGTCGTGCCTACATTCAATTCACTTTCGACGGTAACTTTAGCAGCAAGGCGATCAGCAATGCGCTTTACGATGGAAAGACCGATTCCAGACCCTTCAAAACCCTGGGAGTTAGGCATACGTTTAAAAATCTCGAAAATGTTGGCCCCATCCCGGATGTCTATGCCTATTCCGTTGTCTTTAATATAATAGCAGACCGAGTTACCCTGTTGTTGGCTATAAACCTCCACTCGTGGTTGATCTTTCTTGCTGCTATACTTAATCGCGTTTCCGATCAGGTTTAGGAACAACTGGTACAATAAAGTCCGCTCAGCCTGTATGGGTAAAGTTTGACCCAAAACAAATTCCAGATGCGGCACATCAAACTGCTGCTTGCAACTTTCCAGGATATTCAAAATTTTTAATTTGGGATCTATTAGCTCGGTTTTGATGGCCACGGAATTGGACTGTGTCAATTGGTAGACCTTATCCATCATTTCGCTGATCAGTGTCGTCGCATCCATGATATTGCTTGCCATTTTACGCAGTAAATCTTTGGGCAGATCATCCTTTAAAAGCATCATCTGTGCCGCAAGTTTAATGGATGACAATGGATTTTTAAGATCGTGTGTCAATGTATATCCGAATGTATCCAAAGCGTTATTTGAGCGCATTAGTTCCTTATTGAGTTGCGCAATCTCACCTCCTCTCTGTGCGATAGCTTGTTGAGTTATTTGTGCAACTTTTTCTACAAAAGCAATTTCGGACTTACTCCACTTGGTGGATTTACCCTTCATAATTTCACGCCATGCTTCAAAGGAGGTCCGCGGTGACGGGAATTCTACCTTCCTTTCGGAATCATACTGATAGATCTTCTCCGGTTTGCCTGCCCAAACATCCTCGTATACATGTTCTTTTCGGAAAAGATAAATGTACCAGGTATTGCTGGGCAAAATATTTATTCGAATAATCCCCGGGAATATGGTAGATTCCATCGCTTCATCTACATCATAAACAAAATTTGATGTGGCAAATAGCTCATTGTCTCCCAGTTGATCCAGATGGCGATCAATTTGCTGTTGAAATTGCTCCGTTGGAACATCGCCCCAAGTTTTGAAACCACCGTCATGTTTTATCATCAGTCCATCGGCTACCGCGAGTTCCATGATCTGCGGAGCAAAGCGCTCCAGGACCACTGCTATATCGTGATTTACGAGTAATTCAGATTTTAGATCGCGCTCCATGACGCCCATTATCGTTTGTGCAACAAGATTTTCTCTCTGATGTTCTGAAAGGTAATAATTTATTGCATATTGTGTCAAAAATGCGCATAAATGTCGTTGGGCTAGGTCCACATTAAGCGGTTTACGATTCTGGCAAGCTACTAATCCCCAAAGTTTTCCTTCAATAACGATGGAAAAACTTGCGCTGGCAAGTACTCCCGAATTGCGTAAATATTGCAAATGTACCGGCGATAGTGCCCTTAGGCTACAGCGGGTTAGGTCAATCTCGGTCGCATCACGTCCCTGTACAGATATTGTGGGAGCATCGATATCCGCTACATGCCGCGCAAGAAACTTGGTGTAGAGTGCCCTTGCCTGTGCCGGGATGTCAAATTCCGGATAGCGATAACCTATCAGTGAGTCCATATCGTCGGCCAACGATTCGGCGATAACCTGGCCGCTATTGTCCTCCTGAAAACGATAGACCATCACGCGGTCAAAACCAATGATCTGCCGGATCAGCACCGTTAATGACTGCCAAGCATTGCCATGCTGCTCTTCTAAATATTTGGCATAATAAAATAAACGGGTTGCTTTTAAATGATCCTCATTACATATTTCGATTTCAAGATATGTTTTCCTGTCATATCGATAGATACTGAGGTAATAATCCACTTCCTGGACACGTATCCGCTCCACAAAACGAACGAATATCTCACCATTGATCTGCTTGTCAATCTCCACGAGATTCCATTCCACCTCCGTCGACAATAGCGGGAGTACCCGGCTCATTGGCAATCCCAAAATATTCTTCATTGGTGTCCCTAGGAGTTCAACTAGATTTTCACTTGCCGCGATACATCCACTGTCATCAAAAATAAATAAGAAACCAAAAAACTGAATCTTACCACATAGATGAATCTCCTCTTCATGGCATTCTATCTGCCGCATACTGCTAATTTTTAGTAATTAAATCTGCTCATAATAGGAATTCTTCCAAGAGATATTTTGCCACAAATAGTTAAATCCTGCACCCCTCTTCAAACAAATCATATTGATCGCTAAATATATCAAAAAAATATTTATCTGAGTTGAATCAAACGATTGTTTTAAATCCTATTATTTTTCAGAATCTTGCTTTTCCTGTTCCAATAGTCATACTCACTAGCTTTCAAACTGAAAAAAGCCAAGTTGGAAAGGAGCCTAGCTTTAAAAAAACCTTCATGAATGGACAAGCATTTCCGCTAATAACCAACAATACTCAGCTAAAACTGTTTGAAATAATTTCATTTGGTTCAAAAATTGCCAAAAGAGCAGAAGAATAAGTTGGATAATTAAAAAACAAATTATAACAAACGAATTCTCGAAATAACTTGTTATTTAATTAGTTTCACTAAACAAATAGATATATGAATTTGAACAAAACATTTTTCGCATCATTAGCGACCGCAGCAATCTTATTTTCATGTAACAATCAAACACCACAGGAAAAAGCAGCCGACAGCATGGAACAAGCAGAGGACAAAGCTGCTGATGCGAATGAAGAAGCGATGAAAACTTCAGAAGATGCAGCGACTAAAGATGCTGAAGCTGTCGTTTATTCAAATAAGGCTGCGGCCAACGCTGCAATAGCGGCCGTGCCTGCCCCTACACTATCCAATGATAAGGCAAAAGAGCTATATACAAAATTAGGTAAAACTTGGGTAGACCGTATCAATGCTGACACGCACGAGAAAGCAGTAGATAAAGAAAAATCATTGTTGGATATTAAAAATGAGATCGAGAAAGACGCGGTGGAAGGAAAAATAACAGCTACGGACAAAGATAATATCATGAAATATCAGTCCGATTGTTTGGCTGCAATTAAAGCGGCGCTTTGATAACTCAAACCACACTAGACAGCCTTAGAAAGGATATGGAGAATCTTACTATAAAATCTCCATATCCTTTTTTTTAAAACGTCTTTTTACTTTTTAAAGAGATTCAGACGAGTACACCAGGAAAAAAATGCTGTGAGTGTACGCTCATTCAGACCCTTAAATTCAAATATCTTGTGTGGATGAGGAATAAGGTTTGAGTAAACACCGTCATGGCAGAAATGTATAAGCGGTTTTGTTGTTAAGATGTCCTGCTCCGAGAAGCTGTTGTTGTCCAATGAAATAATACAATCTGCACTTCGGTAGTTGTGATCCGTCGGTGTATATGAACTCTGAATTGAAACTTCATTTCCGTTGTCCCAGAAAAAGCCTGCGATATCATAGGTCAATTCCTCCTGTTGTTTATTTTCTATTACTAAATAATGCATGGTTTACTATTTCATGTTAAAGCCCCTTTTTTCCCTGCAGCCAATAGCCGTGGTGCTTGATACGCGCATTGGTCTGTGTTTTTATTACCCTTCTAAGGTTTTGCACTGAACTTACATTTCCGGTAAGCACAAAGTAAGCGTCGGACCAATCTTCATTTTTGAAAAGCGGTAAATCCTTAATCTGATCCGGATGTGCAAACACGCTTGATTTAGGAAAGACTATGCAGTTATCTAGACCAAGGTACTCCGGAACAGCGTTGTTTTCGGCGCCCAGTTCAAAAAGAAACAGGTAACTCTTTTTTTGCGCTTGCATAACCGGCAAGAAAGAACAGGCCAATGCCAGTGACGTTTCGTCGCCAAAGAATACGATTTTCTCCGCCGAATGGTCATAATACTTTTGTTCAGTCCGCGGTTTGTTGAGTGCGATGCGATCACCTATCTCCAGCTGATCCATAAAATCACTACCACAACCATGACCATGTATATGTGCAATTAATTTTAAGTTGTCTTTTTCGCTGTTTATCTCAGCGATTGTATATCTTCGAGCATCGGTATCTGAAACACGTATGTCAAAAAAAGCACCGACCGAAAACTGCAATTTTTCAAAGTTCCCCTGTAGGCTAATGCGTTTGACCGAAGTAGACAAGTGTTCAATATGACTTACCTGAACATCGGGAATTTGAGCTATGAAAAGATTCAGGGTATCAAAAACCCATTTTGGAGCGCTTGGCATAATCATCTGTTTTTATTCAATACAAAGAAAGCCAGCGAGGTCAGCATAAAAAAGAATGGATAGCTGTATTGATTGGACTAATCGCGGTTTTTGCTACGGAACGTTTTGGCACTCATACCACAAATTTTGGTAAATAAGCGGGAAAAATAAGGGTAATCTTCATAACCCAATTCAAAAGCAATCTCTTTGACTGATTTGTCGGAGTGATAAAGCAATCGTTTGGCTTCTAGGATTACGCGTTGCTGTATATGGTAGGAAACGGAAAAGCCGCTCACGTTTTTCACACATTCGTTAAGATAGGAAACAGAGATATTAAGTTTGGCAGCATATTCAGCAGGCCGCTTCAAGTTCTGAAAGTTCTGTTCTAAGGATAGGAAAAAGGCCCTATTGATCCGTTCAAACCGTGATAGTGATTCTGCTGTTTTGCTATATTTCAAGTACATGGAAATCAGCAGCGCAATCAGCGCATTGCAGCTGTCCCGCAGTGAGGAAGAATATAATTTGTCTGTTGTCCGCCCATAAAATTCAATGCAGAGTTTATAGCTCTTCTCAATAATATCAAGATCTTCCAATCCAATTTCCAACGGCTCTAAAGGCGAGATGCTCTGCAAAATATTGAGGTAGTCGGCCGGAATATTTTCGTTGCTCATGATCAGCATAAACATTTCGATATTTTCCACTTTCAAGGCGCGATGCACCTGGTTGGGAGATTGATAAAGAATGGTAGGTTTATCTGTGCGGTACTGCTTGAAATCTATTTCCATGACTGTGATACCACTCTTCTGTAAAACAAAGAAATGATAATCGTGCCGATGTGCCTGCGTCGTTTCTTCATCCTCCCAAAAAGTGTCGGGTGAGACTTTCGCAATAGCAATACCATTCCCAAATTCTTTGGGCAACGTCCTAACAGGAATGTCTTTTTTGTGTTGCATTCTTCAATTTAACAAGCGAAAAGCACGCTAATTTTTAAACAGCTTAAAAGTATTAAATTTACTTATTATAACATGCCATAGAATAGCAAATTTTTGGAATAGCAAATATGAATCTATTGTCGGGCGAACCTGAATGCAAAATTATCCTTCGAAGTTGCTCCCACAACTTCATTGATCCTGCTATTCCCCTGCAAAGTAAACGATATAGGATAATTTTCCTTGGGTTGAACTGTAATCAAGGTATCGAGTGTCTGATAACCTATTAAACTCAATTGGAGGCGATAAGAGCCAGCCGGTAACGCTGCCGAAAATTTGCCAGACAAGTCCGATTGAAGTTTACTTTGCCCAGCTATCCGAACAGTAACGTGTGCTAATGCATCTCCATTTTGTGCGCGTACCGAGCCCGTTAAGTAATCTTCCTGAGCATGAAGTACAGCGGTAGACAATAATAAGATCAAGAAAGTCGAATAAAGTGGTTTCTGAAGCATAGTAGTGTGGCTTTCTGATATGGATTTATAGCTTACAGATCAAATTGTATACCCAGATTTGCCATTGTTCCCGTTCCCTTGATGTAGTAGCGGCCTTCATTGGTCGCGCCACGTACCTCGGCATGGATGGGGTAATAATCCGCATTGAATAGATTATTTATAGAAAATAAAAAGGTGAACTTTTGATATTTGTATCTGGTTTGGACGTCGACAAGGTCATAACCCGAAATTGGGTATTTTCCATAGTTATAAGCTTCAGCCGGAAAAACATCCCTTCCACCCAAATGCAAGTATTGCAGATATACATTCCATTGTTCTGTCAACTTCACATCAGCATTTAAATTGATTTTGAACGGCGAAATAATTGAGTTGTCCAGCTTGTCTTTATAATTGCCCTCATTTTTCAAATCCTGGCGGCCATCCATATAGCCCAGTACTGTACCCAGGGACAACCATTTTACAGGTTTTACATTGGCGACAAACTCCAGCCCATAAATACGTTGCGGCACCTGAGAAAGTTCATAATTACCCGGTGTTGAAGTCTCGGCGAATGTAGTACCTTTCTTAGAAGTACTATAATAACCGGTCAGCTGATAGTCCCAAATGTCCAGCTTACCATTGAAACCCAATTCGAAATTATTGACGACAACGGGCTTGGGGTCGATCTGGCTCAACGGCACACCATTGCGCAGGATAAGGCCGACATCACCAATGGAATATCCCTGCGAAAATGAGGCAAAAGGCTGGGCGTAGTTATATTTATTATACCGGGTCGAAATGTTAAACACAAAGGCATCTGAATTATTATTTTCACCCGGAGTCAGTTTGCCATTTTTGGTCAGATCCCCGACTTTGAACCTTATATTTTCATAGCGTACCCCGCCTTTTAGAATCCAGTCAGTACCGATGTTTATTTTGCTCTGAAGGTAAAAGGCCAGGTTGTTCATGTTCATATCAGGCGTCACTAGCTCATCTTTCAGTGTTTTCTGTACCGTATGGTCTTTTAATAGATCCATGCCATAGATTAGGGACATTTTGGAGGATGCGTCCAGTTGAAATGGAGTGTTGAAATTTAGCCTTGCTCCTTTGTGATCCGAATAGTTTTGATTATAGGTTTCAAAGACCGTATTCATGTCTTCATAATACAGGCTCAAATTTGCAGCTGTCTTACCATATTGACCATCATACTTTACATGCAATGCTTTGTTGTAGGGTGTACCGCCATTGATGACTGTATCGGATGGAATACCGATTGCCGGCGATTCACCAAATTTACCTGTCGTGCCCACGTACTTGCTATCTTGCAGACTACGATAGTAGTTGCCCATAAACTCTAAACGATGATCCGGAGTGATCTGATAACCGATTTTAGCTAGCGCATTATAAGACTTTGTTTCACCCAGCCCATAAAACGGACTGGCCACCGCTGCATCTGAGCTTCGTACTACACCAGTACGCCCGATCTTTCCTTGGACGACATAATCCCATCGGTCGATCTGTCCGGAAAAGACCTGTGCAATATTGTAACCATAGGTTTCGCTTGGCTTGACCAGGCTCAGAGAATTATTGAGGTAAGTTGACGAATTCAGTTTTTTGCCCGTTTGAGGTTTTTTGGTGATATAGTTGATCACACCCCCTGCGGCACCATTACCATACATCGCTGTCGCACCATTGACCACCTCGATATGGTCTATTGCGCTGGCATCAATCGTACGCAGATCACGGCCTCCATTGCGCAAGGGAGTAGACTGCGGGATACCATCTATCAGTACCAGGAAATTACGGCCACGGATCTTGGCGATAAAATTATTCTGGCTTTCTTCGCTCGGCGAGATACTAGGCACTTTTTGCATCAGGATAGAAGGCAAATTATCGTTTATCTGGCGCTGTTGGTCAAGCACTTTACCTCCGATATAGGTGACCGAGGATGGCACTTCATCAATATGTTCCGCCAAGCGGCTGGCTGTGACGACTACCTCATCCAGATTACGTTGCTCTGCCGTCAGGGTAATCGTTCCGAGGCTATGCTGCGCATCAAGTAGTTCAATATCGCGGGATACACTGCCAAACCCTACCGCACTCAAGGTTAGGTGGTATTTCCCGTAATTGACATCTGTTAACTCGAAACGCCCCTCTTTGTCGGACTTGACACTTTTGACGCCATGTAGCCGAACATGTACGTTCGCTAAAGGAGCGCCTTGTGCATCGACCACCAGACCCACAACCGATCCCTTCTGTTGCATCTTATGAGCAGATAGATCATAATGAGATTTGCATTTAAATCCGAAATCCGTGGAGGCTGATGAAGATAACGAAAAAGAACAGCATAATAATGCGGCTGTGATTTTAGTCATGCCATACGGATTGACTTTTCTTGTTGGTAAAGGTGTGGTAGATAATTCTAGCGCCATTTAAATTCAAAATAATAACGGGGCCAAATATACATTATTTTAAATAAATCTAAATAACATGATTCGTTTTACGCGCAAATTCAAATAATTTTTTCACATTTTGGTTCTTTTATAAATTGTGGTTGGCTTTTTCGATCTGGATATAACCATAGAATTAAGATAAGGGCACCTGTTGTGAAAACTTTATCTGAAGGAAACATCGCGAAATTTAAAATAAATACAAGCGTAAAGAATGAGCGTATATTTTTGATTTGTTTTCGGCAGATTATGAAGCAGCCGGACAAATCTATAAAAGCATTTTATGTGGCATTACAGCGAAACTTGAAAAAGATTCCCGATTTACGCAATAGCCTGACAACTGGAACTAAAAAGCATTATTACTTACCGACATCGAAAACTATTATTCCGCAAAAAGCGCATAGCCGTCTTGTCAAAGTGCCCTGGGAAGAACATTATCTTCGCTCGAGTATGGTTTATAAACAGGAATAATAATACCATGCAGGAAGGAACAGTAAAATTCTATAACCAATAAAAGGTTTCGGTTTATTTTCCATGATTGCGCATCGCTTTTATGGCCAGCGCCGCTGCCATTCCACCGATAATATACCAGGCGACGGTCATTATTTTTGTGCGTTCGGTCTTTTTTATCGGTTTGGCATCGAGTCCGGCCTGCTCCGGGATTGTCAATGTCGCCAGCCCGACGACTGTCCCGAGCAGCGCTCCGCGAAGAAGGGTATGTTTATCGCCGCCATAACCGATCAAGCTGTATAACATCGCATTTGAAGCAACATCAGCACCAAAGGTAGCCGCTACTAGGGCATTTCCCTTTGGTGGTTCAAATCCGGCAGCACGCACCGTCTTTTTCATTGCCTCCTCACCTATTTCATCAATTGCCGGCGCTTTGGCATCAAATCTTTTTGCTGCGCTGTGGATCACATTGAGGATTATCGCTCCGATTAGTCCACCTAACATATTCTTGTTAAATACATTCATTTTATATTCTATTAGTTCTCAACCTCCTGTACATTTGGAGGCGGATTACTTTAAGAACATCGGATGACGCAAAATAGTTCAGATTGTATTGCACTATATGGACCAGAGTGTATCTCCTATAAGAGTTTAAAAGGGCAGATATTTTTCGGGCAGCTGATCAGGTCTATATTGTTTTTTGAAGTTTACCTTCCAGCTAAATAACAGGAGTAACAGGAAACTGACAGCGAAGAACAGACTCCAACCATAGGATCCTATTTTCCAGGTAAGCGGCAACAAAATAAGGATAAATGACATCAGGATCCAGATCAGGATTTTTTTCCATGAGTTTCCATGGGTGAGGCTAATGGGATAACTTGTGCCATGCCTACTGATGCGCTCGTGTAAAGCCGTCACAAAATTACTATAAGCCATCCTATTGGCTTTTACCGAGGCAATATCTATTTCGTTTGTCTTAGGACGTTCGAGTTCTTCTCCGTCCCTTTCGATAAAGAACGTCACGCTCTTAAGATGGATATGTTTCCTGTCTTTAAAATAAATATCGATGGTATGCCATGTAATATCCGAAAGCCCTAAATGAATTTTATGGATGTCTTCATAATAAAATTTATGTTGTTCTGTCAGACCATTTTTTGTCTGCACTTTACAGTATATGCTATCTTCGTGCAGATAACAGCTGATCCGTTTTCTGTTGCGGGCGATGTAGTGATAGTATATGGGAAATGAATGCTGCATAACCTATTTCCTTCGAAAATAATAAATATTATACTGATTACCGAATGGCTTTCCTGGCATTGGATATTTTTGATCAATATTCCTGCTGGGCTTATTGTTCTACTGTTCAGCAAGCGATTGTTGCTCAAGGGCGATACGAAAAAAGGAAAGATTGACCTTACCTGCGCATTGTTGGCCACCACTGTCCATTCGCTATAGTGCACTTCATTCCTTCTTTTTGGGCATAGCAAACGGAGACATAGGCAGGAGATACCCAAGCGTTGTATATTGAAATAGAAGAATGCATATCGTCTATTGCTTATTGATCGTCCGCAAGGCTTTTTTTATGATGTACTTTGTTTCTTTGGTATCGTTCTCTTGTTCCCAACGTTTGCAAAGTTGCTGAACAAATGCGGGCTGCGTTTTACTTGCATCATTTAACCAATTCCCCACACTATCCCGTACATATTTTGCTTTATCGGATTTTAACCGATCCAATATAGGCAAACCTAATTCAGGATGTTGTTTGAGCATTTCAATATGTTCGCACCAAACTCCCCTGGGCCGGGTTGCTTCCGTTGTAAATCTTCTTATATTTTCATCTTGATCTGATGTCCAACCGGAAAGCAGATTGATGCTTTCATCAAGATTTTCAGCAATTTTGGCTCTCACGGCCAACCAACAGATCTCTCTTACGCCAAAATGTTTATCCGCCGCAAAAGGCCGAATCTGTTTTAGCGTTTCGGAAAGGTTCAGATTTTTATTTTTTCCGATTGTATACGTTGCCCAGCAGCGAACAAGGTCAGCACGATGACCTGACAGGACTGCTAAAAACTCATTATCATTATTTTGCATCGTTTGCTCAAAAAGCCCTATTCCGATAGCCTCGTTTACCGTATTTACGGTTTGCTTTTTCAGCTGGTCAATTTTTATGCGAAGAGGGCTTAAATAGGCTGATCTTCCATTTTGTGCAAGTAGATTTTCCAATAAAAGTTTTTGGTCTACAGCCAACCATTCCACGAGGTTGACCGTCTCCATTTCTCCACGATTTAATTGTTCCAAAATATCTCTTGGAATATCTTTCGTGCTTCGCTCTCCTTTTCTTTTCATGTCGTTTACAATTGTTCTATCAATTCCTTAATATCTAATCTATTCATGTAATTGGTATCAGCAAACTTGTAGGTAATTTTACCGGTTTTATCTATGACAAAAACAGCCGGAACGGGCAGTTCATTATTATCATTTCCGTTATAATCCGATAGCTTTATTCCCAAATCACCATAAACAGGAATCACATAATCCTGGAGCTCAAAAGAGATACCAAGCCGTTTGGCCAAGGCATTATCTTCGTCCGTCAATACGTCAAAATCCAATTGATAATTGCGTTTTAATTCGTTGCTATAATCTCTTGCTTGCGGGGAGACGGCGACGAGGGTTACGTGCTTATCAGTAAGCTGTTTCAGATTGTGTTGTAAAGCTTTTAATTCGAGATTGCAATACGGACACCAACTGCCACGAAAAAAAGCTACAATCACTTTTCCTTTCCTCAAAAGCGTATGTAGTTCCACAATTTCATTGGCCGTATTTGGCAGGCTAAAATCAGGAAATATATCGTTTATGCCAGCACTGTTTTCTTCGATATTAATGATGTTCAAATCCGCAATAGATTTAGAGAATGCCGCTAAAACTTCCGTGGGTAGTTGATTGATCAAGTTTTCGTTCAGTTCTTCAATTTGATTTTTTAAATTTTTCATATATTGTTTTATATTTTTGCAAAGTTTTGAAAGTAAATTCAGAACTGCAATACCGCATATAATTATCCCTATGGGATAAAAAAGTCAATTTTATGAAATTAGAGGAAAGAGCAATAGAAGAAAAAATCTGTCCATTGGAATTTGCCGTTAATACGATCAGCGGGAAATGGAAAATCCCGATTGTATGGCGAATCAATGAAGGTGAGAAAAGACCAAGCGAAATGCTACGGGGTATCGCCAAGGTAGACAGACGTGTCTTAAACCAGCAGTTGAAAGAATTGGAGCGGGACGGAATTTTGTATAAAAAGAACTTTAATGAATTACCACCACGTGTCGAATATTCACTTACACCACTGGGCGAAAAATTAGTATCGGTACTTTGGAAATTGAACGATTGGGGAAAGCTTTTAATTGCTCAATAGCCAGTTCAGAAAAAACCTTTAATTTTTGGGGCACACTTGGTCTACCTTCAATCGTCATGCGATTCGAACCGTCCACTTCCTTGCTCAATGTTGATGCGAAATACGATTAGCGAATCACGGAGTTGCGGGTTTATTGCATGCGCAGGGTGGCGTCCCGGTTCATTTGTATTGGGCATAATGCGCAAGATCAATCCTTGCATGACCTGCTGTCGCTCCATATCGCTCAGCTCTTCAAAATTTCCCCACAGAATGACACTTTTCCACTTGAACATACTCTCTATTTCGTCAACCTGAAAACAAACCCGAGGATTTGCACGTAGCATTTCAATTTTTTTACCCTCTCCTGCCTGAGCATATATCGCATTATTATGGTAAACATAGTTAACCGGGACAATGTACGTCTCGCCATTCACATGGCAGCCTATCCGACCTATAAACTTGCTCTCCAACAAAGTGATAATTTCTCTTTTACTCAATTCTCCTAACATATTGATTCGTATTAAATTATATAAAAACTCTAGCTATGCTCTCCTCATGAGCTTGTAAATTTCAAACCAAAGTACAGATACACCTGCAACGGCAAGAGCAATCGCCAGTTCAGATCCACTGAGCGCTGCGACCTCAAAGAAAGCAGCAACTGGCCTACAATACAAGATGACAAATAGCAAGATCAATACAACTAAAGAAATCCCCAACAATAGAATATTACGATTTTTAAAGCTTTCGATGATACTATAATAGAAGGAGCGGTTGGCATAGCTCAATAATATATTCGAAAAGATCAGGGTACAGAACACCATCGCCCTTGTTTTTTCCTCGCTCCCGCCGTGCTGGACAGTAAGCTGGTAACTAAATAAGACCCCAAGCGTGATCACCACCCCTTGGATGATGCTTATGCCCAGTTCCCTGATACTTAAAAAAGTCTTCCCCATCGCCCTTGGAGGTTGATTCATCGTATTTCTTTCGATAGGTTCATTCTCATAAACGACAGAACAGGTAGGTCCCATGACCAGTTCCAGAAAGATCACATGTACAGGGGTAAATATCTGCGGGTAGATCCACCCCAAAAACAAAGGCAAGGATACTGTCAGAATGATGGGGATATGAATGGAAATAATATACTGCACAGCCTTTTTGATGTTGGTATAAATCCGGCGGCCGGCAGCGATACCAACGATAAGTTTTTGCAAATCATCGTTGGTGATGACCAGTGCCGCCGCTGATTTGGCGATCTCGGTTCCCTTTTTTCCCATGGCCACACCAATATGCGCTGCTTTTAACGCCGGGCCGTCATTTACCCCATCTCCGAGCATGGCCACAACCTCACCACTCTTTTTCAATGCATTGACAACCGCAAGTTTGGCTTCTGGAAACATTCGGGTAAATAGCGTGGTCCGCTCAGCCAGCTTAATAATATCATCTTCGGTATTCCCAATGATTTCGCTACCATTTACAGCCGGCGTACCGTTGACAATTCCTGCTTGCAATGCAATCGCGTTTGTTGTTTCAGCGTTATCGCCAGTAATTACCTTTACCTTGATTCCGGCCGTATAGATTTGCTGAAAGACCTCCCTTATCCCCTCTTTGGGCGGATCATAGAACACCGTGAGCCCTAAAAACTCAAACGTAAAATCTTGCTGTTTTGCAGGGAAGTCATTTCCTTCAAAATGTGATTTGGCAACAGCCAAAATCCGATATCCTTGCTGAGCAAAAGTTTTAATCACCGCCCTTATCTTATCTCGATCGGTATCGGAGAGCCGTGAAACGCTGAGTATTGATTCGGGAGCGCCCTTGGCCGCGATGATCCGCTGCTTTTCGTTATTTTCAAAAAGGTGTGTCATCATCGGCGGCTTACCTTCCAGCGGATATTCATGAAACAGCTGATAACTCCTTCTTAGATCATTTTTTTGTGTTTTTTCGTATATTTTATGCAATGTGATCTCCATGGGGTCAAAAGGCACTGGCTCGCTGCTCCACATTGCATAGTCAATAAGTTCATGAAGTGCTTCATGCTCAAATTCAGCTTCGGTATAAACCCTGTCGGAACGATAATCATACAGGTTTTTTAATTGCATGATATTGGCTGTAATGGTACCTGTTTTGTCGGTGCAGATGACAGTGGTACTCCCCAAGGTCTCAACGATACTGCTCCTTTTTATGATAATGCCCTCGCGCATGAGCTTCCATGCCCCCAGGGCCATAAAAGTCGTAAATGCCACAGGAATTTCTTCGGGTAGTATGGACATTGCCAAGGTCAGCCCATTGAGCAGACTCACTACGATATTGTGCGTATCGAGGTAACTAAACAGGCAGACGAGCAGGAAAATAACAATTCCGACGATTGCCATTGCTTTCACAAATTTCTGGATCTGGATCTGCAAGGGCGAGATCTCTTCTTTAATCGTTCGTATGGATTCGCCAATTTTGCCTACGCGCGTTTCTTTGCCTATCCTTTGTACCTGAAAGACAGCTAGTCCCGACACTGTTATTGTGCTGCTATAAACGAAATTATCGGCTGTCGTACTATCCTTGAACACGGAGAAGCTCTCTCCAGTGAGTGATGACTCGTTGACAGAAAAGTCGTTGCTGTGTACGATTACTCCGTCCGCATTAATCATGCGTCCCTCTTCTGTGATACAAAGATCGCCTACGACAATTTCCCGCGTAGGAATCTTGACCACCTGTGCATCCCGGATGACCACACTCAGGGGCTCATTGAGTTTTTCAAGCTCTTCCAACGCTTTCTTGCTACGGTTGTCCTGATAAAACGAGATCGCAGTGACCGCCACGATCGCCACCACCATAAAAGCTGCCTCAGCATAGTCGCCCACAATTACATAGATCAGTGAAATAACTATCAGTAAGATCAGCATAGGCTCTTTTAAAATACCCAGCAGCAACTCCAGCCAGGTACTTTTATGAGTTGTCGTCAACAGATTATACCCATATTTTGCCCTCGCCTGACTTACTTCGTTCTGGCTGAGACCTTTAAGATGATTGGGGATATTATACGTCATAAAGTGGATATTAAACTGTTAAAACTAGAACCTGGGGAGATACGTGAGCGCAAATCGATCATCTATTGAACAATCTGATTGGAGTTTTCGCTGGCTTTCATAATAAATTTATTTTATGGTTTGACACATCAAAGTTAGATTTATAATAATTTTCAGACCATGATCACTGCTATTGGTTGTCATGATCCTGATCACTTTATTTCCAGCAGCAGCAATACGATCTGATCCGGAAGCAGCAGATTTTCTACTTTTATCTACTGACTGTATAAGAAACAATATTTTTCAAAATATGTTCTTCAAGAGGATATGCTAAATGAACAATGATTTAAATACATTTAGTTTGAGTAACGATATTTCACCTTGCGCACCGTTCCATTTCAAGGGTTCCATATTCAGGATGATCTTAGCTATTTCCGCTTTAGAAGGCATACTTTCATTCGCGGCATAGGATCTATCCAGACTGCTGAGAAAAGTGTCCTCTTTCAATAATCACTTTTTTTTGAACGATATTGTTTCGAGTACTGTTTATTTTGAAATCAAACTCATAAGCATATGAAAAGAATATTTCTGACCCTAGCAATTGCATTATCGATTGTTGCTGTCCAAAGTTGCGGCGGCGGTGCAAAGAATGACAGTAAGGAAACGGCAGACAGTATCAACGAGGAAAAGTCGCCTGAAAATATGGATGATAATCAGGCGGCTGCGACGCCTCTGTCAGTCAGCGAAGAAGATGCTAAATTTGTCACTGAAGCGGCAAATGGCGGGATGGCCGAAGTGGAACTCGGACAGTTGGCACAGCAAAAAGCACAGCATGCCGATGTCAAAGCCTTCGGAGAAATGATGATCAAAGACCACAGCAAGGCCAATGACGAACTGACTACACTCGCCCGGGGAAAAAACATTACTATCCCAGCTACAATAGGCGCTGAACATCAAAAAGTAAAAGATGATCTGGCTAAAAAGACGGGAAGAGAATTTGACAAAGCCTATATCGATGAGATGGTGGAGGATCACGAAAAAGACGTAAAGCTTTTTGAGGATGCCAGTAAAAATCTGAAAGATGCCGAATTAAAGGCATTTGTGGATAAGACCCTACCGACTTTGAGGACACATCTGGAGCACAGTAAAGCGGTAAAAGACAAATTGAAGTAATAATATTTGGTGCCCCGCTCCAAGCTAACTCAAGTTTTAAAGTGTTTATTATATTAATGTCACGAATAGCGATTATTCGTGGCATTTATCATAAATTATGGATCAATTGGATAAAAGCGATTATGTATTTGAATTGATATTCTTACAAACTATCTATGAGATACCAGCTCAAAATAATCCCGACAATAAAAATCAGTACTGCTGTAATGGTAATCCCGAAGGAGCCCTGAACAAAATTTTCATCTTCGATTTGCCTATTTGTTTTACGGTACTTAAAGAAGGCCAATATGACTGTCAATGCACCGATAATCACAATGGTTACCCCCACAACGCCCGAATATCCATGATGTGATTGGGGGACTGCTCGGGTGTTCAAAACCAACTCGATCTGACGAATAAAGAGCGAAAACTTAACAACCACAAATCCAAAGCCCATTATGCCGAGGCTTGTTCGGATCCACGCCAAAAATGTCCTTTCGTTAGCAAGGTGGTCACTCACTTTTTTTTGTACAATACTATTTGCCATAAAAATAAATTTTGTTCAATAACTAAGTTAGGGATTTTAAAAGCTTTGATCCAAATAGATTACGTAGGGAAGATGAAAGGTCCGGCAAGACCTTTCATCTAAAAAAAAGACAGTATACCTACTTATCCAAGGGAAGTTTGACTCCCTCCTTTATTTCGTCATTGGCATGCAACAAGATCTGATCGCTTTTATTTAGCTTACCAAAAACCTCAGTAGAATCATGCGTGGATACCCCTTCTTTGATATCCACAAAATGTGTCTTACCATCTATGAGCTGAATCACATACTGCCTTTCTGTCGAACGTACAATACTATTGGATGGCACCAATAAAGAATTGGCTCCGGCAGACAATGGAATATCGACCTCACAGTATAAACCGGGTTTGAGTTTATTATCCGAGTTGGCGACATCGACCTCTATCGCTTCAGACTGCATGGCGCCCAACGAATTAGCTGAACGGGCTATCATCCCTTCAAACACCTTATTCGGGGTGTTATTAAAACGATAAGCGACCTTTTTCGAAAGATCTACTTTATCGACATAGGTCTCGGGGATCTGCACTTCCAACCGTAATTTATTGAGATCCTGCAGGATCAACAGGGGTTGATCATTTCCTTTTCCTGGCCCGACCAGCGCTCCTTCAGAGACGTTACGCTGCACGATGACACCATTGAATGGCGCTTTGATATTCAGGTAAGATTGCAACATTTCAACTTCTTCCACATTCGCTTTTTCCGACATGGCGACCGCTTCGTCAGCTTTCATCTTTGATAGCGCATTGTCCAGATCAAGTGGTGATACTGCCCCTTCCTCCTGTGCGGCATTTTTGAGCCTTTTATATTTATCCTTACTCGCAGATGCGGTCTCCTGTGCTTGTACAAAACGTGAATGCGCGGCCTGTACTGCAGCGAGCATCTCTGGTGCTTCCAGCTGTATCAGCAGCTGGCCCTTTTTGACAATTGTCCCTCTGTCCACATGGATGTGCTTGACAAAGCTGTTCATTTTGGCATAGATATTTACCTCATTAAAGGGTTTGAGCTTACCGGGTAAACGCACACTGCTGGACATGACTTTCTCTTGTATGACTGTTGTCTGATAGGTACTGGCTTTAGCCGGATTTTTCGGCGTCAGGTCAATCGGCTTTTCGGTATGACCACAAGCGGAAAGTAAGCCTGCCAACAATAATAAATAGCCTATTTTTTTCATCCGTTTAATTTTCTTATTCATTACTCAATTTTATCTTTAGGGCATACATGCTGCCTTTGGCGGTTATATCTTTAAATACGATTCTCATCCTGTTCTGCATTCTTTCTTTATCATCGCAGTTCCTACTGTTGGGTTTCGATTCGGAAATCCCACTGTGTTTTTTTAGTTTACACTATACGCGTCTTTTTCCATCAGCGGCTTTCGATGATCGGGCTCGTCCTGTGGCAACAGTGATTCGGAATCGAACGTGGATTTTTCCTTCATCCACACAAACAGGAGCGGCAGAATAAAGAGGGCGGCAAACGTGGAGGCAAAGAGACCACCGATAACGGCCCGGCCCAATGGAGCGGCCTGTTCACCCGTCTCCCCCATTCCCAAGGCCATGGGAATCATTCCAGCAATCATCGCCATACTGGTCATCAGGATGGGACGTAGTCGCGTTGTTGCGCTGGCCAGGGCAGCAGTCCTAGCATTGCGGAAGTCCAGCCGTAGCGTTTCAGCATTGGACACAATCAAAATGGCGTTGGCTACGGAGACCCCAGTAGACATAATCATACCCATGTACGATTGCAGGTTGAGTGTAGATCCAGTGAGTAAAAGCATCGCCAGCGAGCCCAGGATCACTGCAGGAATAGTGACCAATGCAGTCAGCGAAAGCTTGACACTTTGATAATTCGCTGCCAGCAGCAGAAATATAACAACAACTGCGCAGGCCAGCCCCAATTGCAGACTTCCCATAGTATCGAGCAATAGCGTCGACATCCCTTTCATTTCCACCACAACACCGCGCGGTGGAGCTGGAAGTTCGCGAATAGCTTGTTGCACATCAGCTGTTGCTGTCCCCAGGTCCTTCTTATGGATATTTGCCATCACTGTCAAATACCGCCTTGGCCCCTGCCGGTCATATTCACCCGGTAGATATTGTGTATTGAAAGTAGCGATATCGCCCAGGGTTGGTGTGAGCTGCCCTTTTACCAGCGGAATTTCGCGCAGCTCGTCCATCGTATTCATGACATATTCAGGCACCTGCACCTGTACCTGATAGGTGTAGGTATTGTTTTCATCAAGCCATTGGATCTTCTGCGTAAACCGGCTTGAGGAAGTGCTGGCCGTTACCGAGCGAGCAATATCATCCATCTGCAGACCAAGCTGGGAGGCTTTGAGCCGGTCGATGGCAATGGAAATGGTCGGCAGTCGCAGCGGCTGTGCGATCTGCACATCACGCAGATAGTCGATGTGCCGCAATGAGGTGACAACCTGATCGGCATAGACCTTCAGTTCGTCCATTTTCTTACCGGCTATGCGCACCTCGATCGGCGTTGCAGCGCCTTGGCTCATAATCTTTTCGGTCATATCAATAGGCTCAAAATTTAGGCGCAATTTGGGCAGTTTATAATGGATATTACGCCGTAGGGCATCTTTGAGTTCGTCCATATTCACATGATAGTCCGCATTCAGGTTCACCTGGATTACAGCTTCATGCGTCCCGGTATTGAATACATAGAGGTTGCTGACCCCATAGCTGCTGGGCACCAGACCAACATAGGCCGAACTGATGGCGACCTGATGGTTGACCGTACTATCGATTACCTGCAGCACCTGTTTGACAGATTCCTCGGTGCGCTCCAGACGGGTGCCATCCGGTTCCTTGATACGCAGCTGAAACTGCCCATTGTTGACTTTGGGCATCATATCCTTGCCGATGTATACAAATGCCGCTGCCGCAAGCGCCAGCGTGAACACCAAATAACCGATGATGACTTTGCCTTTATGGCGCATCGAGCGATATAAGCTGAAGCGATAACGTTTTTTGATTTTATCGAAGAAGCCCGGCGAGTCGGACTTGAAATGACCGATATGATGCTCTTTGAGTAACCAGTTGGATAAGATAGGCACCAAGGTCTGGGCCATAAAGTACGAAGCAATCATCGTCAATCCAATGGATAAAGAAAGTGGCAGAAACATCGCCCGGGGAATTCCCGTCATCATAAAGGAAGGTGCAAATACGGCCAAAATACAGAACAGGATCAAAAGCAGCGGCACGGCAATCTCCTGACAGGCATTATAGATCGCCTTACGCTTGTGCGTACCCTGTTCCTGATGCTGGTGTATGCTTTCGATGGTCACCGTGGCCTGATCCACGAGGATACCGATGGCCAGGGCCAAACCACTCAAGGTCATGATATTGATGGTCTGGCCGAACAATGTTAGCAACAGGACGCCGATCAGGATGGATACCGGTATGGTGACGATCACGATCAGGCTGCTCCGCCAGTCGCGCAGAAACAAAAGTACCATGAGGCCGGTAAGCAAAGCACCGAGCCCCCCTTCATGCAAAAGACTCTGCACCGAATTCATAACCGCTACTGACTGGTCAAATTCATAAGACACCTTCACATCTTCAGGGAGCAGATTCTGGATTTCAGGCAGCTTGGCCTTTAGGCTGCTGACCACTGCCCAGGTGGACGCATCCGATGTCTTAACGGCAGGAATATAAACAGAGCGCCGACCATTGATCAGTGCATAACTTACCGTCACATCCGATGCGTCCGATACGCGTGCGACATCTTTGATATAAATCGGAATCCCATTTTTTGTCAGAATAGGGATATCAGCAAAATCTGCGACATTCTTGATCAGGGAGTTGATGGTGGTTACATACATCGTATTGTTGAGGTGCAGGTTACCGGATGGTGACATCACGTTAAATTTCGACAACGCCATCACCACTTCATCGGCGGTCAGGTTGTAGCTCCGCAATTTATTTGGGTCCACATTGACCGTTATCGTCCTGGAATTGGCGCCAAAGGGTGGCGGTGCAGAGAGGCCCGGTACCGCAGAAAACATGGGCCGCACCAGCGTGCTTGCCATATCGTAGATCTCCTTGAGGCTTCTTGTCTTTGAAGAAAGCACCAGTTGTCCCACAGGTAAAGAGGAGGCATCAAAACGGACCACCTGCGGCGGCAGTGCTCCGGGTGGGAAAAACTTCATGGCCCGGTTTACCTGCAGTGCTACCTGCGCTGAAGCTTCGGCCATATCGGTATTTTCGTAAAAACTAAGTTTCAGGAGCGTAAGCCCCTGAATATTTTTGGCGGATATATTTTTGATTCCGTTGACATAGAGAAACTGATCCTGCATCCGGGAGGAGAAAAAACCTTCCATCTGCTGTGGGGACATCCCGCCGTAAGATTCAATGACGTAAATTGTCGGTGAATTGAGCTGTGGAAATATATCGATCGGTATGTTCAGTACAGCGAGTACCGAAGAGAGCAGCAGGCTCAGGGTGATGATCACTGTGGTAATCGGCCTTCGTAAAGCAGCTGTGACAAGTGACATAAGTGATTAGTTAAAAAGTTGAAGAAAGCCATCGACATTGTTCTGTGCCACCACCTGGTGGAACAATGCCAGATAATAATTATACTTGGCGGTGATATAATCGCGCTCTGCCTGATTGAGCATGTTCTGTGCAACATTGACCTCCACAATATCGATAAGCCCGTTTTTATACAAGGAAAACTTCTGGCGGTAGGCGGCATTTGCGGCCTTGGTCTGACGCGGAATTTCCTTTAGCCTTTTTTCAGCGGTCGCCACTTCCGTGGCCGACTGTGCAATATTCATGGCGATGTTGGCCTGTTGTTCCTGTAGTTTTTGACCGGCCTCGTCCACCATAAGGCGCTGTGTGTTTAGTTTCACCTTTTTGCGGCGCAGATCAAACAGGTTGTAGTTGATTCCCAGGCCAACGAGGTAATTAGCACGCTGCAGCCCAAAGCCATCGGCGAGCGAACCATAACTATTATCGCTATGTACACTGGATGCCCTTCCCCAGACCGCTCCCGATAGAAAAAGCTTTGGACGGTAACTGTTGGCAACCAGCTTTTCTTCCATCTTCGTCTTGTCAAACAACGCATTATAATAGGCGACCATAGGATGCTGACGGCCGCCATCGAGTTCAATGGGCGCGTCCTTTACCTGCTCGAAAAGAATCTTTTCGGCAGTGGTATCTGCTACAATCTGCGCTGGCGAAATACCCGCCAGTGTGGCCAGCTGAATCTGAAGCTGCTGTTGCTGGTTATCCAGTTCGATGAGGCCAAGCTGGCTACGCGATATTTCAGCATCCGCCATGCTGGTATCCACTCCTGCCCGGATTCCACTTTTGACAAGCGCAAATATCGATTGACGTATTTCCTGATTACGGGCTATGCTGCGCGACTGAATTCCGATGAGGTCATGCAATTTCAATAGCTGCAGATAACTATAGATCGTGAAGGATTGTAAGTCATATTTCGACTGTTCAAAACGACGGTTCTCTACGGCAACCTCCGCCCTCGCAAGCTGGTCCTGGGCATTGAATTGACCAAAATTATAGACCTCCCACTGGAAGGCCGCAATGCCAAGATTACTGCTCACAGCCTGATAATTATTATTGGGGCGTATACCACCGTTATTGGTCGGTACCAAGCCAAAACCGAAGTAAGGCCCCGGCACATTATTATTGGATCCGACGTCTGCCTGATACGATAGCTGTAGGCTCGGTAGACGATTGTTTTTAACTTCTGCTGCGCGTGCCTGCTGCACCAGTGTACGGACATAGTCGGTGCGTAAGGATGGCGCATGCTGCGTTACCGAAGAAAGCAGCTGGTTGAGTTTGATAGGCACATGACTCTCCTGTCCATAGCTAAAAAGGCTACAGCAGAGCAGTACATGCCCCATAAGGACAAGTTTCTGAAACATATAAAAAGCTTATTTTAAAATAAATGAATGTTTGCAGTCCCATTGGGACCCACTCAATACGATTAAAACGGCTTTTCTATCATAAAGTCAGCTGAAGATTACGCAGGTATAGCCGTTCGAGCGGCAATACTATTTTAGAAAAGAAGTTATCAATCGAAAACGTGCCCGAATTCGGAAAGAATGTGTTGAAAAAATGAGTAATGAAAAACTCCTTTATTTTGGCGACAAAGTGACGAAGCGGCGTGAGCGTCAGACAGACAGTATCTTTTACATCAACCCAATCCAGGTATTCCTGTTTTCGTTTACTAAAGGCTTTGATAACAGTGATAAACTCATTCTCGCTCTGATTCTTTGCCTGATGATAAAGAGAAAATCCGATCAAAGGCTTCACGATCAGCAGCATCGCACTGATCAGTAAGAGAAATTGAAATATGACTCGTCTTAACATAGGTTGTATGATATCTAATGCACAGCATTTTGATTTGCGTACACTACAAATATAAACAATGACGCAGTAGACTAATGTAACATTGACGTAACGAAAGCTTTTGTAAACATGATGTTGCAATGGCATTTCTGCTACAAAGATCAACTGCTATGAATTTACTCTAATAGAATGCAATTACACCAAATTAGGAATACAATACAGGCACAATACATGAGTCAAGTAATAGGCCACTTATAAAAAAAGGGACCGACGTATGCCAACGCGGTCCCCAATACAACTATAAACTATTAAATCTATCTTCTCCGTGTGGATCAGTATCCAAAGATTTCATTTAAGCTAAGCTTAGTGATTTTACCAAGTGCTGTAATATTGTCTTGATTCAGGTCCTTCTCCTCTCCCACAATGCAATAGTTATACGGCTTACGGCTTATATTATCGCTGTGAAATTGTTTAAGATCACTGTATGACAATTGAGGAATTTTTTCAAAGATCATTTTTCTTGAATCTTCGGTAAGTCCACGGCGTTGTGCCGCCATATAGCTCGAAAGGATACCGGTCCCCGTGATACGTTCACTGGCCAATGATTTTAATAAATTTGTACGCACCGATTCCAGGCCTACAGCTGATTCAGGCAGTTCATTCAAAAGCTCATTCATACCACCTACAGCATCTTTAAACTTATCAGATTGCGTTCCTATATAAGCACCGACCATGCCATGATTTTCTTTCTTTTGTGGTTGTCCATAGTAAGCATAAGTCGTATAGGCCAATGCTTTAGATTCCCGAAGCGTCTGGAAAACAATACTGCCCATACCGCCTCCAAAGTATCCATTGAAAAAAGTAACCGTCGGAAGTTGGTTTTTATCAAATAACCCTGAATTTCTGATCCAGAATACTTCAACCTGCTTCATGCCATACTGAGCAAAAAAGACTTTGCTCTCGTCGGTCGGCTTTTCTGTAAATTTTACACCCTTTTCTATTGTTGCATAGGCCGTGTTATTGTTTTTTAGCGGTGTCAGATTTTTCACCAACTCATTTACAGTCTGCGGTCCATAATAGAGAATACGGTGTTTCGCATTCGCTAACTCATGCAATACCGCTACGAGGTCCGAAGCTTTCAATCCATCCAATTCTTGATCCGTATAGGTGTAATTAAACGGGTTTTTGGCCCCATAACGAGCATATGCTTTTAGCCCCTCCATAATAGAAGCTTTATTCTCCTTGGCATTGGCGCGGGATTTTTTAATACGGTCAATGAATGCTGTAAATGCCTGCTCATCCGCTATACAATTATGCATCAGATCTTGCAGCAGACCGACTGACTCCTTAAAATTACTGCCCAAACCGGAAATAGAAACACTGCTTTCTTCATTTCCGGAAGAAACTGAAAAGTCTGACGCCAGCTTATAGAATGCTTTGCTAAACTCTTCACTGCTCCTATTCTTTGTACCTAAAAATTCCAGGTATCCGACGGCCAAGCCCAGTAACTTATTGTCCCAGCTACCAAAATCATAATGATAAGTCAGGGAGAACAGTTCGTTATCTTTGTTTTGAACAGCTAACACATCCAAATCCTTCAGCTTTGACTTGGAAATCTCCTGATCAAAATCTATCCATTTTGGGCTGATACTCTGCTCCGGCATTGCATTAATCTGTTTCAAAAATGCAGACTCTACATTCCGATTGACCGTAATAGGCGTAATGGCTGGCTTGACTACTTTATCTACATTAGCATCCTGACCTTTTTCTTTGAAGACCGTCACATAATTGACGTCAGAAATGTATTTATTGGCAAAGCGAACAATATCTTCTTTTGTAATCTTAGCTAAGCGGTCCGTATAAGCCAACTCTTTTGCCCAATCCAACTCCGCGTTAAAGCCCGACATAAGCTGTTCTGCGGTACTGGAGTAGTTTTCGAAGAGTTTGATCTGTGCTTTTCTTTCATTATTGATGATAGATGTCAACAGATCTGCGGAGAAATCTCCTTTTTTCAATTTCTCCAGTTCAGCCAACAACAGTTTTTTGACATCTTCCAGGCTCTGCCCAGTGCCCGGGTTACCCTGAAGAATAAGCATCGAATAATCTTTTAGAATATAAGGAAATGCGCCTGCTCCCAATAATTTCTGAGACTTAACAAGGTCCAGGTCGATCAAGCCGGCAGATCCATTGGTCAGTACATTAGCCATTAGATTGAGGATCTGCGCATCTGGATGTGCGGCCCCCGGGAAACGAAAACCCATTAAGACATATTCCGAAGCAGGGCCCTTGACAGTCCTTGAAATCGGATTTGTAATGGGCTGCTCTTGCTCAAAGGTATATGCTGGTACGGGTTTGGATTTCATACCCGAAAAAGCCCTGTCTATGCGTTTAATCACATCGGTAGGATTAAAATCACCCGACATAATCACGCCCATATTATTCGGAACATAATAGGTGTTGTAATATTCACGGATTGCTTTGAGCGATGGATTTTTAAGATGCTCTACAGATCCCAAAACGGTTTGCTTACCGTAGTTATTATTGGGAAACATGGCCGCAAAAATAGCTTCGATCGATTTTCTATTATCGTTGTCTAAACTTATATTTTTTTCTTCGTAGACTGATTCAAGCTCTGTATGGAATAAACGGAGGATGGGATTGCGGAATCGCTCCGCTTGTACGGTCAGATATTTATCGATCACATTGCTAGGGATATCTTCGACGTAGACCGTTTGCTCAAATGAGGTGAACGCATTTGTACCCTTGGAGCCCATGCTGCTCATCAGTTTATCATATTCATTCGGAATAGCATATTTTGATGCTTCCCCCGATACACGGTCGATTTCTTTATAGATAGCAGTGCGTTCATTAGCATCTGTACTATGGTTGTATTTCTCGTAAAGATTGTCGACCTCGTCCAGCAGCGGTTTTTCCTTGGACCAGTCCAAACTACCAAACTTGTCTGTTCCTTTAAAGAGCATATGCTCCAGGTAATGTGCCAGTCCGGTATGATCTTTTGGATCTGTTTTGCTACCAGCTTTAGTTGCAATATAAGCCTGTATGCGAGGTTGCTTGTTATTTGGGCTTAAAATAACAGTCAATCCGTTTTTCAATTTGTAAAACCGCGTTTGGACCGGGTCGTTGGTCACGTATTTATAGGTATAGCCTCCCTCTGAGGTTTCTTTCCACTGATATTTTCCGACTTGCGCCTGAATACCGGTCGTTATAAACAATAGCGATAGAAAAGCTACTGTTTTCATTTTTCTATTCATAAATAAACAATTTAGAGAACATAATCCTGATAATAGTTGGCAATAATATTTTCAACAATATTAAACTTTAACCAAGCAATTATCAACATAGTTGGCAAAAAACGATAAAATTTATAGAAATATTGATACTAAACAATACAATATTCAGAAAATTCATCATCATGTTATAGAAAAAAAGATTTTTTTCGGCTAACGGATAGAAAGTAAAAGATCAGCCATGTCCAAATAGAATAACTCCCGACCTAGTGTCTATGAAACAGAAAAAGGGTCTATCCACTTGGATAAACCCTCTTTCTGTTGTTGTTATTGATAACCCTGGTTTTGTGTAAACTCGTCTTTATTGGTGATGGCATCCAGCTGCGCTTGCGGTATCGGCCTTACCTGATGGTAATCCTGTATATAGTTTGCGATATCGGGGTTGTGTGCTTTCACGCGTTCAAGCAATTTTCCGGTACGTTTGAGGTCAAACCAGCGGATCTGTTCGCCGGCAAACTCCCTTGCCCTTTCATCCAGGACAAAGTCCAGCGTCATCTGCGCCGGTGTGACTTTCATATCCTCTTCCTTACCAGATTGTGCTGCACGGGCACGGATAATGTTGACCCAGTGTGCGGCCGAATCCCTATTGCCCAGATGCAACTGCGCTTCGGCCGCATTGAGATAGAGCTCCGCAAAGCGGATAACAAACACATCCCGCGCACTCTGTGCTTCATTGGACGAGGGGCGCGTCGGATCCAAAAATTTGCTCAGTGTCGGATACCGCAGTTGGTCTTTTACCTTGCCGTCGCTGGCATAAATATAGTTTCGGTCGTATACCTTATAGGCTTTGCCCACATTGTTTACTATGCGGCGCGTAGCATACACGGCGGTATCGCCCAGTTTGACGGTTGCCGTCGGGTTATTCGAATAGAATACCTCTTTAAACGATGCTGCGTATCGGCTATCCCCTTCGGGATACAGATCCAGTAGAAAACGTGTTGGCATATACCGGTTGAATGGCCGGCCATTTCCCAGGTCACGCTGCATGCCCGTCTCCGTATCGTATTTCATGAGAAATAGCAGGTGCCCGTTGTTGCTGCCCCGGTTATGGCCGAGGGGATTCAATATTTCATCGCTTTTGTCATTTAACGCCAGGTCGGTCGAATAGTTGACCGCGTATACAACTTCTCTGTTTTTCAAGTTGCTCATATTCCAGAGGTCTGCATAGTTTTTGAGCAATTCAAAGCCAAAGTTCCCATTGATCACCGAGAGCGCATAATCATTGGCCTCCTTATATTTTCCGTGAGAAAGGTATATGCGGGACAAAAATGCCCGTGCAGCAGGATTGGTTACGCGGCCATAGTCTTGGGTGGTTTTGGGCAGGTCTTTGATTGCGGCCAGCAGATCAGCCTCAATGAGCGCATAAAACTCTTCCGGAGCTGTTTTATTGGCCGTCGTGATAATGCCATTTGTTTCTGTCGTGCTCAGGTGCACGCCGCCCCAGGTCTGCAGTATATGCCAATTGTAAAATGCCCGTAGAAAACGTAGTTCTGCAAGTCGGATAGCCTTGGTGTCCGGCGCTAGACCGGCAGCGTCAATACGGCCAATACCCGCGTTGCAGACATTGACTGCCGAATACAATGCTTTCCATTCGGCCTCCAGGGCTGCATTATTACCCTGAAGATTAATATATTTCATCAGATCGGGAAAGGTGTCGCCTGCCCCGCTCATCCACAGGTCCGTACCCATCTCCGATAAGCTGTATCCCTCTTCCTTGCCATACCACCAGCGTTGATAGGCATAGGCAGCATTTACCAGCGACTCAAAGCCCTCTGGCGTCGCGAAAACAGATTCTGAGGTCAGCCCACTCGGATTGTATTCATCCAGGATTTTTGAACAGCCTGATGATGCCAGCGCCACCACTGAAGCCATGACAATATTTTTGATAGTTCTTTTCATTTTTTGTAGCAATTAAAATCCAACATTCACACCGAAAACAAACAATTTTGTCATCGGGAAATTTTCAGATCCACCCCTTTCAGGGTCATATGAGTTCAGCAGATCCGATTTTGTCCAGGTAAATGGATTCTTGGCCGTACCATATACCCTCAATTTTTTGATAAAGCCATCTTTTAATATGGACTGCGGAAAATTATAGCCCAGCGATATATTCCTGATCCGGAGGTATGAACCGTCTACATACCCTAGGGAACTGGAGTATAGCGTACTGGCGAGTGAGAGGCCTGAGTTTGGCCTAGGATTGGCATTAGTCGGATTTTCCGGAGTCCAATAGTCGATGATAGCTGTACTTTGCCCTAATCCCTGCGGATCATAGCGCCGCAAAAAATTAGGCTGTAGTGTTTGGCCCCATCGTGCAAACAGCAATATATTAAGATCAAAGCCCTTATAGCTAAAGTTATTGTCCCAGGAGCCGAACCATTTTGGTCTTGGCGTACCTATGATAACGCGGTCGTTGCTCGCATCTATCTTTCCGTCACCATTAACGTCCCTTACACGGATATCGCCTGGTTTCTGATTAAACTTAGCAGCCTCGGCCTCCTGGCCCAGCTGCCAGATACCCAGTTTATCGTAATCATAGAATACCGTCGTTGGCTGACCGATAAACCAGCCATTTCCGATATCATTGGCATTGGTCACCAGTTCGACGATCTCCTCCTTATTACGTGTATAGGAGATGGAGGTATTCCATTTAAAAGATGCGTCCTGCACGATATCGGCATTCAGCGCAATCTCGAAGCCCCGGTTTCGGGTTTTGCCGATATTCTGAATCACGTTGCTCACGCCTGTTGAAGGCGGAAGTCCTCGTTCGAGCAATAATTTTGAAGTTTTGGAGTCATAATAATCGATGGTACCGGAGATACGTCCTTTCATGATGCCGAAGTCCAGTCCCGCGTTTGTCGTCGCAGTGATCTCCCAGCCCAGATTGGCGTTTCCGATCTGGGGCGCAAAGGTGTATCCCGTCGCAGCGCCATCGTCGTAGGCAAAAGCGACCCGGCTTAAGTTGCTCTGTGTCGAATAAGGCGAAACAGCATAGTTACCTGCTCTACCCCAGCTCAATCTGGCTTTTAGTTCGCTAAACCAGGTCTGGTTCTTCATAAACGATTCATCCACGATGCGCCATCCAGCAGCAATAGATGGGAAGAAGGCCCATTTACTCCCCTTGGCCAATATGGACGATCCGTCAGAGCGCCCCGTGGCTGTGAGCAGGTATTTCCCTTTATAGCTGTAGTTGACCCGTCCAGCAAAAGAAAGTAAGTTATTCATGCTATATCCCGTGGTAGTGGCCAGGTTTTTCGACGCATTGCCCAACGCATAGAAAAGCTGACTATCCAGGATAAGGCCTTCACCTGATGCGTTGATATGGTCAGATCTATTCCAGAGGATGCTATTGACCGCTGTGACCGTCAAATTATGATCGCCAAACGAGTTTTGATACGACAATACATTTTCCCAATTGACTAAATGGCTATTTTCGGTTCCATAAGTGGCCTTGGACGCCGATCCATTACGGTCAATGGTGTACATTCCGGCAAAAGAACCTTCGCGGTTATTATTCAGTGTCACCCCAATCGTTGATTTACCCGAAAATCCTTTCCAGGGCTTTAGTTCGAGATAACCATTGATGAGGGTACGCGTGACGATATTTTGCGCATCATATGCATTCGGCTCGAGGTCGGCGAGCGGATTTATGGCCGAGCCATTTAATGGATAGAGGATCAAGCTGCCGTCATCGTTATAGATTTTTCCCAACGGGCTGATCTTATTGGCCTGATTTAAAGGGTCGCGGGCAGCCTGAATTTTGTAATGTGTCACCTGCGACTGCATCCCCGCCCTAAAGTAGGTACCTAGTTCTTGATCAATATTCAGCCGGCCACCAAATCGGTTTGAACGATCCTGTTCGAAGATTCCCCTTTCATTTAAAAAGTCGCCAGAAAAGTAGACCTTCGTTTTCTCAGTCCCGGCATTGATGCCGACCTGATAATTTTGCTGAAATCCATCCTTGACCAAAAGATCGAAGTAGTCGGTGTATTCGTTATTTTTTATCGCATCGAGCTCGGCAGTATTAAAGATGGCAGCATCATCCGATTCGCTGTTCCATTTACCTGTGGTGCGGTATGCTTCGCGGCGTAACTTCACCCATTGGTCCAAATTCATGACCTTCGGATAGCGCGCTACCTTGGATATACCGGCATATGCGTTGAAAGAAATTTGTGCTGCTCCGGTCTTACCTTTTTTTGTCGTGATGATGATCACACCATTGGCACCTCTCGAACCATATATGGCGGTCGAGGAAGCGTCTTTCAGTACCTCCATAGATTCTACATCATTTGGGTTTATATCCTGAATATTGCTGTACTGGATCCCATCCACAATATACAAAGGGCCATTTTGAGCCGTTATGGAGCGATTGCCCCGAATCGTGATATTGACCCCTGAGGATGCCGATCCGCTGCTGCGGGTCACATCCATCCCCGAGACTTTGCCCTGGACTGCCTCCAGCATATTTGCCGATGGTACTTTGGCAATTTCGTCACCCTTGACCGAAACAACAGAGCCCGTGAGGTCACGTTTCTTAACCGTACCGTAGCCTACGACGACGACTTCATCGAGTTGTGAATCATTGGACTGGAGGACGATCGAGAGTGCTTGTCCAGGCACGATCGTCACATTCTGGGCATCTGCCCCCAGATAGGTGACAGACAGTTGTTTGACCTCTTTGGGTAGTTTGAGTGAAAAACTTCCATTGACATCTGATGATGTCGATATGGAGTTGTTGCCCACCGAGCGAATTGTCGCTCCAGACAGCGGCTTCCCCTGGGAATCTTTCACTGTCCCTTTGACACTTTGTTCCTGTCCCCATGCGTTGGGCGCGCACAAAACAAGCATCACGCTTAGGGCAGTAGGCAGTAGGATCCTACTCTCCCATTCAATTTTTGGTCTCATAAGGTTTTAAAGTTTATAATTTTATTATTTCCCTTCGCGGTCGTGCAACCGATTGCATTTTGAAATTAAGTATTTATCCTACAAACTGCTAAACATATTTACGCAATCGTTACCGGCGAGACGAACCCTTTTTCCCAATGGATCTGGCTTTAGATATCTTCCTCTCACGCTAGAATTTATTGATGAAACATATACTCTTGCTAAGGTCTGATACGATAGAAAGCAAACAGGACAATAGGGTAAATTTAACTCCATTTATTAAAAGTTGATCTTGAATATTTGAATAAAAGAAAGGAAATGGGCCAATCTTCAAGCATCACAACAAAATCATGCGCACGAAAGCGTGCGCATGATTTGCTCTACTCATTTTTTTCGTTTACCTAATTTTGCCAGTAGCCTGCTTGTCGCTAAACTGACCAGCGTACCCAGAGCAGCTGTCAGGACTGTTTGCAGTACATCGCCTAGTGAGATACTGGCCCAGATGGAACAGATGGTGCCACCTATTGCCGAGATGCGGATATCATTCAGCTTCATTGTCACCGCTCCTTTCCAACTTGCCCATTTTTTGGGAACTGTCCGATACTTCCGGTGGCGGCTCCTCCTCATCCAATACCGTCTCCAGAATCCCCAATCCAATAGCCACATATTTCAACACATTACCCACCTTGCCCGGTAGTTTGACAGGCGCAGCCATTACGAGCTGTAGCACCTGACCTATTCTATTCAAGATCTTTTTCATGATTATTTTTTTAAGAATGATCAATTATCTGGCAGCAAGCTCCGCTCAGCCCACCTGTACTTCGACAGGCCCTTGCGCCATCTGTTCGGTTACCAGCGAATACAATTTTTTGTAAGCAACCCCCGAAGCCAACAGATGATAATCGCCATCCTCTAGTACATATTGTGATCCTACAAGTATACAGCCAGCGGTCTGTTTATAGCTATTGCCTTTATGGAAGTAGACGTACCTAAAATTCGGTATATCAAGTATTTCAAGCATACCACGATGTAGCTTTGGGTAATCGTCGTAGTAACGGCCGTTCATCCCGCCCTCACGATTAAAGCCTAAGGAATAACGTCCTGCCGGGATAGCCGTCTCGCCTCTTATTTTTACCGGCCGTGGAATATTTTCGAGGCCATAACAGACAAATTGGTTGTTGACATGTATCTCTGATAATGTGCTGTGTTTACCCTGTTTGGTACGCATTACTTTTATTACTGATTTCATGCTATTGGTTTTATTATAAAAGACCGAGGTATTGACTCCTGGAATACAGCTTTTCTTCACGGTCATGTAGGAACAGGTAGAGGTGCACTGGCTTTCCATGCAGGATGGATGGCAGATCGATTGCCATTTGGGTATCCTGTCGGAGAACCGGCTGCTCATTGATGGCTGCTTGCGCGCTGGTGATATCATATGCACAGAGGATGACCTGATCGTCCCATTGGTTATAGTCCTTGATATTTGATTCGGAGGCGTCCCATGTCAATAGGACTTTATTGACTATCCGTGCACAGTTATTCACCGCCAATGGAGACAACATACCATTGCTGATCTTGGCAAGCGAGGGCTCTATCCTAAAGTCCGGGAATTCACCTTTGATCACATTGGTCAGGGTATGTGACATTGCCCGACCAAAAGCTTCCTGCACCGAACACTTACTGTTGCCGTAACCTTTCAGGATCAGTGGGTAAAGCGGATTTAAAAATCTGCGTGCCAGCCGAAAACGCTCCTGTACCGCCTGCCGACGTGTCGGATCTTTATCCTGCTTTTTAAACTCAGAAATCACTCGCATATCTTTTATCGTTTTGTATTCAAAAATCAGGAGGAGTGCATAACTCCTCCTGTCCAATTAATCCCCTAGCGGTTAGGCCAGGTCCAGTTCGCCCAGATAGCTACTTTTGGATATTTTAGTCGCTTTGCGGTCCGTAAAGAAGATCCAGATATGGCCTTTGCCACCCAGCAGATGGGACGGAATTTCGATGTCAATGGTACCGTCGGCACGTGTCGGCGGTGTTGGCGCCGTCATAAACTCGTCCTTTTCAGGCTGGTAGATCAGGATGATGACCTGATCATCGGCCTTGGTCTTGTAAAGGCTGTTGAGCGTGGTATCCCAGTCAACGGAAAGTATTCCTCCCGCTACAGTTGCGGCCATGGCTCCACCGTTCAGGTACGAGCCTGTACTGATTTCGATTTTACTGTAATCCAATGCGAAATTTGGATAGACACCCGTTATTGCCTGTCCGATATTGAGCTGCATCGCTACATTGGTGGGTGCCATGGTTTCCGTTTTGGAGAGCCCAAATCCGACCTTTAAGATTGGGGTGATCGGCATCAGGAATTTGGAAATTGTCAGGAAACGCTCCTGTTGGATCAGCTGCTCTTCGGACATCCCTTTCGTACGCTTTTTAGGCAGACCTTTGAGGTAATTGATAGATTTCCAGGACGAGGCTATCACCGCGCCCACTTTACCACTTGCTTTGCCGATTACACCATTTTTGATTGTTGCCATTTTGTTTTTTTTAAGTAAGTTAAAAAATCATAAAACATTCACTCATACCGGTATGTATTGCTTTACTTCGACAAACATACTATCTCCATCCCCCACTTGTCAAGGGCCGAAAGCAGGTCGACGGAGACTTGTCGGAGGCATCCCCATTTTTGTCGGAGGGCTGTCGGAGAACGAGAAAAAAAAAATTGCCGATAAGTGCAAGCTCGGCCCTTGTTTCGGATCAGGTTGCTACCTGCTTCGGATGAGCAATAGATCATAGACAGACGCTGACCAAACCTTTACCAGTGTCTGACCAGAGAATGCTTGGTCAAGGCTTGGCCAGCATGGTCCTAATCATCGGTCCGCCCCGCAGGCTTTCCGAAGCAGGTCCGCATACCATCCGAAGCTAAGGCATCTGCCTAGGCCACCGTTTATATTCGTTGATATAGAGTTGTACCACGTCTTTTTTTAGGAATAGATCCGCATTGCCCTCCTTGCGGGCAGCTTTGAGTAGACCTTTCGCGATACGCCGTTCGACGGTACGCACACTTTTGCAGAGATAAGATGCGACTTCGGTGATTGTCATCGTACCCATGATCTTGTTGAGTTCGGAATAATGCTGATCCTGCAGGAGCTCTAGAATACGGTCAAGCTTTTGATGATATAGATCAGTGACAACCGGCGTCATTGAAAATTTTTTAAACGAATAGACAAATCGAGTATTAGGAGAGTTAACTGTCGTGGAGGCAAAGCGGTAGCTGGATCCTTGGCATGAAGGACGTCCATTAGAAAAAAACATACATTGGTTCTTTAGGAGACGACATACCGCCGAAATCCCAAATGGGCATGCGATATTCTTAGCGTCGCCCATTTCAGTAAGTCTGGTTTATAATCGGGACAACTGTCAGTCTATTACCACATAAGTATCCCAAACCTCGTGTGGCAAGTGTTCCTTATTTTTCCAAAAATCGCCTACATAATCTTTTATCCGGGGGCCTATGCTCCCGATTTTTACAATTTCATTATCTTTCATATTTGCATACATGGCCAGTTTTGTCTGCGCCTGCAGCTCCACCAATTGTCCATTTTTTGGGTAAGAAAGGTTGACGTGTAGTAGATTGACCGAAATAGTCTTACTGATCTTGGGGAAATAATGTCGTAGGTCATGTTTCTTGAGATATTCCATAATTCCATTGGCCTGTACTTCCGATCCATCAGTCAATATGACAAAAGCCTGGCCTTTGGCATGAGAGCGGATAAATACGATCGCGTGTAGCTTAAAGTACCCACGTTCATTGCGTTGTGCGGCCGCCGTTATCGAGCGTTTAAGATAAAATAAGAAATAAGCCAATTCCAGTGGTGCATTAGCTGTATCGACAATCACAAATCGCTCACTGTCTGCCGAAGGCGACCGCATATTTTGTTCGAGCCGCATGAATATATTGGCCAGCTCTGTTTTCACAAAATCTTTGGTGTCACGTGCATAGAAATCGATGACCGTATTGATCCCATGCATCCAGTGTAATTGTGGATCTGCCTGATCAGCGTGTAGCACAAGTGCCTTAGTACTATCTGACTTTCTCCTGCGCTTGTCTGCAAGCCGTTCAAACCAAAAGGCATATACAATAGACATAAAGATAAAAAACATATAATGCCTCGATAGATGTAAGGAAAACACCTTCTTGTGGTCAAATTCAAAATAAAGGCCAATTGTAAAGGCAATGAAAATGGTTAGACCAAAAGATAAAGGACCAAAGAAATAGAGAATTTTCCACCAGCTCCGTTTCCATGTATATTGTGCGTCTCGACCACGGTAACGGCCATTCTTTTCGATCTTGTAGAAAAGTATGGCTAAAAAGGCCATTAAGGCGACTGTGAGGAAATAGCGTATTCCAAATTTTTCATCAAAGATGGATCCATTTATCCAAAAGTATTCCTTGATCGAAATCCTATTGTACAGGAAAGGAAAAATGATTATAAAAACATAGATGAGCCAATTAAGGCATAGATGCGTAATGAACAGCGTAATTTTCTCTTTCAATAACTTCATAAATGTTACTTTTCGTCAAATTCTAATCGGTTAAGCAAGTTAAATCTAATTAATTTGTAATTATTCTTCCCAATTTCTATATTATTTTTACAATTTTCTTAATTATTAAGTCGGTGTTATTTTTTAATGACAATCAATAAATCTACGCCAACGTTTCTGTTTCTTTACCTTAGGCCAAAAACGGCGTTCTAAACGCACTAATCCCGTCCCTTAAGCTTTTTAAGGTGGAATCGCAGTGTTTAAGCGTAATTAATTAGTCAAATTTGAGTTGTCAAAACGAAAAATAATTATGATTAAACAACCTTTTACACAAACTGGCGTCGATAACGCACAGACGGAATTTATGACGTTAACAGCCTTAGAGCAATCCACTGTGCTCAGTCTGATCAGAATAGATTTTGATGCCTGGATGAATCAATGGTTTGCCTTGACCATGAGACAGCAACAGCAGATTGAGACGATGGATCCAGATTTTAAGCAGAAAATTGCAATCGCAATAGCCAACAACTATCAAGCGGGCTACATCGTCAATTTTACGAAAGAAGCCCCAGGAGAAGATATTCCTGATCGCAAGGAAACCCAAGTATTTGGTCTTGAAGACTGGCAGGACCTGAATGATAGCGCTAATGGAAAAACTTTACGGACACCGCTTATGATTAGGATCAGTTACGGTACATAGTTACAGGTATGGAGCAGTTCCGATAGCCCTGCTCCTTCCTTTACCTTCCAAAATCGCCAATATTTACCTAAACCACCTTATTATGAAAGAGAATACACATTTTAAACTAAGTCAGCGCTTCCAAAAAGTCGATGACATGCCCCTGGATTTTATTCCACATTTAGAGCTTGCGGTTGCACCTCCAATAGCCTATCGCAATAACGTCGGCCATATACTTCACCAGCAGTTTGACGGACTTGTGGGCTTTATCAACTGTCTGGATTTTGACCTTAAGGCTACGGAGCGGATCCCTATAGAGATCAAAGGAAACGACATACATATGCTCTATCTCCCAGAGGGCGAACAAGGTATTGTCCTTTCGGACAAGAAAACGCATATCGATCAAGCCATTGCACCGCAACGGGGGCGATTTTTTTATCTACCCGAGGGAGAATATGAGCTATGCGTACCATCCGGCCGCCACTTCGTATTTAATTTTTACTTTCGCGGATCAATATTCCGGGATGGCAATGAGAAGCCATTTCCTTATTTATATGAATTGATTGCCGACTTTCGTAATGGATCCGATCGGAGTAGCAGCAGTATAGACTTTAAAGTTGGCAATCGCACGTGCTTACTGATCAAAACCATTTTAAGCAATCTTAAAATAGGCGACCTCGACAGTGAAGTCAATATCCTCTGGGGTATCAAAAAACTGATCAAGCTTTCGAAGGAAAAGATCTTTGAGGAATACGACAAAATTTCTGAATCGCATTTAAAATCCAAAGAAGCCTATGCATCCATTAAGCAAGCTGTAGCTGAGTATGGGCAGGGTTTCAAACTAAGTGACATTTCCGTGCAGCTCAATATCAGTAAGGACTATCTGCATCTTCTTATCCACAGCTATTATGGCCAAAGTCCCCATGAATTGAAAATAAATTTTATGCTTGATCTCGCCAAGAAGTATATTGTAGATGGTATGCATACCGATGCTGTCGCTTATGAACTGGGCTACTCGGCTCCCAGTAGTTTTACTCGTTTTTTTAAAAAACGGACAGGAATATCACCTACTGAATTTTTTAGACGTAATAACCAATAATTATTTATAAATCTTTATTATTAAATTAGCAATTGTAACCTACAATCATGAAAGAATTAATTCAAAGAGTTCTGGGATTTGCTAAAGCTCTCAGAAAATTTTTTGAAACGGAACCACTTGACGAACAAACGAATATTGAGAGCGGAGCCTATAGTCAATATAACTCCCCAATAGATGACACTCGAGATAATTTTATTGAAATAGCTACTTCCTATTTTCCGAAAAACTATCAGCTCGACGAAGATCTACTCACGGCGGCCAATGCCGTTAATGATATTTATTATCCACGGTATGCTCTTTGTTACCTTTTATCCAATTCGAAAAAGATCGATTCACCACGTCAGCCATTACCTATTAAAAAGAGCTATACCTATATGATATGGCAAATGTATAATCCATCAGAAGTGAATATCTCGGCAACCCTTCCCAAGCATCCACGTCTGGTAACCATTTGTGAAGAAACGTTAGAATTGTCGGCCGCTAAAGCCGACATATTAATCTTGAGCAGTGGCGGAAAATATTTTGAAGTAAACCATTTACTTTCCAAGATTGACCTGACACATAAGTATGTAATTATCTGTTCCGTTTTTGACGAAGACGACATACGCGAATATGTTCTTTATCGAGTAGATCGCATAATTTATCCAGATTTTAGTAGCGAAAAGGAATGTCTCTCATTCATCGATGAGATTATCCGGGAAGCAACCACAATTCCTCTGAAAGATTAAACTCCAATATCCCCTCATCACTCCAAACCTGTATATACTCGACTCCAGATTCGGTCAAGTCCAACTGCTTTTTACTGGCGAACTTTGGTATAAGTTAACGACGAAAAAGTTAGCGGGATAAAAACGAAGAAATAATAAAAGTCCAGTGGGCATGCTGCGCTAAGGATTCGCCGCTACAAACAGGCAAATGGATCAGGTAAAACAAAGTTGTATGAACAGAATGCACCATATATTGAACAGGATGACAGCGCTTTTCCGTTGGATCGGAAAGCTATACTCTTGCCTGAGGACGCAGGTGCATCTGTTGTTTATGCCGAAGGGTTTGGTCTGCAGACTGGTCAAAGACAAGCTTCAGCTGGACACTTTACCTCATCGGATAGCCTTCGCTCAGAAGAGAGTTGTACAGCGAAGGTCGCACAACCGTAAAGGGGCACTGTTCACGGAAATCCCGGATGGTCCTCAGGGATCATCTGGGAACAGGCAGGCAGCGCATCGGGATGCAAAGCCAGCCAGCGAGGTCTGCTAAAAGACATCCCACAACATAAAATTAATCAAAGTTTTTTAAGGCAACCTTTTTTTGATCGGATAAAAAAGACCACAACAATGAACAGCAAAAAGTTTATTAAAAAAGCTGCCATCGCCGTCGGATCGGCGTTGACATTAACACTAGGAATTGCATTCGCGGTGAATGCAATGGAAAAGAAGGATAGTTTTATTGAGGAACAACCTGCTACTCAAACATACTACTACCAACTAAACAGTACTACTCCTGCGGATGTTAATAACCGCAATAATTATGCATTAACCAAACCTGGCAATGGACAGGTGGAATGCGGTAACGGGATATATATCTGTGAAATTCAAGATACTCCACACCCATCCGACGCTACAAAACCAGCCATGTCATTGGGTAATGTGACCGATAATCCTGATGATTACGAAGCTGCTGAAAGGCCGGCATTTTCAAATTAATGGGATAGTTTTTAAGGAGGGACAGCTCGGCTGCCCCTCCTTTTAGTTTTATCTTGGGTTTTGGGGCATGCCTGTCAGTTCAATGATCTCAGCAGGTAATGGTAACGCATACCTGTTATCATTTCTCTTAAGCGAAAACTCGCTGTCACCTAACTTGCGAGCAGGAATAATCAACCCATCATCAATCTTATTTAACCGTTTGATATCCCCCCATCGGGAATCCCGCATGATGAATTCCTTTCGTCTCTCATCCAAAACTAGTTGTAAGGCGCTCTCTTGCGACATTGACGCAAGCGGTGGGCTATAAGTCTCATCATAACGATGACGCTGGAAAATTTCAAGAAATCGCAGTCCTTCCTCTGTTTTATTCAGCCGTATTAGTCCTTCCGACAGATTGAGGTAGGCATCCGCTACTGTAAGTCCCATAAAAAGCCCTCGGGAGCCGACGTAAGACCCCTTGAAATTATACGATCCATCATTATTTCTTTCAAAAAACAGCTTCTTTCTAAGATCATGTGTGTCATATGAAGAATATAATAGTGTATCAATTTTACAATAGGACTTTCCAAGCATGTTATAGATTCCTCCTCCGGCCACTATATAAACGATTTCGTCATCAAAACCAAAAAACGGATATCTGGCCTCCTGCGAATACTCTTTATAATCTTTAAGCTTGCTATCTATTTCAAGTGCTTTTTGGGCATATAGAACTGATTTATCAAATTCAGCTCGTGCCTGATAAATCCATGAAAGTAGCACATAAGCTGATATCCTTGACGGTAAGTGAATATTATCTGATTTCAATGGCAATAAACTTTCTACTTCATGAAGATCCTTTAGTATCTGTTGATAACATGCCTCTACTGTTCCCCTTTCGGAAGGTATGTTAAAATCATCACTCAGCCTTAAAGGGATGCCAAGATCAGTTTTAGAAGCATTTAAATCATACGCATTAGAAAACAAGGAAAGCAACTTATAGTGACCAAATGCCCTAAAGAACAATGCTTTTCCCCTAAGCTCCTTTGCACGCCCCTCTATTTTCTTCTCAGAAGCAATCTTATCCAATTTGGCTAATACATGATTGCTGTAATATATAGTCTTATAATAATCCAGCCAAGGATTGAGGTAAAACTGGTAGAAGATTTCTTCTCCCCATGTATATAACTGTCTTTCATGCTGGTCAAATGCTTCCCAGCTAGATTTGTCAAGGTAATAATTATCAGCAGAAGCCTCGCCAAGTCCCATGCTATAATAATTCATGACCTTAGTATTGTTCAAGAGCGCATCAAGGTCTTCGAGGCTATTGGCTTCTTTTAGACTGGCATCAGGTTTTTCATCCAAAAAATTTTTACATGAAATCTGAAGAATGATCAATAGATATAAAAAATAGTTGAACGTTTTCATTTTTTCTAATTATAAGTCAAATTAATGCCTAGAGAAATCTGTTTCTTAGGCCTGAATTGCGAGAGGTAATCGGGATCAATTCCTTTATTGTTCTTTCTCCAAATAATTCCAAGATTAGTGGCATTGCAAAATAGCCTTCCGGAAACAGTTTTATTGATCCTGAATTTATATCCTACAGAAAGATTCTGTAAACGTATATGGCTTGCATCTTCAACTAAAACGGAAGAACTTTGATAGAAAGAGCTACGCTCGGTATCAACAGGGTAAATAAAAGAAGGTATATCCGTTTTAGTTTCGTCACCGCTCACTTTCCATCTCCGATCAAAATCTCCGCTACCATCGCCTAATCCACCCATGGCAACCAATTCATTATATCCTACTGGAGTCCGCCTAAATACATGTCCTAATTTATATAGGAAACTGGCGGAGACATCAACGTTTCCGAAAGACATACCGGGGTTAAAATAACCCGAATAGCGCGGAACCACAGTACCTTTGTATTCGAGTACAGATTTATCCTGCAATTTGATGTTTGGATAATCGATCGAACGCTGACCATCCAGTTCCCCGACAGGATTTCCGTTGGCGTCTAGCCCATTCCACTTATATGCGAGAATAGAATATACCGGATAGCCTACCTGTCCCGTTACTGAAGTACCATAACTTAGAAACTCATAAGCATAATTGCCCTCATAATAATAATCTGTGACTCTATCGGTATTGAAATTGATCATAAGCTGGGGCGTAAAGAAAGCACGATTTCCAAGCGGGATATTTCCATTGAGTTTCAGGTCAAAACCATTGCCTTTCATTGCGGCAATATTCCGAAGTACACCCTTGTTCGGTATAGCCGTATAATCCACGGGATACCTGCCAAAAAGGTCAGTTCCCCATTTTTTGTAATAGTCCAGAGAACCATTGATCTTACCCGACATAAATGAAAAATCAATTCCAGTATTCCATATTGTATTTTTTTCCCACCTTAGATCAGGGTTGCTGTACTGGGAAATAATAGCCTGCGGCAAGTTGGTATAACGGTCAGGGTTTGTGTAGCGAATAGTTGTAATGGCTGAGCGCGATTGATCCACATTTCCACTGATACCATATGATCCGCGTAAGCTCAGCACATCTATCCATGCAATCTTAAAGAAACGCTCTTCTGAAAGATTCCATTTGTAGCCGATAGACCAGAGCGGTTGCCATCTTTCGTTTGTTTTTACACCAAATAGGTTTGAAGCGTCCCGCCTAACACTCCCTGTCAGTACATACCTACCGTTGTAAGAAATCGATGCATTTGCATATTGAGATCGTGAACGGTTTATTTTAAGGCTCTTATTATCTAAATATGGAACATAAATAGTCGATTTATCGATAAATTGAGTGTATGGGTTCCTGTAATCTACTTTTGAAACAGTATACGTGTCGGGATCAAATCCATAGAACCTGTATTGCGCACTCTCGGCATTTGTCTGTCTCCACTCCGTTCCCAGTAAAGCTGTAAACAACAAACCCCGCCACCTCTTTTCATAGTTAACACCAAATCTCACATTATGCGTCGTTTGTATCTGATCAGACTGATCCAGAATACCGCCAGTAGGAATTGCCGATGTTACGGTTCGTTTGCCATAGTCTACCGTAGCATAGGAATTGATCAGATTTCTGACCATATAACTATCCTCATCATAACGTTGCTTATCCCGGCTGGATACAAACTGAAAACCATAGTTCCCCTGCAGATTCAGCCCTTTCAACAGTTTGATATCAGCTGTCACATTTGCCAGCACCATATTTGAAGAGAGTATAGAATGCTTTTTTTTGTATTCTATAAGCGGGTATTCGAACCAGTCATTTAAGAGCCCTTGCCCTACAGTGTCAAGATATCCTACCCTATTTTTAGCTTGTCTAATTGGATTGCCATCGTTGTCTGCAAGCATGAGGTATGGTCTACCGTTTGATGGACTATAGGCAGTTCTTCCTTCTTGAAATTTATTGTCTACATATTGAAGGTCAGTTGAAAGCCTGATCTTTGGATGCAGTTCAACCTCAATAAAAGTCCTTATTAAATTCTTCTTCAGCTTTTCATCCAATGTGCCGGTATTGTTGTCCATTCGCGCAGAAAATTGGTAACGCAAGTTCCTGCCACCACCTTCAATACTTAAGTTCTGATATTGGTTGACAGCCGTTCGGTACATATACTTACTATAATCGTCCCTGACATCAAGTTTCCGATAGTTCGCTATAGCATCCTCATGATCCTTTCGATCTCCTATCCCATCTCTAATGGCTATTAAATGCTCTACTACAGGCGAAAGATAAGGCATGTTGAAGGAATTTTGATTATCATAACGCCCTTTTTCAAACAGGAAGCTTTCGAGATCTACAACACCCGAAGAAGAAATCCGATTTAACGAGTAAAGATCCGGTTTATTCTGAACCTGCACACCGCTTGCTATTGTGACCCGATTCGGGGAATTGTATTTCCCTTTTTTCGTCGTGATTACTATAACTCCGTTCCCTGCGCGGGTGCCCCAAATAGCCGATGCAGCAGCATCTTTTAATATTGTGATATCGTCGATATCTTCAGGATTGATCCAGTTCGGATCACCTTCGTAGGGAAAATTATCGAGCACGATGAGGGGAAGATTCGTATTATTGATACTGCTCAATCCACGGATAGTCATCGCCCGTTTGCTGTCGCCGGTCTTATCGAATAGGATTGATGAATTGCCTTCTAACTTCTGAAAAATATTGCTACCGTATACATCCCTGCTTCGTTGGAGATCAATTTTATCGACTGCGCCTGAGGATATACGCTGATTTATTTTCTGGTATCCTGTATTAATTTTAACTGTTTCGAGCATATTATCTTTGCTGGCCAACGTGACGGACCTGTCTTTAAGCAGCTGACTCAATGCAATCGTAACAGTTTTGTATCTGATATGCGTAAAGGTCAAGCTATCCATATTAAACTTGTTCAAAAGAAAAGATCCTTCATGGTCAGTTTTTGCGACAAAATCTCGTCCTTTGACATTTACCTCTTCCAGCGGATTAAAGCTATCCACGTCGATGATCTTTATCTTTATAACCTGAGCCTGGCCGTTCACCGTCTTGATAAAAATGAAAAGCAAGAATATTAAGTAAGTCGTTTTCATAAGCTTCTCCTTTCTGTTACCTCTATAATTGATTGTTTAGCGCGCTGATTTTTGATTTTCAGCCCATATTCAGACAATATGTTCTGTAAATACTCCTCATCCCTTATTCTATGGAGATCTATAGAAATCCGGTCCTGTTTATCGATTAAATCACTGGACAAATAGATTGGTACCCTTCGCATATCCTTTTGCTGGTAGTTCAGCGACTTCAGCAGTTCCTCAATCGTCACATTGCCCACTGGTGCATATAATTTTTTATTTCCTGTTGGATATATCAGTTTGGTTTCAACTTCTTTCTCAACGACTGCAAGGTCATATCCATTTGTATTGAGCAGTGCGATCAATGCATTCCACTTTAATTCCTTTTTTGGGATGTTCAATGGGGCGATAGATTCTAAGCCAGCACCATATTTGGTTAACCATACAGTGTAAGGAAATTTTTGTTGATCTTCGAAGCCGAAGTAGTCGAACTGATCTTCATTACATATCTTTAAAAATATCCGGTTATGCCAATAAACATCAAGGAGCTTGTACATGGCAAACAAGAGACTATGATTTGTTAGGTAGAGCCTTTGTGTGCTATCAGTCTTTCTGTAAGATCCAAACGCTGAAAGTCCGCTTATAGGCCCCATTATAACCGTCCTGGATTTTATAGCATCCTTAATCCTACTGCTTTTTTGGTCCAGGATGAATTTGGTTTTATCAAAATTAAGGATATCGCTCTTTGCAAGATATTCTTCATATTTACCCCCTTTCAATTTTTGGACATTTTCAGGTAACAATATTTCAGAGTGGGCAATAGTCAAAACTTTCCCCTGTTGAATGACTACGACATGCGGAATTATCCTATAGGGGAAATAAGCGCTGAGCACCGTATCGCCAATTATTGTTGAAAAGTTAAGGTTAAACCTTTCGTTGAACTTGGTGACTTCTTCCTTGTCCTGATAAGTGACACCAAGGAATGCTATATCTACATCAGTATACGCATCCGTTTTAACATACTTTTGTATTGATCCAATACAGGCACCACACCAAGTTGCCCAGAAGTCCAGAATGATCAGTTTTCTATTTTTGAGTTCATTAAGAGTTACTGTATTCCTATTGGATCTGTCGTACATAGAATTTAAGGCTGTAGTCCAAAATTCATCCGGTACTGTATCTCCTATTTTCAGTGGTTTTATTATTTTCAGCCCATCGGCCCCGCTGTCCTTGCGGGGCGTCTGAGCCGATAAACTAAACATATGAAATACAGTAGCAATTACTAAAAGAGTCCTCAGGATTATTAGCTCTCTTAATCTATATGCTTTAGTTTCAATACACGTAGGTCGCGCATTTATTAAATTTACATACTGGGCTGCCTGTTTTGAACAGGAAATACCGATCCCAGTCCTTATGAAATTGTTCATTTTAAGGTTTTAAAAATGGTCATAATTTTCCCCTTTCCTCGCGTAGACGCCGGATCAGGTCATTAGGATAACTTGTAAAAATGTTCCGATATAGTAGTCTCTAATTGGTTACAAAGCAGATGATATATTTACAATGACACTTTTTCGGATGGTCATACTGACCTCTAGCCTTATAAGGCTAAGGCGGATTGGGATTTTTTGGATGTTTGTTTTTAATAATCATAACTCACCTTTTAGGATTATTTCGATGAGTCTCATTTAGCTTAGATAACTATAGCGGGCTACTCCAAACCGTGCCACAGGGTTCCGACGCCCTCCAAAACGGAATTACAGTAGTAGCCCGTGCGCTATAGTACGCATCTAAGATACGTAAAATACCGTCACAGGCATTGAACTACCGCCTCGTTTGGATCAAATTGTCGGAATTTGTGACCGAGACTTTCTATTCAAATGCCAGATTAAGAATCTCTTAATCAACTTATCAAAAATACAAATTATTTTAAAATAATCAAATAATTGGTCAATTTAAAATGATTTCAATTTGTGTATTTGCTAAATGGAATCATATTTTGGAAAAAACATTCGAGCAATACGGAAAATGCTCAATCTTTCCGTAAAACTTTATTCGGAATTGACAGGAGTGTCTCAAACTACTATCGTTAATATAGAGCAAGGACATACTGGGTTAAAAGTCGAAACAATGAAAAAATTAATTGCATTTACAGAATATTCGATTGATCAGGTTTCATCAAGTAATTTCCAAGTTCCTAATAACCTTAAAGAAGAATTGTTCTCCAAGTTCAAAGATGATCATCAGATAAGAGATTTTTTTATGAATGAACCAAAAATTCTTGATGCTATTAATCAGAATCTGGTTAATAGCAAGTTTTTTGAATCGTTTGTAGAAACTAATCAAATCGTGCAGTATTTTAAGGATAAGGGATTGAAGATTAGTGGCACATCGTTACAAAATGAATTGAAAAAGCACAAAGAGGTCGAAATAATAGAGCATTCCTCAAAGAAAAATACAAACCTTTACCGTAGGAAGTTAAAGTGAGTCAATGAAAAACCAACACAAAACTTATAATGAGCTTTTAGTGAACAGATTGCCTGAAATTAGGAATGACAGTATCCGGATTTACTGAGTTTATTGGAAGAGATTCAGCACATATATAAGGAATTCTAAATCTTACTCGACCATTTAGCCATGCATTAGCAGAAGATATAGGTAAAAAACTCAATGTAAAAGGATCAAAAATACTTAATCCTAAAATTCCTGTCTCTCAGGGTATTGCTAAAACTGAAAGTGTATATGAATTTAAAAAGGATAAACGCAATAACCCCGAATATTTCTCGAGTACATTGATAGACAGGTAAGTCTACATTTTAACAGTTATAGTTAAACTCTCCTCATTCAAATTCGAGGTAATATAAAATGTAATATAGCTAACAATTATTCTGTTTCCTTAATGTCAGTGTTTAAAATAGCGATAAGAACTCAAGTTTCTATAATCTGGTTCATACAATTGAATTGTTTCGATTTCTGGCTGAAAAGGTTCACCTTTTAAATATCTTTTTAAACTTTTTTTCGCATTTTCAAGTTTACCATGTTCATCGATACTGCAAGCTAGAATAATCTTGTCAGGTCGGATAAGTTGTGCAATCTCTGCTATGGATATCAACGATTTGTTTTTGCCTTCTGAGAATAATTTACTATTATGCTTTGCTTCCCCAATAATAAAGGAACCATCTTCATTAGCGACGATATCTAAATCTGCAAAAGGTTTGTTTTTTTTGATATCATCGTACAGGTTCAATTGAGGGCTATACTGAAATGATAGTGAACGTGCTGAGAGTACAGCCAAAGTCCGGATTACAGTAAGATTACCATCTCTGCTTTCTGAAGTTGAGAAAATATTGTTACGTACCAGATCATTCAATTTGTAGGCAAATTCTGGCTCTATAGGGAGGTTAAATTTTTCCAAACATCCCCTGCATTTAACCTCATCACCAACTTCAGTTATGGGATACCAAAAAATAGAAGAGCAATTTCTGCATTTAAGCTTTAATCCCTTCAGGAAAACCTTATAAAAAGTAAGTTCAGTTAGAGCCTGCTTCAGTCCTAAAGAGAGATTATCCTTATTCAACCAGCCCTCTTCCCTTTCAACAAAAGATATATTTTCTTTTTCAAAAGCTTCCAAAGCCTTAGCATATAGTCGAGAAAATGTAATACTATCTCCGGCAGCTTTCTCACTGACACATAACTCTTCAAAAATATCTACCCAATATTTTTCGCTAAAATAATCATAGATATCACTAAAATTACATTTAAAGATATTCAGAAATGCTCGTAGCTTATTACTCGCATCATGCGCTCTTACATTTAATATTTTGTTTCTGGTCATTTCACCATGTAATCTGGGAGTACAGATCAGCTGATTTACCAACGTATCGAACGTCGGGATTGAGATCTTCAAAATTCCTGAAATACTGTGTTGATTGTTATAAAATATACTTAAATTACGGTTAATTCTAACTCTTCCCGGCACATCTTTAACGATAAATCTAGATTCTGTGGTTAGCGGAAATAAAATTCTTAAAGTATTATATTCAATATCTTTCGAAATCTTCAGGTCAAGGACGTAACACTGTTGGGAAAATTGATTGTTATTTCCAAAACTTAGTTTTGGAATGTGGATAATTCCATTTTCAGTAACAACCACCTGTGTTGTAACTTGTTCACCGTATTCTGCGGGAGAAATTCCTTTATCGTCCATAATTTCAAAGGGAAATGAGCTGATGTCATGGTACCTAAAAGTACTGTGATAAGATATAGGTTTAAGGTATTTTTCTATTACCATTTCTATCTGGGATCTGTTCAGTGACGTGGAGACAACTTTGATGGCCTCATTTCCCTTCATTTTGTAAATGACTTCACCAAATGAAGTCTTGCTATCTATTTCTTCTAGTTGTTCGACCGTGATGAATAAGATGTTTCTATATTCATATAATCCTCGATTCCAATAATAGAAAAGGTCGTTCGTCTGATTATCCTCTTTGGAAATTACTATTTCAAAATCGCTAGGGTTAGTACTTCGATATCCACGTATTATTTTTGTATTTATATTCGCTCTGGATAATGAGGCAATATTGATCGGATTATTTTCAGCAATTATTCTGCTCAATTGTGCTAGATCTTTTTTTTCAAGAAAGAGCTGTAAGTGCTGACTACTCATTTGGGTCTCTTCGTAATAAGTATTAGGACTCAGACCAAAATTTAGTGTATAAAATCTTTCAATTTTAATTCCATCTGGCCAAGAATCTTTTAGATGCATGACCTTCCGACTACCGGGGTATCTTGTAAGTAGATTATAGACATTCACTCCAGTCAAATGTTGATTATGCCTCTGAAATTCGAGTTCAGAATAGCATTCTGGATTAAAAAAACCAAGTTTCTTGAGCATTTCTAAGTTTACTTCCGGTGTATAAAAGAGAACGTCCGGGTCGTACAATTTAATTAGAGCAAGATATCCTTCGGCAATTGTTCCATTTTCAACAGGAATAATAGGATTAAATCTACCCCCCCAAAAAGATTGGTTCTTGCGAACTAGCCAATAGAGATTTTCATATTCAATATTAGAATCTACAAAGAAAAGATAACGACGGTGTCTTGGTCGCACGTCAATCTGATATATATTCATCTAAATTATACTTTGGTTTTTAATAATATTTTATTCACTTCTACTTCTATATTAGTTAAATTCAGCTTAAAATTCGTAAGCGAAATTCCCACTTTGAAAATGTCCAATTCTATGGATAGGTCACCGTTTCTTTATAGGAAAGCGAACAGCCACTTTAAGCTTCATTGGTATTTTTAAAGTAGTAATTGCACTCTTCCTGAAATTTCATAATTATCTACACTAAGCCCAATAATCGCATCAGCACGAATTGCCTGTGCACGTTGCTTGAGCGTTTCAGTGACACGCTTGTACATTTCCTGTATCTTCTTCTCATAGCTTGTAGAGCGATCGCCAAAGAAATCGACATAGCTCGCCCCTATATCGCTAAGGATATTGGTGCCGATGACAACATTGTCTGCTATTGGATCATTATAGCGTGAAATCTCCCTCCCTTCGATGGAATTGGTCATGGTTACTATCATGGCATTATACTTTTCAATCGGGCAAGGTTAATACCCAAGCCTAATATACATTATTTATGCTGAATTAATATGTTTACAGATATTAACTTTCAAGATTATTACAAACTGTTAGGCTAAGGTATTGGCTTGAGAGTAGGATTGGTTACGGGAAACCGTAACCGATATAACAATTATGCTACTCACCAAAACATAATGATATTTTATATTTACGATGAGTTGCATATTATTTTAAACAATTCTGGTTTCCCATAATCCCTGATGAAAATTAAGTGTTAATTTTATGATATGTACAAACATTTTACGGATCGAACATATTAAATATCGAACGTAAATTGCGCATGCGACAACGCTCACATTATTTTATAAAACACATCAATGTTATATATCATACCAACAAAACACGGACTAGGTTTAGAGATATGGGGAACTTATGATGATCTCAACAATTTTTATGAGGTCGTCGCCAAATTCTGGAATAACGAAGACAAAATAAATCAGAAAGGATTTGACAATAGGGATACTTTGATCAGCGGTTTTTCCTATGAAATCCGTAAAGCGAAAGAAGGAAACCGTCTAAAAACGGACAGAAATCATTTAACCTATGAGGAAGGTTCATACTTGGGTGTACAGATTTCCTGGGTTCATTTCCTATTTTCTCTTACCGCCCTGAAATTTAATATGCGTTATGCAGAAACTAATAAATTTGACATATCACAAATTTTAATCATAGAATTTTGGCTTGAAAAGGCCATGTATTCTTATGATGTAGTTGGTGCTGCACATCTAACAGGTTTTATTGAAGATGCAATTTATGGCGGCAATAAATACATATATCATTATATGAGGAGCATAAACCTAGATTATTTTAAACTAGGAGGAGGAAAAAAAGCATTTCGAAAATTACCTGGCTTATTGAAAAGAGCTGTTTATTATACCGAGGAATATAAAGATTATGAGTCTTTTCTGACCGCGGAAGCTAAAAGACTTAACTGCGAAATTTCAGAACTGGAATTAAGTGATAGTGATTTTGATTACGAAACGGTTAAATGGTAAAAATCTATTACTGATGACAAGACAGATTTTTTTAGGATGGTCCCGAAAATTATTTGGCATTATACTGACTGACAAACAAGCCTTCACGTTTAAGAAGAACAAAGATCTGTTCTATGCCATAAAGAACAGTCATCAGGTCTATGTTGTTTATAATGCCAAACTGACGTAGTCAGCAGATATACTTCTCACGCTCTTCGTAGATAAATTCAATATTCAGAAATGAATAAGATATATAATCTAGCTTTTTGTGGAGAAGCCAAGTCGGCTACCATCTCTTTCAAACGAGCATTCTCTTTCTTCAGTTCGGTGACTTCATCACTTGTTGCTTCCCTGGTAACATCGCCGTTCAAACGCTTCTTACCTGCTTCCATAAACTCTTTGTTCCAAGCGTAGAACTGGGACTGAGCAATACTGTGTTTTCTGCAGAGTTCTGCCACAGACGTCTCGGCTCTAAGACCCTCCATAACGATCAAAATCTTCTGCTCGGCTGTAAAGATCCTTCGCGTATTTTTACGAATGTCTTTTACAAATGATTCCGTACTCTTTTTCTTTGGTGTTCCCATAATTAAATCTAATTTTTTTTGATGAAAACACTCCTTAACTCTTTAAAATAACGTGTCAACTTTTTGCTGACGATTTACAATCAATGCGGAATTTGAAGCATTTTCTAATGAAGCAACACTTCAAAGCGAAAAAGGTAACAAGGCTGCCGGTACAAGAGCTAGAAAATCTGCTTTAGAGCTGAGCAAACTATTTAAGGAATTCCGTAAGGTATCTGTTGAAGAAACAAAAAAATAAAAATAAAATCCCAGCCAAACGGTTGGGATTTATTATATCATCCCCTTTGGTGAATTGGTCTATTCAATTTATAAAGGAACCTCATGTAAAAAAAAGTACATTCCTTTTCAGGGCGTCCCCTACGGGCGGGCTTTTCAATTCAATCTTTTGCTAACGGAAAAGGATTTCCTTTGCAATCCCTGACGCGTTACAACACCAGATAAGCAGCAGTCGCTGCTTTAGTAAGTAATTATCTGATGTTAGAAGGCAGCAGTCTTATATCAAAATATTGGCCAAGTTTCTAAGGGCGCACACTACAAAATTATGTCAGTTTGATGTAGATTAGCTAGCTTTGCACTATGCCAGGTAAGAAAAGTTTAACGGCATTCTATGCCCATAAGTTTGATGAAACACCGCCGCTCCCATCTGTGGGAGCCGGAGAGTTCAACGTTTTCCGTCTGGCAGACAGTAATGGCGGAACTTCTCCCGCTCCTTATGCCCGTTATGATTTCTTTAAGATCATGCTGATACGAGGCAAGCACCGCTGTCATTATGCGGATAAAAGCATTGAACTGACCGGCAGCACGCTTATTTTCTTTAATCCAGCGGTTCCCTACCGTTTCGAACGGGTCGATCATGACTCGGCGGGATATTTTTGTCTGTTTAAAGAATCTTTTTATCTGGAGTATCTCCGAAAAGGAATTCAGGATATGACCATGTTTCAAAGGGGGCATCAGCATGTGTATCCTTTAAATAAGGACCAGGATAGGCATGTGGAATTGCTTTTTGAAAAGATGCTGAATGAAGTTGCTTCCGATTACCGGTTTAAATATGACCTGCTCAGAAATCAAGTGTTCGAACTGCTTCATTATACAATGAAAATGCGGCCTTATGAGAATATATTCGAACATCCAGACAGTAATCACCGTATCGCTTCTATTTTTACTGAAATGCTGGAACGCCAGTTCCCCATTGAATCAATTGGACAATGTCTTGAAATGCGTTCCCCAGGTGATTTTGCAGAAAAGCTCGCAGTACATGTCAATCACCTCAACAGGGCAGTTAAACTTGCGACCGGAAAAACTACGACGGAACATATATCAGAGAGAATAACAGCTGAGGCCACTGCACTGCTCAGACATACGGATTGGAATATCGCTGAGATCAGCTACTGCCTTGGCTTTGCCCATCCCTCACATTTTACTTATTTTTTTAAGAAGCAGACCAATGCCACACCTACTTCTGTCCGTAATGTTTGAATTTTGATAGTATCGGTTTGATTTGGGTTAAGCGAAGGCTTTCCTGCTGCCTAACTTTGTATCATAAAATCAGACAAAATGCAAAATCAAAAAACATGGTTCATTACCGGAGCTTCTAAAGGTCTTGGACTCACTTTAGCTAAACAGTTACTACAAGCCGGTCACAGGGTAGCTGCTACTTCCCGTAATACTCAGGCGCTCGCTGGCGCTATTGGAACGGAGTATGGTGATAATCTACTACCTTTAAAGGTAGATCTGGCCAATGAGGACAGTGTTTCGGCGGCAATACAAAAAGCATATCAAAAATTTGGACGGATAGATGTTGCGGTGAATAATGCCGGTTACGGGATCGGGGGAACTATCGAAGAACTCAGCGATCGAGAAACCCGAGACAGTTTCGATATTAACGTATTTGGAACGATCAACGTGATCCGTTATGTACTGCCGATCCTGAGAAAACAGTCATCTGGCCATATCATTAACATTTCATCCATTGCTGGCATTGCTCCATCTGCGGGCTGGTCGGTATATGGTGCTGCCAAACATGCCGTGATCGGTCTCACAGAAGTGTTGGCCGATGATGTCAGAGAGCTCGGCATTAAAGTAACGCTGGTTGCCCCGGGTGCTTTTCGTACAAATTTTAACAACCCCGATTCTCTTGTTCTGGCTGAAAATAGAATTGAGGCCTACTCCCATATCCACAATCTGAATGACCGTTTTGCGGCATCAGGCGGAAGTCAAAAAGGAGATCCTCAACAGGCGGCAAAAGTGATGATGGAAATTACCGAAATGCAGCAACCGCCGTTATACTTACTTTTGGGCAGCGATGCTTATTTGCGTGCGCTGACAAAACTCGATCTGCTCAAGTCTAACTATCAGCAGTGGGAAATGCTTACAAAATCAACAGATTTTTAATGACAAGAAGGAAAAGGACTGATTTATATTTACTCTATATAATGTTATAAGTAAATTTATCAGATGTAACTTTTTTCTAAGATATCACTTTGCCAATAGGTGTAAGAATCTTAATTTATTTACATACTTATAAAAGTATCTTTTGGATTTTGTACATTCAAATATATTGTTGTATAATTTAAATTTTGCTGTTCTCTATATTCTTTTTTGCCATCTTCAAAAGAATAAGTATTATATTGATCTTCAAAAAACAATCATGTCCAAAACGGATTCGATCATATTGCATAAATTAGATGACAGCAGTGGAATTGCCGTCGGTTATTGGGACAGGACATCTCAGGATATGGAGGATGCATTTTTGCCTCATCGCCACGACCATTACACCTGCATGCTGCTCGAAAGTGGTGAACTGGAGGTTCTTCTTGACTTCGAACATTTTACAATGCCCGCAAGAACACTTTTTATCTCCCCTCCCGGTCAAGTGCATCAGGTACTCCACTCTATAGATGCCAGCGGATGGTATCTTTCATTTGAAAACCATCTCATAGAAGAATCATTGCGGGTCGGACTCGACCAGTGCCTGGCCGAAATTATATCTGTCGAGCTTTCCGGGGAAGAATATGAGTGGTTCACCATTGTCATTTCATCTCTGATCAAACTTAGTTCATTACCTTCCGGTTCATTTAAAGAAGTTCAGCAGCCCCTTCTTTCGGCATTTATTGCGCAGGCAGGAATCTCCTACCGTATAAACTCAGATATTGGTACATCCAACTTTGCCTCCAGGCCGATCACGATCACCAAGCAGTTCAGAAATCTTGTCAAATATAATTTCAGGACACTGAAGAGGCCTTCCGAATTTGCTGAAAAACTTCATATCACCGTCAGCCATCTAAATGATACGGTCAAAAAAGTAACGGGTCAGTCTGCGTCCGCCCTGATACATCATGAAATAGTCAGGGAGGCGCAGAGAATGCTATACTACACGGATAAAAGCGTAAAGGAAATCGCATACGATCTTGGATATTTGGACAGCAAATATTTTATAAGACTTTTTACCAAGAAGATAGGCTGCTCTCCGACAGATTATCGAAAGCAACCTGATCCCCCAGCCGTCTCAACATAATCTCCTTAAGTCCTTTGTCCACCTTTTACGGTTGTTTGTGTGTGGTTTTAAACCCACATATTGATCACTTTTGTAATACAAAATAAGTATTGCAATACGAAAATGATTTATAACTTAAAATTTCAATTTTATGAACAACCCAAATTCGGCTGAACGTCCAATCTATAGTTTAGCCACTTCACCGGAGGGCATCGTGGATTCACTGCTTTCCCATATCAATTCTTTAGATGTTGAAACCATGCTGGGATTCTACGAGGAGGACGCCATACTTGTTAATGCCAAAGGCGAGCCACAACGAGGAAGAGAGGAGATCGGTGCGGAGCTCGCGCTTTATTTCAGTTTTGGTCTGCCCATGCAGATCACAGCCAGACATATTTTTGTTGCAGGCGATCTCGCTTCCCTTGTCTTGGACTGGAATATCGTTGGAACAGGAAAAAATGGTGAACATGTACACATGGTAGCTACCTCCAATGATATAGCTCGTAAAGGAAAGGACGGCTACTGGAGATATATCATTGATAATCCTTTTGGAACTCAGGTACGTAGTCTTTTTTAATCTTCATCTCATAGCTGTTTAAACAAAAGCGGGCTTCGTGGAAGCCTGCTTTTAACTATTTAGCGATTTCAGATTAAGTTGCTTATTAGGGATACATTGCTGTTTACAAAGCTTGAGCTATTGTTTAATAGAAAATTTTCCCACCCTCTATTTTCAGCACTTTATCATGCTGCATTTTCTTCACTGCCCTGATAACAGTTTCGACCCTCAAACCGGTCATGTTGGCAATCTGCTGTCTGGTGAAGGGAACTTCAAAGTCCTCTTGGTCATTTCCTAACTGATTTTTATAAAGATTCATCAGCGATTCTATCCTGTAGCTGGTAAATAATTTGTATATTAAAATTAAAAATTAATCTAATTATAATACATAAAACAAGTGAAATTAGTCCCGATGGCGGGCAAGCAGGCGCTGCTATCTACGAGTATTATCCTATCTATTCAGATGTTTCTGAATTAAACGGTTATGGGATGTACATGCATAACAATAAAGATGTCGCAGTTTGGAGTGAATCGAATGATCTTGAAACTACTATTTATATTAATACGTCTGTGGAGGTCTATAATTTTGATGTTGCATACGGAAACTTTGTTATGTATGTAAAAAGTAAGCGCCCAAAAGAATCTGTTTTCAAAGTTGAAAACGTTGAGTCATCTCATTTAGGGAGTTAAAGTAAAAGCCTAGACTAACAATCTAGGCTTTTACTATTTGGGGCAACTACCCTCCTGTCCCCAAGAGCTTAGGTAAATAATCTAACGCTAATGGATCTCTGACTTTAAAGTATTTTTCCGCATTTTCTGGAATCCATTTTTCATGGATATATTTTATAAAGTCAGGCAATGCATCGATATGATACATATTTGCATCTACTACTCTCCCATCAGGGAATGAATGTGAATAAGACTTATGGGTGTTATAAAAATCTGAACCAGTACTTTTAAGGTATGTCGCGAAGCCCCTTCCAACTGAAATGTCAGGAACTAATTTTTTACCGTCAATACCTTTATCTGGTATAACATACCCGACTTTTTCTAAAGCCATATAAAGACGAGCAAACATTTCACTTATTACAGTGTCTCGTCCTGAAAAAACTTTACAGATTTAACCATTAGTCCTAAATAGATCTTACAGCATTTTTTGGTAATCCTGAAAATCCTTTACAATTATACAAAGTACTTTTCACATCTAAAATATTGATTTAAACTTCCGCTGTTATAGCCACCGATTTTCTAGGATATTGCTTCCATCTCTTTCTTATTTCACCAGTTTTAGAATGTGCATTTTTGGGAGTTTGGAAATCCAAACTGCTATGTGGGCGCTGCAAATTGTAAATTTTAATAATCTTATCAATATTTTTAGACGCATCCTTATGATTTTGGTATACTCGCTTAGGATAGAATTCATTTTTGAGAATACCGTTAACACGTTCAGCTAGAGCATTATCGTAAGGGCTACCATCCATCAGCGATGATGTAAAGATGTACATACAGGGGATATTGGAACGCAAACAGCACCCTGAACAGGCCTACCGGTCATGTGCGGGGATACTTGGCTTTGCAAAGAAAGTCGGAAGCGAGCGCCTGTCAAACGCATGTGGGCGGGCGTTGAGCTATGGCATCTATAGTTACAAGAACGTGCAAATGATCCTTGCCAACAGGATGGACGAATATCAGGACAGTCCATTTGCCGATGAACTGCCAATGCCGGACCATGGAAATATCAGAGGAGAGGAATATTACAAATAATACTTAAACAATAAACGGAATGAATACCAACACACTTGAAAAATTGCGGAAATTAAAGTTCCATGGCATGTACCATGCCTTCAAAAATTGTCTGGAAAGCGGGCGCTACGATCAGTACACGGCAGACGAGCTGCTTGCTCAGCTTGTCGATGCAGAATGGGACGACCGCCATAACAGGCGCATAGCAAGACAGATCTTTTATGCCAAGTTCCGCTACAAAGCAGCTGTGGAAGATGTCAATTATGAAGCTTCGCGCAATATTGACTGAAATCTGATGAACAGGCTCGCCGACTGTACCTTTGTCCAGCGGAACGAAAATCTGCTGATCACAGGAAGTACGGGCATAGGTAAGAACTATATCGCAACAGCGCTGGGATATCAAGCCTGTATCCAGGGATATCGGGTATTATATGCGAGCACCCCAAAACTCTTTGCCAAGCTTAAAATGGCTAAGGCAGATGGAACTTATATCAAGGAGATCGCAAAACTTGAACGGCAGCAGCTGCTTATATTGGATGACTTTGCCATACAGCCCTTCGATGCGCAAAGCAGGGCTGCCCTGATGGAAATTATTGAAGACAGGCATGGAAAAACGTCCCTGATCATAACTTCTCAACTCCCGGTTAGCGCTTGGTATGACGTGATAGGTGATAAAACTATCGCAGACGCGATATTGGACCGTATCGTTCATGATGCCCATAGAATGGAAATGAATGGAGAATCCATGAGAAAAAAACGATCTGTTCAGCTTGAAAATAAAACCAGAATAGATACGTATTAATTATTACTTTTGATGACATTACTTCTACAGCACCAAAGCTAGCTTCGCCAGAAGATCAGGTGGTCAATTTGCCACGGAATCGCATGGTCAGTTTATCCGAAATCTACAGCTTATCTTTAAATCAATGTACAGATGCAACTAAATTGGCCACTTTTACCTTAATAATTTTTCAGTTTTCCTCAGAAACTTTTCTACAGCATCCTCAAAATCTATATCCATCCGGTCGGCCAAAACCGCCAGCCACCAGACACATTCGCCCAATTTGTGTTCCAGCTCGGTATCCGTGTCCTTTGCCGGCCAACGTTTTTGCTGAGACATTGTGTGGCGGCCAACTAAACCTGCATCTGTCAAAAACGCCAGGGCATCTTCCTCAACAGTCCATTCACTGCCATGGTGCCGTTTCTCTAATTGATGATAGGCTGCCCTGATATCTTTTGAGCGTCCGATAATTTCTTTAATATCCATAGTCTATATTCTTATAATGATTTTTTTACCAGGGCAAAGCGCCATTAGGCCCGAAGAATTTACCGCTTACTGAAATGTCTTTCATAAGGGCATATTCAGCAATTAATTCAGCTGCACTTTCAGGTGTTGCAGTCCCGGTATTGTTGTTCAGGTCTGTTTTGATGTGGCCCGGTTCTATGGCAATGACAAGGATGCCAAATGGTTTCAGCTCTTTTGCAAACGCTACGACAAACGCGTTCAATGCCGTTTTGGAGCTGGAATAACCGGCAAAATTTACCTGCCCGTAGACTGTACTTTCATCACCTGAAAGTGCCAGCGAACCCACAATACTGCTCACCATGATAATGCTTGCATTTGGGGCGGCTTTCAATAACGGAAGCAGTTGCTGGGTTACACGTACCGGGCCAAATGTATTGGCCTCATATTGTTTTCTGATCGAGTAAATAGCTTCTTCACTCGGGGCTACTGAAAGGTCTTCTGCAAAACCTGCGTTATTGATAAGCATATCCAGCTTGCTTAGGTGCTGCTTCAAATACTGTGCAGCTGCGGTGACACTTTCATCACTGGAAACATCCACCTGTACTAAGTGCACATCCAGGTTTAGTGCTTTCAGAACACCATGCGCTTCTTTTCCTTTCTGCATGTCCCGAACACCCATCCACACCTGAAAACCTTTTTCTGCCAGGAGCTTGGCCGTAGCAAAACCGATGCCTTTATTGGCACCGGTTATGAAAGCTGTCCTTTTATTATTCATTATTTTCAATGGTTTTTGGGTCAATGGTATTGGGCGCTGCGTGATGGGACAGATCACCGACTAAGGTAATCACCAGTTCACGAACAGAAAAATGCCATTTGCCATTCGTTTTTTTGAACAGATCATGATAACGTGCGACAGCAACAGGCTGTAACGGGAAATCGCGTTCGGCATCCTGCTGAAAAATAGTAAGGTAGGACACTGCGGTCGCTTCCTCTTCCTGAATATCCAGGACTGTATTGGTTGTCACGTGAGCTGTTCTTGGCGTACCATCTGCATACACCTGAAGATTTTGCGCCAATTGGCGGGCTATGATTTCTTTACCTTCCATAACGTTGCCTGGTGCGATGATCTTTCCATCGGCAAATAGTTCGCCTACTTTTTCAAAATTTCCCTGGTCAAGATAGTGGGTATATTGTCCAATCAGGTTTAGGATCTGTTGTTCGTTGCTCATAAAGCTTTTATTAAATTAATTAAAAATATGTTGTTTTTATACTGTAATGTCAATCAGGCGAGTATCCGGAATATCAGAGATGATCGATACTCCATAAGCCGAACCAGGCGACTGGTAACCAATCTTAAAATCGTCGTTCAGGATACGGTTGGCTACCGCCACAACCGACAAGGGTGTGAGGGTATAACCCGATGGCGCATCCACAGCCGCGCGGAATAGTTCCCCGTTTTCTCCCATCACTTCAGCAGCAAGGCCATTCCGGCCGGCAGCGCGTTCTTCGGCGCTGGGCCCGTCGGGTAAATTCTCTACAGTGAGATGGGGCAAACCGGCAGCGGGTAATTTCAGTGAGAAAAACTCTTCGATATTCGGGATCTTCGTTGATCTATAGGAAAGGACAATGCCGCCTAAAGGCGTGGGCAGGCATTCTTCCTCACCATCTGCAAACCGGAACACTTTAGGGCCGGCATGGGGATCGGCAATGATCTCATTGTCCTTCCGTATCAATATTCCCAAATCGGCTATGTTTTTACTGCTGATCACAGAACCTCTCGAAAATCCGCCAAAGTGCCGGAACCCTACCGAGAGTTTTTGCGGATTTGTTACCTTGCCTGCCACATAAACCGTCAGTGCATCGTAAGTTACAAACAGCCCGGCACCTGCTATTAATTGGATATTCGCTTCTTTTGCTTTGGTGTCCAGGCTTTCCGCTAATTGATAGGTTTCCAGTTCGGCGCTGATGTCAAGGTAATGTACGCCTGATCGCAGGCACGCCGTCATTGCCTGTTCTGCGGTAAACTTAAACGGACCAGCGGCATTAATAACTACCTTCTTGTTCGCCAAAGCCTTTTTCCAGGCGTTTTCATCTTCTACTGTAAATACGTGATAGGGAACTTCCAATTCCGAAGCTAAGTCCTGTATTTTGTCGTGTTCTCTTCCGGCTATTTCAAAATCCAACCCAAGTTCTTTAGCCCTTTCCGCAATAATTTTCCCGGTATATCCTGCTGCTCCGTAGATGAGCAATTTATGTTTATCATTCATTATAAGTAACGTTGTTGTGAACTATAGCTTAAGAAATGGTGGAAATAGTACCCCCATCTATTACATAATTTGCACCGGTAATGTATGAGGCCTTAGGGGATGCAAGGAAGCCTATCAAATAAGCAATTTCTTCGGGCTGTGCCAATCTGTTCAACGGAACCCCGCCCAAACTATCCATTACCAATTGTTGTGTCTCGTCAAAAGTTTTCCCGATAGAAGATGCATAGTTATGGAGAAAGTCTTCCATTGCCGTGGTTTTTACCATTCCGGGAGAAACAGCTATTACCCTGATGCCTTTTGAAGCCAGTTCATTGGCCAGGGCCTTGCTGTAATTGTTCAATGCCGCCTTGGAGACACCATAAGACAAATTGGAAGCATACAACGGCAGCTTACCGTTAAGGGAAGAGATATGGATCACCACGCCGGTGTTCCGTGCAATCATCGACGGAATAAGGGCTTTGTCCAGTTTTATGGCAGCCAATAAATTAAGCTGGAGGTCGTTTTCCCAGTCCTGGTCTGACAAGACGCTAAACCCACCCGCCGGGGCCGATGTGCCGCCCACATTATTAATGAGGATGTCCAAGCTTCCGAATTGGTTCAATACCTGTCCCGCTAGTTCGCTGATGCTATCACTATTGGTCACATCTGCTTGAATAAAATGATAGGGCAGCTTTTCCGCTGGCTCGTGTCTTGCCGATACGATTACCGTTGCCCCTAACGAAGCCAGTTCGTCAGCTATCGCTTTACCGATGCCCTTAGTTCCACCGGTAACGAGTGCGGTCTTACCGCTTAGTTCTTTTGTTATTTTTTCCATTGTTGATAGGTTTAAAGGCCGAATATTCCTCCTGAAACGAAGATCTGTTCGCCGGTTACAAAACCGGCCTCGTCAGACGCTAAGAAAACAGCCACTTTGGCGATATCTTCGGGCTGCCCGATGCGGCCAAGCGCCGTATTGGCAATAACTTGCGCCTCGAATTCGCTACCAATAAAGCCATTGGTATGCGTACCCTCTGTTTCGATAGCGCCCGGTAAGAGCGAATTGATGCGGATATTCCTCCCTGAAAATTCTTTGTACAAGGCAATGGTAATGGCATCCAGGGCTGCATTCGTGGCTGAGTAGACCGAGCCCGTTGCAATGGGTGTCCTGCTTGAACCCGAGCTGATGTTTATGATGTTGCCGCTTTTGTCACCAAATAGCTTTAAGGCCCCCTGTATCGCAAATATGGAACCCAGCACATTTACATTGAACTGACGGTGAAAGGAATCAGCGGTTACCTGCTCAATAGGCAGGTATTCAAAAACACCGGCATTGTTCACCAGTATGTCCAGCCCGCCAAAAGCTTTCTGGGTTTCTTCAAAGATCCTGTTTACATCCGCTTCTTTCGAAACGTCGCCTTGTACGGCAATGGCTTTGCCGCCGGCATCCGTTATCTGTTTTACTACTTTTTCTGCACCTTCCTTACTGGAGGCATAATTCACCACGACTTTAGCGCCCTCGGCGCCAAAATGCGTTGCTATGGATGCCCCGATACCTTTAGAAGCCCCTGTTACAAGCGCTACTTTACCTGTCAGTCTTTTTGCTGTTGTTTCCATTATTGATTATTATTATTATTATTATTATTATTATTATTATTATTATTATTGGAGCGAACGCTCCATATTTAGTTGAAAAAAATTATATGTTTGTCACCGGGTCACGCAAGATCGTTTGGAGATGGGCCTGGCTTTGGCCCTTTTCAAAATTAACCAGGTGGATCTCGTGGTGCATGCCTAATTTTTTAAGCCCATTTGCTGTTGCAAACTGCTGTAGGATGGGCAGGGTTTCCAGTTCCCCCGCAAAAGGTCCGCGATGCAAAAGCTGTACACACGTTCCCGCGGTATATTCAAAATGCTCGAAGGCATCCTTGAATGGAATATCCTGTCGTTGCCCGGCAACTGCTTTGATTTGCTGATCCGAAATAAATTCCGGAATGCGAATGGCGATCCTGTACTTAAGCAAAGCCAGATCCACCGTTGTGTAGAAGTTTCCAATATCTACGTAGCCCACTTTGTCTTCATCGAACCAATAAAATATTTCTACAATATTACTGGTAAACGCTTTGTCCGTACCATCAAGGCTGCTACTCACTGCTTCGGTAAACGCTGCGATAGCCTTTTTCTTTGTATAAAAAATATCAGTTCCCGGGCTACCGCTTCCCAAAATGGAAATATAGCTTGCTTTGGATATTTCCACGATTTCCGGCTCGCTGCTTGCGGTGTAATAATCTGTATATTGCTGTTGTATGTTCATCTGTTTATAAATTTAGGAACGATTGCTCCAGATTTGGATAAAAAAATTTTATTGCCCGATCTGTTCAATTAAAAATTCAGCCATTTTCTTGATCCTTGTTTTATCCTTGTTGATGATAAAGGATTCATGCCAGCCGGTAAACTGGTTGATAATATAGTCGGTCAGCATTTCTGCATCGCTACTGACCCTTATCTCTTTAAGTTCAATAGCTTTATTGATCAGGTCAATGAGTAGATTGTACGTAAAATCATTATCGGCTTTAATGATAGTTTGAACTGATTCATCATTTGACGCCACTTCGAAAGTAGTTTTAATGGTCAAGCAGCTGTTTGGCTCATTGGTAATTGCATAAACGGAAGAATTAATAAATTTCTCAATTGCTTTCAATGGTGACTTAATAGGCTGCAACAACTTTCTTGTGCTATCCATCCTTGATTCGGTATAGTGCTTGATTGCCTTGATGAAAAGCTGGTGCTTATCGCCGATCGTATTGTACAGACTGCTGTTACTGATACCCATAGCTTCTGTCAAGTCACGGGTTGATGCACCGTTATAGCCCTTTTTCCAAAAGACATCCATTGCTTTTGAAACAGCCAATTGTTCATCAAATTCTACAGTTCTTGCCATAATTACATTGCAAAGATATAAATATTTTTGGAACAACCGCTCCTGAAATGTAATTTTATTATCCTATCAGATCGGCTCTTGCTGATTCAATCTGCCCGTCCCTGAAAATAAAATCAAATGTTCCGCCTATTTTGCCTTCAGGAAAGTCGCCTGTAAATTCTACTTCAATGTGTGCTTCATTTTCACTGATGGCCTTCAGGCTTACAAGCCGGGTCTGGGTTTTGTAGCCAATGAAATAGCTTTCAAAATACCTTTTGATACCATGGTGCCCTTTGAAGACCTGTCCGACGGAGGGGTCATCAAGAACAGCATCAGTGTGCCATTTTTCCAAATAGCTTTTTGTGTTGTAGGCATTGCTTACTGCAATAAATTCCTCTATAAAAAGGTTGATATCCATAGTATCTTATTTTGTCCACATTGGCTGTAGCTTCAGGATCTGTTGCTGTACCGGGCAATGCTCCGAATGTGCCCCGCGCAAATAGCCAATGCTCATTAAAAATTCGTTTACGATCTCCCCGCCTGTAAAGCGGAATGTTTTTTTGAACAGCTTTACCCACTGGTCTTTTGTTTTCGGGTGGTGGTGTTCCAGCCATTTTTCAAACGAGCCAAACTCTTTTTGTAAGGCAAGAATGGTTTTTGCATTTTCTATCGCTGCATTCACTTTTAGCTTGTTCCGGATAATCCCAGCATCAGCCAAAAGCCTCTCCCTGTCGGCCTCTGTATATCCCGCCACTTTTTCGATGTTGAAATTGTCATAAGCCTGACGGAAGTGCTCTTCCTTCTTCAGTATGGTTTCCCAACTCAACCCCGCCTGGTTGATCTCCATGATTAACCTGCCAAACAGTTCATTGTCATCGTGGATGGGAAAGCCGTAATGGTGGTCGTGGTAGTTTTGATGAAGGCTCCGGCTCGGTTCCTTCATCATAGGAATATAACTGCAATAACTCATTATTTATTAATTTAAGTATGTAACGCTATGCGAAAGTGATTGGAAAGCCGAAAACGATATTCCGTTAAATTAGTGATGCACCACCATCAACAATTATTTCAGCACCTGTGATGTAACTCGCGTCTTCAGAAGCCAGAAACTCAATGGCATTCACAATATCTTCCGAGCTTCCAGCACGGCCCAGAGGAATTCCTGAAACAACCATATGTTGTAAGCCTTGTGAAAGATCCGTCAACTGCGCAGTTTCAGTTGGGCCGGGGCTAACGATGTTTACGCGGATCTTCCGTGCCTTCAGTTCCAATGCCCATATTTTTGAGAAGGTTCTCAATGCAGCCTTGCTTGCACAATAAACACTCATCGTTTCGTATGATTTGATTGAAGAGATACTGCCGGTCAATAGGACCGAACTGCCGTCCTTCATCAGCGGTGAAGCACCCTGAACAGTCAATATTGATCCTCTTATATTGGTGTCAAATACACGCTCATAGTGTTCATCTGTGATCGATCCGATCTGAAAACCGAATGCGCCAGTCCCTGCATTTGACAAGAGGATATCGATATGGCCCTTTTCTTTTTTTACAACAGAAAAAAGTTTCTCAATATCCTTGTGCTTCCCTGAATCCGCATTGACTGCGGTTACGTTATGGCCTATCTCTTTAACTGCCTGAACAAGGATTTCCTGGCGTCTTCCTGAAATAAAGACATATGCTCCTTTGTTAACAAACCTTTTTGCCGCTTCAAGCCCGATACCTGTGGCTCCCCCGGTAATGACAACAACTTTGTTCTGAAATTTTTCTGCCATGATTTTTTCTTTTTGTAATTTATTCTACCACAAAGTTGAACCAACGCAGAAAGAAAAAATTCGCCAAAACGGGGCATTTCCTCGCCGTTTTGACGATTCTGTTATTTTTCCAGTTCACCGCAGAAAAGATCGTTCACATGAATGGTGTCCAGAAACTCCCGTTCCTCTATGATCAGGCCGCCTTCCAGTTTCATGAGTACCACGATCTCGTTATCGTAGACCTTGCCGTCCACACGTACCGCATAATTATTCAGATGTACAGCCACATTATTTCCTTCGGCAATTATTGACCGGATGGATATTGTCAGACCCATCGGAAAACGTTCCTGTAATAGTTTAAAAGTATTGCCCATATCTTCTTGTGTCCGCCAACCTCCCAAAGGCCAGGAGCGTTCTCCACTGATCCAATAAGTAGCATCTTGAGATTTGTATTTTGGTAAATCTTCAAATCGGCCGTCTGTCACAGCCTGGTAGTACGCTTTTACGATTTCTTTTGCTTCCATTTTTTATATGTATAATTTAAACTGCCAAATATCCTCCATCTATTGTCAAAACGCTTCTAGTCATAAAGGGTGATTGTCCCGATCCAAGATAATAAATACCATTGGCAATGTCTTCAGGCGTACCCAAGCGTTTCATTGGATGGATTGCTTTAGTATTTTCTAATGAAAATTTGCCGGTATCGATGAAATATTGAAACAGCTCGGTATGGATGGTGCCTGGTGCAATTGCGTTGATTTGGATTCCCATCTCTGCATACTCTAAAGCCGCACTTTTGGTGAGCCCCACCACAGCGTGTTTGCTTGCGGCGTAGAATGCGCCCATCTTGATACCGTTGAGCCCCTACACTGATGCAACATTGACTATAGCTCCCGACTTCTGTAGGGCCATTACTTGTAGCGCATATTTCATCGCATAATAAAGCCCGAAGACGTTAGTGTCAAAAGTTTCTTTTAATGCTCCCGTTTCGGATTGTGCTAACTCACCACCTTGAAAAGGTGCAATACCTGCATTGTTAACCAATACATCTACACCACCAAATTGTTCTACGCTTTTTTTTATTAGATTTTCGACCTGGATTTCCTCGGTTATATCTGTTTGTATAAAAATACATTCAGCAGTATATTTTTCTTTTATCGCATTGGCCACGTCTTTGCCTTTTTCTTCGTTTCTACCCGATAAGACAACTTTATACCCTTTCTGGGCGAACTTTTCGGCGGTAGCTTTACCCAAGCCAGTGCTTCCGCCAGTTATGACAACTGTTTTTTTATTTTTTCTCATTTTAGTATTATTCAATAATAGAGCAAGGTTCGGCCTAATTTGCGCCATTGAACTTCGCCGATCTGTATTATGTTATTTCCAATCCCTGTTTTCCTAATTGTCTTGTTTAATCTATTTTCATTACAACATTTTGTGGTACAAAATTCTGGGCAATCAGATAACCAATTCTTCACTTAAGTTAATTTTAGGGAGCTTTTTTTGATTGTGGTAAGATAGATCTTTAGGCATATCTTTTCCATCAAAAGCAAAATACCGGTAGCAAAGTGAGCCGACATCATATATATCACATTGATAGGTACCACAGGCCGTCGTATAATCCAATGCAAATTGTTCCATCTGTTCCAGATAGTCCATAGATAACAGAACATACGCATCAGAGGGAATGCTATTCTTTAATAACCGGTGGGCATCTACAAGGATATTGCCGTAGAGCTTGCTGAAGCGGTCTATTTTAAATTCCTCCATAGGCCCGTAGTGTGCGATCGCTTTCAGCTCCAATTGGCCGACTTCGGGTAATTCCGGCAGGTACAGCTGGAGGACTTTTTTAAATGCCTTGCGCATCCGGGCGAACTGTCCCAGAATAGCTGCTATCGATGGCGGGACCCCCATGCGATAAAATATGATCGCATCACCTTCTATTTCAGAAATCCTGAAAGAAAGATGGTTGCTTTCAATGATTCCATTGAGCAGGCGGCGAATGATGGTTAGTCCTTCAGTTGGAGCGACATTTCTTATAAACTGTGAATATCCGCTAATATCCACAATGAAGACCATACCCTGAATATCTCTTGACATAAGCATATTTTTAATACTGTAAAGTTGGCTGTTATCGTCCTGAAAAACTTAGCCGGATTCACCTTATACTTAGCCCGTTTTCCTGATCGGATCAGTTAAACGACTGCCTGAACTGAACCGGTGACATATTCGTTTTTTTCTTGAAAAGCCTGTTCAGCGACTGGGGCTGCTCAAAACCCAGCATATAGGAGATCTCTGCAACGCTCAGGTGCGAGGTGGTGAGCAATGTTTTGGCTTGTTCAATCAGACGATCCTGGATATGGCCCTGTGCACTTTGCCCCGTGGATAAACGCAGCAAATCGCTCAGGTAATTAGGAGACATGTGTAACTGCTCAGCAAAATATTTTACATTCGGCAGGCCTGACTCCAGGAGTTTGCCGGAGGAAAAATAAGATTCCAGCATTGTTTCAAATTTGACCACGTAGTGCTCGTTGTTGGACTTCCTGGTGATGAACTGGCGGTTATAATACCGGTTGCCATATACCAGCAAGAGCTCAATAAAAGCCACAATGGCCTCCTGGCTGAACCTGTCAATATTGTTGTTGTATTCCTGCATGATACCGTGCATCAGGCTGCGGATATGCACCTTTTCCCTTTCTGACAAAAACAATGCTTCATTTACTTCATAATTAAAAAATGCGTAATTCTTTAATTTTGAAGCCAGGGGAAATGAGCGGATAAAATCCGGATGGAAGACCAGCGAGAACCCCTCGGTCACCGGAGAACTTCCACCTTCTACCGTCAATACCTGGCCGGGCTTGATGAATGACATTACCCCTTCGGTAAAGTCGTAGTGCTTTGGTCCATACCGTAACACGCAATCCGGATTCTGCTTGATGGAAATGAAGTACAGATCCATTACAATGGATATCTCTTCAGTTGGATTGACATAGGTGACCGCTGAGAAATCAATAATGCTTACCAGCGGGTGCAGCGGCTTGTCCAGTTCAAGAAGCCTGTGATATTTTGTGATGGAAGTAATTACTGTAAAATTTTGATTTGACATGGTCGTTCGCTTAAATTTTAAATCTGACTAGATTAGCTAAATAATAGAAATCAGGCGGTCGAAAATATACTACCGCTCGATTCGCTAGCATAATGGTGCTACTACATCGTTTGTCTATTGCCGCTCTGGGTAGCCCCCAAGGGAAGGATCGATTCCAGCCGTCCTATTTCCGCGGCGCTCAGTTCAATAGCTGCTGCGCCAATATTCTGTTCGAGATATTTCAACTTCCGGGTACCGGGAATGGGCACATGTTCTTTGGCGATACTCCAGGCCAGTGCCAGCTGCGCCGTGGTCGCACTCTTTTCAGCTGCCATTGCCGCTAGCTGGTCGACCAGTTCGAGATTCTTCATAAAATGCTCCCCCTGGAAGCGCGGATAGTTCCTGCGCGGGTCTTCCTGTGGGAAATCTTCCGGGCTTTTCAGCTCACCGGTGATAAAGCCCCTGCCCAGGGGAGAATAGGGAACAAGCCCGATGCCCAGTTCCTTTAAGACGTCCGTGGTACCGTCCTCATCCAAGGTCCGCTCAAATAACGAATATTCTGTCTGAAGCGCCGTGATGGGGTGGATCGCATGGGCACGCCTGATGGTCTCCTTTGTTACCTCGGAAAGGCCGATATAACGTACTTTCCCTTCCCGGACCATATCTGCCATCGCCTCTATGGTTTCTTCAATCGGCGTGTAGGGATCCAGGCGGTGAAGGTAATACAGGTCGATATAGTCCGTTTGCAGGTTTTTAAGTGATCGCTCCAGTGCCAACCGGGCGTAGGCTTTGGTGCCATTTCGCCTTCCGGTCATTTGCTCCTGGTCATTTATCTCAAATCCGAACTTGGTGGCGATGATCACCCGGTCACGTTGGCCTGCGACCGCTTTGGCTATCAGCCGTTCACTTAGATGAGGCCCATAGATATCCGCCGAATCCAGAAAATTGACTCCAAGTTCAATTGATCTTTGGATAAGGGCTATGCTTTCCTGCTGGTCCGCTTTACCATAGATAAATTGTTTATCACTTCCTGCCAGGTTCATGCAGCCCAGTCCCAGAACCGGCACTTCAAGTCCCTGGCTTCCTAATTTTGTCTTTTTCATTTTTAATAATTTTAAACAGCAGTGATTGTAGTCATAACTGCTGGGGTACGCTACTTTAAATACGCTTAGAAGGACTGTGAAATATTGCGGTCACCGGTATTGGTGCCCAGCGGGATAATTCGCTCTATACGGTCCATATCCTCCCTGCTGAGTGAAACCTCTGCTGCTGCAATATTCTGCTCGATGTATTTCACCCTTTTTGTACCCGGTATCGGTGTTACGCCTTTGGCAATCACCCAGGCAATCGACAGCTGCGTTTCGGTGATCCCTTTTTCCGCAGCTATTTTTTTCAGTTCCCCGACCAGTTCTATATTCTTGTAAAACTGCTCCCCCTGGAAGCGGGGTATGGACCTTCTGAAATCATCCGCATCAAAATCGTCGGGCGTTTTGATCTGCCCGGTCAGAAATCCCCTTCCAAGTGGCGAATAGGCTACCAGTCCTACACCGAATTCCCGGGTAGCCTGGTATACGCCATCTTCTTCGGCACTTCGTTCAAAGAGGGAATATTCATTTTGGACAGCCGTGATGGGAAAGGTATTATTTGCCCTTCGTATCAGTTCACCAGTCACTTCGGAAATACCAACATATTTGATTTTGCCTTCCCTTACCAGGTCGGCCATTGCACCGACGGTTTCTTCAATGGGAACCTCGGGATCGGGGCGGTGAAGGTAATACAGGTCGATCACGTCCGTCTGCAGATTCTTAAGGGACCGTTCCACTGCTTTTTTCACATAATCCGGTCTGCCATTAATGCGCCAGGTAACCTGTTCATTGCTGTCGATCTCGAATCCGAATTTTGTTGCAATAATATATTTATCCCTGTTGCCTTTAATGGCATTCCCTACCAGCCGTTCATTAAGGAGAGGACCGTACAGGTCTGCGGTATCCAGGAAGTTGCCTCCCAGTTCAAGCGAGCGGTGTATGGTTGCTATCGATTCCTTTTCGTCTGCCTTACCATAAGTATTAAAGCCAACGGACGTACTCATTCCCATGCAGCCCAGGCCTATCAATGGGATCTCCAATCCCTGCGTTCCTAATTTTCTTGTTTTCATCTGACTTTGATTTTATATTGAATGCTGATGTAATGCCCTTCAATCCCTTTGCGAGCAAGCCGTATTATCAGGCTATAGAAGCATTATTCCTTTTATGAAGCGTTATATGTTGTCGAAAATTCCGTCACAAATGCGGTGAATTTTCGCTCACCGTCCACCGGTGCCCCTGAAGCAAAGAAATCTCTGCTCATAAGCCCCGAGCCTATAGCAGAACCCATTTCTGCATAACCATCTGCTACGGAATCAGATAACCCGGCGCTGGTAATCGCTTCACGAACCTGTTGATCGATAAAAGCAGTCCATTGAAGATCATCTTTACCAATCGATGCACCCAGCAGCGAAGCGGCTTCTCCAGCCTGATAAATGTCGCTTACGATATATTTTACCTGCTGTCCATTGTCTGTGCCGGTAAGGGATTCAGCGGCTGAATCTGCAATATCCTTTGGATGTACGAGCGGCAGGATGGTATCGCCCGGATAATTGCCTCCTATAATACCCATCTGGCGGATAGTAGGTATATCACGAAAATAATTGTAGTAAAAAAAACCTGTCCTTAGGATGCGAACAGTAACATCTTTCATTCCCAGGAACAGGTGCTCGACCTGGTGCAGTGCTTTAACCGGACCCGTACCCGATGGCTGGTCAGCACCGATGCTGCTGAGCAGCACAACGCGTTTCACCTTGGCTGCACCTATGGCGGCATTATAGGCCTGTCCGATTTTCAAAATATCCGAATTGACATCTCTGCTCGTCATATCTGTCGGTACCATGGCAAAAACAGCGTCAGCCCTTTTAAAAGTCTGCGTAAGAAAACTGGTGTCAGACAGGTTGCCTATTGCCGGTTTACCTCCAAGTTGCACAATGGCTTCCGCTTTCCGCGGATCGCTGCTGATGATCGTTACCCGGTGCCCTTCCCGGATCAGCTGCTCGGCCAATGGCCTGCCTATATTTCCTAGGGAACCTGTAAGTGTTATGTCCATATCATGAAATTTATTTGATGAATAATGAACAAAATTAAAAGAGCCGTTACAGGATGTTGTTGCCCAATCACCGATTAATGTAACCAAATACAGGAAAACAGGGGCGATATGTTAGTTCAATAACGATTTCTTATAGTCGGATGGTGAAATTGAAGTTTTGCTTTTAAAGAGTTTGTTGAAAGACTGGGGGTGCTCAAATCCAAGGTGATAAGCAATTTCGGCTATGGTCAGCTCATCTTTAGCAAGGTATTCTTTTGCCTTTTCTAGGATCTTTTCGTGGATGAACTGCTGTGCGCTCAATCCAACCAGGTTCCGCAAAAGATCGCTTAGGTAGCGTGGCGTCACTTGGAGGCTCTCGGCTAAAGCATTTACGCTGGGTAGTCCAGTAAACAATGATTTGTCATCATTAAAATAGTCTTCCAGCAGCTGTTCCAGCCTGGCAAGAAGATCATTATTGACAGCCTTCCTGGTCAGGAACTGGCGGTCATAAAAGCGGTTGGCATAATTGAGCAGTACCTCGATCTGAGAAATGATCACATCCTGGCTGAATTTATCGATGCGTTCGCTGAGTTCCTCCTGGATGAACCGGTAGATGCTGAGAATGGTTGCTTTTTCTTTTTCGGAAAGATATAGCGCCTCTGCTGCTGAATAGCTAAAATAGCCGTAATGCCTGATACCTGAACTCAACGGATAGGCCCTGAGAAAATCGGGATGTATGTGCATTGTCATGCCATCATAATTGGCTTCTTCGTCCTGCATCCTGATAAGCTGGCCGGGAGCGATGAATGACATTCCGCCTTCTTCAAAATCGTAGTAGCCCTGGCCATATCTAAGCCTGCCGGAAAAGCTTGTTTTAAAAGAGATCTTGTAAAAGTTCAGGATAATGCCCTGTTCAAAATCTTTTGGATCGAACCGCGCCTCCCCGTAATTCATGATGCTGATCAGGGGATGGGACGGAGCCGGCTGTCCCATTGCTTTATGCAGTTGGGATAAGGAATTAAATATGACCGGTTGCTTTTTCATAATACAAATTTAAGTAATTCATAAAAAATAATTCCTGCCTGGTTATAATCCACCAAACAGGAATTACCATAATTAAAATATAAACTGGGCGCGGATCTTTTCAAACTGTCCTTCGGGTGTCAATTCCAGACGCTCTTTGTACAGGGAGATAGCATCATTACCTGCAATATACCTGAGCTGGGGCTTCCCGTCGGTCGCCGCATCATATATGATTTGGGCCACATCCTCTGCTTTGGTGTAATTGGCGATCTGCTCCTCACTGTAACCTTCGCTAACCTTTGCTACCAGCTGGCCGTATGCCTCATGCATCCCTCCTTGCAGTGACCTCCCTGCGAAGTCGGTCTGCATACCTCCGGGCGCTACTATTTTTACATTGATACCAAACTGAGCCAATTCATAGGCCAGGCCTTCTGAAAATCCATCTACCGCAAACTTACTGGCGTTGTAAATAGAACACGTCGGGTATCCCAATAAGCCGAAAGTACTGGTTACATTTATGAACGTCCCACTTTTTCCTTCCCTGAAATAAGGAATAAATGCCTGCGTAATTTGAATAACGCCCATTAAATTAGTCTGGATCTGCATCTGTATCTGCTCCGCTGTAAAGGATTCCAGCGGCCCAATAAGGCCGTAACCGGCATTGTTCAGGACCACATCAACTGAATTTGATTTTAAAATTTCAGCTATTGTTTCCTGGCTCTTTATGATATCGGTTACATCCAGCTTAACTAAGGTCACATTGGAAAGCCCGTTTAACTCTTTTTCCTCTTCAGGTCGTCGCATGGTGGCGATCACATTCCAGTCTTTTTCCTGAAATAATTTAGCACTTGCTTTACCCAGTCCGGATGACGCCCCGGTAATGAAAATTGTCTTTTGCATATTGTTATATTAATTGTTCTATGCAAAGTTGACCAATAACAACATCCTAAATTTAGTCTAAGAGGGAATATCCTAAGCCTAAATGACGAAAATAGATATTAGATGGTGTAATTTAATAACTGCATTAAATCTCTCATCCTTTTGGTATCAAATGCTGCAAGTCTGGGTCATTCTTAATACGCTCTAATTCGCTTACAACAATATTCAGGATGTCTGATTTTATACGTTTATAATTGCTTTCAATTTCTTGTTTCATCTTATCCTCGCCTTGCTCATCTAAAAATGATAAAATCTGCGGTATCTTTTGATAGGCTTTGGTTTCGGAAGCTACCTTTTCATTATCCACTACAATTTCAGCGTGAAATATCTTTTGCTCGATACGTTCATCAAAGTTATCCGATACAGAACCCACGAACATACCTAGTGTAACCGTTGAAATTTTAAAAGCCGGAATAAGGCTGTCTAACTGTGTGGAGATAGAGGTAGATTTATCGTTGTGGTTAATCGTCATACTTTGGCGTTTCTGCAATACTTTACCGAAGCGTTCCGAAAGGCTTTTTGCCGTTTCGCCAACTACCTGTCCACTGAAAATATTACCTACCGTATTCGGTATAACCTTGCTTTCTTTGTCGCCGTAATCACGGGTTAACTGCGAAAAATCCTGGAAGCCCAAACATACCGCTACCTTATTACTTCTCGCTGTTGCGATAAGATTATCCAGTCCCCTAAAATAAATTGTGGGCAGCTCATCTATGATAACGGAACTTTTTAGCTGTCCTTTTTTATTAATCAGTTTTACAATTCTTGAATTGTACAAACCCAACGCTGCCGAATAGATATTTTGTCGGTCAGGATTGTTGCCTACGCATAAAATCTTTGGTTCTTTCGGGTTATTGATGTCGAGTGTAAAATCATCGCCTGTCATTACCCAGTACAATTGCGGGCTAATCATTCTTGATAACGGGATTTTTGCCGATGCTATTTGTCCTTGTAACTGGTCTTGCGCTCCACCTTGCCACGCATCCATAAAGGGCGACAAATAATTTTCCAAATCCAGGTATGAGGTTAAAATCGTGAATACGTCCGAATACTTTTTATTCAGTAATTCAATGGCGTGAGGGAACGTACAATACTTGCCATCTTCGTAGATTTTCAGATACCAAATAATGGCTGTAAGCAGTATAATTGGGCTTTCCACGAAAAAATCCCCTTGCTTCTGTATCCACGACCTGTTAAGGTTTAGCATTATGGTATATGCGGATTCGTATGCATCTGAAATGTCCGTCATAAATTCGGGATTGAGTGGGTTACAACGATGGCTCTTACGTGGGTCGTCGAAATTTATCACGTAAAATTTCGGCTGTACCTTGTATTTATCTCGGTGCTTCAGCAAATGATTGTAGGCGATAGTCGAAAGGTCGTCAAACTTGAAATCGTAGATGTACATACTAAAGCCTTTTTCTATCTGCTGCTTGATGTAGTTGTTTACGATGGCATAAGATTTACCTGAACCCGGAGTACCCAACACAATTGATGCCCTGAAAGGATTTACAATGTTTATCCAACCGTTGTTCCATTTTCCTTTGTAGTAAAATTTGGTGGGCAGGTTGACGGAATATTCATTTTCCATCAGCTTGGTTTCCTGTTGGAAGCTCTCATTTTCATTATTAAATACGTCGTCCATCAGATTGGTGCGAAGCAGTCGGCTCATCCATACGCCCGCCATCAGCAAGGCGATATAACCTAACGAGATAGTAAGGATATATAGGAATGTGCCTGTTGCGGGGGATAGCTTCAGCAACGGTGTGTTCAGGAAGAACAGTACAAAGCCAATGCCCAACGCCACGTAAATTTTAGACCAGGTTACAAGCCTTTGGACGAGATTGGCGGTAAGACCACCGAGCAAAACGTGTTCCTCTTAGAACAGTTTACCATTGCTGATGACAAGGTGCTGTTGATTGAGATTTTCGAGAAGAACGGTGGTAGGCATCAAACATTGCAGGTGGAAAATTCTGACTTAATCAAAGCCAGTTTGATTAACGATATGCACCTGAAATTTTAATAACCTTTTTAAAGTAATTATATGAAAAAGTATATCTATACCGTGATGCTTGTTTTAATAGGTATTACGGTTGCATTTATTTAAAAATGGATAATCTGTATATCCTTTTTCTCCGGGGGTATAAAAAGTTTCCTGATCTGGGATATTGAGTGTCGAATCTGTTTTAAAACGTTCAACCAAATCTGGATTAGCAATAAATGGAACGCCAAAGGACACCAGATCCGCATCTCCATCCTCCAAGACCTGTGTGGCCGTTTCTTTATTGAAAGCACGGTTAATTATAATAGTTCCTCTATAAATTTCACGAAAATGCCTTGCCACGTGCTGAATCGCATTTTTATTACCCGTTACATCGGTGAAAGGCTCTATTAAATGAATGTAGGCCAGATCATAATCATTCAACCTCTTAATAATGTAGTCGTAAGTTGCGATGGTCTCATCATCTACGGCAATTCCCATTATTCCATTCAACGATGGATTGAGACGCACGCCAACATTTTTGATGTCAGCCACTTCTCTGATCGCATCTAATATTTCAAAAAGAATTCTTGCGCGATTTTCAGAAGAACCTCCGTATTCATCTGTTCTGTTATTGGCATTTTTGCTGAAAAACTGCTGCAAAAGATAGCCGTTTGCACCATGAAGCTCTATCCCATCAAAACCAGCACGGAAAGCATTGATAGCTCCTTGTTTAAAATCGTTAACTGTCCTTTTGATATCTTCAATTGTCATCGGCTGCGGAGCAACGGTAGGTTTAAAGCCTTCTAAAGTAAATGCTTTCTGCCCAGGATTAAAATCGGATGGAGCAAGAGGTAATCTGCCCTCATGCAAATCGGGATGCGAATAAGCTCCTGTATGCCAGAGCTGGGCAAAGATCTTCCCTCCTTTATCGTGAACAGAATCAGTGACCAATTTCCAGCCTTCAACCTGGTTATCGGTATAGATTCCGGGAACATTGATAAATCCAATACCCTCCTCACTGATAAAAGTGCCTTCGGTAATAATCAGTCCGGCTGTTGCACGCTGCGCGTAATATATCGCAGTCAGTTCGGTTGCAACATTACCCTCGTTGGCAGATCGGGCTCTGGTCATCGGAGCCATTACCATCCTGTTATTTAACCGTTTACCATTAAGCTCGTAGCTTTCAAACAACTTATTGCTCATATTTCAATTCTTTGGTTTAATATTTAAAATATACTTTTTAGTCTATTTTGTTTTAAAAAAAATTACAGCAGATACTGCTCTAATTCTTTTTTAAGGTCCTTGATAAGTTCTAGCATCAATTTTTTCGATCCCATCGTCCTGCTCAGAACAATTCCACCTTCTATCGCTGAAAACATTTTAAAGGCAAAAACTTCTGCATTTAGGTTTTCTGAAAATTCACCGTTAATTTTTCCTTCTTCCAGTACATTTGAAAGAGCGATCTGACCAGCATTCAGAACTGCTGCAACCTTCTTTTTTATCGATGGAAAATTATCATCAGCTTCAACAGCCGTGTTAAATATGGGACAGCCTCCTGTTATATACGTATCGATCGGATTCTTATAAAAATCAAGATATAAAAAGATCTTCTCTTTTGCCGTTTTACCTTTGGATACAACGGATGCCACTCTTTCGGTTATTTTTTTTAGTGAATAGTCTACAACCTGTTCCGAAAGATCCTCTTTTCCATTGAAATGCCCATAGAGACAGCCCTTGGTTAACTTGGTCGCTTCCAAAACATCGTCAATGCTCACACCCGAGATCCCTTTCTCATTGTAAAGCGGGCTGGCGGTTTCAAGAATAAATTGTTTTGTTTTTTCTGCTTTTGTCAACATCTGTTTTATTATTTACGCTACAAATATACTTTTTAGTATATTTTAAAAACAAACAAAATATACTGAAAAGTATATTTTGACATTTTAAACATATTATGCCAATTCCGCCAAAAAAGTATTTAACCTGTCTGACCTGGTTTGTTAGAAGAAACGATTTCCCGATGAATGACGGTTATATCTGTTTATTCAGTCAATTGTAGATGGATACACTGAACTGGTTCCGGCTAAGTGTTACCTATTTGTAATCTGGTAGTATAATTTCTTTCTCTCTATTCTTCTTATTGTCTTTTTTATCTCCTGAAAAAACGCGCATCAACCCTTTTACAGGTTTGCTTCCAACAATGGCTATCAATTGATTTAGGAGTGCAACTCCGACTCTCGACTCCGGATATACTATACGAGGAATACCCGGAGGCAGCTTTTGACACTCTTGAACATAGGGTTTCATTATTTTTTCGTAGTTACGGAAAGCCTCTTCATAATTACCTGCTCTATAAAGCTCTCCAGCAAGGATATAGGCTCCTGCCACGGCAAGGTCTGTACCTTTTCCTGCAATTGGTGTAGCACACCAAGCGGCATCACCTGTAATGACAACCCTTCCCTTAGTCCATTTATCAGTCTTGACTTGGCTGACCCTCTCAAAATAAAGATCTTCACTCTCTTTTATCTCATTAACTAATCGTTCAGATTCCCAGCCTGCACCTTGTATACGATCAATAAGCGCTCTTTTCTGATCTGCTTCATTTAGGTCTTTATACGCGTTCTCTTTTGCCAGAAAAGTTACCGAAGCCCTTGTCTTTCCATAATTATCAGGCCTCAACATAAATACAATGCCCTTTGGCGCATTATACCAACGTGCCCACCGACTGTCGGTATTATTTCGAAGGATTGTAAGATAAGCGGTATATAAACCTAAATAGTTAAAACGAGGACGACCGCCAAAGGCAAGATCACGCGTTGCAGAACCGATACCTTCAGCTATAACCACAATATCAAAGACACCCTTCTTTCCACTTGCAAAATCCACCTTGACCTCATTTTCACTTTCTATCAAATCAATGATGTGATCACCAAAAATATATTCTACACGCTTCGCGGTGAGATCGTACAGTATCTTAACCAGATCGCCACGTAGGATCTCAAGTTCCTGAGTCATGCTCATTGAACTATCAGATGGAAATTCTGCTATTGTATGATTGTCGGAATTAACGAAACGTAGCCCAATCTCGGTGGTATTATGTGCGCGGATCTCTTCTAAAATACCCATCTTAAGCGCAATTTCTTTTGCTGGTCCTTTCACGTCTATATTCTGTCCACCCAGTCTCAAGGCTGCTGCACGCTCTATCACGGTAACCTCGAAGCCGTACCTATCCAGCCAGTAAGCCAATGTAGGACCGGCGATGCTAGCACCCGACACTAATATTTTTTTGTCTTTCATAATTATAAATTTCAATTTTTTGATTAGACAAACAACCTAAAGATCAAAGTAGTTCAAAAATACACGCAAATTTTTCACACGGGTTCTATAAAAATCCGAAAAAGCAAGTAAAGCTTTTTTTGTGTAAAAACACGCTATAAAGTCTCGGTACTTTATACCGGCATATGAAAGACTGAATACAAAAAATGCTGTAATCGAAACTGCAACAAGTACTGAAAGAATTTATAGCTAATGAACTAAGCGATATTTACTCCAAAAAGATGACCTATTAATGCAGTCACACCCATTGCTATGGTACCCCAAAAACAGATCCTGCCCACAGCAACGCCTATATTTGAGCCCCCTGTTTTTGCAGAAATTGCCCCAAGAATCATTAAAAAAATAATCGTAAAACCATATTGTAAATAGACCATCAGCTCAATTGGTGCAAATAATGATACCATAAATGGAAGCACGGCTCCGAGAGCAAAAGAGCCAAATGATGCTATTGCCGCCAACAGAGGCTTGGCTTGCGTTATTTCATTTATCCCCAATTCATCATGAGCATGAGCCCCTAATGCATCGTGCGCGGTGAGTTCTCGCGCAACTTGCTGTGCTGTCTCCGGACTTACTCCTCTCTTCTCATAGACCTTCGCCAACTCCTGCAACTCTAGCTCTGGCATTTCTTCGAGCTCTTTTTGCTCACGCAATAGATCTGCTTTTTCAGTATCTTCCTGCGAGCTTACCGAAACGTATTCCCCCGCAGCCATAGACATTGCTCCTGCAATCAAACCTGCCAACGCTGCCAATACAATGTTATTCCGATCAGGATTAGCGGCCGCAACTCCAATAACAATACTTGTAGTCGATAACAGTCCATCATTGGCGCCTAATACCGCAGCACGAAGCCAACCCACACGATTAACATAATGCTTTTCTAATGGAAGGTGCATAACTATATGTATGAGTAAAAGATAATTAAATGTACTAAATTATATGCTTTTGTGGTAAAGTAATTTCCAGTCAATACAAAAGATCGTCATAGTGTAGCTTCCATTGTAATGTTTTATAACTGTTGTCACAATATGAACAAGCAAAATTTTAGAAAACGTCGGTAAATTTTAGTAAAAAGATCAAGAGTAAGCAACCTTCTCCTTTCTAAATCGAATATAATATGTAACCACGTTTAGAAAGATAATAACAGCCGCGATAATAGCGGATAAGAAAACAAGGTTATTGTTTTTTGTATTTGCGACTGCAATAGCCATTAAAGCCCAAACTGCTACCAGGCCGAATGTTGGCATATTGCGTCTCCAAATCATAAACAAATGGATTAATAACGCTACTGTAAACATAGAAATCGTCCAAACCGTATCCGATAATCCAAAACCATCCCAACGAATCTTGGTTAAATAGGCAGCAACATTGGCAATTAACGCAACAGAAATCCATCCAGCGTAAATATGGAAAGGTACTTGTAGAAAGATACGGTCTACTATGGTAAAGTGGTTTATGGCATTTAATGTATTATGAATTATCTTTAACAGTGCTACAAATAGCAAAATCATCAATAAGATAGTGGTAAACGTATAGTCATAAAGCCAGGAGATCACCCATAGACTATTTGCTAGACAGGAAATGAGGAACCACCAACCTACCTTTGAAATTATCTTGTCTTTTTCAATTGTTTGCTTGCTAAATGGCCCATAATAAACAACAAACCCAAGAAGACCTAAATAAATAAGCGCCCAGATCGAAAATGCATAACCTGCTGGTGTAAATAGATTTTGGTATTTGGCGGATATCGTTGCCATTGTTTGTCCATTAAATATCCCTGTATTGGAGAGGTAATTAATGATGATAGTTACTACCAATGCGATCCCGTTAATCATTTGAAATATCTTTTTCATATTGCGCTGCGCTAAATTAAGTTTCATAATTACAAAAATTCCTTTTGCTGTCTTGCGAGTAATTATTTAGAGTAAAATTATATCTATAACTAAATTTAAAAAGACAAATTTATAGAATTTTTGACACGAGGCTATCTTATATTTTTAAAACTCAGGACAAAATTATAGTCTGATCTACGCTACTAAATCAATGTTTTTTGCTGTTGACAAAAATACTTATATAGCAAAAATGCATTAGTTACTGATATATCGATCAATATGATATATAGTGGGGCTTTATCGACACAACAATCAGTTCTTTTAACTACGGCCTTCCCTACTCTTCTTCTCGACTGTGTGTACAGCATAGTCAGGAAAAGATCGGGCAAATGGAAAATATCATTTTTAATGCTGTTAAACAATAGCGTTTTTTATATTTAAAACATAATAACGAACTTTGTATCAAGAGGTTTAATATAGTTTTCTTCGGCCTGGATAATGTTGATATCTAATCCTGCGGTGTACCCCCCCTTATCATCAGGTCTTCTAGATTAAGGGAAATGGAGACAGAGTTTTTTATGGTGCAGACAATCTTCCTCAAATGGAATATATAAACTATCAGATAGCTGCAATCAGGTTGTCGCTGATTGCAGCACATATGAATATTCTCAGCCCGTTGTTTTTTACTTTTTACACTTGTAATGCAACTGTGTCAATCCGGTATCAAATGTTTTTGCTGTAATGAATTCTAGGGCTTGCTCAGGTCTCCCGTCTTTAAAAAGCCTTGTTCCATTACCTAGCAAAATCGGAATAACCGAGATAACAAAATCGTCTATTAAGTCATGTTTTAATAATTCATTGATTACTTCTGCGCCGCCATCACAATAGATATTTTTGCCATCTCCTGATTTTAGGTATGCTGACAATTCGCTTAAATCTCCTGTGTAAAAAATCGTTCTACCTACTTGCGGCCTCTCGGTTCTTGTAATGACATAAACATCTCGCTGTCCATTGTCATAGTGAGATGATCCGATTTCTCGAACCACATAGTCATAAGTTTTTCTGCCAACAATTATGGTATCAATTTGGGACGTAAATTCAGCGTAGCCATAGTCTTCGCCTTCTTTTTCTACTAATTTCAAAAAGCTTAAGTCATTGTTGGGCTTTGCAATATACCCATCCAGGCTCATTGCAATGAAAAGTGAAATTTTTCGCATATGTCTTGAGTTTTATAGTTTCTGCAAATTTACGTTTACGCTATTATCGACATTTTGTAAAAATGCGACAAATTAAAGTGACGATGGTAAAAGTCCAGTATTTCGCCTGATTTCAAGGCTGAGATGTGAATGATCATAATAGCCACATTCAAAAGCGATATCCATCAAGCTGCGGCTTTGCTTTGAATCTCTGATTAAGGACAATGCATTTTGAAAACGGATAATGTTCGAATATTCTTTTGGCGATAGTCCAATAAACTTTTTGAAATTGCGTTCCAGTTGTCTCACGGTTGTACAATTTCTTTTTGCTAGATCAAAAACGCTAATTCTTCCTTTGAATGAATGTATATCATTAATAACAGTGTGTAAATGATTTGTTTTGGCCTTTATTCTTTCGGAATAAAACCGATCAAAATATTTAAATGGATTTCCATATACTTTATCAACAACAAAGGCAATGTTTTTTTCCAATTCGACAGTGTTGTTTGTCAATTCATTTTGAGAAGCATAATGGTAGAAATTAGCAAAAGTTGCGGGTTTTAAACAAACACCAATAAGATGCGTATCGGGATCAATAAGGCTGTCTTTGAAAGCTCTCATAGCACCTACTACATAGGTTTTCCCATAATCCATGGAGAAACAACCATTATCAGTCAAACATTTATTTCCTAAATTCAATAGGATGCCAGCACAACCATCCGGGAAAACTCGTTCCCAGCCCCTTTTATATTCGTTTCCCTTCAGTTCCCAATAAAAATGAATAAAGGGTTCTAATTCTTTGTAAGGCTTCACTTTTTTGTATTCCATGCGGCAACTTCAAATAACCTCTTTCAACCAATTCGTATACCAATCTTCAAAAGACACCCTCAAGCCATTAGTATCTAATAAAGGGTTTATTCCTCCATAGTCAGCCCTCTCATCAATCCAAATATTTCCGTATTCAATTCCATTTACAACCAAAAGATAAGTACATCCATGCCCAATATGGCAAATCTGCAAACATCCATGTATATGGTCTGTATCCATATATGAATTTAACTGACTTTCATCCGGTCGCTCTCCACTCTCCCAATCAATGTTAAAAACCCAGTCTTCATTCCAGCTTTCAGAATTGGGAAAAGGCATTGTCAGATCAATAGCGGGTTTTGTTTTAAGTTTAAAGTCTATCATTGATTCCTCTAAGGACAAAAGCCCATAATCTGGTCCACTTTTTCTTTCATGACCGTGTCGTTTGAATAATTGAATATAAATAATCTTATTGAATTATACCTCTGACACAGTTCACGTTACAGTCTCAGCCAGTGTTATCGTTTGTAAGCGATTATTATATATGCTCGATATGAGAAATTTTGTATACTATTTGATAATTTGTTTCTAAATACTAAAAATTTCTCTCCATATCCCTCTAAGCGAATGAATAAAGTATTATTGGACGGATCTATTTTATTTTGATCTGACCCATATTTATGTTTTAATAGACCTGCCATCTTGTAGAAGTCGATTGGTGATTTATCACCGGATTCTATCCAGAATTCCAATTGTTCTTTTTTTGGATTATTGTGATCAACAAAATGAGTTAGCAATCCAATTCTGTATCCCTGTGGAAAAATGTCCAGTAGCTGATTGTTTTCTGAGAGCGTTATAGTATTCATCATTTCTGTTATTTTCTCCAAATTCTTGTCCAATTTTTTTTCTGTTATAAAATCCAGCAATGCATAGTAAGCTGGTCTTGTATTCGAAACATATAGCTTTTCATCGGAATTATATTTATAAATAAACTTATATTTCTCACGGATTTTTTTTAATGTTTTATCCTCGGTTTTATAATTAATACTTCTATTATCAATTATTGCTGATATTTTGCTCTCAGGTATTTTAAAATAGAAATTTCCGGTCTTAAGATTTTCAAGTTCAAAGCTTCGATCCAATTTAGTTAACTTATAATAAGCCATTCTGTTAAAAATATTATTGGGCTCATTTTTCCAATAATGATAATAAGCGATCGCGGTGTTCTTTTTGGTCGTTTCTCTCCATTTATCTCGTTGTTGTTTGGCTTTTGTTGCGGTTAGTATCCCATTTTTAACTTGGACTAATAATATTATTTCAGATAAGCACTCAAACATTTCTGTTCCTTTTGCTCTATCAGAAAATGGAAAGTAAAGCCGGACAACCTCTTTTTCTTTGTATTCTGGCTTCCCATTTTTCACAGTTGTATAACGATATTTTTTGTTAGTTTCGATTGTTATCATTCCATAATCTCCAAACGATTCGTCTAAAATTCCTATTTCTTCAACACTCTTTAGATCTATGTTATCGGATACAATTAGTACATCGTCTATCTTATTGACAAGGGATATTCTTTGATTATGATAATTAAAAAAGAAATTATTTTCGGGAATATTTAATAGTACATCCGTTCCATCATTATACAGTCTCTTTCCGTTAGCGAGCCTTTGAATGTCATTTATCTTTTTTGCTAAGACCTCGTATTGTTTGTATTCTACAACATCTTCCTGGGCAAATGTTGATAAGCAAAAAAATAAAAATATAATTGTAATCGAATTTTTCATTCTTGTAGATTTAATGAATATAATAAACTGTTTTCTAGGACACTAGTTTGAATAATGATATTCAGTAAGTAAGTAACCTTCCTTTTCATTGATTACTTTCATATTGAAGTCAGTTACAGTGGCCTTTACTTTGACTAGGAAAAATTGTAGATCGCGCCACTCCTCAAATGGAGGTTTATAGTTCGTTACAGCATTTCTTGCCAATGCATCATTTGAATAAAAACCTAGTACTTGTCGATAATCAAGATCTTTTTTTTGTTCTTTAGTCGTGAATCTTAAAAACTCAGGGATAGATAGGTATTGGTAAAAGACAATTGTTTTTTTATTTTCATCAATATCGTATTTATAAAAATTGGGGAATTCTTTTAGTTCCTTTCCAAGTGGATCAAATAAAACCATTTTAGCACTCTTGCCGGGAGCATCATAAACCCCCTTATAAAGAACAACGTTGTTAGGATCTACACAGTAAAAGTAATTTGTTGATCCTAAATTAGAGATATCGTATTTGACTCTATTTTTGGGGAATCTATTAATGGTAATACCATTGTAATTGAAAAGGTATTCCGTTGTATTGGAACTGACTTTAATATTTTTTAAATCAATTTCATTGATATCTCCACCTTTTTTCAATTGATGTAGAAGTTTAGCTCTAACTTCCTTTTCTGCTTTTTCAGAAGCTATTCGCCCAGCTTCTTCTTCTTGTGCTTTTATGAGTGCTTCCGCTTTTTCAGCAGCAAGTCTTTTTGCTTCGGCTTCTTTAACTTTCCGAGCTTCTTCTGCTTGAGCGTATTTTATATCTGCTACACGTTTATCTTCGGTAGTTTTCGCTTGATTTTCCAATTTGTCATGTCGAGTGCAAAGTAGACAATGAGGTGTTCCTGCGATTGGAGCACCGGCCAATTTACATTCGCCACTTTTGTAGGTGTGCAAATTCGGATCTCTTGAATCTCCAGGCGCGTTGTTTTTTTCTTTTTCGGCCTGAGCTTCTAGTAGTTTTCTCGTCTTATCTATTCCATTTTCTGCTTTTGTTTTATCAGGAACATCTATGTAACTCGCCGAGTAGTATTGGGCTAAAGCATGGTCATAATTTTTGACTGCAAACAGACGATCTGCATCACGAAGGAAATTATCGTATTTCTGTTGATTCTCTTTCGCTGCTTCTTTATTTTTTTCTTTTTCGAGATACCTTTCGATTGCGAGTTGCACTTCACTTACATCATAAGAAATGCTTGTGGGTATAAAGGAGATCGGTGTGCTTGAAGGGAATGACTTCGGTATTTTATCTGTTATTTCAATATTATTACCGCCCAGACTCCCTGATTGATCCAGGTAGCCTCCGATATAGATTTCTACTCCTTTTTTGACCCGTTCAGCCTCTTTTAGGCTCGCAGAGCTGATTTTTAAATCACCGGTGACTTTAGTGATATTGATACTATTAAGCTCCGGTATTTCAGAGACAGTATAGGTTCGTCCTTTGTAAATGTAATTGCGGGCACTATTAGATAGTGGCGTCAGTTTGAGTCCTATCCGCAAAGAGCTCCCATGATTATATACGCGGTATTGACCTGAAAATTTCTCGGAGCGTAATCCGCTGTTCCCGATAGAATTATAATAGCCAATCGTTTGAAAAGTTTCAGTGAAGTCTATTTTATTTTGCGCATATCCAATAGCAATATTGAGTAATAGAGCGAAAAGTATAAATAGTTTTTTCATGTTATATAGATTTTTTAGATACCAAATGGAATATTGAAACGCAAACCAAAATTGTTGTCTATTGCTTTGTCATAGTTTATATACTGTCTATATGCTCAAAATGGCATAATGTTTATTGTTTTTTTGCCTTTTGAATTGGTTAGGGGCAGGACTATGCGTATAGATATATCATTAATAGTGCTGACAGAGTTCTTAGAACCGGGTGTAATAAACTTGGTATTATTTATAGCTACTTCGGCTCCAAGTTGCCAGTTTTTATTATCGGATACTTGTTTAAAAATTGTCGATGCTGTATCTGCAAAAGTTTTTATTGAACCATTATCCTGCCCCCAAACTGCTTTTATACAGCCGAATAGAAATATTAAAACTAAATACTTTTTCATAATCTAGGCTTTTAAATGCTTAAAATATCTTGTTGAACTTTTTATGGTCATTATAACTCATAGCTGATTTTTTAGTTAAATATGGTACTGCTAAGTACCATATTTAACTAACTAAAGTAAATACCCCAAATGGGGTATTTTTAAAATATTTCGGGATCGATTTTGAGAATGTAATTGTTACAGCGGCCGCTTACGCATCTTATTGATCAATTTCAGCAAGGCAGTCCTGTTTTTGGCATCGTGATAAAATTTGGGCAGCTTTTCGAGCAAGGTAAAATGGCTGCGGTCTTTGTGTTCCCGCAATGTGGCCGAAATATAACTTTCCAGATAATCCAGATGCGCATGATTATAGGCCCACACAACTTCACCTTTAAAAGCATGCGCCAACCATAGTTCAGCACTAAAATAAACATGTGCAGCTACCTCTAGATGTCCTTTGATACCAAAAAGATGTATTTCTGTTGTTTTCTCGCGGTTATAACCACAGGATGGACACAGCAACCGTGACTTTTTATCAGCATAGCCCACGCTTGCTACCGCCTGCTTGCGACAGGATGGACAGACAACCAATACTTCCGTCTGAAATGCTGTTAACCGCTTATTCTGGTCATTAAATCGCTGCTGTGTCATTAAGGCTATGTATTATAATCGAATGCTAAAATACATTTAAATATTAAACATTTATGTCCAGTTTTAAGCTGTTTGATTTTTTTGGACACTTACAAGTAGCCTTATTATAATCCAACAATTCTGCTGCTGCTTTATCTTTTGGGGTAACTATATAACGCCTTATTTCTTGCAAGAATAACCTGGAATAAAACTCGAGAATTAATTTGGAGAGTCTACGATCCTGAAATCCCAAATAGCTTTCTGCAAGAAATTATTACAGCTAACTCCTCCCCTAGACAGTTTGACTATCGAATCGATCCTGACGATAATTGGGAATTGGCAAAATGGCATTTGACAAATTGGGAGTAGTAAATTCTTGAAGAATTGGATATTTAAGGAAAACATCGAAATCGCCGTATCTATAGAATCCTTAAAATTTATGAATAATAATGAGCAAAATAATACTTTTTCATATGTGTATATTAGGGTGGAAGGGAAAAAACTGCTATGATGTGTAATAACCACCACTTCACTCTGCTGCATTTTAGCGGGCTAGGGTCTGATAGTGTATTTTCCTTTACAGCATTTCTTACTACCTGTATTTGCGGAATATCTTCTACTTTAGCTTCCCTTAAATTCATAATTTTAAATTCTTTGTTAACTCCCCTCAATAGCCTTCTCATAGCAATAGAATTTTCCCTTTCGAAAATAAACTTCCGCAACCCGCGCATATCCTTTCTTTAAATAAACCACATTCGCAGTGTTATTTAAGGAGTATGCATCCAGTCGAATGGATCTATAAGAACAAATGGAAGCATATTGCTCCACATATTCAATCATTTTGCTTGAAATACCACGCCCCTGGGCAGCCGGCTTGACAAATAACCGATGGACAACAATAAAGGGTGATGATGTCTTCCAGTCTATGTCGTTATATTCATCATCGTATTTCTCGTTAAGTGTCATATAGGCTAATAGCTCGCCTTTATGCTATTTCAATTTCTATAAGTCAATCTTTTCCTAATAGCTTTTTAACCTGATTAAAGCTATTGTCAGAAACCTGATCATTGACACAATTTTTTAGGTAGATCGCATAATTTCCATAAAATGGTATACTGGAACGATTACTACAATTCTTGATATGATTCTTCCTAATTTTAACGCCATCAGTCGAAGATACAAAGATCGCTGAATTGGAACAGTCGCTGATCGTATTTGCCTGGATCGTAATATTGTGATGTACACCCGCGGGCTTATCAATCCCTCCTATTTCATGTCCTGTCTTAACGGCTATAGCGCCATAACCAGTCAGGGTATCGTCCCATCTGAGATAGTTACCGCAATTATCTATCCTGTTGCCTGTTATAGTGGCCTTTTTCACGGTTGTCGCTTCAAACCAGCGCTCCATATCACAGGAAAGTAGGATCGCCGGACCAGAAATATTCCATATTTTATTATTGCTGATCACAACTTTCTTGGACTGAACTACAAAACCCCGAGCACGGCTGTTTGAAACCATGCAATCCCGTATAATGGTTGATGGTGTACGTGTATCTTTTGCGGCAAAATCACCTACATTGACATGCTTTGGGATAGATTTTAATTGATACTGACCTTTGCCGCGAAACTTGACCTTTGCTTTGCCCTTGGGCAAGCCTGTCTTACCGTCCAAAAATTCGATAATATCATCCTTGAAGGCCCAATCATCTTCGACGGGAGCTTTCGTCCAGCCATTGATCAATAAAACCGAGTCAGCACTGATCTTGCCGATATGGCACAAACGACTGTGTATATTAATGGCATCATCGCCCAATCCAACAAATTCACAATGCTCAGCCTTAAACGTACCCGCCATTGAGGCTACATGTATTCCATCCGCACTAATCGACATCAAACGCCCGGAAGTTGGTTTGGGCTTCATACGAATACGCTCCAGCGTCATATCCCCGGAGCGATGACGACTATTTGCTAGATCTGATACGTACATCGCAAATGCAGGCCATTGCCAGATGGTGATATCGCGCATTGTTAATGTGTTGACACCTAAAAAACTAAAGCAGGGATTGCCCGTAATCTTTAGTCTTAGATTGATAAGTTCGCCTTTGCTGAGTTTATGAGCCTCATTATTATAAATTTTCAGACGTAAGGTACTTAGCTTTTCGATGTGTGGCCAATTTCCGTTCTTAAGATCACAATGTGTGGAAATATGATAATTGGGTGTTCCATCAGCATTATAGCTGAGCTGATGCATGATCTTGAGCTCAGCTAAACGATCCGCATATTCAGAAAACTCAGGTAAAAGATCTATTTCATAGAATGACCCGTCTGGACTGTCACCAGTCCCTACGACTGTACCATTGACACTTACGGGCCGGTCTACATCAATAAAAAGGTTACGTATAATAAGATCTTTGCAGTCGCTGACTTCCAATAAACTGGTCCAGCTGGCATTGGAACTGAACGGATCGAACCCGGTAGCCATAAGCGTGGACGTTTCCTTACCGAGGCTACCATAGATCTCAATTCCGATCTTGCCGGAGAGTCTCAATGACGATGAAAATGAGTAGGTCCCCGCTGGAAAGTAAATTTTATCACCATCTTGGAGACGATCTAAAATCAACTGTAAAGCCTGACGGTCGTCTTGCCCGTCATTTGGTAGCACTCCAAAATGTGTAACATTTATAATTTTTGCATTTAAATCTGTCCAACCTAACAGTAATTGAACCAGTATGCCAAGTATGAAAAAGGTTAATCGGGTCATAAAAAACGGCTTATAAGATCAATACTATAATATAGATTTTAAAAGATTCCTGACTTCGCTCGCCCAAATCCCATAAGCTTCTTGGTTGATATGTGTGCCATCAGTAGTGTACTTAGCCTTGAGGCCTATAGGCGAACTAAGTTTGGTATTTATATCCAAATAGTAAATTCCTTTGCTTTGACAATAGGCATTCAAATAGCTGTTGAGGCTATCGACCTGAACCTTACTCTCCGGATTATCCTGTTGGTACAAAATGGACTGGACGACGGGTACAATCTGATGTTCTTTCAGCCCATCTATGAGCGAACGGTAATTGCTCTTGGTACGTTCCAAAGGAATCCCCACACCGATGTCATTAATACCGCCCTCGAGAAAACATACACGAGGTTTTAAATCAATAACGTTTTCCTTTAATAGCCAGACAAGATGTGAGGTGGTAAACCCAGGGAAACCGCTATTTTTGACGTCGCTACGTCCTAATAATGTTGCCCAATCTCCCCCTTTGGTAATCGAATCACCAAACATAACGATCGTTATCTTTTCATCATGTTGATCCGACATCCATTTAAAGCCTGTTAGAATCCCGGCCAGCAAAACTGAGCAAAGGAATAACAGGAGCGCCTTTGGAATACACTTCCTATTCATAATTTCTACTTTTAATTCTATGGTTAATCATTATTTAAACCGCTGTACTTTTAAGCGTCGTACCTCATCGGTCGTGCTGAACTCGGAATTTTTAGCTTCAACTTTCCAATAAATATTTCCTTGTTCGCCCGATTTAAAATGCATCGTGTTCATCAGTGAATCCAGAACAAAGTGAGTCAAAAAATATTTTTCACCTACTCCGGCAGATATCACTTTTCTTTCAGTGGTCAGCGTGGGGTCTACAGCAAGAAGAAGATTGTAATCTATATAAGGTCTCTTTGAAAAATACTCGAATCCGACCAGCATACTTGGATTATTCTTATCCAATATAACCAGTGAATCTGCCACCGGTTTGAGCAATACAGTCGGCTGAAACCCGACCTCATAAAATTCATTATCGTTTTTGCAGGAAAAAAACAGATTGATGCTAAGGAAAACGAAACTGATATATATATTATTTTTCATAATGGCTAACTTAAATTTAGTTCATGATACAACGTACATTGTAGTGAAAATTACCTCCGCCTGCGCTGCTCCTTGATTGTGTATTGATATCCGGATTACCGGGATCATTGTAAATAATCACCGCTGACGCTTCACCCGAGCGGTCCGCTGAGAGTGTTTCCCATGAATATTGATATCCTTTTAAGGCTGGCGACGAAGTCCAGAATCCGCACATAGTCCCCGGATCGGTGAGAAACGAAAGCCCTTCATTCCAATAAAATCCTGAAGGCACAATATTGAATTTGACCTCATCTGTAATTGCTCCATTTTGAATCCAGAACTGTGGGTTTTTGACTTTATTACCTGAGTTTGGTCCGAGGTAATTGATGACTTCTTTCCACTCTGCTAACGCAGGAACATGCCAGCCATCTGGACAAATACCCTGAATATGTTCACCAGCCAGGGTTTTCTCCCGTGCAATGGCTTCATCACGGACGACTGTGCCCCATGAATAAAATCCACCAGCAATATTCCGAATAGCAGCTGGACTGTCTTCAGGTGCTAGTTTTCGAGGTAGCGGAAGGGCTGTACCATCTGCATATACTTTTGCCCTAAGGTTATCCGACATCATAGTAACAAGTTTGCCTCCGGGCAAGACAAATTGCAATGCCTTGTAATGTTCTTGGTCACGGGGGTCGACAAAGCTGGATACTGAAACCAAGGCATCAAAATAGCGCCATACGCTCTCGACCTTGCCTTGATTTCGCTGTTCTAATTTCCAAAAAAAGCGACCTGAATTTTTAAATGATGGGTTTAATTTCTTCAGATCATCCAAAAATTCCTGATTGGTAATTTTATAGCTGGCTTTTGCTCCCACTTCGTATCGAATTGGATTGCCAAAATTCTCGTCAACGTCCAACATCAACGTGTAGGTCGCTCCCTCCCGCTGTACCCAGCTGAATTCCTGCATCGTCTCATTGTCAAAATAATCAATTTTAATCTGTGTGCTATTCATCGGTAACAGCTGTTGTACCCATGTAGGATTAACATACTCTATCTTTTCTGTACAGGAAATGGATAATAGGAGCATGAATAAATAGATGGATTGTATCTTCATACGTTTCAGTTTTAAGGAATTGAACATTAATATCCTGGGTTCTGTTGTATATTGGGGTTAGCATTGAGCTCTTCATTCGGTATCGGCCAGAGATAATCTCTGTTCGGATTAAAAGACCTACGGTCAACGACAATAGGGATATATTGCCAGTAGGCTGTAAGATTACCATCGGAATACCAGGAAAGCTTGGATTTATCATAACCTTGTGCATCGACCATAACGGTTTCAGCAATTTTCCAGCGTCTAATATCAAACCATCGTCTTCCTTCGGCAAAAAGCTCTACTCGTCTCTCATTGCGAATTACTTCTGTCATAACGGCTTGGGAAATATTGGGCATCGCTTGAGATACTTTCACCATCCCAACACGTGATCTTACTCTATCGAGCAGTTCGTAAACTTGAGCCGTGGGGCCATGAAGCTGATTCTCTGCCTCAGCCCAGGCAAGCAACACTTCTGCATAACGCATCACAATCCGATCTGTAGTTTCATTGGTCAATGTTTTGAGATAGGGATCAACAAATTTACGGACAGTAAAAGATGTGGCGACATCCCAGTTGGCCGGTATGTAATGTGCCTGATACCAACCTTGGCCATCCAATCTAAACTCGGAACCGGGAACAACGATGGATAACTGCAACCGCGGATCACGATTGTCAAAAGGGCGGTCTTTATTGTAACTAGGGTCGCCTGCAACAAATGCACCATCAGTGGTACGGATGTCACGGATTGGATATCCATTCGTAGTATAATAACTATCAACCATCTGGAGAGTCGGCGTAAAGTTGTTCCAATTGCCAAAGATTTTAGAAACCTCGCTGCTCTGCAGATCTTTGGCATAGTTGATCTTAAAGATAATCTCGGGGTTATCTTTTTGCTCAATACCGGCTGGCTGAAAAAGCTCAAAGTAATTAGGATACAGCTGATAACCCAGTTTTTGTATTTGCTGGGCCAAGGAAATGACAAGCTCAGGCTTGTTCATCCATTCGGCCACCCGAAGTTTCAACATCAAAGCCGCGCCTTTGGATGCACGCTCTCCTCCTAACGCGACCGGAAGCTGGTCTATGGCATAATCAAGATCGTTGTTTATAAACGATAGTACCGCATCCAATTTGCCCCGTTCGGGATTGTTTAAAACGGTCTGTTCGTCCAAAATGGGTACCTCACCATAAAAACAGACGAGGTCAAAATAGAAGTATGCCCTTAAAAAACGCGCTTCAGCACTGATTTTGGCCTTGTCCGAATTAGCAATCGCATCTGCGCCTGCGAGCCCTTTGAGCAATGAATTTGCACGTGAGATACCTCTAAAGTTATATTTCCATTTGACCAATGTAAAATCACTATCACCCGTCTGCGTTCCGGACGCAAATTGTGGCGCAGGATCCCAGGAATGCGAATTGAAGGAATTATCACTCATATTGTCGTAGACATAAGGAACCATCTTATCAGGACTGTCATAATACAATTGATTGTATACTCCGTTTAATAGCGTGTTAGCTTGCTCCGCTCCTGTCAGAAAGCTTTCAGGGGTTACTTTGTCCTCGGGAACCGTATCCAGATAATTTTGGCAGGAAGCAGATAGCATTCCTGAAATAATAAATGTATAAAGCAATAGTTTTGAGTTCATGTCGATTAGTTTAGAATGTCAAATTCACGCCAACGGTGTAGGTTTTCACTTGTGGATAGTTTCCAATCCTTGTTCCTTCTCTTGGATTGCCCGAAGCTTCCGGGTCAAAACCTTTATAGTTTGTTAATGTCAGCAGATTTTGTCCGCTTATAAAAAATCTACAGCCTTGGATCGAAAGCCTACGAAGTGCCTGATCAGCCAGGCTGTAACTGAATTCTATGTTTTTGACCCGAATATATGAGAGGTCTTCTACGAAATAACTGGACTTTAAATTGCTTCGTTGATTGTCAAAATAGACACGCTGATAGGTATTATTGGGCTGCTCGGGCGTCCACCTGTCCATAAGCCAGCTAGCCCCATTATACCCTCCGTTAAAAAATGGTGTAACGAGCTGTCCTGCACTCCATCCTCTGCCCCCCTGTGTACCCTCCAAAAGAGTACGCAGCTCAAAAGCCTTGTATTGAACATTAAGGTCGGCAGAAAATATATAATCTGGAGAAGTATGCCCCAAAACCACCTTATCCTTATCATTTATAATACGATCACCATTCTGATCTTTCAGCCTAACATCTCCGGGTTGAGCTCTCAGGCCTGCGTATGAATTTAACAAGGAATATCCATCCTCATCGAAAGTCTGGAGGTGCTGCTGAATCTCACTCTCACTCTGATATATACCTTCGGTATCGTATCCAAATAACGAAGTGGACTCTACGCCTTCTTTTAATATTGCACCGTCGAAAATAATCGGACTCATTCCCTTCAGATCAGTGACGCGATTCTGATTGTGGGCGACGGCTACATTGGCCTTGAAGAGCCATTCATTGACTTTCTTATGGTATCCCAGCGCCACCTCAAGTCCTTTGTTGCGCATTTTACCAGCATTCTGGAAGGGAACATCTGTAAATCCAAATGTACTGGAAATAGGCAGCTGCAGCAGAATAGCACTTGTATTTTTGATGTAGTAGTCTGCTGTTACACTAAAATCCTTAAAAATCTGTAGGTCAATACCGATATTAGTCTGTGTCGTCTGTTCCCAGGTAAGCCCCTTGTTGGCGATCACCGATACGGCAGCACCTACGTTGTCGAGATTGTTAAAAATATAATTGTTCTGTCTTCCTCCCAATGCTAATATATCAGCACCAGCATAGGGGTTGCCAATATTTTGGTTGCCGAGTATCCCCCAGGATCCTCTTATCTTTAGATCCTGAACGAAACTAATATTCTTGAAAAAACGTTCTTGCGACAGACGCCATCCGGCAGAAAATGAAGGAAATGTACCCCATTTGTGGCCTCGTGCAAATTTGGAAGCGCCATCGTATCGCAAGTTGCCCTCAAATAGATATTTGCCCTTATAATCATAATTTAACCTACCGAAAAATCCAACGGAGGTTTCCTTGCTTCCCCAATCATTATTTTTGGCAGAGGAAGGGTCGCCCACACTAAAGTAAGGCAGATTGGCGGACAGCCGCCTGATTGATGTCTGGAAATAATTGCCTTTCCATTGAAATTGCTGAAAACCTACCAGAGCTTTAAAATGATGATTTTTTGCTAAATCATAAGCATAATTGAGGTTTGCCCAGCTGGAAATAGTACCATATTTATTTGAGCTTTTGCTAATGGAAGATTCTCTAGAATTGTTTTTTCCAATGATGCTGGTTCCGTCCGCGGCCCTAGTAACCAGAAATAGATCTACATTTGGCGCATAAGACAGCTGCCGATCATTATTGGTCACATAGCTCAATGCACTTTCAAATGTAAGCCGGGGCGTAAGGTTAACAGTCAAATTGGCGATTGTATTCAAATTGCTATTATCAAAGGTCTGCCCTCCCCCTGCTTCTTTAATTGCATCGCTATAGAACCAATCGGTCCATCCGTAACCTTCTATCTTTGGGATTACAAACGGCGCCATTTGGGTAATTCGTGCAATCGTTGCTCCAGCTCCTTCAATCAGATCCTTTGTCTTGCCAATATAGCCCGACACAGTAAGCCCCAGATGTGCTTTGTTGTTTAAAAATGAATGCTGGGTATTGAACCGGAAATTATATCTATCGTAATTTGTCCCCTCAACAATACCTTTTTGATTGAGGTATCCTGCGGAAATGGCATAAACAATATTTTCCTTGCCGCCACTAAGCTGTAAATAATGGTTTTGCTGTAATGCAGGCTTAAAATAGAAATCTGCCCAATTGTAATCCCTATAGCGCACAGGGTCTTTAATATCTTTATAATGGCTTATATATTCATCGTCATACTGCGGCTGGAAACCTGAATTCATTTTCGCTTCATTCAGTAGCGTTAGATAATCATAGGAATTCAACAATTTTGGATATCGTGTCACTTGTTGCGCTGCGGCATATCCATCATATTTTATTTTCAGTTTTCCTTCCTGCCCCCGTTTTGTCGTAATCAAAATAACACCATTAGCCGCTTTATTGCCATATATTGATGCCGATGCAGCGTCTTTTAGTACGGATATGGAGGCGATATCTTTGGGATCTACATCATTAATAGCTGCTTCAAACCCGTCTATGATGACCAAGGGTGACGTATTGTTCAATGTACCGATCCCACGGATCGTTAGGGTACCGCCATCAGCACCTGGCTGCCCTGAATTTTGGGTAACCTGCAGTCCGGCCACTTTTCCAGCTAATGCCATAGAAGCGTTTGTGATAGGACGGCTTTCTATATCAGCCATTGAAACCGATGTGACTGCCCCGGTGAGATTTACTTTTTTTTGCTTTCCAAATCCTACGACAACGACATCTTGTAGTCCAAAACTGTCCTGCTCAAGTTTAATCGTTATTTCTCCCACGCCAGATTCGACCTGAACAACAGTCTGTTTATAACCCAAAAATGAGACTTGCAGACTTTGTCCAGAACGAACGTTAATACTAAACCGTCCCTCACTATCGGTCTTGGTACCTATCTGCGTTCCCATTATTTTAATATTAGCACCAGCGAGTGGAATTCCCTGCGGGTCAAGGACACGCCCGCTGCGAATTTCCTGTCGGATATATCGCTCCACAGAAATAGTTTTCGCTTTCCATGCCGCATGAACGACAGGTGGCTCCAATAGAAAAACAACTAGAAAATAGAGTACATTATGGTTTAACTTTTTTCTTTTCATCTCTTTCTAAATTTGGTAATTGGTTATATTGTGCCGCAGAACAAGGTGATCCGCAACTTCGTCCCGAAAATAAGGAGTTATTCCAACTAAAAAAGATAATATGGTTTAAATATGGATGAATTTAATTTTTCATCATTTTTTTTTGAGGAGCTGAACGATATTACAATTAAATAAACGATATTATATTTTTTAATCTATACATAGTTGTTTATTTGATAAATAAGCAAAGCCTAAAGAAAATGACTCTAAAAACGTTTTTCATATTTTGTTATCTACTGTTTACTTGTCTATCACTGAATGCACAGCATATCAGAAAATATAATAAGCTGACACAAGAAAATGGCCTTCTCTCAAATCGGGTAACCGCAATCTCCGAAGACCCTATTGGGCGTGTCTGGATAGGAACCAGCGACGGCATTAACCTATATGATGGAGCCCACATTATGGGTAATCCAAAGTCGATGAGTGATTCACTTTTTCAACCCGGCAAAATCATCGAAATTAAATCATTCAAACAGGAAATGATCATCGCTGCCGACAATGGCATATATTGCTATGATTTCACCACCAATAAATATAGGCTATTGATCAAAACCGAATTGCATAATACGTCGAAAGCCTTAGCTTTGACAATAGATGCTGTAGTAATACTCTGCAACAACACGTTATACAAATGGGCTGAACAAAAAATTTCTATACTCAATAACAATGTATATTTTAATAGGATTCAGGCGGATAATCAAGGTAACCTATGGGGAGCTACCTTCACCACCGTTGCTAAATGTGACAAAAAAGGGAATGTCTTAACCAGTTTTAATTTCGCCGAGAGCTACGACAGGGATGTGCTCATCACCTCGCTGTACTGTGACACCAAAAATCTGATCTGGGTAGGAACAAAAAGACACGGTATCCTGCGCTTCGATCCCATCCAAAATAAATTTAAGGCACAGCTACCACAACCCGCACAGATCCAAAATGTATGTAGTATTGCCGAAGACGCAGAGGGCAGACTTTGGATAGGACATAACAAAGGTGTGGCTGTATTTGATTATATCAACCAGTATACAGAATATCGGATGTTGATAGAGAACTTTGACAATGAACTTAATTCTACAGTATGCGCAATCTACAAAAGTAAGTTTGATGACATGATATTGGGGACTTATTTTAATGGAGCATTCTGTCTCTCGAAAAATGATTCATGGTTAGATTTTTTACACGTCACCAATCCCGGAAGAGCCCGTGGAATCGTGATCAACAATATTCTCATGTCATCTAAAAAACAGCTTTGGGTTGCAACCAACGCCATCGGGATAAATGTATACAATGGACAATCACAGGTAATAAAAAGGTTTAATCAGGAAAAAAGCAAAATCAGTGATAATATCATATCACTAGAAGAAGATGCTCAGGGAAATATTTGGGCTGGTTCTGAATCAAACGGTTTATACTGTTTAGCTGATCAGGGAAGCAAAATCAAGCATTATCAATATGACAAGAACATCACGTCATCTTTACCGAATAATAGAATATTCTCCATCCGAAACCTCAACCAGGATTATCTACTTGTGGGGACAGATGGTTTTGTAAGCATATATGACCGCCATAAAGATAATTTTACAACTCTACTTAAAACGACTTCGACGATCAATGACATCATGGTAAACAATCATCTGATATGGATTTGCTGCCTCGATGAGATCGTATGTTATGATTGGAGCAAAAAGACAACTAAAATATATAAGAAAGAACTGAGTAAGGGAAATAGGATACAATTTCTTTCGATGCTCCTTGATGGAGAAAATGTCCTTTTAGGGACAAAGCAAAACTACCTTTATTTTATTGACAGAAATGGTCACCTACTTCCTTATCCCGGTCGAGGAAAAATCAATGTTCAAATACATGGTATCAAGAAAGACAACTTGAAGCGGTACTGGCTATCAACAACAAATGGCTTGTACTGTGTTGATACCGACCGGTCCATTAAAAATTTTAATGTCAGCTGGGGTTTAAACACGTCCTGGTTTAACGAACGTTCTGCCTACTATTATAATGACACCTTATACTTTGGGTCTGTTGATGGAATATGTTTTTTTAAGGCGCCACAGTTAGACCCACTTCCAACACATAAACCTTTACTCTACTTTTCTGATTTTAAAATATTTAATATCAGCCAACTTAGAAACAAAAAGTATTTTGAAAAAGGCATTGATCATACGAATGAAATCGTACTACCTTATGATCAAAATATGATTTCTATTGAGGTGAACCAAGTAAATTTCGATCCGCAAAGCCGCGAAAACTACCGCATATTTTATACTTTAAAAGACATTGACAAGCGTTGGTATGAACTTTCGAAAGCTTCAGGAACAATAACTTTTACTTCCTTAAAACCAAAAAATTACGAACTCCATATTAAGTTAGTAGATCTGAACAATAATATCATTGCGACAAAAAAAATGCTGATCAAAATCAAACCCCATTTCTTGTTGAGCAATATTATGCTGTGGGTATACGGGGCATTGGTTATTGTGGCCCTCATCCTATTTAGAAAGTTCTTAAAAAGACGGCATTTGAAAATCTTGAAGATAAAACTGGCTGAAGTAGAAACGTCTAAATTAGAGGAACTGAATAAAAGTAAGCTTGATTTTTTCACCTACATGTCCCATGAACTTAAGACTCCCTTAGCTATTATTATGGCGATACAGGAAGACCTTTTTTCCAATCATAAGATTGAAAACATCAAAGAATATGAAATCTCCCAAAAAAATATCAAACGGCTTACGTTCCTGATAAGTCAATTAATGGAATTTAGAGAAATTGAAAGCAGTAATTTGCCATTAAATACCGTTAACGGAGACCTGGTCACCTTTTGTCAAAATATCTTTTCGATGTTTGCGCCTTTATTCGACCGTAAAAACATTAAATATCGATTTGAAAACCCATCAACAGAAGTAAATGTCGACCTCGACTTTGACAAACTGGAAAAAATAATCAGCAACTTGCTGAGCAATGCGTTTAAAAACTGTGAGGTGGGTGGCCAGATAGCTCTTGTACTATGCGTTTCAAAAGATACCAATGAAGTTGTTATTCATGTAAGCAATACGGGCAGTTATATACCACCGGACCAGATTGAAAAAATATTTGAACCTTATTTCAGACAAAAGTCAACCGGCAATTATTATGACAATAATGGCATTGGTCTAGCTTTGGTCGTAGGTCTCACAAAGCGTATAAACGCACAGATCGATGTAAATAGCAGCATTGAAACTGGAACACAATTTACACTCACTATACCGGTGGATAATTTTGCATCCGAGCTTCCGGATGACCCTGATCTCGAGTTAAATGCTACAATTGAGCTCATAGACGACGTGATTTACACTGATAACAGCCAAATAAGATTTGATGTTCCGTTGGAAGGCAATACGCATAAAATTCTTCTGGTAGAAGACCATACTGATCTGGCAGAACTATTTAAAAATAAATTACTGGAATCCTACCATGTCATCATCGCTCACAATGGACAAGAAGCTTTAGAATACATTAGGAATAATCCGATCGACATGGTGATCAGTGATATTATGATGCCCATCATGGATGGATATGAATTATGCAAGCATTTGAAAAGTAACCCGAAGACCAAACACATCCCGATTATCCTAATGACTTCTTATGATACGATTGCCAATAAAATCAAAAGTTATGAATTAGCTGCAAATGGATATATCAATAAACCCTTCAGCACGCAGGAGCTACTGGCTAAAATGGGTAGTTTATTAAAAAATAAAGCTACGCTACGCCATTACTACAGTCAGGCGGAGCCTTTACGAATTAAAGAAGAAGCAAACTCTCAGGAGGAAACTTTTATTTTAAAAGTGCAGGAGATTATCGTTAGAAACATTGCGGAAAATAATTTTTCAGTCCATCAACTAGCGCAGGAAATGCGTATTAGCAGAACCCAGTTGTATCTATTGCTGAAAAAAATAACAGATCTCACTCCTACTGATTTCATTATTAAAGTCAAACTTGATTATGCTAAAACCTTATTAAAAGACCCATCATTTAGCATTTCTGAAATTGCATATAAGTTAGGCTATTCCAATGCAAACTATTTTAGCAAGCAGTTTAAGGATTTCTTTGGTATAACGCCAAGCCACTATAGAAAGGCTAAATAATCACTATCCATTTCAATCCTGACGATTGAAATGGATAGCAAAAATGCTTATTGATATGCAATTTCTGGATTCCAGTATGTAGTATCCCAGCCTGAATTGGAACGCTGATCCACACGAAAGGATAATTCGTCGCCAAAGGTGACAGACACATTAATATCATGCCAAAATCCAGTGGTATTATTATAAACCACAGTCTGCCAGCTGCTGGATGGCCAGACCATCACATTATTTTTCCAAATGCTTACGTTGACACCATCTCCACCCCCGATATCATTTTTACGAACCAATCCGGTAATTTTTACGGTACCCGATTTTGGCGCATTCCAAACAAGGATCGGCTGGCTATTATCGGGATGAATATAGATGTTACCGCTACCGTTCCATATCGCGTCATAACTACCCGAACCACGCCAATGGTTGGATCCGTCCGGATTCCAGCTCATCAAACTTGTTCCTATTCCAGCCTGCCAGTATTTATAGTACCACCTGCGGGTTCCTTGTACCGGCGAAAAATCGGTCGATGCATTATAGACATCGCTATTAACTGTTCCGGATGGACTGACAATCTTGACCGAATTCGCATACTGATTCATGGTCAAATGGCTATCTTTAAAATCTTTAACATAGTTACCGTTAATCTTAACATTCTCCAGGGTCACTCCTTCAATACGATGGCTGTCATTCCAACCGATCAATTTGATTTCGTTACTACCGCCAGATGTGGATGTAATATTCTTATAAAGTATGTTTGTCATTGCTCCAGGCCAATTCCAGTTTCCGGTCAACGAACCAAAATAAAATGTTTCATCCATCTGAACGTTTATCAGTCTTTTTGCTCTTTCTACCCGGATGTCTTCAAAGGTTATATCATTAAAATAGGTGCCATGTAAGGCAAAAATATTGATAGCGGAACGATCAGGGAGAACATCCGGATGATTTTTGTCATCGTAATTATATAGGATATCTATGTTTTGAAACTTAATATTCTGAAAATAGGCAGCTCGTGTTTCAGCACCGATACCGATGGTATTATTTGCATCAGCCCATAATTGTGCATTTTTGTAGGTTATATTATAAACGGGCAGTGAATTTGCAGGAATTTGATCCGACATTCCTTTGATGGCGACTGCATCATCTGCAGAGTGAATAAAAGATTTATCAAAAGTGATATCGTGACTGCTGTTGATATTAAATCCATCGGAACTGGCAAAATATGGGCTGACAGCTTTATAATTAGTTACATTGACAAAAGAACAATTGTGCATGGCAGAAGTCCAGCTTCCTATGTTTCGATTGACAATGATGTCTTTCACAGTCGAGTTGCTTACTGCGCCTAAGGCGAGGGCGATATCATCCGTGGGACTGTTGTAATCGTTGAGCAGAACGCCCCTACCCCTTATCGTCACATTTGACGCATTATCTATTTTTACTCTACCTCTGATAACGGCTCCGCCGCCGATATATAAGGTTTTTCCGGAACTCAAAGTCAGTGGCGGCTGTGCGCTCAAATCGTAATATCCTGGAGCATAATACAAGACATTGGGGTCTGTCGCTGATGGAATATCACTTTCTGGCTCCTGGGCAAATAAATGCAATACCTTTCCTTGGTAATCGTTGTCTAATACAAGTGATATATTGGTCGGCTGAGAGAGTGTGAAAGTAATCGTGTTGCCGGATCTCACCCCTGTGATACCCAATGATGAAGGCACTAATTTGAAGCTGCTGAAGCCGCTGGAAGGGGTAACCGATATCGATACAGTACCGCTGAAATCAAAGTAACCATAACTAACGCTATTTCCCCAGCTGTTATTTCCGGCGTTATATAGGCCGACTGGATTTCCACCCGCACTAACTGTAAAGGCCGTTGACTTGTACTGATTTGGTAGACCGCTGGGCAAAGGATAAGTTGTTACTGCTGTGCTTAAATTAGCATGGACAGTAGAGTTTGCTGATTTCAGAAATTCAGCTTCTTCTTTTGAAGGTGCTATTTTGTTGCACGCGACAAAACATAGCCATAAAAATGGTAAAATAAATGATTTCATAGTTGATCTATAAGTGGTTAATTGTTATGTTAAGATAGAAATACTCCAGAAAAATTGCCACCAACTGATCAATTATTGAACAAAAGTGTAACACTTTAAACTTTATTAGTAGTAACAGTACATTACATATCCAATAAAATTCAAAGTTGATTTTGTATTTGGATAATTTTGATTTAATTGGATTAGCAGTCTCAAGAGCTTTTCTGCGCTCAGCTCCTGCTAAACCTCTAGGTGATAAGGCAGAAGATCAAAATCAAGAAATCTTTTCATGACCCAACTACTTCGCGAAAAATTTGTATGAAACCACTAGCGCATTGTTCCAATAATTCTTTATTTTTAGTCTATGAGTGACTATACTATTTCGCTTGTGCCTAAAGTGTCCAGGTACGCTGTTGATGAAGTTGTTGTAAATGATATTTTAAAGTGGTTCGTTTCGAAAGATATCGTCAAAGCTGAACTATCGGATTGCACATTGGGCAACTCGGGCTATGCAATTTCTGATGGTGCTCAACGCATTGTATCGGAACCTCAGTTCCTTCCATACCAACTTGATATAAATGGCATGGAAATAACAACTGAGCGTACTGTATTTGATGCCGGCCAGAATGGAATCGATCGTATCATATGCCCCAATTGTACTAATAATATTGTCGACAAGGGATGGGATCTGGATTCCTGGTACCTAGGGTTTAACGACAACTTATTGTGTCCGATATGCGACATCGAAAGTGACATCCAGCAATATGTTTTTGAACCACAGTGGGGATTCAGCAATCTTGGATTTACATTTTGGAACTGGCCTGAATTGAAACCTGAATTTATAGTTGAATTGCAGGAGAAACTAAACTGTGACCTGGCGATTGTAAGATCTCACATATGACAGCAATACCTTGCCAAATGAACACGTAAGAAACCTCTACCAGCTTGAAAAGCTGTTTTTAACAGGTGATTATAGTAGCATAATATGAAGGAAACTCTTTTAGTATTGGATTTGGACGAAACATTGTTGTACGCGACAAAAGATAAGCTGATACAGCAGGAAGAATTTGTTGTAGGGCAATATTATGTATATGTCCGTCCAAATTTAGCCTATTTTTTATCAGAGATGGCTGGAGATTTTAAACTAGCCATTTGGAGCTCTGCGGATGATAGTTATGTGCATGAACTCGTTGATAAAATAAAACCAGCCGCTGTCGATTTTGAATTTATCTGGGGACGATCTCGCACGACAAAAAAACGGATGAGTGTGACTGATGAATACTATTACGTAAAAAGGTTATCCAAAGTAAAACGAAAGGGCTTCTTATTGGAAAGAACGCTTATAATAGATGACACCGCTGAAAAATCAATGCTGAACTATGGTAACGCAATCCAAATAGCTGAGTTCACGGGAAATGCTAACGATGATGAGTTACTCCTATTGGCTTCCTATTTAAAGAAATTTAAAAATGTTGATAATGTCAGGAGAATTGACAAAAGATATTGGAGGAATAAAGAGATGTCCAGATAGATCATCTTTAATCCGGACTTACCTTTGATCGTTCGGACACTTTTGTTATCGTTTCACTCTTGTTCATTTTACTATAATCTGATTGATGCAGTAAAAATACAATGCATCAGAATGGACAATAGAAATAAGAGACAGAACTACTGGTTTCCGCGACGGAAAGTATTATAAATAAGATTAAAAAATAGAAGTGCAAAAAATGTTTTATCATTTATATCTATTATTATCAATAAGCCTGTTATCGCAGGCTTTTGCTGAGCCTCCTATTTTGGATTAACTCAATTTTATTCAATCATCCAACATTGATTTCTTGCACGCTGATCCGAAGATGGCTTTTGTCATTGATACAGTGGGAAATTTAGTACATGAAAAAGACAAATATGATTAAAGCATTGCCCAGAATAGCATCATACATAACGTTTTGTCAAACACGCTCTATTATTCCTTCAACCCCGCATTGCATAAAACCCATTGCCAGCTGTTTTTTGTGTCGGTCGTTACGTTGTTGTCTATTTTCTTTCTGCGGTGTCCCGTACTTGTACAGGATAGCGTTCGCCTACGATTTTGATTGTAGCCAATGCTGCATTTATTTTGCTCAATTCGTCATTCGTCAATAAAACGTTTGTTGCACCAATATTTTCTTGTAAACGATTCAATTTTGATGTTCCTGGGATTGGAACAATGAAAGGTTTTTGAGCCAACAACCAACCCAACGCAATTTGTGCAGGTGTGACATTTTTTTCTGTCGCTATGGAAACAACCAAATCAACCAATGCCTGATTGGCTTCCCGGTTTTCTTTACTAAAACGTGGAGAAAAATTTCTTATATCGTCTTTGTCGAGTTCAACATTTGCGTTGATTGTCCCTGTCAAAAAACCTTTGCCTAATGGGCTGAACGGAACTAAGCCAATTCCTAATTCTTCCAATGTAGCAATAACCTCTGTTTCGGGTTCACGGTAAAACATGGAATACTCACTTTGCAAAGCCGTTACAGGCAAAACAGTGTGAGCCTTGCGAATGATTTCAGCAGGTGCTTCTGATAAACCAAAGTGTTTTACTTTACCTTGTTGAATTAAATCTTTTACTGTTCCTGCGACATCTTCAATTGGCACATTCGGGTCAAAACGATGTTGATAGAACAAATCAATTAAGTCAGTTCGTAATCGTTTCAAAGATGCCTCGGCAACGGTTTTTATTGTTTCGGGACGGCTGTCTAACCCAAGTCTTACATTTCCGTCTTTGAAGCCGAATTTTGTTGCAATTACAACTTTATTACGAAATGGTTCAAGTGCTTCGCCAACCAACAATTCATTTTCGCCATAGCCTTGTGCCGTGTCGAAAAACGTAATGCCTAGTTCAGCTGCCGAGCGAATTAATTTTATACTTTCTTCTTTTGTCGGTGCGTTTGGAAAACTCAAACCCATTGCACCAAAACCCAATGCAGATACCTCTAATCCGCTGTTTCCTAATTTTCTTAATTTCATTTTTTCTTGATTTTAAAACTTGACACCACAAAGGTTGTTCAATAAAAAATGAAAACATTTGCCATTTGGCAAAAAGCGATTTTAGCGGATATTTTTTCTTATCCTGCTCAAAGACGATTGCGTAATCCCTAAATACGAAGCAATGTACGACAGCGGAACACGATTAACCAATGTCGGAAATTTTTGGATAAAATCAAGGTAGCGTTCGGTTCCGTCTTGCGAAATTAATTCACTTCTTCTTGTAATTTTTTCGCTGTGATGTTTGGTTACTATTTTTTGAACAATCGCATCCCAGCCAATGATGGTATCTAAAATTTCTTTCCAATCCTTTTTTGTAAAAACCACCAATGTACAATCGGTAATTGCCGACAAATATTCAGACGGAGTATAAACTTCATCAACCGTATTTCCCGATAAAATCAAATGGTTTTCGTCAATAAAATAACGGGTAATTTCTTCGCCTTTGTTGTTGTAATAAAACACACGGATTACACCATCGGTAAGAAATCCAATTTGTTTTACGGTTTTCCCAGCTTCCCAGTAATATTCGTCTTTGCAGATTTCAATTTCTGCCCCTTTGCTTCTAATGAGGTCAATTTGCTGTTTGTTCAAATTGCCAAACTGCAATATGTAATCAATAAATTTTTCCATTGTGCAAAGTTAGAAATTGTCGTTTGTTGGCATTTGTCATTTGGCAAAAAGTTGTGGTATTGTAGGATGGTTATTCTACTTTTCTTGCAATTTCGTTGGTGCGGTTCCGAATTCCTTTTTAAATGCTACAGAAAAATGTGATAAACTTCCAAAGCCCAAATCTAAATAGATTTGATTAGGTTTTTTGTTTTGCTGGAAGATTAATAAATGGACTTCTTCAAGTCTTTTTCTTGTTAACCATCGGCTTGGTGTTTCACCGAAAATGGTTTTAAAATCTCTTTTGAAGGCTGATAAACTTCTACCTGTTAAAATGGAAAATTGTTCGACACTTACATTAACAGCATAATTTTTATTCATAAATGCTTCCAGATTAATTTTCTCCTGTGGTGCATAATCAAACAAAATGGCTGAGAGTTCTGGTTGGTTTTTTAGTAAGATAATTAAAAGTTCCTGGTATTTCAAATCTTCAAAATCGGCATACACTACCGTTGTAATTTTTAAAGGAACAGCCGAATTTTAAAATCAGGTTGTTCCCAATTAAATATCAAAACAAATAGTATTATTTATATCATTTTAATACTATCAAGTCTTTTTTGCAAACCTGTAATCAGATTTTTTGTAGCTACTGAACCAATCGGCAAACGTAAGGGAGGATCTTGTAATGTAGTACATTCAATAATCGCCTTTGCAACATCTGCAACATCATCCAGTTTACCAAAGCCTGTGTCGATAAGTTTTCGTATTTCATTAACTGAGGTACCTTGATAAGCTTCCATAGGTTCTGCAATGCTTAGACTGTTTCCAAAATTAGTACTCGTAGGTCCTGGCTCTGCAATGGTAAACCTAATATTAAATGATAAGACATCTTGGGCAGTAGCTTCCACAAAACCTTCAATTCCCCACTTAGAGGCGTGATAAAGACTGAATCCTGGATAGGTAATTTGCCCGCCTTCCGATGATACCTGAATGATATGCCCACCTTCAGGTTGCTTTCTTAAAAAAGGGATTAATGCTTTTATCAGCATGATGGAACCCAGTAAATTTATGTTCAGTTGTTTTATGATTGTCGAACTATCCAATTCCTCTACCGCTCCAAAAACACCTATTCCTGCATTGCTGACCGCAATATCAAGTTGGCCTAATTTTTCATAAGCATTACTGACCGCTTTTTCGATACTTGTCAAATCCGTTAGTTCCAAATAATCCAAATAAAGTCTTCCGGGGTACTTTTCAACTAATTCCTTTAACAGTTCCGGCTTTCTTAGTGTAGCAAAAACTGTATGCCCTGCCTCTAAAAGTTGTTCTGTTAAATTACGTCCTATACCGCTTGATGCGCCGGTGACAAACCATTTTTTTTTCATAGTAGTTCTTATTTATAGGGCAAATTTCGAACTAACCGTGTATTAGTAGTTAACGAAATAAAAACCGATAGTTATAAAAATCAAACTTTTCTATATAAAGATGGAGATATACCTTCGAACTTTTTGAAAAAGCCGGAAAAGTGAGTAAGCTCACGAAATCCCAAAATATGGCAAATTTCGGAAATATCAAGATCGGTATACTTTAAGAGCAGTCTGGCTTCCTGTAAAAATCGTTCTTGGATAAGTTGCTTTGTTGAGCTTCCCATATTTACCTTCAGAATACGGTTAAGATAGTTTGGATGTACAGACAATGCCTCTGCAAAATCAGAAGCTCTATTTAAAATGTGCCCACTCGGTATTATTGCTTTATTAAACTGCTGTTCGAGTAAATCCAGAAATGCTTTAACAATACGTGTCGAAGTTTTATTATGCCTGTCTACGTTCGATTTTTGAGGAGACAACTTCGAAGCAAAATGAAGAAGTTCATATATTTTACTCCTAATGAAATCATACTTATGCTCATTATGGCTATCGTACGTATCTTCCATTTCATTAAAAATGTTATCTAAGCGAAAAAATTGTTCCTCCTCCAATTCAAACACTTTTAATCCATCCTGTTGAAAAACGGAATATGATCCCAAAGAACCAAAATTATGAAAGAAGTCAGCATCAAAAATACAATAAACCCCGCTGTGTTCCCCATCATTTGGTATCCAGTTATACGGGTTCAAAGGATTAGCGAAGAAAATTGCGTTTTTCTTGATTTCATAGGTCTCTTCAGCAAAATGAATGTTATAGGAGCCCTTCAGTAAATTTATCTTATAGAACGACCTCCGGTTATAAGGTATAGGTTGTAAAGCACAGGGATCCTTTTCTGTGATCCGTAGAATATTAAAATTGCCTGGACTAGATTTGTGTCTAATTTCCGATTTATCTAAAAAGTCATTTATATTAATACTCTGCATCCTCCAAACTTATAAAAAACAAACTATTTTGCAATTCTTATTCCAATCTTTTTCTCGGGTAATTGCATATAAGATAAAATTCCTTACCGATACGATTCTGAAATTTATCCGATGCATCTTTTGCTATTTCAACTACTGCATAGTGGCAGTCCTACAAAGAGCTTAATTAAACCTCGCCCTAAACTCTAAAGGACTTTCCTTAACCTTGCTTTTAAACAACTTGCTGAATGATTGTAAATGTTCAAAGCCTAATTCGTAAGCAATTTCGCCAACTGAAAGGTCGGTAGTAGATAATTTTTCTTTCGCTTTTTCAATTAGTTTGTCGTGAATGTATTGTTGTGTGCTTTGTCCTGTCAGCGTTTTGAGTAAACTACGCAAATAGCTTGGCGAAACATTTAAGTTGTCTGAAATATATTGAACTGTCGGCAAACCTTTTGTTACCAAATCATCGTTGTTAAAATAGTCGGAAAGTAGTTTTTCCAATCGGTCAAGAATTTGATGATTGGTTATTTTTCGGGTAATGAATTGTCGCCCGTAAAATCGTTCCGCATAGTTCAGCAACGTTTCAAGATGCGAAATTATAATGTCTTGGCTAAACTTGTCAATGTTTGCGTGATATTCGTTTTTGATGTTTTCTACAATGTCGTTGATGAGGTTTTCTTCTTTGTCAGAAAGAAATAATGCTTCGTTTACGGAATAGTCAAAGTATTCATATTTCTTTATTTTTTGGGCTAACGAAGTTCCCCATAAAAAATCGGGGTGTATAAACAACATCCATCCTTCTAGGTTTGGTGGTATCCCGCCTTCTTCACCGCGTAGTATCTGCCCTGGTGACATAAACGCCATTAAACCTTCATCAAAATCATATTTTTGTTGTCCGTAAAGAAGTTTATCGCATCCCCTTTTCAGCGATACGACATAAAGGTCAAATATTACTGCATTTATACCTGAACCATTTTTCAGCCCTGATACATCAATTATACCAATGAGCGGATGATGCGGCTTTGAAAGCCCCATTAAACGGTGTATGTCTGTTATGGATTGTATTCTATATGGTTTCGTATCTGCCATAATACAAAGTTAGTTTTTAAACGGATATTTCAGCCATATCATTACCAAAGGAATTATCAAGAACGGAATTTCTATCAAAGCTATTTTAAAATTTCCCACTTTTAGTGATAACGCCATAATGAGAAGAATTGACATTGCATTCAAGACATTCCCTAAGAAAAATGTTTTGGGTGTCAGCAATAAAACGCCAATCGCAATGGTTAAAACGCCAAAGAACGGTATAAACAATTCACTTATACCTAACTCACTCAACATTTTTAGTGTTTCGTGATTTTTCTTGTAGTTAAATGTGTCCCAGCCGTGTTTGAAACTTAATACTACCGAAACAATCAGCAACACTAATGAAATTATGTTCTTTATCATTTAAGATGTAGTTTTATTAAAAACGTAACCCGATACTATTGCAATCGGAAAACCAATTAAAGCATTTCTGAACGCTTTTTTTGCTTTGTTTGGAAATGGTTTTCTGTGTTTTACATACAGGAAAAATCCGATTGGTGGTAACATTTGCGAAAGCATAGACCAAAATCTTGACAGTTCGTCTTTGTTGTTTTCGTCTTTCATTTTTGTTTTATTGAACTCGTTTAAATTTCATTGTTTTTCCAAATAGAGAAAAACCAACATAGCCACGAAAATCCATTTCTTTTTCGTTTTTTAATATTGCTTTTACGCTGTAATTTCTGCCTTCCGAAGGGTTGTATAGATTGCCGCCGGTGTATTCGCCATTTTCATAAGAAAGGTTGGTAATGTTGGTTATGCCGTATCTTGACCTGCTACGCAGGTTTTTGTCGGGATTTTTGAAATCTTTTTTCGGTGTTTTTCCGTCTCCTTCAAACATATTTGAGGCGTATAATAACTTACCAAAGTATTTATCGTCTGATTTATAAAACTCAAATTTTAACTTTGGGTCAGAATCCACACTTTCCCAAACCCCGATTATTTTATCGGCAGGCAATGCCTGTGCAAAGGTCGCAACCGATACAAGTAGTATTGTGACTATAAAAAGCAATTTTCTCATTTTTCTTATTTTTGATTGTTCTTGTTTAACTCTTTAAATTTTTTAAAAGCTCTGTGTCCAAATTTCAAAAGGAATTTGGGAACTCAATCTTTGCTAACTTTTGCGATACTTCCCATAATTTTAAAGAAACATCCAAATTCTGTGCTTGTGCTGGTATTCTTGCAATAGATGGAAATCCACGGGTTTCGCTCATTTTGTTTGGTCCGTAATACAATCCGCCTTTAGCTTCTGGAGCGGTAGCTGCAAATAATGTTGGCAAGGCTCCTTGTGCAGATGGCTGGAACAAAAATGGAAGACAAGTTCTCGCCATTCCTGCGGCAGTCCATCGCCCTGCACCTGTAATGAGTAGGTTGGTCCGAGAAATACCCGGATGGGCGGCAATACTGGTAACGCCCCAATTATTCTTAACACTTTGGCGTTGCAGCTCGAAGGCAAACATAAGGTCTGCTAGTTTTGATTGCCCATAAGCTACCATTGGTTTGTAGAAAGATTTCGATTGAAGGTCGTCAAAATTAATTTTCCCGTCTCTAGCTGCAACGCTTGATAAAGTAACTACTCGGGCATCTTCGGCTTTAAGAAGTAAAGGAAGCAATTGGGCTGTTAAAGCGAAATGACCTAAATAATTAGTGCCAAACTGAAGCTCAAATCCGTCTTTGGTTTCGAGACGTTTTGGCGGTGTCATTACGCCAGCATTGTTGATGAGAAGATCTATGGCTTGTCCACTTTCTATCATTTTATTAGCAAATGCTTCTATAGATGACAAGTCTGCAAGGTCAAGTTTTTCAAAACTTATTTTTGCATTTAGATTGGTCTGTTTAATTTTTTCGATTGACTCTGCCCCTTTTTGTGGGTTGCGTCCTAACATTACTACAGTCCAACCAGCAGATGTTAAGGCTTTTGCGTCTTCAAATCCGACTCCTTCTGTGCTACCTGTCACTACGGCTAATCCTTCTTTTCTTTGTGGAATATTAGATGTGTTCCAATTTTTTGTTGCCATAATTTCTGTCTTTTAGTTTAAGCAAAGTTGCAACTACTTAAAAAAACAGATTTAGCCAAAACGACTTTTGTGTTAGTCAAAAGTGATTTGTCAACGAAAACAGTCAAATGGTTTGGGATGGTGGGTGGGCTTGGTATTCCGTTTTTGTCTATCGGTTAATGTCTGCACGGTGTTACCAGCACGGGCTTTTGTCGGTCTTTGTTTGTCGCTTGTCAGTTAAATGATCGCCTAAACTCCTAAGGCGATTGATTGGTTTTGCTTCTGAAAAGTCTGCTGAAAGCCTGTGAATGTTCAAATCCCAATCCGCAAGCAATCTCGCTGATTAAAAGGTCTGTTGTAGAAAGTTGTTCTTTAGCTTTTTCAATCAGTTTGTTGTGTATGTGTTGTTGTGTATTTTGTCCGGTAACCACAACGGTCAAGAATAAGCGTAGTGCGGGGTATTATGGACTAACTCACTGTCCGCATACGGCAAGTTTATTAGGAGCAAAATGCTCAATTTTAGCCGTTCAGACTCCATTACGCAAAACCGATATGTTTGTTGCACAACTCCAATATGTTTTAATTTACTTGATAAATAGGTCTATATTGGGTGTTTTTAAGTATGCAAGGATACAAAAAATTCACTCCCCAATTATTTTATCAGACGAGTTTGGATAGTTTAATTCCCCAGGATATCAACTCACCAATTGATACCTACTGAATTTAAGGGAATGGAAGGGGACTAATGTTTATTCATATTATTCTGAGTCCATTTCTTCGGTGTGGATCCAAAATGTCCCGCAAATAATCTACCGAAATAACTTAAATTACTAAAACCCAACTGGTAACCGACTTCAGAAACCGAGAGATGTTCTTCTCGTAAAAGTCTTGCTGCCTCTTGCATACGCAGATGCTGATAATAATCAAAGATACCTTTACCAAATACTTGCGTGAAAAGTTTCCGAAGTTTAATGACATTCATACCGCTTAAATGCACTAACTCGTCCTGAAGAAACGGTTTGTCTATTGAAGCTGCGATTTTGTCCCGGACACGATAAACCGATTCCAGTTCATATTTTGACAGATGTTGATGTGCAACATTTGCTCTTCTTGATAGGTTTTTAAACAAATAAAATAGTAGTTCAAGCGACTTTAGCCTGTAGAAAGCATCTGATAGTGTATCCGGCATTTTTGTAATCGAAATCTCATTGGCCACTTCTGCTATTTCCGGAGACATGAACTCCTCAATCCAAAGTGTTTTTTCATTATTAAAAAGATAATCGAATTTTTTATGGTCTTTTCCGATAAAGCTTTTCAAATAATCAAGACTTATAATTATGGTTACCTGCTGAATATTTATATCTTTTGGAAAGCAAACGTCACTTTCAACATGCAGCGGGATAATGCGTACGTGTGGTTGTGTTTGTTGTAATTCTATGTCTTTGACAGATGTGTCTGATCGAGAATGAATAATATTTTGAAATGAAATAGATATTCCGTTTTTAAAAGCCGTTATAGGTTTTCTCCGAATACAGAATGTTTTCTTCGCCACTACAGAGCGAACCATAACTAACATATCGGGCAATAAATCTAAGATTTTCAGCTCATTGAGATGAAGCATATCTAATTCAGATCTGGATGGTGTGAGCGAAACGCCTAATCGCTCCACCCAATAGTACATCTCTTGTTTCTTTTTATTATCACTCATTTTATCGGACTATTTTTATTTTTTAATGCGATATTTTAGCATTAAAAGTATAAATAAATTTGCAATATCAATTTAAAAATAGAAGAAATGAAAAAACACATTTTAATATCCGGAGCAGGGATTGCAGGTTTAACAACTGCTAACTTTTTGGCAAAACAAGGTCATAACATTACTGTAATTGATAGATCGCCTTCATTCAGTAAAGCAGGATTTCTTATTTCCCTCAAGAGTTTCGGTGTAAAAATCATGGACGAATTGGGGCTAACTCAAAATCTACAAGCAGAATCATCACCCTCTGAAACGGTTCATTTTGTAGAAACTAATGAGCAAATCATTCAAAGCATTGAATATGATAAAATGCATGAGAATATTGAACGTTCCGTTCTTATAACTCGTGGTGGATTACATTACGTTTTGTATGAGGCAATCAAAAACGATGTAAATATATTTTTTGACACAACGATTTCACAACTGGAAGATAAATCAGATAAGACAAAAGTTACACTTTCAAACGGAAGTTCGATAGATGTTGATTTAGTCATTGTTTCCGAAGGATTGCGTTCCCCAACAAGAGAACGGTATTTTACCAATTACCAATTAGAAGATTTCAATACGCTTTATGTAGGAGGAAAATTAAAACAAAACCATGGGAAGCAAGTTGGTGTATTTAAGGTCTATATAGATGTCAACAAAATGCTGTCCATATACCCCATAGCAGAGGAAGAAATAGCCATTCAGTGTTACATCCGTAGCTCCGAAGACATTGGCTATATTAAAAATAATGCCTCATCTATTCTTAAGGGTACGTTTGCTGATTATAATCCGGAAGTAAAGCAATTATTAGAAAATCTTTTGGACGATGGCTTGTTTTTTATGGATAAAATGGGCATGGTAAATGCTCCAAATCTGCGTAATGGCCGTTTGGTTTTGTTGGGAGACGCAGGTTATTGCCCTACAGCTTTATCAGGAATGGGAGCCTCTCTGTCTATTTATGGGGCAAAGGCACTGGCACACTATATTGCGGAATATCCGGATGATATCTTAACCGCCTGTGATAGCTATAACACATTGATGCAGCCTATTGTAGAAAAATTTCAGACCAATGCAAAGAATAATGCGGCATCTTTCCTTCCTAAGAGCGAAGCAGATCTGGAGAAGTTTGTTAAAGGATTCCGTGCTGCTGATGATAAAGCCGTTCAAAAAATAATGACTGAACCGATTGTACTTACAAAAGATCAGGAAAACTTTATATTGAATTGTAAATTAAAATAATTCTTTATCGATTTAAGACAAAAAATAATTGAGATTAATACTTGTTAAAAGTCTTCTCCTTCCATAATTTTTGCTTACATAGATTTAAAGAGTGATTGTAAGGAGGCTTATTATTAAGCTTTCGAAGTTGTAAAATTTTCAACCTCGAAAGCTGTTTTTTTTATTATCATTAAAATCACAGATAGTATAGCCCGGAGCAATACCTCCGAATTAATTATCATTAAGTTGAAGATATTCAATTACTTTTCCGTCTTTTTGTTCTACTATAAATCGAACTCCTATACTGACTCTGTTAACTGGAATAATTATTCTTTTTGACTCTTTTTCAAGTATTTTCCAAAAAGCTTCCAAATCGTCAATTACAAATATTGCATTAACCATGCTAGGTATCTCCAGCGCTTCAGGCCCGTCTACAGCACCCAAAATAACAAAATGATCCACTAAGTTTAAACTTGGCTTGAAACCTTCAGGTTATAACACAACAGATGATAGAGGAAATAACCTGAAGTCCTGTTCAATCTCACTTCGAAGAACCCGGAAAAATTGATATTACTTCCCGACAATCACTCTTCGATGTTCAATTCCCCATTCAGCCAAAGTATTGATGATTTTTTTTAACGTCAAACCGTATTCTGTTAATTGATATTGAACTGTTATCGGCTGCGTATCAAGAACTATGCGTTTAATGAGCTGGTTCATTTCCAGTTCTTTGAGCTCTTTACTGAGCATCTTATTGGAGATACCTTTCACATCGTTTAAAATATCAGAAAAACGTCGTTTGTTGTAATAACAAACTGACGATATTATTGAGATTTTCCATTTACCATTCAACACATCCATGGCATCGTGAACAGCCATAATATGTTTTCTGTTCATGTCGTTATTAGAGCATTCAATTTCCATCATAAGTTACCTCGTTACCCAAAAGTTACCGTTACTTTTAGTTACAAAGTTACCAAAATAAATTTAATCAAATTAACTTTGCATAGTAAAAGAAATCGATTTCAAAAATAAACAGTTTAAAAAGTCTTGACAAGAATTGAATTTTAACTATCAAAAATTTAAAAAATGAATTTCACAAATAAAAACGTTGTAATTACAGGCGGAAGCGCAGGAATTGGATTAGCTACCGCTAAAACATTTATTGAAAAAGGAGCAAATGTATTGATAACAGGCCGAAATATGGATAGCCTGCAAACAGCATCAGCAAGTATCAATAGCCCCAAATTGAAAAATTTGGCTTCGGATACGTCCAAACTGGCAGATATTGCGAAATTGGCGGAAACAGTTGCAGATAGCGGAAAAAAAGTGGATGTGCTTGTTTTGAATGCGGGAATAGCAAAGCAATATTCAATTGAAGATACAACCGAAGAAGTTTTTGATGACCTATACAACATCAATGTCAAAGGACTATTCTTTACTCTGCAAAAATTAATTCCTCATTTAGCAGAAGGAGCTTCGGTCGTTCTGCTCTCATCAGGCGTGTCTGTCAGCGGATATGCACAAATGGGGGCTTACGCTGCAACAAAAAGTGCAGTCGATGCGATTGCTCGTACTGCAGCCACTGAACTGGCCGACAGAAAAATAAGGGTGAATGTGGTTGCTCCCGGATTGACGGATACACCTATGAATCATCAAACGCCTGAAGATATAAAAAATGCTATAGCGGCAGCAGTTCCATTGAAACGAATCGGACAAGCTGAGGAAATTGCTAACGCAATTGTTTTTTTGTCTTCAGACGAAGCCTCTTATATTTCGGGTTCATACCTAGCCGTAGACGGAGGTGTTACAATTCGTAGATAACTATGCGATCTTTATGATATACTTAGTTTTTGTCAACTAAGTATATCATATCTAATCTCGGAATACAACGGTCCTAATCATCCTACTCACTTTCGGGATCTCCTGAAAAATTCGCAAGAAATGGTTTCCGTCCTAAATATTTGTTTAAGTTTTGGGTAACTGCCTTAGCTCCCATTCTTCTGTGAATAGATCCAACTATATATCCAGTCAAGCTGTTTGATTTGTTTTTTAATAAAAAAGCCGATTAGAGCATCACGAAACCAGGCTGCTATTGGATTGATTTTTGTTTTGGTATTCCCTACTTTCCTTGCACTACTTATTATCCGCTCTACTCTGGACTGACGTTCGGTCTGAAAAAGCCGAAAGGCAGGTGCAAAGTCTTTGTGTAATTTTAATAGTTCAGCAATTACAATCGTGTCTTCCAATGCCAAGGAGGCTCCCTGCCCAATATGTGGAGAGATACCGTGTGCCGCATCTCCAATAAGACAAACCCTACCTTTATACCAATGCAAAAGCTTAGGTACATCATAAATAGGATATGCAATAATTTGATGGCTATTTTTGATTATTTTGGAGAATAAAGGATCGTCATTCTGATGAATGTTTGCTAAACAGCCCTGAATTTCGGTATTTAATGTTTTTCCTAATTCTTTTGGTTTCGGTTCCTGTTCTCTAAAATAATTATTAAACCACCAAACTTCACCTTTGTCGGAAACTGAATAAGCAAAAAATCCCCTTTCGCCAAAGTTCATGCGTATGGAATCCAACGGTTCGGAAAGTTCAGGGATATTTGCATACCCCCCAGTGGAAATGACTTTCGTATACCTAATGGCAGAAGCATTCGGGAATAATTGATTTCTAACTTCGGAAAACATTCCATCACAAGCCAACATAATGTATCCAACAACCATTGTTCCATCATCAAAATATGCTGTTAACTGTTCATTAGTCTCCTGATATCTGACAAATTTTTTGTTGTACCATATTTTTATACCGGCTTCTTTAGCAGCTAACCGGACGTATTTATTGAGGTTTGCTCTTTTGATCTGAATTGTTTCTACACCATATTGTTGTTTCTGATAGGCCGTATCGAGTTTTGCTATTTGCTTTCCTTTAGAATTAAAAAACCTCATTGTGCCGGGAGTATAATCTTCCTTGAGCAGTTTTAAGTCAATAAATTCTTTCAATACATTCAAGCCATTGGGTGTAAGGCCCAAAAAGGCTCCCTCTTTTGTATTGTCTTCTGATCTCGCTTCAAATATTTCAACATTAAAACCTATTTTTTTCAGTTGTAAAGCTAGTATGGGGCCGGCTACGCCGGCACCGATAATGAGTACTTTTTTATCCATTGTTTTCCTCTTTTATTTTTAATCCGGATATGAGCAATAAGTTCAATGCAAAAAAAATGGCCACGCGCACGTAATTTAAATTACGCCATTGAACCGCTTTTTCCTGTAAGTTTATATCCAGGGTATCGCTATATGAAAGTTGCTGGAATTCGGTGATAAGAGGCGCAAAATACGTTAATGTCCATATCCGAACTGCTATATGCGCAACAAAAAGCGGTACCATTAACTTTCTACGATTCTTTATCCCCCAATTAAAAACCAACGCTGTGATAAATACCGATTCATGAATTCCATGGACTATTATCCAAAACATTTTAAAATCCAGCCCGTAAGGTTTTTGAAAAAATATGAATGAAGAAGGCGGAGCTGCTGTCCATGCAGGAACCATTATAGCGGTTTCCCATAACTGCGCTCCATTCATAATAAAGTAAGCACAGATTGAATAAAATAGCCATCGGGTAGCTTTCGGGTATTGGTATGTATTTGCCATTTTTCTAAACTTTTTAAATTTATTTCTTACATTCACTCACTTGGCAAAAGTACCGCGCCATCGAAAAAAGCGCTTGCAAAAAAAGGAGTTAAACTGGTAAATTAGGGCATAATGGGATTTGAACTGAAAAATGATAAAAAGGCTTTTAAAATAGCCTTTGACGAAAATGATTTTGGCGATCATGGTTTTAAAGAAAATGCCTTTAAAACGAATATTCCCTTTGGACAATTAACTGCCAGACAATGGCTTTTTGACGGCATCAAGATCTTATATTCCGAAACTAATATTGATCAACCGACGGAATTGGATTGGAAAGGAGATTCAGAACTGGTAACCATGCACTTTAATTTGCAAGGAAGAACTTCAATAGTACAGAACGGAATGAGCAATTCTTTTGATTTAAATGGTAATCAGCACAATTTATTCTATGGCACCAAAGCTACAGGTAAAATGAAATTTGATGGTTTGCAGATGAAATCATTTATGGTGCAATTTCAAAAAGATTCTTTTTTAACAATATCAAAAGATGGAAACGAATCCCTAAAGCAGTTTGCGGATAAAATAGTTTCAGGAATTCCGGTCGCTTTTTCAGATGCTAGTCTAAATATTGATCTGCCGATACAAACCTGTATCCATTCGATTCTGAATTGTGATTATTCCGGTGGGCTAAAGAGATTGTTTCTTCTCTCAAAAACCATTGAGTTGCTTGTTTTGCAAGCAGAGTCTTTAAATATCCTTCAAGATTCATCATCAACATACATAAAACATGATTATGATAAAGAACGAATTGTATATGCCCGTGATTATTTGGTTAAGAATATTCAGTCGCCCCCAACCTTGATTGAATTAGCGAGAATAGCCGGTGTTAACGAATATAAACTAAAACGAGGCTTTAAGGAAATATTTAATCAAACAGCGTTTTCTTATTTATCTGACCTACGTTTAGATCTCGCAAAAAATGATCTATTGGAGGGCAAAAAACAGGCCACTGAAATAGCGTTTGAGTTGGGATACTGTTCCTTACAGCACTTTAGTAAGGCATTCAAGAAAAAGTTCGGTATGGCACCAAGTAAAGTTAGACGTTGAGGTAGGGTTATTTTTTAGCCAGCGTTCTATTTTATCGAATATGGTGTTTTATTTTCTAAAAGAAGCAGCCTCATAGATATACTAAATTGAATGTTTGTTTTCGTATATCGAGAAGCGCAAGAATATGATTAATGCCATTGAAGTTAATGTTCCATAAATCGAAATATCTCTTTGGACAAGAAAACTTCTGAAAAAAGTAAGAACAATGAAAATATTTGATAGTAGAACGGATTCAACAATATTTTTTAATAATTTTGTATAGGATGAAGAAATTGCTTGCTATTTGCTTTTTGACGATCTATATTGTCTCTGCAACCGAAATTGCGCAGTTGTTGCGGTTTCCGTTGTTGATAGAGCATTATTTCGAGCATAAGGAAAAAAATCCGGAACTATCTGTCCTCGATTTTCTAAAGATTCATTACAATGGAGATCATCTGGAAAACCATCCGCATGATGACGACTATGAGGAAGATCAAAAACTTCCATTTATGATGCATGCGACTTCATATTATGCTGTTTTTATCTGCCCACCGACTATAGAAGTGGATATTCATAACAGCTCCATACTAACGAAAGATAATACTACTCCCATCCGGAACGATCATTTTATAGCCGATACCTTCCTGACTTCCATATGGCAGCCGCCAAAATTCTGTTAATACATTCCTCTTTTTATTATTTCGGATAAAGACATCCGTAGTTCAACAGCTTTCTTGACAGTAAAAAACCATAATTTCTGTATGCGAATACGGAAGTACTTTTCAATGTCAATATATTACTGTGCACGAGTGTCTTTGTCAAAACTTACGATTTAACAGAATCTATTTGATATGCTTACAAAAATCATTGAGTTCTCTGTAAAGAACAAACTCATTGTCGTGCTATTGATGTTGGCTTTAATCGGTATAGGCGCTTATCAGGTAACAAAATTGCCTATTGATGCCGTACCCGATATTACCAACAATCAAGTGCAGGTCATTACCATTGCTCCTTCTTTTGGAGCTACAGATATTGAAAGGTTGGTTACCTTTCCGATCGAACAGGCCAACAGTAATATTTCTGGATTACAGGAAATACGGAGCTTTTCGCGATTTGGCTTATCCCTGGTAACCATTGTTTTTGATGATAATATTGACATCTATTGGGCGCGGCAGCAAGTAGCCGAACGTCTCCAACAGATACAACAGGAAATCCCACAAGGTATAGGGTCGCCTCAACTAGGCCCCATTTCCACAGGTCTTGGAGAAATTTACCAATATGTCGTTCGTCCGCAACAGGGATACGAGCGTACATATAATGTCACTGAGCTCCGTACTATCCAGGACTGGATTATCAGACGGCAGCTGCTGGGTGTTAAGGGTGTGGCCGAGGTCAGCAGTTTTGGCGGCAAACTCAAACAATATGAGATCGCTGTAAATCCCGACAGGCTAAATGCGTATGGGATTACCATTAACGACGTCTTTGATGCCCTCAACACCAACAATCAGAATACTGGTGGCGCTTACATCGAAAAAGGCCCCACAGTCCTCTACATCCGAAGTGAAGGATTGGTTGGCACGATTGAAGACATTCAGAATATTGCGATTACAGGGAATCGAAATGACTTACCGATTTTCATTCGGGATGTAGCCGATGTACGTCCTGGTTTTGCAACGCGATACGGTGCCATGACCTACAATGACAATGGAGAGGTGGCTGGAGCCGTCGTCATGATGCTTAAAGGAGCCAACAGTAGCCAAGTGATTGCGGACGTCAAGGCCAAGGTAGCGGAAATCCGAAAAACCCTGCCCAAAGGTGTCATCATTGAGCCCTTTCTAGACCGTACTAAAATGGTCAATAATGCCATCAGCACGGTGCGGACAAATCTCTTGGAAGGCGCACTGATTGTCGTTTTTGTGCTGGTTCTCTTTCTGGGTAATATACGAGCCGGATTGCTCGTGGCCTCGGTCATTCCTCTGGCCATGCTCTTTGCAATCTGCATGATGAACCTTTTTGGGGTAAGTGGTAACCTGATGAGTCTTGGTGCACTCGATTTCGGATTAATCATTGATGGCGCAGTCATTATTGTTGAATCCGTCATGCATCAGCTTATTCAACAGCAACGATTCAAAGCCCTACTCAAAGTACCTGCTTCTGAAATGGACGATTTGGTAACAGCATCAGCGGGTCGCATGATGAACAGCGCTGTCTTTGGACAGATCATTATCCTGATCGTTTACCTCCCCATCTTAACGCTACAGGGAATCGAAGGTAAAATGTTCAAACCTATGGCTGAAACGGTTGCCTTTGCTTTACTAGGTGCATTTCTTCTATCGCTCACCTATATACCGATGATGAGTTCAATTTTACTACGTATAAGAAATAGTAAACCTTCACTCTCGGACAAGCTGATGAAAAGACTGGAAAAGTTTTACCTGCACATACTACTCAAAGTACTGCGGATTCCAAAGACAATTTTTACACTGGTTATTTTACTTTTTTTAGGAGCTGTAGTGATACTCAGCCAGCTAGGTGGGGAATTTATTCCTTCACTGGAGGAAGGTGATTTTGCGGTAGATACCCGTGTCCTCCCAGGAAGTAATCTGACCACGACCATTGAAAGCACACAGAAAGCTGCGCATATTTTAAAGAGCAGATTTCCTGAAGTAGAAAAAGTAGTCACCAAAATTGGCAGTGGTGAGGTGCCGACCGATCCTATGCCGATGGAGGCCTCGGATATGATGGTTATTTTAAAAGACAAAAAGCAATGGACTTCGGCGCGTACATTTCCTGAACTTGCTACAAAAATGAGCGAAGCATTAGCCGATGTTCCCGGCATTACGGCCGGATTTCAATATCCTGTACAAATGCGGTTCAATGAGCTGATGACGGGGGCACGTCAGGATGTTGTCCTCAAAATATTTGGAGATAATCTGGATTCCCTTACCTTACATGCTCAAAAAATAGGTAAAATTATCGAACAGGTCGAGGGAACCCAAGATCTCTACATCGAACCGATTGCTGGGCTTCCTCAGGTTGTCATATCTTATAATCGCCCTATCATTGCACAACATCATCTCTCGATTGATGAAATAAACAGAACAATCAATGCTGCTTTTGCCGGGCAGCGAACGGGCTTGGTGTTCGAGGGTGAGAAACGCTTCGACATGGTTGTACGGCTAGCTGCCAGAGACCGAAATAATATTACTGATATCCGTAACCTTTTGATCCCTACTCCTATGGGCAACCAAATTCCACTGTCCCAGTTGGCCCGTGTAGAGATTGTACAGGGCCCTAATCAGATCCAACGGGAAAATGCGCAACGGCGGATTGTCGTAGGATTTAATATCAACGGGCGGGATGTACAAAGTATCGTTCATGACCTACAAGCTAAGATTGATAAGGAAATCAAACTTCCAATAGGATACTCCATTAAATATGGTGGTTCTTTTGAAAACCTCAACAACGCCAAGCAGCGCCTCTTGATTGCAGTGCCTATTGCGTTAGCGCTAATTTTCATACTCTTATTCCTTGCTTTTAAATCTGTTAGGGAAAGTTTATTGATCTATAGCGCCATACCATTATCGATTATCGGTGGAGTGTTCTTATTGGCGCTGCGGGGAATGCCTTTTAGTATTAGTGCCGGAGTTGGATTTATAGCGCTATTTGGTGTCGCGGTGCTCAATGGTATCGTATTGATATCTGAATTTAACCGGCTTCAAAAAAGTGGCATCCGTAATATTGTGCGTATTGTTGTCGATGGTGGTGAAAATCGGTTGCGCCCCGTTTTGATGACCGCATCGGTGGCCTCACTGGGATTTATCCCTATGGCGCTAAGCAACGGGGCTGGAGCTGAAGTACAGCGCCCTTTGGCAACTGTGGTCATCGGTGGTCTGCTTATTGCGACGCTATTAACCTTATTTGTGCTTCCGCTCCTTTACGTAACCATGGAGCGCGGATTTAAACCTCATAAATTAAAAAGAAAGCATGTTGTGCCTCTTTTGATTGCTCTTGTTGTTTTTGCAACAAAAAATTCGACAGCACAGACCAAGATCACTTTGGATCAATCCATTGAACTCGCGCTCCAAAACAACCGAAACATAAAAATTGAAAAACTGCGTGTAGCTTATGCCAAAGCTCTAATAAAGACATCCACTGCTGATATTCCGCAGACGGATATCAGCCTAGATTACGGGCAGATCAATAGCGCTTATCAGGATACAAAGGTTAGTATCAGTCAACGCTTTGGTTTTCCTACCGTCTACAGAAGACAACGTATGCGCTATACCGAAGAATGGAAAAAAAGTCAGCTGAATGTCACCCTCAAAGAGTTTGAGCTGAAAAAGGCTGTTAGCCTTACCTACTATAACATACTATATTGGCAGCAAAAGGAAAAACTTTTGAGCGAGGCATTATCCCTTTATAGCAGCTTCCTTGACAAAACAGTTCTCCGTAAGAAGGCAGGAGAAAGCAATGTGCTGGAAAGCTCAACTGCGGCAAATCAAAAGGCCGCAATCACAATCCAATTGAGACAGGTAGCTGATGAAATAAATGTCCTTCAACTGCAATTCCAATGGTTGCTAAATACATCACAAGCCTACACCCCTACCATTGTGGAAAAGGCTACTTTCGTTCAGTCATCGGTGGCCGACCACCCTTTACTCAAAGTGCTGCAACAAGAAAAGATAGTCGCAGCGCATACAACTGCAATGGAAAAATCCCGACTACTCCCCCAACTGTTGCTAGGCTACAATTTGAATAGTTTTAAAGGTGCGGGGCCTGATAACAGAATCTACGATGCGAGTCCAAGATTTCATTCGGTGCAGTTAGGGCTCTCCATACCGGTATTTTCCAGCGGACAGCGTGCTCGGATCGAAACTGCACGTCTGGCAGAAACCATTGCAAGCGATGAACTTCAAAATGCACAATCTGCGCTTGAAAGACGGTCCCAAGAATTCGCCCAACGCTATCAGACCAGTCTCGCTATTGTCGATCAATATGAATCCGAGGAACTCAAAAATGCAGCAATAGTTTTTGAAACAGCGCAGAAGCAATTTTCCAATGGAGCCATTGACTATCTCGAATTTGTCACTTTAGTAAACCAGGCAATCGCGCTGAAAAGTAGCTATACAGATGCATTGTGGCAGCTCAATGAAAATGCCATTCAGCTTCATTACATCATGATAAATCAATAGAAATGAAAACGAAAAATATGATAGTCCAATATATCTTTCTTATGTTGGCAACAACTGGCATCTCTTGCCAGGGCAATAAAGGCGAGGCTTCACCGTCATCAGCAAAGCCGAAAGACGAAACTCTTGTTTCCTTAACGGAAGCGCAACTACAAAATGCCCAAATAGAGACGGTAACGCTTTCGGACCAGCCGATAGCCAGCATATTAAAACTGAATGGAAAAATTGATGTACCGCCTCAGAATCTGGTGTCTGTAAGTATTCCTTTGGGGGGATACTTAAAGAGTACCAGCCTGCTGCCAGGCATGAAAGTATCAAAAGGTGATATTATTGCCATCGTCGAAAATCCACAGTTTATCCAACTGCAGCAAGACTATCTTGCCGCCCAGTCGAAACTACAATTTGCCCAGCTCGACTACAGACGTCAAAAAGAACTCAACCAGAGTCAGGCAAGCAGTGATAAAGTAATGCAACAAGCACAGGCCGAAATGAACAGCCAGCAAATAACTATGAATGCAATCGCCAAACAATTAGAACTCGTTCATATTCAACCCAGTACCATTGCTACCGGGAATATCCGTAAAAGTGCTCCCGTATACAGCACGATCGATGGCTATGTAAGTAAAGTCAATGTCAATATCGGAAAATATGTAAATCCTTCGGATGTCCTCTTTGAATTGATCAACCCAACGGACATCCACCTAAATCTGAAAGTCTATGAAAAGGATCTTGAACAGCTCCATCCAGGACAAACGTTATTAGCTTACTCCAATGCTAATCCCAATAAAAAGTACTCAGGAAAAATTCATTTGATCGGCAAGGATGTCGATCCCACAGGTATGACAGCTGTCCATTGCCATTTGGATAAATATGATCCGGATCTGGTACCTGGGGTATATATGAATGCTGAAATCCAAACAAAAACCACGTTAGCACAGGCCCTGCCGGAAGAATGTATTATAGACTTTGAAGGAAAAAGTTATGTATTCGTCTCGGAAGGAAACAGAAATTATCGCCTGGCAGCAATATCCGTTGAGGAACCCCAAAAAGGGCTGGCGAAGGTGTTGAACCATCGAGATTTCGTAGGTAAAAAAATCGTTAATAAGAATGCCTACACCTTGTTAATGCAGTTAAAAAACAGCGGGGAAGATTAAATAAAATCGCTATGAAAACATTATTAAACACGTCGCTACCGATACTTTTTTTATAATAAAATATTATTCTCTTAAATCTTGGATTCAATTACATGAAAGTCGCAATCTTAATCACAATCGTATGTTCACTTTTCGGGAATTTAGCGTTTGGAATGTTTATTGGCACTAGTCTGGATACGCTGGTTGGAAACGAGTCGGCCCACGTCGATTATTCGGACAATATGTATAAGCCAAGCTACAAAAGGACAATTATACCATCCATATGCATTGGATATGGTATTCTTAGCCTTACCAACCCCGGAATAAAAGAGATCAACAGTTCAACCCGTTTTGAGATCGGAGAGCACAGTCCATCGCATATTAAAGTTGATAATTACACGCAATTTATACCCGGAGCTTTAGTCTATGGTTTAAATGAAATTGGTATAAAAGGAAAGCATGATTTTAAAGATCGTAGTATAATTCTGGCCACTTCTTTGCTTCTTTCCACAGCTATCGTTACGCCTACCAAACACCTCGTACACGAAAAACGACCCGATGGTTCAAACAGCTTATCTTTTCCTTCTGGTCATACAGCTACGGCCTTTGCAACAGCCCATTTTATGTTCCGCGAATATCGCGGACATAATTTGTGGCTTAGTTTCCTCGGTTACCCCTTTGCGATATTTACCGGAACATATAGAACATTCAATGATAAGCATTGGGTCGGCGACGTGGTCGCAGGAGCAGGCATAGGAATATTGTCCACCGAATTCGCATATTGGTCATTTCCAAAAATTTCAAAACTGTTCGGGAACAAACAGAATAATAAAATGATCTATATTCCGTATTACCAGTCAAATCAGCTTGGATTCAATTGTATTCTTAAATTTTAAAAATGAAGCAGTTTGGCTAAAATCTTAACTTCAAAATAAGGGTGTCTTAATTGACACCCTTCCTAATCGTTCTGTTCAGAAAGTTAAAGGCGCCAATGGCTTTTCTATTTATGATCTACCCCTATAGATACACTTATAAAGCTGGAATGCGGCAGTAATCAATATAACGATCAGAATAATATATCTAAATGTTTTTTCCGATGTTCTTTGTAATATCAACTTCCCAAGATAACTACCCAAAACGCTTACACCGATTAAAAACGGGATGTAAAATATGTGTTTACTGGTAAAATAACTATTGCTTATATAGACAATTGCCCGGCTCAGATCGACCCCCAGATCAATCAAAGCGGAAGTAGCGATAAAAACATCTTTTGGTAATTGGAAAGCTGCTAATGTAATACCACGAATCGCTCCGCCGGTACCTGCTATGCCAGCAATAAACCCGGAAGTGATGCCTCCAATATATAGATTTGAATTGGATGGTTTAACAGGCCTGCCTGATTTAAACATTAAAAATAAAGCCAGAAAGACCAAGATGATATTCATCCCCAACTCAATTTGCTGAACCGGTAAAAACTTGGTGGTGATGGCGCCCAATATGACAAATATAACGGCGGGAATACCCAGCTTGATCGCAATATCCAAACGGATCCCCTTTTTGAACAATGCAATTTTAGACAGATTACTAAAAACATGAAATACCGCAGTAATTCCCAATACTGTTTTAAAATCAAAGAATAGAGCGGCGATTGGAACGAATAATATGGATGAACCAAATCCAGAGACTGTCCCTAATACTTCAGCGATTAACGCTAAGATGAAGAAAATTAGATATCTTTCCATAAATGATTATACCTGGGCACTGGGATGCACCACTTGATGCAAAGAATATTTAGGCTATGAAAAGGCAACCTGTTCATCTTTGACTAATATTTTAACAGGGATGTTTAAATCTGTCTGGATCTTTACACGTAGTGCCTCCAATGCTGAAGGTTCACCATGTACGAGCATGATTTGCTTAGGGGGGATTATATATTTGCCAATCCATTCCATTAACCCGGACTGATCGGCATGTGCCGATAATCCGGTCAATTCTACAATATTAGCTCTTACAGGATAATACGAACCGTGGATCTTCAATTCATGCGATTGATTTAACAATGCCCTGCCACGTGTGCCTTCCGCCTGGAAACCTACAACTAAGATTGTATTCCGACTGCTCCCTAGGTCGTGCTTCAAATACTCAAGAACACGACCGCCGGTCACCATGCCACTACCAGCAATTATAATTTTACTTTTTTTATCACGAATGATTTCCTGCGTATTGATATAATCTCTGTTAATATCAACACCAGAGACAATCGCAGACCATTCTCTTTTGTCCACGGTAGTATATTCAGCATAATCAACCATTATGGCTGTCGCTGAAGCAGCCATTGGGCTATCCAATATAACCGGTAGATCATGCGGAATTCTTTTCTGCTTCTTTAATTGATGAATTATATAAAGAAGCTCCTGGGCTCGGCCTACTGCGAAACTTGGAATGATAATATTCCCTTGATTTTCAACCGTCAGGTTGATCCAATGTTGCAAACTATCATACACATTTGTATTATCATGTAACCGGTCTCCATAAGTTGACTCCATGACTAAATAATCGGCTTTGGTAAAAAAGTCGTTAATAGGTAAAACCTCACTATGCCTCCTTCCGATATCTCCTGAAAATACGATGATTTTATCAAAGCATGTGACGGCTACTGAACAGGCGCCGATGATATGGCCGCAGGGTTTAAACTCACATTGAATGTGATCGCTTAAGTTTATAGCGTTGTTTTCCTGAACGGTATAAAAATAGTTAAAAGATCGCTCTGCATCATCCCTCGTGTACAGTGGCTTCGCAGGATGATGTTTGGAATAAAGATGGTAATTTGCTTTTCTTGCATCTTCTTCTTGTATTTTGGCGCTATCGAGCAAGATCAATTTTGTCAGTTCAGCGGTCGGCTCCGTCATATAGATTTTTCCTCTAAATCCGTTTTTTACGAGCAAGGGAATATAGCCGCAATGATCCAGATGAGCATGCGTAAGAATAACTAGATCAATCTCTTCGACAGAAATAGCTAAGGGTTCCCAATTTTTTTCACGCAGGGTTTTTATACCTTGGAACAAACCACAATCGACCAATATAGTGAGTTCGGGGGTTTTTAATAGGTGCTTAGAGCCAGTGACTGTTCCCGCACCGCCAAGGGATTTTAAAAAAATAGTTTCCATCGTTTTTTAGTTTAAAGGGCAGTATTATGGAAATCTGTAAAGTTTAGTTACCGTATTTTGATTTCTTTTACTTGCTAATTGTCCAATGTGTTTTTTTTTAATGGTTATATGAAGCAGTCCATCTTTATAATTGGCCTTTATCTGATTCAAGTGCCAGAGCCTTAATTTTGTAAACACCATTCTTTTCAATAATATTGATTGCTGGTTCCATTTTGTCCAATTGAATAGACGATTCATCCTTAGTCCAAAAGTTTTTCTATTGTCGATCCAAGTGAAGATTGCTTGGCCTTACTGTTTGTTTCTGCGGTTTTCATAATAAATTAATTTAATGGTTTTATTTCTAAAATTAGGTTTATCCATACTATTAAATCATGATTCCTGCGATATTTAATAATGATACTGGTCACTTTCATTACAGATAGTAAGCCAATTTCGCATATGCGGTTCTTATTCATGTCCTGTAGGAAATGGGAAGATATTATAAACTTCTGGTGTATACGTAAATTTGCTATTATGGAGTAGTGGCAGTCCGCATATCATGATGTAACATTTCCACTAAAGATTTGTCTAACTGGTAGATATCATCGTATATAATTGGCTTGCCATTTTTTATCAGCACAGTCAAATAAGTGATAATAATGGGTACAGGTTGCTTCAGAATAAAATCTCTCTTACGGTACGCCTTCACTGCCTCTTCCAGAACCGGGATTTTTTCATTTGAATCATCAAATGCCAAAAGCTGAGTCGCCAGTAACTTGGGATTTTGAACCCTTATACAGCCATGGCTAAGTGCTCTGTTTTCTCGATTGAAGTACTGCTTTTGTGGAGTATCATGCAGGTATACACCATGTGAATTCTGAAACCGAAAGACGATTGCACCCAAGGCATTGTGACCACCGGAGGATTGCCGCACGCTATACTTTCGTGGATTTTTGTTTATTTCTTGTAATGTCGATGAATTCACGATAATTTCCCCCCCTGTTTCATCATAGATCGAATAATGGTTATCTTCGAGATACCCGCTGTTTTCTAAAATTTCAGGCAAAATTTCATTCCGAAATATACTTTGAGGAACTCTCCAATCGGGAGCTGTGGAAAAATAATCTATTTCGCTCTCCAAAACAGGTGTTGCTGTTTTTGGTTTCCCAACAACGACTTTAAATTCTGACACATTACCCTGATGATGAAACGCTAAAGTATAGGATGGGATATTTATCCAAACATAATCTGAGCTTTGGGTATTTATCCACCTTAAACGTTCCATATTTATTAGAATTTTTGCCATTTCAGCGGATGTCGTATCGGGATTACCTACCGCATAAAATTGATCCAAATAGTTCTGCAAATCCTGATACGCTTTGAGTTTAGGCTGAGCCTCACATACTGCTTTGGAAAAATCTAACTGACGACGAGCATTAGATAACGCTTTGTCCGCACAAAAACCCTTAATACTAATACTATCAATATAGGAACGATCATATAATGGATTATATTTACCAAAATGAATATTATTGATAAAGGTAATGAGACCATCGGTCATCAATATATCGAAAATGGCTTTCCGCTCTTCGTGTTTCTCAGAAAAGAAACCGCCCAATTGGTTTAATCCCTCAAATGTGAGGTTCTTAGAATAGTAATCTGAGGATAATAATCCAAAGCGATTAGCGTGTGTTAGAAGCGCTAAAGCCGTTTCAGCCTGATCTATGTTTTGTTTATCATTTAACCAAAGAAAATTATAACTATTTGTGGCATAGCATCGACTGACTGATTTTGGATAATTTAAGTTAGCCAAATAGAGACTGTCTTTCAATAATAATGTGATCTTGTTAGCTGTCTTTGTATCCTGCCCATGGACAACAATGTGCATTATGCCGAAAAAGATCATCGTAAAATTCAGAAACGCTTTCATAACCTTGAATTTTAATATACTAAAATTACAAATCATTGGGCTTAGAAATCCTGACGTTGATCACTAAAAAAAATGATCGTTTATCCCTGAGTTGCCTGATCTTACGTCTCCTGAAGAGTTTGTTTAACAAACGATGAGAAGATCTCTCAGCTAGAAGATCAGCATCAGGCGGATCTATTGCTTCCAACGTATTTACGATACCCTCAAATTGTCTGCAGTTCATTAATCACGGTAATGAAGAAAAGACTGTCTCCTTTGCTGAAACGTCGGAATCATTTTCCGATCTTCATAAAATTACTTATATTGAATCTGAAATAAACACGATCCATACTCAACCAACTTTCTATGAGCACCATATTTGACAATGAAAGACTCTATCTTTATCAAGGTAAGTTAAAAGAACATTTCAAAGCTCTTTATATGCTGTTTTTACCGCATGGCTACCGTTTTTTCAGTTTGATAAGGGAATCGGGTGATTAAGAAATTAGAAATGTGAAAAATCGTTATTATCCAACAGAAGTTTTAGTGAAGAAGTTATGAAAAAAGCATTAACTACAGTAGGTGGAGGCATAGGCTTATTATTTTCAATTTTGGATTCAGTAGTAAGTTATTCTGATACTGCTCCTATAGATGAATATGGAATGAGCATTATTTCTTGGCAATTCTTTATCAAAAAGATATTAGTATATATCCTGATAGGAGGCGGATTGGGATGGTTGATAGGTTTTATTGTTGATAAATTAAAAAGAAATAAAAATTGATCCAATCAACAAAGTAATCTGGGCTTTCTAACAAACCTTCAAAGACGGTAGCGAAGTAATTTTGTGTTAATAATAACGATGCTCTTGAGCGAAGTGTTAAAAGACAGCAAAATGAAAATAATCAACCAGCATTATGTCGATGGTCAATTTCGGCCTTCGACAGGAACCGAGAAGATGGATATCATTAATCCTTCGGATGAAAGCCTCATCGGTCAAGTGGTATTGGGCAATGAGCAGGATATGGAGGCTGCAATAGTTGCTGCATCAGCAGCTTTACCTTCTTTTTCTCAAACAAACAGAGAACAGCGCATGGATTACCTACAGCAATTACACGATGCGCTGATGGAGTGCCTCGATGCCCTGCAGGAAGTAACCACAACAGAGTACGGTGCAACGGCACAACGGTCGCGCTGGTCGAACCAGTATGCCGCAGAGACATTCCTTTACTTTAAGGAAATCCTTAGGGATTTTTCTTTCGAACGCCGCATAGGTCAGTCGGCAATGGCAATGGTGCCGGTTGGTGTAACCGGGATCATGACGGCCTGGAATGCCAATTCAGGTTCCATATGTGTGAAGCTGGCAGCGGCGATTGCAGCTGGCTGTACCGTAGTGATCAAACCCAGCGAAATGAGTGCGATGCAATCTCAGGTTCTGGCCGAGTGCTTCGACCGGGCAGGACTTCCAGCCGGCGTAATCAATATGGTGCATGGACGCGGAGATATTTTGGGAACGGTATTGTCTACCCATCCCGCAGTAGCCAAAATTCTGTTCACAGGTTCTACAATGGTCGGCAAGATCATTGCCCGTAATGCAGTGGACACGATGAAGCGGGTCACGCTGGAACTCAGCGGAAAATCACCCAACATCATTCTTGATGATGCGGATCTCAATACTGCAATACCAATGGCGGTAAATGCGGCCTTTATGAACAGTGGTCAGGCCTGTATTGCTGGCACACGACTGCTGGTGCCCGAAGCTGTCCTGCCAGAGGTTAAAGCTGTCTTGCTGAAAACGATGGCTACACAAAAAGTGGGTGATCCAAGAGATGAGCAGACGGTCATCGGGCCAATGGCCAGTCAGAAACAATTTGACCGGATACAGCATTACATCAGGCTGGGTATCGACGAGGGCGCGGAACTTTTAGCTGGAGGTCTGGGCAAACCGGATGGATTACAAGACGGATTTTACGTCAAACCCACTATATTTACAGGTGTAAGTAATGAAATGACGATTGCCCGGGAAGAAATTTTCGGGCCTGTATTATCCGTTATTACTTACAAAACTGAAGAAGAAGCTATTGCCATCGCCAATGATACTATATATGGACTGCATGCTTATGTAAGCAGTTCAGACATGGAGCGGGCGCAGCGAGTGGCTGCACAGATCAATGCAGGCAGGGTAGCAATCAATACGATCTATCACGATGCGCTGGCACCGTTCGGCGGATTTAAACAATCGGGCCTGGGCAGAGAAGGCGGCCTATATGGCCTGGAGGAACAATTAGAACCAAAAGTAATCATAAGCTAATCGCTATGGAATGCAAAAATGATATTTCTGAAAAAGCAAAAGATGCTGCCACAGGCCCTAAAATAATGCTCAATTCGTATTCAGGCAATACGATCGAGGGTGAAGCTTTTGTAGCAGATCATATCTTCAGTTATATTCTCCAAGGTAAACAGGATGTCTGGCTGGCTGATCAAAAGCATTCTTATCATGAAGGAGACTTCCGCTTTTTCCGACGCAACCAGCTGACCAAATACGTGAAAAGTACTACCGACGGAAGTTTCAGGTCTATCGCAGTGCATATCGATCAATGCACCTTAAAGGAAATGAGCGAGCAGTACGGGCTGAAAGCCGATAGCATAATTAATCCCCATACAGCACTGCTGATACAGTCGGGCACATTACTGCAAGGTTTTGTAGATTCTTTAGTTCCTTACCTGCAACAGCAAATGGATGAGCGCATTGTTGCGCTAAAAGCCAGAGAGCTTGTTTTGCTGCTTATCCAGCTTAATCCTGTATTTAAAAATGTGTTGTTTGATTTTAATGAACCGGGTAAGATAGATCTTGAAGCTTTTATGAACAGCCACTACCGCTACAATGTACCTATGGAACGTTTTGCTTTTCTTACGGGCCGCAGCCTCTCGGGGTTTAAACGCGATTTTGAAAAGCAGTTTCATACCAGTCCGGGCAGATGGCTGTTGCGGAAGCGTCTGGATACAGCCCGTTTCCTGATCGAACAGCAAAAAGAGAAACCATCCGAGGTGTACCTGGATCTGGGGTTTGAGGATCTCTCCCATTTTTCCTTTGCCTACAAAAAGGAATTTGGTTATGCGCCAAATAAAAAACATTCATAACAAAAATCATTTAAAATGGACATACAATTAAAGGGTAAACGTGCCCTGGTAACCGGATCTAGTTCCGGGTTGGGCGAAGCTATTGCCAAAATGCTCGCAAGTGAAGGCGCCATGGTAATTATACATGGGCGTAACCTTGAACGTGCCGAAGCTGTAGCTGCGGAGATTAACGCTTCCGGCGGATCAGCAGCAGTAGCTATCGGAGACCTTAAGACAGATGAAGGTGCCGATGCCGTAGCTGCAGCAGCACTCTCATGTGGACCGGTGGATATACTGGTTAATAATGCCGGAGTTACTTCACATAAAGCGTGGGGCGAAGCAAGTACGCAGGACTGGCTTGAGCTGTACGATACCAACGTGGTTTCTTATGTACGTATGATACAACGCATCGTTCCAAAGATGAAAGAGCTTGGCTGGGGCAGAGTGATACACATCGGTGGTGGTCTGGCCATACAGCCCATAAAGGAACAGCCGCATTATAATGCTACTCTTGCCGCGCGGCATAATATGTCCGCTTCGCTGGCGAGGCAGCTTAAAGATACGGGGATCACTTCTAATATCGTATCACCCGGAGCCATCATTAATCCCATGGTGGAACAATGGCTCGAGCAGGCAGCTCCTAAATTTGGCTGGGGAAGGGATATGGAAGAGATCAAGTACAAAGCGGTTCAGGAGCTTATTCCTAACGATACCGGCAGGTTCGGTACACCTGAGGAAATTGCGGGGGCCGTGGTCTACCTCTGTAGTCGTTTTGCAGACTATATAAGTGGCGCTGTGCTACGGGTCGATGGCGGTACGATCCGTAGTCTGTAAAATCAGAGGACATCGTGAAACAGCGGTCAATTGACCGCTGTTTTTATATAAATTCAGTTTAATATTTCATTCCACTTATCCCGGAATTCTTTTTAAGATTACTCTTCTCAGTCGATCTTGGTGTTGATCACCCCAGTGTCCCAAGGCAGAAATCACCGGAATCAAGCTCTTCCCAAAATCCGTGAGCGAATATTCTACTTTTGGTGGCACCACAGGATATATTTTCTTCATGACAAGCTCATGATCCTCCAGTTCCTTCAGTTGAATGTTCAGTACCCGTCGAGAGGCATCCGGTATTTTACGTTGCAATTCACTGGGCCTTTTGTGCCCTTGTTCAATAAACCAGAGCAAGCGAATTTTCCATTTCCCATAAAGCACTTCGCCTATCAAGTCAAGGCCGCAGTTCAGGTTCGGAATTATTTTTCTCTCATACATATTTCAAAGTTAAAGGTATGTTCCGATTTGTACAATAGGGGAAAAATTTATCCCTATATGAATCGTAACTCCGTACTTGTACAGACTGTTTTTATACCCCAATTTTGTCCTATAAACAATTCATAAAATGGAACAATTTAATTTCAACAATGAGTTATCAGGCAAGATTGCTTTGGTGACCGGAGGTACAAAAGGTGCTGGAAGAGCTATTGCGGATAGGATGCTACAGGCTGGTGCAACGGTTGTGATTACCGCCAGAAATTCACCCGAACCAGAAAACAGCAAGCTGCATTTCATTGCTTCCGATCTGAGTACAGCAGAGGGAGCGCAAAAAGTAGTGAGCGAAGTGCTTTCGAGCTATGGCAGACTAGATATTCTGGTAAACAACCTCGGCGGATCATCTACGCCTGCGGGCGGGTTTGCAGCGCTAAGCGATGAGGATTGGGAATCGACAATTCAGGCTAACCTTTTGGCTCCAATTCGTCTGGATAGGGGCTTTCTGCCGCAGATGATCCATCGGAAAACCGGTGTTATCATCCACATTGCTTCAATTCAGGGTAAATTGCCTCTATATGATTCAACCTTACCTTACGCAGCGGCAAAAGCAGGATTGAGAAATTACAGCAAAAGTTTATCGAACGAAGTTACTCCTAAAGGTGTGCGTGTGCTGACTGTTTCGCCCGGATGGATCAATACTACAGCATCCGAGGCCTGGCTGGGCGAAATTGCAAGAAACGCCAACAGCACCATTGGAGAAGCGCAACAAAGCGTAATGGATGCATTGGGAGGAATTCCTTTCGGCAGACCCGCTGAACCTAAAGAGGTGGCTGAACTTGTTGGCTTCCTTGTTTCGCCAAGAGCCAGTTATCTAACTGGAACAGAATATGTAATTGACGGCGGAACAGTACCGACCATTTAATAATCATCTAAAAAATAAAAAACATGAATTTACCAAACATTATCTCCGAACTAGTGAAGGCGCAAAACGAATTTGACAGTGCAGCTTACGCAAATTGTTTTACTGAAGATGCGGAAGTATTTGATGAAGGAAAAAATCACAAGGGAAAAATTGCAATTCAAAACTGGATTGACCTAGCCAACAAAGAATACAGAGCTACGATGAAACCATTAGATTTTAATGAAAGTGGATGCATCTTATCGGCGGAGGCTTCAGGCACATTTCCCGGTAGTCCCGTTGTTTTGAAATATCATTTCCAGTTGTCTAATGAACGAATCAAATATCTGAAGATAACAACTTAATATTGCAATATGCAAATTACTTTAAGCTGAAGTATAAACCTCAGCTTTTTGCGTTTAATCGAGTTTCTGCGCCTTTTTCTTCAGTCATATTCAAAGTTTATGCCTTCATGCATTTTGCCCATCACTTGAAGACAACTTTACCACTGTAAGTCTGTTTCATTCTGCATCTATGCTTTACCCAATTCGTCAAATTCAAAAACATGGAAAATGCGGCTTCAGCAGCCCATTTTCCAGTAGCGATCCGATGGAACGGATATTACCCCTACTTGATTAGATAAGGTTTTCTTCGGTTTGATGGACCGCACGCGATGAACGCCGCGAACATGCTACTTCGAGGTGTTAATCTAGTTGATGTAAATCAGCTTTTTCTGGTTTATAAGAATATGGTAATTTTGATAACATGCACCATACGATGATCAGAAAAAAAATGCCTACCGACACCCCTGCTTGTAGCGCAAAAAGATAGTTATTCTTGAAGTATTCATGCTCTAAAATCGAATAAAAAATTCCACCGATGATACTTATTCCCAATGCGGAAGCTGTCTGCTGAAATGTAGAAAATATTCCCGAAGCAGCACCTGCATCTTTCTCCTCAATATGATCTAAAACCACATTTAACAGAAATGGAAGAACTAAACCGTTGCCTAATCCATACAAGCCTATCAAGAGCATAGAAATAAATGGAATGTCTCTGTGCGAGAAGAATATCATTTGTAAAACAAAGGATACTAAAATGATAGACAAACCTAATTGTAGAATACGCTTACCATATCGAGGGAGGAGTTTTCCGGCAAAGACCGATGAAATCATAAATAGAATAGCATGGGGAATAAAATACATACCGCAGGCCAAGGCTGATATCCCCAATCCACTTTGTAAATAAACTGCAACAATCAATAAATAAGCCGTGTGCAGCATAAAATGAAATAGTACAGCAAATAAGCCTATTTTAAAATCTTTTAGTTTGAATAAAGAAATATCAATTAAGGGGTCTTGTTTGCGTTTCAGTTTTCTTTGTTGAATAACAATAAAGCTAGCCAAAAAAACGATCGATAAAAATGTTAACGTATAAAACCACCAAGGAAATCCATTATCTCTACCTTCGGTCAAAGCATAGATGATACAGGCCAGCCCGATTGTTAAATACAAAGCTCCTTGGTAATCAAACTTCACTTTTTCCAATGTAGGTGTTTCGGTCAGATAAAAATGTATAGCTAATAAAGAAAATATGCCAACAGGCAAATTAATGAAAAATATTAAACGCCAACCTTCTATTACAAAATGTGTCTCTGCTAAATACCCGCCTAAAACTTGTCCAATAATGGCTGCTATGCTTAATGTTATCCCATACCACCCGATTGCAACTGCTCTCTCTTTGCTTTCAGTGAATAAAACTTGAATTAATGCAATAGACTGAGTTACCATAAATGCGGAACTAACTCCTTGAAAAAACCGTGCGACATTTAATTGTGTCGCATTTTGGCATAAACCGCAAATGCAGGATGTGACTGTAAATGCCAGCATCCCCCAAAAGAAAACTCTTTTTTTACCAAGAAAGTCTCCGGCTCGCCCGCCGGTTACCAAAAAGCAGGCACTGCCCAATAAATAGGAGGCTATTACCAATTGTATTTCACCATCAGTGGCGTGCAGATTTGTCTTGATCGTCGGAATCGCGATATTGATAATAAAGATATCAATTACATATAGCAAGGGTGCAGTAAGCACTACACATAGTGCAAACCACTTGTTAACAATTTTCATAAGAATAAAGGATTAGTATTGTAGATCGATAGCGGGAGTGCCTAGAATTTTTTGCTCTCCAATTCCAAAAGCCATTTTTTACGCCAGATACCGCCTCCGTAACCGGTCAGGCTTCCGTCTGTTCCAACCACGCGATGACAGGGTATTAAGATCGAAATTTTATTCAATCCGTTCGCATTTGCGACCGCCCGCACCGAATCTGCGCTGCCGATAGCGATTGCCTGTTGCTTGTAGGTCTTAGTTTCGCCATAGGGAATGTTTTTAAGCGCTTCCCATACCCTGTTCTGGAACACCGTTCCGGGGCTATATAGTGGTACTGTAAATTCTTGCCGGTTTCCTTCAAAATACTCTCTGAGCTCTTTTTCCAACAAGGGAAAATGGGGATTGTTCCCCTGCACGATCGTTGCGTTTAGTGTTTTTGCCAAACTTTTAAATTCTGTTTCGAGCATTTTCCAATCTGTAAACTCGAGTAGACATACGCCTTGCGTTACAGCGCAGGCATACATTGTACCCAAGGGAGTTTCTATCCTTTTAAGATCAATTATATTTTGTTGTTTACTTTTTTTAGGGGAAACTCCAAAGATATGTTTAAAAGAGTCCCCAAAACCGCTAAGTGATTCGTATCCTGAATTAAAAGCGACGTCTGTTACAGATTCGCCGTTTTGGATCTTTTTAAACGCTGAATTTATCCGGAACATTCGCTGATAAGCGTGAAATGTCATACGGTGGTTTTTTAAAAACCAGCGTCTCAACTGATGGGGCTCGACACCACGCTGACGTAAATCATAGTCTTTAAATTTTAAGCTTGGATCCGCAGATAACTCGGAGATAATCTTTTTGATATAGGAAGGCGTTTCGCTCAACAGTTCAAGTGGATGACATACTTTACATGCCCGATATCCACGAAGGATGCATTCCTTAGTCGACCTGAAAAATTCGATATTCTCAGGTTTCGGTTTTCTTGCGGTACAAGATGGCCGACAAAAAATACCTGTTGTCCTTACGGCAGTAAAAAACACTCCTTCATACCTGATGTCTTTGTCTAGTATTGCCTGATACATCTGCTCAAAACTTAATTCCATAATACAATTACCTATGATTTATGAAACAAATTTACCAGTGTTAGAATCCATTCACAACCGAAAAATTAACAAGTATTTTTTTCTCATCTGGAGAATTCGGCGATATGGGTGAATTAAAGTTTTCAAGCAAGGCGTCGGACTGACCTCTTGTTATTTATTAAGGTTAAGAAAAAGTCTTTTGTTAATGAATTGTTTTCAATAATTTAAAATTAGTTTAAAAATTGGTTTAAAATAAAATTTTGCGGTATTCTAAAAGCAAAAAAAAAGAGTAATCATTATTAAGGATTTAAAATTTAATTTATAATAACAATTTGAAATATATTTTTTATTAATTTTATATACAAACCTAATATAAAATTTTAAACCATGAAAAAAGAAACAGTCAATGCAATTAATCATTATCCGAATGATTTTTCGGAAAGGAATTTCAAAAACAATGCTATCGATATTGTAAAACAAATTGAAAAAATCGTACAGGAGCACCCTGAAAAAACTGCAATTGTAGATGGTTATGAAAAGACTAGCTATGAAGCGTTAAATGATAAGGCTAATCAATTAGCGCGCTATTTGCAAACCCAAGGCATTGAAAAAGGGGGATTGATCGGTGTTTGTATTCCCCAATCAACAAACCGTATCATAGCTTTTTTAGCTATTTTAAAAGCGGGTTCCACCTATTTACCTATTGATGGGGAACTACCGCAGGCCAGAATCCAGATGATGATTAATGATTCAAAAATCAAACTGATGCTCACTGTAGACCAGTATCTTGATAAAGTCAATAATGACCAAATTCCCAGTATTGTATTGGACTCTTTAGTTGTTGGCGAAAGTTTAAAAAAAATGCCAAACGAGAATCTTTTAATCGATATTGCTCCTGAAAATCCGGCTTATGTAATTTACACATCAGGTAGTACAGGATTACCCAAGGGAGTCATCATTTCACATGATTCTTTTTATACTTTTGTACAATATCAGGCGAGAGTTTTAAACTTATCCGTTGATAATGTTACCCTGCAATTCGCTTCTCCGAGCTTTGATGCTGCTATAATAGATATTTGGACACCTTTGATCAGTGGAGCCACCATTCATTTATATCCAAATAATAAAATTGTGGGTGAACCACTTTTGGATTTTATTGTTAATCATCATATCGATACCGTTCCGTTGATGCCTCCTATGGTTTTGGCATCCCTGCCGTTAAACAAACCTTTAGGTAATCTACATACCATAGCCATTGGTGGTGAAGCCTGTACCGAAAATACGGTAAAAGCATGGTATAAAAGGATTCGTTTGATCAACAGTTATGGACCAACGGAAGCTACGGTCGCGGTAAGTAATTATGAATTTATAGAACAGATTAATCCAAAAATTATCGGGACTGCAATGCCGTTTGTCAATGTATTTCTATTAGACGAAAATCTGAAACCTGTAATGGATGGTACAGTTGGCGAAATTTATATCGGAGGTCCTCAATTGGCGTTAGGATATTTACATCGTGAAGAAGATACTCAAAAATCTTTTATACAGGCTCCCGAATGGTTATTGAATCAATTAAATTATGGTAAAAAGCTTTATAAAACCGGAGACATGGCTCTACGCCGAGAAGACGGAAATCTTGAGTTTTATGGACGAAAAGACGATCAAGTTAAAATCAGGGGGTACAGGATAGAACTTGCCGAGATTGAATATAATATGTCAAAATTACCGCAGATCACCAAAAGTGCTGTTAAAGTTCAGAGAAAAGAAAATGGTTCGCCACTATTAATTGCTTTTATTCAGCTTGCGACAAATGAAAATCAGGTAAAAATTTCACAAAATATAAAGGCTAAATTACAACAGGTAATGCCTTCTTATATGCTTCCGGATAAGATCTTCGTTGTCGATCAAATGCCCTTGAACCACGCCGGAAAAATAGATAAAAAACTTTTGGAAATTCCCGAAAATCAAACAAAAAATAATTATCTGCCGAAATGGAAAGAAGATAATTTAGCCCAAGGAGTAATGCACATTTGGAAAGACCTTCTTTCGCTTGAAAATGTTAATGAAGAAGATGATTTTTTTGAACTAGGAGGCCATTCCCTAATGCTCGCCCAATTACATATGTTGCTTCCCGAACATGTGAGAAATTTGATCACTCTGCCAGAACTTTATATTTACACTACAATTTCAGCTTTTGTTAAGGAGGTTAAAAACAGAATGGTGAAAACAGAAATTTCGCAAAAAAACAAAGCTGAAATGATGATCAGCGAATTAATAAAAGATGCTGAACTACACATAGAATTTAATATAGACCAATCGCCAGATCCTGATGTTTTGAAGAATCCTAAAAATATTTTTTTAACGGGTACAACAGGTTTTGTCGGATCTCATTTATTGGAAGAACTATTGCTGCAGACGTCGGCAAATATTTATTGTTTAGTACGTGCATCTTCCTCAGAAGGCGGCCTGAAGCGTATAAAAGCTACTTTTGAAAAATTTAAATTATCATGGTCGTCCGATTATGATAGCCGTGTTATCGCGATGACTGGAGACTTATCTCTGCCCCATTTCGGAATGGACAGTGAAAATTACAGTTTAATTACCAATCATATCGAAATCATTTATCATTCTGGAAGCTCAGTAAGTTATGTACAGCCATATTCGTTAATTAAAAAATCAAATATAGATGGTTTGCATAATATCATTGATCTCGCTGTCACGGGCAAAATAAAATTTTTAATGCTACTGTCTTCCATGGGTGTATTTAGCTGGGGAAGACCTTTCACAAAGAAAACATGGATGTATGAAGATGATTCTATCGATCAGAATATGGCAGCAGTTTCAAGAGATCTAGGATATATAAAAAGCAAATGGGTAATGGAGAGTATTTCCGAGAAAGCTAGACAAAAGGGGCTTCCGATTACAAATTTCAGGTTAGGTTTTGCGGTTTGTCATAGTACATCAGGAGCTACCGTGATGAACCAGTGGTGGGGATCACTTATTAGAAGCTGTATTGAACTTAATTCATTTCCTCTTGTCATGGGATTAAAAGATGAACTTACAACTGTAGACTATATGTGTAAGGCAATCACGCATATCAGCAGGAAAAAAGATGCAGTCGGACTAAATTTCCATCTTTCTCCTTTACCTGAAAATGATGTGTCGCTAACAGATTTCTGCGCCAAAATAAATGAATATTACGATATCAAATTAAAAGGAATGGAATACCATCAGTGGCTCAATCAATGGAAATATGATAGTAAACTACCACTTTATCCTTTATTGAGCTTGTTTACAGAAGATATACATGAAGGAAAGTCACTGGTAGAGGCCTACGAAAACACTTACTATTATGATAGAAGCAATACACAGCAGTTTTTAGCAGACACCGATTTAATTCCACCTGCTTTTGATAAAAAGCTGATGACACCATATTTGGAATTCATGGGAGTTCTTTAGCGATTGGTTATTCTTAGTAAAGAATTTCAAATATTGATCAAAGCTAATTGTAAAAAGTGAAATGTAGATAATTACGAAATTTCAGCATTCTCATAAGAAATAATGTGAATTCATATTTAAAAAGCATATATTATTTATAGTTGATATTAGACAGCACAACATGCGACTGCCGGAAGATTGGAAAGCTTTCGGCAGTCGCATTCCAATATCAATATTTTCATAGTTACTTTTGTCTCTGAAAATGGAAGGAGCAAATACCAAAAAAACGTTTTTTTCATTGCCTATTTTTAAGTCCTGTCCTAATAGCCGACGGCATCCTAAGAATATTTTTTTCCGGTGCAACAAGTTTTGTAGGATTTCGTTTATTAGAAACCCGTTCTATCGGTGTTGTTTAAAAATAACTCACCAAGTGTGAACTCAAACATGAAATCAATTTTCCGACTCCTGTATATTATTTGCTATAACTTTCTTATACTCGTTGGGCGTCATTCCAAATTCTTCCTTAAAATACTTTCTAAAATATTTGGTTTCATTAAATCCGACAAGAAACGCAACCTCATTCACGTACATCTGACTTTTTTCGAGCAATTCCGCCGCTCTTTTTAGCCTAATAAAACGAATAAATTCCGATGGTGTTTTATCCGTCAAAGCGAGTGTCTTTTTATAAAAATTCACTCTGCTCATCGCCATTTCCTGACATAGATCTTCAACCAAGAAATCTGTTCTTGCGATATTGGCCTCCACAATGGACACAGCTTTTTGTATAAACTTCTGATCCATTGAAACGATCTCCGGCTTCGTTGTGGAAATATCAATTTTCGATTTAAACTTCTGCTGAAGCTGCTTTTGCATTTTAGCGATGTTAGCGAGGGTAACACGAAGAATATCGATATTAAAAGGTTTGGAAATATAGGCGTCAGCACCGGCTTCCATACCTTGGTATTGATTTTCATCTGAACACTTTGCCGTGAGAAGCACAACGGGGATATGCGAAGTCCTTATATCCTGCTTAATCTTTCGACAAAACTCATATCCGTCTACATTTGGCATCATCACATCACAAAGAACAATATCCGGAATATGTTCAACAGCAAGATTATATCCCTCTTGTCCATCCTTTGCAGACAGAATCCTGTAATCGCCGTGAAACAGATCCTTTAAAAACAAACGAAAATCCTCGTTATCATCAATAATCAGCAGCGTATAAATGCCAGAGCCTGCGTCCAAAAACGTTTCCTTCTCTTTTTCGGCGATCTCCTGATCATACTGTTCTATTTCAGCACCAGAATAGATTACATCTTGCTTGTTTATGATATCAGATTCATTGGGCATCGGTAGATGGACTGTAAAGGTTGTGCCTTTACCCAGTTCGCTTTCAACTTCGATGGTGCCAGAATGCAGTTTCACAAATTCACTGACGATATGAAGTCCAACACCAGTCCCTGCTATACCATGTGTTTCGTTGGACTCGATTCGATAGAAACGGTCAAAAATAAGATCCAGATCTTCTTTTGCAATCCCTATACCAGTATCACAAATACGGATTATCAACTGTTTGTCAATATGATTGTCGACAACCATCTCAGATATATCAATCTGGACATCCACATGTCCTTTGCTCTTCGTGTACTTAAAAGCATTCGATATTAAATTTGACAACACCATATACATTTTATCCTTATCAAACCGCATATCAACATAGTGATAATTGGCTGTGAATGTAAGTTTGATAGATTTTTCAGCAGCTATAGAGAGAAATGAGGTACAGATTTCTCTTACAAATTCGACGATATTACCCGACGATATATTTAGCTTTGCTTTGTCCTGATCAAGTTTTCTAAAATCCAATATATCATTGACCATGGTCAGCAGTTTTTGCGCATTTTTATACATCACCCCCAGTACTGTCCGCTGTTCGGGATAAGTGGAGTCTTTCAGCAGCATCTCGAGCGGACTGATGATCAGTGACAATGGTGTCTTAAATTCGTGGCTGATATTAGTAAAAAACTTCAATTTTATCTGGTCAATTTCATGCAGTTTGTCCGCTTCCAACATACGTACGTCTTGGTCCAATTGGTCCTGTTTTCGCTTTAAACGATACCGGATAAAAAAGCGGACAAGGCCGATAAAAGCCATGATATAAAAAACAATCGCCCACCAGGAAAACCAAAATGGCGGTTTGACTATAATGTGCATCACTATGGCTGTCGGTGACCAAACATTGTCTTCGTTGCCTGCATAGACCTTAAGCACATAATGGCCCGGATTAAGATTGGAATAGGATGCAAATCCGGTACTACGGGATGTTTCTATCCATTCTTTATCGATGCCTTCCAATTTATACCTATATCTATTTTTCTCGGGATGTATAAAGTTGAATGCCGAAAAACGAATGGTAAAATTTGTTTCATTGTATTTGAGGACGATCTGATCGATGTCGACAATGGAACGAGGAAGCACCAGGTGATCATTTCTTTTATCACCGGGATTTATGAGCTCATTAGACAATAAAAACTCAGTGAATCGTGCACGGGGAACACTTTTATTGACAGGAATCTTTCTTGGATAAAAGCCAACATAGCCTTCCGTGGTACCCATATAAATTTTACCTGTTTTATCCGTGTATACCGCATTGGGATTAAAAACCATACCTGTCAGCCCGTCGCTCAGATCGAAGGCCAAAACAATGCTTTTATGTTTGCCTCCTTCACCCGACATGTATTGTATGCGGTTGAGTCCATAGCTTGTACCCGCCCAAATATATCCATCCTGATCCTCGGCCAATGAGCGTACGTCATCGCTGGATAAACCGTCTGCCAGTGTCAGCATACTACAGTCGCCCCGATTAAGATCGAAAATCTTTATTCCCCTTTTTGTTGCCAGCCAAATACGTCCTTTTGAATCCTTCATAAGCTGGTACACAGGTACGGCTGATGCCTTATCCTGAAAATCAGGATTTGAGAAATAGGGTAATATGGTCTGATCAGGGCCAATTTTATACACGCCGATATCCGAACTGAAGCTAATTATGCCGTCTCCCCCCTGAAAGGCCGACAACATGAAATCAGAACGTAACTTGCTATTTTCCCTATTAAAATTGCTGAATATACTGCGGCTTGGATCTAATCGGTCAATCCCTCCTCCTAGCGTTGCGATCCATAAATGATGACCCGAATCTTCCGTTAAACCATAAACACTCAGGTTAGAAAGACCTTTTTTCTTTTTTCCCTCAACTTTATACTGCGTAAATCTCTGGCCATCATACACATTCAACCCGCCCATAAAAGTCCCCACCCATATTCTTTTTGTATGGTCTTCAAAAAGAGCAGTTACAATATCCGAAGATAGACTACTATCGTCGCCACGTTTATTCTTAAAAAAGTGGCTTTCTCCACTTTGTTCATTTAACTTGATAAGCCCTTTACCATTGGTTCCTAACCACAGATTATCATCTTTGTCTTTGATGATGCTGCTACAATCAAAAATAGTATTTCCACGATTGGATCCATTTCCTATTCCCGTACTTGGAAACTTGAACATATTCGGATGATAATAAGAAACCCCGTTTTTATAAGTACCCGCCCAAACGATTCCCTCGGGGTCACAATACAAGCTGACGATGGAATTCTGACCAAGTGAACTGCTGTTATATTCTTCGTGCTGAATGACCTTGACTGTGTTCTTTTTTTTATCAAATAAATTGATTCCCCCATGATCGGTTGCAATCCATAATAATCCCTGATGATCCGATATGATTCCGCGGACAAATGAATTGGAAAGTGCCGGTTTACTGTCGATATCAAGCTGCTTCCATTGATCGTTTGTCTCATTATAGCAAACTGCCCCCTTATTATTCAACCCGGGATATATCCAGACCATATTGTCTGAATCGATAAAAATGCGTTTTGGAATCAAAGAGTTTATCGGTGTACGCTTCAGCTGATTTTTACGTAAATCGACTTTTCCAGTGCTGCAATTTAAACGCTCCAGTAGCCCATCTTTATGGAGTATCCACACGAATGGACCTTTTACCGCGATCTCGACAATCTCAGTAGACAGGATGGTTGTTGGATCGTTCAACGGTTTATAGGCCACAAGTTTCTTCGTTTTGGGTTGAAATTTATATACCCCTTTCTCCGCATAGGCGACAATAAAATTTTTAAGCTCATCTATCTGAATCGAAACGGGGTTTGAAGGAAGGCCCATCTGTTCAAGAATCGAATCCGTATTGTTGACAAAAACCTCCTTACGCCAGTCAAACATCACATACTTATTGCCCAACATCCAGAGATTCCCTTTTTCATCTTCAACAATTTTTTTCATTGCATCATAATGGCTATCTGCCAGTGCGTCGCTGCTCCGATTGAATACTTTGATTCGCTCACCGTCATATCTATTTAGACCTGTGTTGGTTGCAAACCATACAAAACCCCTACTATCTTTATAGATAGCAACCACCTCATTTCCAACAATTCCATTACGTGTATTTAATTGTGCAAATTTATAAGCTTGCCCAAAGCTGGATATGGCAGAAAAAAGTAAAATCAGAAAGAATAGTTGTTTCATTGGTTATCGTCTCAAGAACTAAGCGTTAAAATACAGATTTTATCAAACCTTTACAGCATAAGTAATCATTTTATACCCTAACCTGAAACATTTGGACACCTTACAAAACCTACCCTCCCGAAAAAGATTCATCGGGATTACCGGCCATATCTTCTCAACAATCGCTACTATGCCTAGTTTTATAAACATTTTGCCCTCTTTTCTGCAACATTTGAACCCTATTAACACAATTTTCTATTCCTAATTTTAATCATCCCTTTCTGGGGATAATAACCAAACAAATTATAAACTTAAATTAACCATGAAATCAAAAAACGGATCTCAAAAGTTTTTTTGGCCCAAATTACGACATTGGGAGTATCTCATGTCAATGGCCTTACTTTTCCTTTTTGTCAACACCTTACTGGCTCAGGGAACAAAAATCAATGTCTCCGGATTGATTACGAACAAAGCCACCGGAGTTCCATTAACCAATGTTTCAGTCAAGGTCAAGGGAACAAATTGGGTAACTTCTTCCGATGAAAACGGGAGATATGCCATTTCAACAGCAAAAGGAAGTACACTCATTTTCAAACACTTGGGATTCCATACCCAAGAAATAAAAGTAACGAACAATCAGCAAAATATTCAGCTAACGGAAAATATACAAGAAATGGGTGAAGTCGTTGTCGTGGGATATGGAAAAATGAGGCGAAGTGACCTAACCGGATCTGTTGTCTCTGTAACGGCAGACGATATAAGCAAATCGGTAAGTACATCATTGGACCAAGCCCTCCAGGGGCGTGCCGCAGGTGTTTCCGTGACCCAGAACTCTGGAGCACCGGGGGGCGGAATATCGGTCAGCATCCGTGGTACAAATTCGTTCAGTGGTAATGAGCCCTTATATGTTATCGATGGAATTCCCATAGATGGCAATACCAGAGACAATTCCAGTGCACTCTCGTCAATTAATCCATCAGATATAGAATCCATGGAAATATTGAAAGACGCTTCAGCTGCCGCCATCTATGGAACCCGAGCAGCAAATGGTGTTGTGCTGATTACAACGAAACGCGGATTAGCCGGAAAAACCAAATTGAGCTATGAAGGATATGTGGGCCTTCAACAGCTGCCCAATATACTGGACGTCCTCAACCTGCGCGAATATGCGGTGTATCAAAATCTGCGCAGCAAAGTCATTGGCTTTGGTGATCGAGACGAATTTAAAGATCCATCCTTGTTAGGTGAAGGAACGAATTGGCAAAAGGAAATATTTCGAACCTCATTGATGCACAACCATCAATTGAACATTTCCGGTGGAACCGAACAAAATAAATTTGCGATCGCTGGCGGATACCTTGACCAACAAGGTATCGCACAAGGATCAAGTTTTGAACGCTACTCCTTGCGGATGAACTTCGATTCGAAAATCAACAAATGGCTAACAGCTGGAATCAATGCCTATACGGCGAAAACAAAAAACAGAAACACCATTGACAATGGAGGAATCATTTCACTCGCCATTCGACAATTGCCGGAAGTTCCAGCAAAAAATCCAGATGGAACCTGGGGAACACAACAGGAAAATATGTATGGTACCTATTTCGCTAACCCATTGGAAGAAGCGCTTACTCGGGAAAATTATGCGAAAGGCTCACAAATCAGTGTCAACGCCTATACAGATATCTCTCCCATCAAAGATCTTGTACTCCGGATCGAAGGTAATGGAAACTATAATTATTCCAATTCCTACCAATTCACGCCATCGTATGATTATGGCAATTTCAAGCAACAATCTGCGGGGGCAAGATTTGCAAGTAATGGCTCTTTTACAAACTTTAAGACTTATCTGACCTATAATAAATATTTTTCCGAAAAACACAATCTCACAATTATGGTCGGGCATGAGGCACAGGAAAACAGATGGGAGTCATTGTCTGGAAGCCGAACTAATTATTTTTTAAATTCTGTCCATGAACTGGATGCCGGTGATTCAAAGACAGCCAAAAATAGCAGCTCAAGAAGTTCGGGCGCCATTGAATCTTATTTCGGACGTTTCAATTATGGATTTGACGATAGGTATCTCTTGACTGCTACTTTTCGCAGAGACGGGTCGGACAAATTTGGCGTCAACAACCGCTGGGGAACATTTCCCTCTCTTGCAGCAGCTTGGAAGATTAAAAATGAATCTTTCTTAAAGGAAAATTCCACAATCGAGAATCTAAAACTAAGGCTAGGCTGGGGGCTTGTCGGTAATCAGGCGGCAAGCTCATATGCCTACGGCGTGACAATGGCGTCAGCTGCATCCATATGGGGCACAGGTTTCTATCCTGCCAATTTTCCCAATCCTGACCTGAAATGGGAAAAAACCAACGCCTATAATGTCGGTGTGGATCTCAGTCTATTTAAAAACAGGATTGAACTGACGACCGAGGTTTATTTAAAGAAAATCGACAATCTATTGATGCAGGCTGTATTGCCAGACTATATCAGCGGCCTTATTTCGGCCCCCTGGGTTAATGCTGGTTCGATGAGCAATAAAGGGGTTGAACTTAGCTTAAACACCGTAAATATCAATAAAAATGGATTATTCTGGAAGTCGGGATTGACATTTTCCATGAACAGAAACCGTGTAACGCACCTATATACCGAGGCTGCTGCGATTCAAGGAAAAATAGGAGCCGAAACCTTTACAATGACCAAGGTTGGAAATCCTGTTGGCCAATTCTATGGTTATAATGTGGTTGGCATGTTCCAGAACGAAAGTGATTTTTACCGCAAGGATAGTCACAATAACCCCGTGTTAGATCAAGATGGCAAAAAAATACCTGTGGCTCTTCCCAAAGACAAAAATATAGGTATCAACGAGATTTGGGTTGGCGATTTTATCTTCGAAGATAAAAACAAAGACGGTAAAATCGATGAGCAAGACCGCGATTTTATAGGCAATCCGGACCCTAAGTTTATCCTCGGACTGAACAATTATCTAGCCTACAAAGGATTTGACCTGAATATCTTTCTGAATGCCGTCTATGGAAACAAGATATATAATCAATTGCGCAAGGATTTTACGAACCCAATGAACAATTCGGGTATGCTCAAAGAAACGACGGGAATTGCCCAGATCGAAACGATTGATCCTAGCAGTTCCGACCAGGATATTGCCAATGTACGGGTTTCTAACCCTAACGCGAGCATTCAGCGTATTACCGTCAGTGATGCGAATGACAATAGCCGCATGAGCAATAGATTTATCGAAGATGGCTCCTATTTGCGCTTGAAAAATATTTCACTGGGGTATACCTTCCCACAAAAGCTTTTGAAAAAATATCAAATTGAAAATCTCAGGTTATACGTCAATATTCAAAATCTTTTCACCTGGACAAAGTATTCGGGCTATGACCCGGAAATAGGATCCTACAACCAAAATGTTTTATTGAAAGGAATAGATTATGCGAGATATCCCTCACAGCGTATCTATACCTTCGGTTTAAACTTCATGTTTTAATATTAACTACTGAATTATGAAAAAGCTATTCTTGATAGCCTCATTGATGGCTACCGTTGTTCTACATTCCTGCAACAAAAGCTTCCTTGAACGGGAGCCTGAAGGTGCATATGTGGACGCAACCTTCTATACATCCCCCGAGGCATTGAAAGCAGCCACAGCTCCACTCTACAACAGAGCATGGTTTGACTATAATAAGCGACCTGCTGTTGCCATTGGAAGCTTAAGGGCAAATGATGGCTATAATCCTTATATGAACCCCTCTTATACCCTATTCACGGTGACATCACTTGACGATGGGCTTTCGGATTCCTGGAAGTCATTCTATGGTGTCGTAACGATGTCGAATGCCATCATCGTCGCGGTTAAAAACAAGGCGATCAATGTCACTGAGATACAAAAGAACGTAGCTATCGCAGAAGCACGACTTATGCGCGGTATAGCATATTTTTATCTTTTGCGTACTTGGGGGCCTGTTATATTGATCGAAAACAATGATGCCGTGATCAAAGACCCTATGCAGCCAAGGCATCGGGAAGAAGATATTTTTCGGTTTATCATCGATGACCTCAGTTTTGCCGTTCAAAACCTTCCGGATAAAGCTGATAAAGGCCGGGCAACAAGCTGGGGCGCCAAAGGTATGCTCGCCAAGGTATACCTCTCCCGCGCGGGTTGGAAAACCGGTGGCACCCGAAATGAAGCCGATCTTGCCAAAGCAAAAGAATACGCACAGGATGTCTGTATAAATAGTGGACTGGAACTATATCCTAAATATGAAGATCTGTTCAAATACAAACATAATAATAATCCCGAATCGCTTATTGCCATGCAATGGGTACCACTTGGCGACTGGGGCGTCTGCAATACGCTCTTAGCTGATCTGGCATTTTCATCCGATGTTACAGGTGGTGTCAATGTTTGGGGCGGCGGGCTGAACGGAACGATCGACATGCTCAGACAATACGAACGTGCCGATACGCTCCGGAGAAATGCCACCTATTTTACCCAGCACTCCCTCTATCCCTATATCGCCATTGATAAAGGCGGTTATTCTTATCCTAATGCAGGAGCATCCATAAAAAAAGGGGTAATCGGCGGACCAAATGATGATAATGATGGCTTTGTACAGTCGATGAGTTCGCCACTCAACACCTATATTTTACGATTGGCAGATGTATACTTGACCTATGCTGAAGCTAGTCTGGGAAATAATACTACACTCAGCGGTGGTGAAGCTTTAAGCTACTTTAACAAGGTAAGGGATCGGGCCAAAATCGGGAGAAAAACTTCAATTACATTGGATGACATCATCAAAGAACGACGTGTTGAATTTGCGATGGAGTATACCAACTGGTATGATATGGTCAGCTGGTATTGCTACAAGCCTGAAAAAATGCTGAAATATTTTAATGATCAGCAACGGGGCTGGTCAACGGCCTCCATTACGAAGGATGAAGACGGGAATCTTATTTTCGAAGATCCCACAGCACCCGCAGTGCCTGTGGTCGTGACAGCAAACAACATCTTCTTTCCTTATCCTGAGAATGATCTCATACAGAATCCGAAGTTAAAAGACGAACCACAGGCTTATCCTTTTAATAATTAATAGAGAATTATGAAAGCAATATATGATAACAGTCGCTTTATATTATTAGTGTTCATCGCATTTATTATGCTGTCTATGCTATCCTGTAGCCGCAACAATGATCTGACAATGCCCCCAGAGATAACCCACATACGACTGACAGATCCTGAAAAAGCTGATAGCACCTTTACAGGTGCATTTCCGGGCACAATGATTGCTATTGTCGGAAAAAATCTTGACGGTATACAAAAAATTTATATTAATGATCAACAGATTGGATTTAATGCAAATTACTGCACGTCAACAAGCGCCATTATTTCCATTCCTGCCAACTTGCTACTGACTGGCACCAATCCGGATCTCCCCAATGAGATTCGGATAGAAACGAGCCACGGTGAAGCGAGGTTCAATTTCCATATCTACTCTCCCGCACCCCAGATCAGCCGTATCGAATTAAATTATCCAGCCAAAGCTGGTGAAAAGCTCAGTATATATGGTTTAAATTTTTATGAAGTAAAAAAAATAGCATTCGAAACCACAACTGGCGGTAGCGTACCAGCTACCGAATATGAAGTCGGTAAGGACTATGATAAAATCGAATTAAAGATCCCATCAGGTATCCAAGATGGCCGGCTGGCAGTCTACTGCATAACAGATTCGGTCAGCATAGCCTTCACAACTAACGTTTCGCCTCCAATAATAAAATCATGGAGCAGCGATATGCCTATTGTTGGCGACCAGGCGTTTATTACCGGTGTCAACTTCATCAACGTGACCAAACTAAATATCAATGGAGAATTTGATATTCCAAGTGAAGATCTTATGGTAGCAAAAACTCAAGATACCATCTATTATCGACTCCCTAAAGCCCCTATCAAATCCGGTACAATTACGGTTCAAGCGGCTGGCGGGCAATCTAATTCAACAAAGCTATTTTATCCTATTGAGAATCTTGTCCTGAATTGGGACGAAATAGGCCATTATGAGTGGGGAGACAACAATATGCCTGTAATGGCAGACGGCACCAAGCCACCTTACTTCACAGCGGGGACTGCTTACCGCATCTTCGGATCACCGGGTGCATGGCAATATTGGTGGGGCAACCTGTCCAACAAAGGCAATTACCCCACAATAACTACAATACCCGCCAATACGCCTATTAGCAGTCTTGTACTGCGCTTTGAATGCTTCCTTAATGAGCCTCTGGCGACGGCGACATTTGACCTACAGCTCAAAGGCAACGGGGATAAAATGGTGTCAGATTATGTGCCACGCGACCGAAACAGCAACAAAACAAATCTTGGAAAATGGATGACCTGTGACATCCTTCTCAATAGGTTTACGACAGTTGCCGACTACGGAAGTTTTGCTGCCATAGCCAGCTCGGAACTGAGCATTTTCACGAAAAATAAAGCAGACAATGCCAATGTCAAGGTAGACATCTATTTCGACAATTTTAGAATTATAGACACAAGCAAAAACTAAACCCATTTACAACAATAAGCACTTTAAAACTAGGCCGGATACACGAGCAATCGTTAATAACGGCCTTTAGTAACCAATCATCTTTCACAAACACACACATGAAATTTAAAAAGTCAATTTACGTCATTATCTCCGCCCTATTTTCCATTGCCTTTCATTATGTCATTGCACAAACTGGCTTTTCAAATCCTATTATCAAAGGGTTCAATCCGGATCCAAGTATCTGTCGTGTAGACGATGACTATTACCTAGTTACTTCGTCCTTTGAATATTTTCCGGGCCTCCCGATTTATCATAGTAAGGATCTTGTCAACTGGGAACAGATAGGTCACTGTCTCACCCGGGATGCCCAGCTACCGCTGGAAAAGGCAGCTGCTTCAGGCGGCTTATTTGCCCCTTCGATCCGCTATCACGATGGCCTGTTTTATGTCATCTGTACCAATGTATCATCAGGCGGCAATTTCTTTTGCACGGCGACTGATCCCACTGGTCCCTGGAGTGATCCGATCTACGTTGCCATCGAGAGTATCGATCCTGATATATTTTGGGACGAGGACGGTAAAACCTATTTTGTCACGCAAGGAAATGAAGGGATTCGGGTGACGGAGATTGATATCAAAACCGGCAAGGTCATAGGCCCCGAACACTTAGTCTGGAGCGGTATCGGTGGGCGTTTTCCCGAAGCTCCACATCTCTATAAAAAAGACGGGTTTTATTACCTGCTTCTGGGGGAGGGCGGTACCGAATACATGCATAGCGCAACAATTGGGCGAAGCAAAAATATCCTTGGGCCCTATGAATCCAGTCCACTGAATCCGATCCTGACGCATGCCAATAGAATTGGACAGGCAAATCCCATTCAAGGTGTAGGGCATGCAGATCTGGTCCAGGCCAAGGATGGCAGCTGGTGGCTGGTTTGCCTCGGTTTCAGGGTTACACAGCCCTACAGCTATTACCACATCCTGGGGCGTGAAACTTTTCTTGCTCCTGTGGACTGGCCGCAAGGAGGATGGCCACAGGTCAATGGCAATGGAACAATCAGCCTCGACATGAAAACGGCAACTTTGCCGTTGAAACCGTTCAGCAGATCTGCTATTCGAAACGATTTTGACAAGCAACAACTTGGTTTTGAATGGCAATATTTAAGAAATCCGCTACGGGACAATTATTCCCTATCCGAAAAAAAGGGATGGCTCAGGATAAAAACTACCCCAAATACGCTAAACGATGCCAAACCGATCTCAGCAATCCTAAGAAGACAAACGGAACACAATTTTACGGCTACTACACTACTGCAATTTGAATCTTCAAAGGAAAATGAAGAAGCTGGAATAACATTAATCCAAAACAACAACCATCATTATGATTTATTGATCATAAAACACAAAAAACAGAATATCATTCAATTACGCGTTAAAGTAGGTTCACTGAGCTACATCGCCGCCGAAAGAATAGTGCAGGGCAATCAACAAAAATTAAGAGTAGAAGGAACTCCACAACAGTATATCTTTTCGGTAGCTAATCCCGATAGTGAAAATTACAGCGAAATCGGCAAACTGGACACACGGTATCTTGCAACCGAAGTTGCTGGCGGCTTTACTGGTGTAATGATAGGGCTTTATAGCACCTCCAATGGCATTCCGACTAACGCAAAAGTATTCTTTGACTGGTTCGACTATAAAACAATATAAAATATGAATCTAAAACATCTCCCAATTTTCATTGCTTTTTTCTTACATGCGTTTCTATTAAAAGCTGAGCTTAGGCTTCCCGCTATATTTGGCGACAACATGATCCTACAACGGGACAATCCCATAAAATTATGGGGATGGGCTGAAAAAAATGAAACGATCCATGTCCAGTTTATGCAGCAAAACCTGAATACAAAGGCAGATAAAAATGGTCAATGGAAACTCACCTTAGCCCCTACTTCACACGGAGGACCGTATCGTTTAAAAATAAAAGGCCGTAAGGAACAGATCCTATTAAAAAATATCTTGGTCGGCGAGGTATGGCTTGCTTCCGGCCAATCTAACATGGAATGGATCGTAAAAAATTCCAATAATGCCACCGGCGAAATCAGGCAGGCAAATTATCCGAACATTCGGGCATTCAATGTCGAAAAGAATATGAGTGATGTGCCCAAACTAGATCTTAACGGGAAATGGGAAATATGTTCCCCTGCCACCGTGGGCGATTTTTCAGCTGTAGGATACTTCTTTGCCCTTAAGCTCTATCAGGAACTAGGTATACCCGTCGGAATAATAAATTCTTCCTGGGGTGGTACAGGTGTCGAGACCTGGACCAGCGGAAACAGCTTTAACAAACTGCCTGCACATTTTAACGCCCCCTACAAACAAGCTTCCACAGGCGATCTAAAGAGTTTTATGAGCGAAAACGAATTAAAGAAACAGGCCTATCAACAGGCTTTAGCGAACGATCCGGGGATAGCCGAGAAATGGTACGAAAACAATACGGGCTTATCAACATGGGGAAAAATGAATGTCCCACAATTATGGGAACCCAAATTGGATAATATCGACGGCATTGTTTGGTTCAAACGTAGCATTCATCTTCCAAAGGGTAGTGCCAGCAAGTCCGCGTCTATACATCTTGGAACCATTGATGACAATGATATCTGTTGGATAAACGGCGTAAAAGTGGGTGAAACAAAAGGATATACCATTCCTAGGAGCTACAATATCCCAAAAACTGTTTTAAAGGATGGTGAAAATATTATTACCCTAAAAATTATGGATACCGGTGGCGGTGGCGGATTTTACGGAAATCCTGCCCAGCTATATCTCGAAATTGAAGGAGAGAAATCCCCCCTTGATGGCGAATGGAACTATAAAGAGGCCATCACAACCAAGCAGCACGGCTATAAAGAAGTTTCGCCAAATATGTTTCCATCTTTGCTCTTTAACGCCATGATCAATCCCATTATCCCGTATACCATTCGGGGTGTCATCTGGTACCAAGGCGAACATAATGCCGGCCAGGCTTATGATTACCGTACCCTCTTCCCCAATCTAATACAGGATTGGCGATCACTTTGGAAATTTGATTTCCCTTTCTATTGGGTGCAATTGGCCAATTATATGGCCAAAGATAAAACCCCTGAAGATAGTGACTGGGCAAAGCTGAGAGATGCACAGACTCGGACCCTCCGTCTTGTACATACTGGTCAGGCTGTAATTACCGATATTGGTGAAGCAGATGATATCCATCCGCGCAACAAGCAGGAAGTCGGCCGACGACTCGCTTTAATTGCATTGGCCAAAGATTATGGCAAAAAAGAGCTTGTCTATTCGGGGCCGATGTTCAAATCGATGGTAAAGGAAGGCAATAAACTGGTTATATCTTTTGATGCTACCGGAGGAGGACTCGTGGTTGACAACAAATACGGTTATGTGGAAGGTTTTGCCATCGCTGGAGCAGATAAAAAATTTGTATGGGCCAAAGCGCATATAGAAGGCAACAAATTAATTGTCTATGCCGATCAGGTTTTAAATCCTGAGTTTGTTCGCTATGCATGGAGTAATAACCCAGATGTCAATTTATTCAATAAGGAGGGCTTACCTGCTGTGCCTTTCAGTAATGAGTGACTAAAACGTTAGACCATAAGTTGCATAATTTAATCAAAAAATAAATATAAGAATTGATCCAATGAAAAAGTTATTGAGTTACATCATCATGCTGTTGATACTTCCAGCATGCGCTAATAAAGAAATTAAGGCCAATACAGAGCTGCCTACACCTGAACAGAAAGAGGAACTAAAACCTGCTTACAGTAAATTCGCAATTCGTGAAAATTTCAGTACCAGGCAATTGGTTGATGAAATGGGTTTAGGGATCAATCTGGGCAATGCCTTGGATGCGACAGGCAGCTGGATCAACCCAAGCAATATCTCCAATTACGAAACGGCATGGGGCAGCCCGCTCATTACAAAAGAAATGATTGAAGGGTATGCTGAAGCCGGTTATTCTTCACTGAGAATTCCAGTCACCTGGAGCAACATGATGATAAACGAGGAAAATTACAGGATCCATCCGGATCTACTGAATAGAGTCGAATCGATCTTAAATTGGGCACTTGATTGCGGTTTGGTGGCCATTATCAATGTACACCATGAGAACGAATGGGTCAAAAAAGTCCCAACAGACAATGAAGCCAAGAAAAAGTTTACTTCTATCTGGGAACAACTCTGTAACCGTTTTGAGAAATATGGTGACCACCTGATCTTTGAACCCATGAATGAAATCGGCTATGATGAGATATGGACTCCTTGGAATGGAGGGCAGACCGAAAAAGCAAAAGCATTCGGCTATGTAAATGAACTTAATCAACTTTTTGTGGACATCGTCAGAAAATCGGGCGGTAACAATGCAAAACGCCATCTTTTAGTAGAAATTTACAATACTGGTCTGGAGTATGCTTTTGACCCACTCACCAAAATTCCTACCGATCCGGCAAAACATCTTGCGTTAACCGTACATTATTATACTCCGCCATTATTTGCCATATTAGGCAATGGTGAAGATGCAGGATGGGGAGTTGGTGTCCCTTCTTGGGGTACGCCGCAAGAATTTAAGGAACTTAACGACAACATGGATCTGCTAAAGAAAAATTGTGTCGACAAAGGGATACCGGTCGTCATTGGCGAATATGCCTGTTCCTCCAAGAATAGAACGCAGGAAGTGGTAAGATTGTTTAACGTTTCTGTTACTGAAGCCATCTATTCGCGTGGCATGTGTCCGATGCTTTGGGATGTTCAGGGAGCAGGGCAATATGATCGGACAACCAGTACATTTAAAGATCCCGTCTTTTTGGAACAAATGATGACAATACCTACTAAATACCCGCGCAATAAAAAATAAAGTTTGCCTTTCGCAACTTATGGATCACGCACAACAATGAGCTTTTGAATACATTGACCCATAGAGACGTACAATGTGCGTCTCTAACTTTTAACATAATCAGATACTAAAACCAATGACACCAAAAAACATTTTACTTTTTTGCCTGATGTTTCTGACAGCCCTACTTGTGGAGGCACAATATAAGTTTGATCGCCCCCTTTACGGTGCGGCCTACTATCACGAGTATATGCCGAGCGAGCGACTGGAGGAAGATATCCGTTTAATGAAAAATGCTGGGCTCAACGTCATCCGTATAGGCGAATCCGCCTGGGGTCTATTTGAACCACGGGAAGGCGTATTTGAATTTGAATGGATGGACCGGATTATCGACAAAATGCATCAGGCAGGTATTAAAATGATACTTGGAACACCTACTTATTCCATTCCCGCCTGGCTAGCCCACGCACATCCCGAAGTATTGGCAGAATATCAGCGCGGTAATAAAGCTTATTATGGTATCAGACAGAATATAGATTTTACCAATCCCGCTTTTAAATATTACAGCGAACGCATCATCCGCAAGTTAATAGAAAGATATGCAAAGCATCCTGGGGTAATTGGCTATCAGGTAGACAATGAAACAGAAGCGCGTGGTGTAAATAATCAGGATTATTTTATCGGATTTCGAAATTACATAAAGAACCGTTTTAACAATGACCTCAATTTACTCAACAAAGCATGGGGTATGAACTACTGGGGAATGAATATTCGGACTTGGGAAGAATTCTATACCCGCGATGGCGTCACCAATCCCTCCTATAAAAACGAATGGGAGCGGTACAACCGCAAACAGGTCGCTGACTTTCTCAACTGGCAATGCGACATTGTCAATGAATATAAGCGCAAAGACCAGTTTATAACCCACTGCTTTATGCCTGATTTTCACAATATAGATCAGGTGGAAAGTTTTCGTCAGATGCAATATCCTGCCATCAATATTTACCATGACGTACAGGATAAACAAGATGGGCAGCGCATCGCTTATGCAGGTGATTTTGTACGCACTGTCGGCAAGAATAATTACATCGTGATGGAAACCAACGCTCAGGGAATAGGTTGGGACGCGCGCACCCAGTATCCACCCTACGACAGACAGTTACGGCAAAACGTGTATGCCCATTATGCCTCAGGTGCCAATATGGTGGAATACTGGCATTGGTCTACCCTACATTATGGACAGGAAACCTATTGGCGCGGCATATTGGGACACGATCTGCAGGCGAATCGAATATACAATGAGTTTAAAACTACTGCAGAAGAGCTGGCAAAAATCGGGGATCATATTATCGACTTGAAAAAGAAAAATAAAGTAGCAATCTTGTATAGCCACGATTCATACCACGCACTGAACTTTATGCCTTATACCTATAAAAACAATTACCCCATCGACATGGTCCACAAATCACTATACTTTCAAAATATTGAAGCAGATATTATCCCATGCGATAAAATTTATGATTTTAACGGCTATGCCATGTTGGTTATCCCTCCGCTTTATGTCGCTACGGATGAACTGCTTCAGGCGATTGATAAATTTGTAAAAGAGGGCGGCCATGTCGTCATGATGCACAAAAGCGGCTATTGCGACGAGCACTCGGCCGTTAGGGCCACGGCAGCACCCGGACCATTGCGGAAAGCCTGTGGATTCTACTATCAAGAGTTCTCCACAATCGGCGATATGCAGCTGAAAGATAATCCTTTTCAATTGACCAGCAAGAACCAAATAGGCGACTGGTACGAGTTTTTACAAACTGAGACTGCCAAACCCTTGGCCTATGCCGAACACCCCTTCTTTGGAAAGAGGCCCGTGATAACAGAAAATACATACGGCAAAGGAAAGCTAACCTATATCGGAACCTATCCTTCACAGGAATTGCTCAATGCGATTATCCGAGAAACGGCTACGGCGGCCAAGGTTACCGCCGTCAACAGCTACACTTTCCCAATCATTCAGCGTTCGGGAACGAATAAATGGGGCAAGGCGATACATTACCTATTTAATTATAGTGCTCAACCAAAACAGATTACATATACAGGTGCTCCAACGAAAGAACTTATTTCGGGCAATGTGGTGCAAGCAGGTCAACAGATCTTATTAGGCCCTTGGGACGTGTATATCATGGAAGAAAAGTAATTCACATTCCCTTATCAACATATTCACTAATTATCATGAGAGCATTTATCATCATTCTATTTCTCGCAATATCGTTGGGCCTCTCGGCACAGACTTACACAATAAAATCCCCTGACGGAAAAATTTGTTTGGACATTGACCTATCCGATGGGCTCTCCTACTCCGTATCCTACAGGGACAAGCAAGTCATACACCCTTCGCCAATGGGTTTTCAACTACAGGATGAACCTGCCATGCATAGAGGCTTTACCTTGCTAAGCACTCCTAAAACCAGCAGTCAACGCGATTCTTGGAGACCAGTCGTGAAGAATAAACACGCCCATATCGACATGCAGTGGAACGAAACTCATCTTGCCCTGATCGAAAAGGAAGGCGAGAAACGACGGATGGACCTCTTCTTTCGGGCCTATAACAATGGGGTAGCCTTTCGCTATCAATTGTACAGCAGCCCGAAAATAGGCAACAGAGCCATCACCAGCGAAATGACCGGCTTTTCAGTCGCTGGTCAGGCTCACGCTTGGGCAGCAACATATAAGCTACGTTATACCTCTAGCCAGGAAAGCGAATTCAATAAAGTTCCCTTGGCCGGATTCAGCGATCAGACCCTGACCGGACTTCCTTTATTGATTGAAGTTGACAGGGAAAACTATCTGGCTATCACCGAAGCGAACATAGACAATTATCCCGGATTTTATATCGGTAGCAGCTCCGCTGATGCTAAAGGACAGGCACTGCTCACAACCAAACTTTCTCCGTTGCCGGGTGAAAAAGAAGACGGTATCAAAGCCCGTTTTGCAGACAAAATAAAGACTCCTTGGCGTGTGGTAATGATTGGCGATAACCCTGGACGATTTATCGAATCCGAAATTGTTCAATCGCTCAACCCACCCTGCGCAATCGAAGACCCCACATGGATAAAACCGGGACTTTGCGCATGGGACCACTGGTGGAGCGGCGAAGTGAAAATGGAGACCGCCGTTATCAAAGAATATATAGATTTTGCTGCTGCACAGGGATGGCCTTATATGCTGATCGACTGGCAGTGGTATGGGCCGTTCAACCAAGCCCAGGCCGATATTACCAAACCGGCATCCCAAATCAATATGCCCGAAATACTCGATTATGCCCGAAAGAAAAATGTGCGTCTCTGGTTGTGGCTGTACAGCACCGATGCCAACCGCAACAACGCCTTCGAAAAAGCCTTTGAACTATACGAGCGCTGGGGGATCGCCGGCGTAAAAATAGATTTTATGGACCGCGACGATCAGGAGATGGTAAACTGGTACCATAAAGTGATCAAAAAAGCAGCCGAGCACCGACTCATGGTCAACTTCCATGGTGCCTACAAACCCGATGGCATCGAACGTACCTACCCCAATATGATCACACGTGAGGGTGTGCTGGGTGAAGAGTACGCCAAATTTTCTGACCGTATCATCCCTACACATAACGTTACTTTACCTTTTACGCGCATGCTGGCAGGGCCTATGGATTATACGCCAGGGGGTTTTCTCAATGTGAGCGCAGCCCAGTTTAAGAAGCAGTCACCAACCATGATAATGAACACCCGTTGTGCCGAACTCGCCAAATTTATACTATATGAAAGTCCCTTGACTGTGTTCTGCGACCACCCCAAGCATGTTTTAGGCCAACCTGGAAGTGATTTTTTGCAGATCGTACCCACAGTATGGGATGATACACGTTTCATAGACGGTTACCCCGGGGAATTTATTGTGATGGCCAAACGTTCGGAAACAAACTGGTTTATCGGTGCCATGACCAACAACATGGCCCGCACCATTACGATACCGACCAATTTCCTGCCTACAGGCAAATATGTGCTGGAATATTGGCAGGATGCAAAAGATGCGGCAACAACACCTACAAAGCTTGATAAAGAAACACTGGTATTCGAGGCTGGAAAGTCAATAAAAATATCAATGGTCAATGGTGGCGGATATGCCGCGGTTATCAAACCACAGTAACATTAACAGATTAAATACATTATTCAACATAAAAATACAGCATACGATGAACAAGAATATTTTTAAAACACTATTACTTTTTACAGTCCTCGGAACGGCGTTAAATGCGTCCGCCCAACAAAAAAAAGAAACGGCCTCCTCTTCGGATAAATTTCAGCCTACCTGGGAATCCCTGGCGCAATATGAAGCGCCTGAATGGTTTCGCAATGCCAAGTTCGGAATCTGGGCACACTGGGGACCTCAATGTCAGCCCGAACAGGGTGATTGGTATGCCCGCGGCATGTATGATGAAGGCAGCTGGCAGCATAATTCGCATCTAAAAAATTATGGACATCCTTCTGTGGCTGGATTTAAAGATGTTATCAATACCTGGAAAGCTGAAAAATGGGATCCTGAAAGACTTGTCGCATTGTACAAAAAGGTCGGGGCACAATATTTCTTTGCAATGGGAAACCATCACGACAATTTCGATCTGTGGGATAGCAAATATCAAAAATGGAATTCGGTCAATATGGGGCCCAAACGTGATATCCTCGCCGCCTGGTCAAAGGCCGCGAAGAAAAATAGCCTTCCCTTCGGTGTAAGCATTCATTCCTCCCATGCATGGACATGGTATGAAACAGCTCAACGAGCGGATCAATCTGGCCCACTCAAAGGCGTTCCCTATGATGGTAACATGACAAAAGAAGATGGAAAAGGTAAATGGTGGGAAGGCTATGACCCCAAAGAACTCTACCGTCAAAATCATCCCCTTAGCAAGGGAAGTGAGGATGTGAAATCTTTATGGGCGCAGTGGGATTGGCATAATGGAGCCTCCATACCGACGCAGGAGTATATCGATAATTTCTATCAACGAACAGTCGACATGATCGACACCTATCAACCCGACCTGCTCTATTTTGATGATACGACACTCCCTTTGTGGCCTATCAGTAATGTTGGACTCGATATTGCCGCCCATTTTTATAATAGTAACGCCAAGAAAAACAAAGGAAAGGTCGATGCAGTACTGTTTGGAAAAATTTTGTCCGAACAACAAAAAGAGTGTTTGGTATGGGATGTCGAACGTGGCGTGCCCGATCAAGTTCAAGAAAAAGCCTGGCAGACATGTACCTGTCTGGGTAGCTGGCACTATAATAAAGCTGACTACGAAAACAACACTTACAAGTCCAGTAAAAAGGTCATTCATATGCTTATTGATATTGTCAGTAAAAATGGTAACCTCCTGCTTAACGTTCCGATCAAGGGAGATGGCAGCATAGACGATAAAGAAGAGAAAATTCTACATGAGATAGGCGACTGGATGCAAATCAATAAAGAAGGAATCTTTGATACCCGCCCCTGGAAAATATATGGTGAGGGACCAAGTACAGTAGAAAAGAGCCCTTTGAACGCGGCTGGATTCAATGAAGATAAGGACAATGCCTATACCGCAGAAGATATCCGTTTTGTACAGAAAGGAGACGCCATTTATGCCCATATCATGGCTTGGCCAACCGATGGAAGAATTTTGATAAAGTCTTTGGGAAAGAAAAATAAAACAGTTCCTTCACTGCGCGTTAAAACCGTATCACTATTGGGCCATAAGAAAAAACTGATATTCCATCAAAATGAAGAGGCACTTTCCGTCACCTTGCCGGTGGAGATGCCAAATCAAATTTCGCTGGTTTTGAAGATTAACTAAACCGTTTCTTCGGACTATAAAAATAATACAGCAAGGCTTTCTCCGGACATCGGCTAAGAAATTAGAAAATTAAAACTATGTGCAACATGAAAATTATATTAGCATTATTACAGTTATTCCCGCTCCTATCGTTTGCTCAATCCGCAATGATCCATATCGAAGGGCGGCAAAGCAGCAGCCTAAATGGTTTATGGAATGTCATTATAGATCCCTTCGATGCCGGGTCTGGAGATTGGGCTGCCTATTATAAAGATCGAAAGCCTTTAAAAAACACCGATTTTGTCGAATCCGCATTTGAAGGTGGTCCTCAGCTTTATGTGCCCGGAGATTTCAACTCCCAACTTCCTGAGCTCAACTATTATGAAAGTAGCATCTGGTACAAACGCTCGTTTAACGTACAAAAAACTGAAGATCGCCGATTTTTTCTCCATTTCGCCGCAATAAACTATAAGGCAGAAGTTTATTTGAATGGCAGCAAAATCGGTGAACATGAAGGTGGTTTTACACCTTTCCAATTTGAAGTAACAGACCTGCTAAAAGGTGGGGAAAATAGTCTTATTGTGAAAGTAAATAATCAGCGCATGAAGGATGGTATACCCGGACTTGGCTTCGACTGGTTCAATTACGGTGGGATAACACGTGATGTCGACCTCGTACAGACTCCAAAAACCTATATTAAGGATTACTTTATTCAACTGACACAGCATAATGAAAATACCATTGACGGATACGTCTCCCTTGATGGCCCTTCAAAAGAACAAGATATAGAAATAAACATTCCAGAATTACATGTCAGGTTTAAAACCAGAACAGATAAAGAGGGAAAAGCTATACTCAAATTTCCTTTTCGGAAGAAGACCTTGTGGACACCGGAAAATCCAAAGTTATATGAAGTACGTGTCTCCGCAGAAACGGATCACATAAAGGAGCAAATTGGATTTCGAACAATAAAAGTTGATGGAACAAATATTTTATTGAACGGCAAAGCAATCTTTTTAAAAGGGATTAATATTCATGAAGAAGTTCCGCAACGTCGCTCCCGTGCCTATAGCGAAAGCGACTATCAAATGCTTTTGGAATGGGCCAAGGATTTAGGCTGTAATTATGTGCGTCTGGTACATTATCCACATCATGAAAAGATGGTAAAAATGGCGGAGAAAATGGGCCTGATGGTTTGGGAAGAACTGCCTATTTACCAGGGAATAGACTTTACAAATGCAGACATGAAAGAAAAAATGAACTTGATGCTTAAAGAGATGATTGCCCGGGATAAAAACCGGGCTGCAACCATCATATGGAGTCTCTCGAATGAAACATACTCCTCGCCGCCAAGAGACAGTTCGCTCACAGCATTGTATTACCTAGCAAAATCGTTGGACAATACGCGTCTCGTGACTTCAGCGTTTAATAATATGCGCTTTGAGGGCAACAAGGCCTATATTGAAGATAAACTCAATAGTTTGATGGACGTCATGGCGATCAATCAATACCTCGGCTGGTATAAACCATGGCCCGAAACAGATAAAGAAGTCGAATGGATATCCAAATTCAATAAACCGCTAATCTTTTCGGAATTTGGAGGTGAAGCAGTTTTCGGAAACAATATCGATCCAAATCGAGCAAGCAGCTGGAGTGACGATTACCTGGCGGATATTTATATGCGCCAATTTAAAATGTTCAAGAACATACCTTTTCTAAGTGGAGCAACGCCATGGCTCCTAGTAGATTTCCGTTCTCCGGGGAGAGCCCATCCCATTTATCAAAAGGGCTGGAACAGAAAAGGATTGTTATCTGATCGGGGAGAAAAAAAGAAGGCTTGGTACATTGTAGCAGATCAATTCATAAACAATTTCAATTAGTTAAATCGGAGCGTAAAAGCAAATCTTCCCAATTCATCGGGAAGATTTGCTTTTATGCAAAGTGAAATAGTCAAATTTAGCCATAATTGACTTCCATCCTCTGATCTTACTAAATGCGGAAAGCAAAATAAAACTATTGGCAAGAAGAAGCGCAAGCGCATGATATAGGTCATTCGCGAATTCAACAAAATCATTATTTAGGAGGATAAACCATTTATAGGTTTGATATGTCCGTTTTCATCATATTCAATTTCAACAACTTTCATACTTCTTAGCCAAGTTTTTCCGCCCGACGGAACGGAATCATGGTAAAAAAGGTACCATTTGCCCTTGAACTCCAAAATACTGTGGTGAGTCGTCCAGCCTACAACTGGGGATAGAATAACGCCCTGATAGGTGAATGGTCCATAAGGATTATCTCCTATTGCGTAACAAATTAAATGGCTATCACCCGTGGAATAAGAAAAATAGTACCTTCCCTTATATTTATGCATCCAGGACGCTTCAAAAAATCGTTTTTCGGTATCCCCTTGTCTTAAGGCCGTACCATTTTTATCCAAGATGACAAGATCACGCGGTTGCTCGGAAAATTCAAGCATATCGGCAGATATCTTAACGACCTTTGGCGTTAATGCCGGTTCATCTGCCTTAGGCAATTCATTTGGTACAACAATTTTATTATTTCGATAAAATTGAAGCTGCCCACCCCAGATACCGCCGAAATAGAGATAATAGCATCCATTCTCATCTTTAAACGCACAGGGATCGATGCTGTAACTTCCCTTGATCGGATCAGACTGCGGTATAAATGGCCCGTAGGGTTTGTCCGCTAATGCAACACCAAGTCTAAAAATATCGTTTTTGTCTTTCATGGAAAAATACATGTAGTACTTGCCATCTTTCTCAGTAACATCTGAATCCCAAAGTTGCCGGCCGGACCAAGGAATATCTTTTACATCCAATACTTTCCCGTGGTCAACGACTTCGTCCTGCACATCTTCCAGTGAAAAAACATGGTAATCTCGCATGTCGAAATGATCGCCATTGTCATTTTCAGGAATACCACTCTCGCGGTCATGAGATGGATAAATATAGATTTTATTTTCAAAAACATGGGCCGATGGATCAGCCATATAGTCACTTGGATATAAGTATTTACTTTTGTTCATTTTCTTTATTACTTTTTTTTGAGTCAATCCTATAATATCTTTTACAAATGGTTTGGGCTGATAATGACGGTCAAACAAAAGTGGGTAATCCGTACGTCCCGGAATAGGCCAGCCGTTCTTCCATGAATCGCCATCACCAACGCCCCATAAGGTCACACGGGATATTTTATCTTGATGCTTGAGATATAGGTTAAAAAAGTCAACATATCTTTTGCCAAGTTCCGCCATCTTGCCCGGAGGCAATCCTTTTTCATAGGGGTCTGTTTCTTTACTGTAGGCATAGCGTTCTCCAATTTCTGCGCCCATGTTGGATCGAATATGTGGAAGCACAGAAATATCCATCTCAGTCACCATAACTTTCACACCGAGGCCTGCAAACCCCAAAATGGTCTTTTCAACTTCTTCCAGTGGCGGATTGTCCAGCGCATTATGCTCCTGCATACCAATCCCACTTATATGTCCGCCGGCTACCTTCACCTGTTGTACCATAGCCATAATTCCTTTTCGCTTTTCGGGAATGGCCGTTGAATAGTCATTATAATACAATTCAGCGTTGGGGTCCGCCTCATGGGCAAATTGAAAAGCCAATTGTATAAATTCTGGCCCAATAATCTGATAAAATTTGCTTTTACGCCATTCGCCATTATCCAATATAGCTTCATTCACGACATCCCACCCAAACACGCGACCTTTATAGCGGGAAACGACAGTTTGTATATGCTTACGCATACGTTCAATCAACACCTCGCGAGATACATCTTTTCCTTTTTTATCAACAAAAAACCAAGCTGGTGTCTGTGAATGCCAGATTAATGTATGGCCAATAACTTGCATTTTGTTCTGTTCTCCAAATGCAACAAAACGATCCGCGTCTTTAAAATAAAACCGCCCTTCCTGAGGCTGCAAAAACATACTTTTCATGCAGTTCTCAGCGACAATGGAATTGAATTGTTTTTTGACGACAGCTACAGCTTTAGTGTCTCGCTCCCATATCTGATCAAGGTTGAGTGCCGTGCCTATAAAAAATTTATCTTTAAAAACCTCTTTCAACGTCAGTGAATCAGGCTCCCGATTCATACCTTGCATAGCTGGGGAGACAGGGTTAAAGCCCATTAAGGCTACTACGGCCAAAACTATAGTTTTTAGCATATTCATGATTTATTTTTGATTAGTAATTAACTTTGGATTCTATCTCCCGATTGATCTTATCTATAGTAGCATCATCCAACTCATATTTGGAAATCACATACATCGCCAACAATAAAAGTATCGCAGGAATAACAGCTAACAGCCATTGAATTCCCTTTTCCGCCATGTCCGATTGTGTCACTACATTATCTTTATCAAATGCCACATAAGCCAATACCAATCCCGGAACGATCCCAACCAATGCCATCCCGGTTTTGTAAAAAATACCTGTCAATGCATTGACAATTCCGGATATGCGTTTGCCGATTTTATATTCACCATAGGATATTACCTCAGGAACAAGGGAATATAGATCCCATCTCCTTACACGGAACTTCAAGTTCGACAAATTACCATTGATCTATTTATTCTGTAACATATTTTATCAGATAGCTTTTCATCTGTCCTTTGTAAACACAGTCAACTTGGGCATAATCTGCCAATGAATTCGCCTGTCTGACCGTAATTTTCACTTCAGGATTAACTGATGATGCTCTCACAATAGGGATATTTTTACCTTTAACTTGAATAGGAGAAGCGACCTCGTAAGTATTGTAACCAATGATACCATTCTCATCGGTGGACCGAATTGGTAGAGAAGGCAATTCAAGTTTTTTGCCATTTACAATAATATCTACCGTTGGCGATATTGGACGTACAATTTTCTTATCTTTCGAACTGAACCCCAATCCGATAAAATCAAAGAGTGGTTTGCCTTCCTCTCCTTCGGCCACCAGATATAGCGCATGCTTGCCCTCCAGATGATCAACGTATTTTGAAACATCAACTGTTACTTGTGTTACTTCAGGTTTGGAATTAGCCGAAATGACTATTTGGGCAATCTTTTTTCCTTTCCAGACATCATTATCCCAAGGACCATCCAACCACACATTTACTTTAAACGCACTTGATGTTTTTGGAGCGATAAACAGATCGAAAGCGGTGCGATTTCCTACTTTCGTACCACTAAAAGCTTTCAATCCAAACTTATCCTGATCAAGACCACCGAAGCCAAAATATTTAAAACCGACAATATTTCCATTTTTCATATTAGTCACTGGCATATGATTGTCCCAGATATCCCATGAATCCTGCTGTAGGCTGATATCTGAAAGATAACAGGCATATCCGGCAGAATAGTACTTGTAAGGATCTAACCCATAAAAATGGAATCCTTCGGATGTAACCTCTGCGCCTTTATATTCCTTTCCTTGCGCATCCTTAACGGTCGTGTTTGCATGGTAAGGGTTAAAGGCACGAATGGAAACCATCCCTCCTTCTTTTACAGACTTTTCATCCCATTCCACTTTAATAGGCTCTACCACAGCCTGTCTGGCAAAACCAAATCCCCTTGGCGGTCTATGATAAAAGACATACCATTGTCCATTGATCAATTCAATACTGCCATGTGTATTGTGACCTGCATTACTGGTTTCAATCCCCGAACCTTCTCGATTCAATACTGGAGCTCGGGAGTCTACCAATACGCCACCGCTCTTCCACGGCCCTAATGGTGAATCTGCGACGGCATAGCGTAAAGTCGAGTTGGAGCTACCGACGCCATATTCTGGCCCAGAATAGCCACTGTATACTGTGACAAATTTATTACCGACCTTACGAATCGAAGAGGCTTCAAAGAAATTAAAAGTACCCAAATCTTCTCCAGAAAAAATGTTGGGATAAGAAGTTCCTTTGGGATCACGTAACTCACCATATCGCGCACTTGCCGGCAATAGATAATTAATAATCTCAGTTCCCGGTCGCAGCGAAAACATTGTTTTCTGATCCAGCTGCGCTGCCATGGATCGTTGAAATCCCCAAAACCCATAAGCTCTGAAGCCTATTTCGAAATCGGGATCGTTCGGATCGGTAACATACTCAATGTATACTGCGGGATCAAATCCCAAGATACTTCCTGGCAGAGTACGTCTACCGTCCGCAGTCAGATTCACCGGTTTAAATGGACCATTGGGTCTATCTCCTTTAACGACCATGGCTTCACGATGTTCGCCCCGACTATGTGGGAATAAATAATATTCTTTCTTTCCATCTTTTCGTTTGACCTCCACAAGATCCGGAGCATACATGACGTCCCATTTACCGTCCATCGGGTAGGTAAAAATCGCCCCTTCATCACGCCAGCTTGTCAAATCCTCAATAGGTGCCGACCACATCCGAATGTCGGGTCCACAATAACTTGTAAAACGCAGATCGTGTGAACCAATGATATAAACGCGGTATTTTCCGGGCCGATCCGGATCTTCAAAAACACGGGGTTCGCCATCAGGAAGATGCTCCCAAAGTGGCAAGTAGGGATTACCGATAGATTGATGTACAAAACCTTTACTTAAATCCTTCACGACATTTTGTTGTTGTTGTCCTACCACTATTGTCGTCGACAGAATTCCTACGACGGATAATACAAATACCATTGTCCTTTTTTTTAAGACAATATTTAGTCCTTTCATAAAATTGAATAAATTAGTTACTTAAATTGCTGAATTATAAATTGTTCGTTACTCTTTCGAATTGACGTATCTGATTAAATTAGATTTATCCTACCAATTATCGGTACGGAAAGATGTTGCCAATAGCCCCTTTTTATTGATCAGATTTGCGTCTACAGGATTACGACGTGCCGCTATGAATATTCGCCTTGTATCGTCAACCTGCAACCGATACATTTTATCTGACGTGAAACCACCGTCCGGCCCATCCTTCCGCAAGCGGATCGTTACCGTGTTGTCCCCTTTATGGAGGATACCTGCTGGTACATCATACACCCGCGGAGGATAGCGATAGCTGGTTGCCCCAACAAAATGGCCATTGATGTAGACTGAATCGCTATCAATAAGGGTCTCCAGAACACTATTTTGTGTCGGGACTTTAAAATAACGGATCATATGATTATTCGAGACGGCGATTTCCGGAAATCGCTCTACAAGTCGCTGGATCGGTGTTTCCATATTGGACTGACCTGAGCAGAGCCATACATCGCCGATCAGAATATCCCTGATGACCAGTTCGTTGATCTCCATGACGTAGGGGCCAACATAATGCTGTTGCGGAATGGTCAGCTTCCACTTGCCGTCACTGCCGGCCTCAGTATAGTAATATACCCCCCGAAAACGGTGGGTTACCTTTTCTCCTTTTGTAGCCCAACCCCAAATATCGAGTTCAGTACCTCTTTGGAGCACCATTTGGTCGCTAACAAATGAAGGGAGACGTATTTTACCAAAACTTGGCAGTAATACCAGTAACAAAACAATGAACAGCGTCACAGGGCGCCAACAGTGAGGCATAAAAAAGAAAGTTCCAGCGCTATCAGTCATATAATTTTTCCTTTATTTTCCAAACTTCCAACAATCGAAAAAAAGAATATTGGATGGAGCCTTACCTTTAAAGACAAAGTACAGGTCGTGAACTCCTGTCACCTTGTTGGCAAGCAGAGTGTCTACCGTAGTCCATCTGTCATCTCCACCCGTCATTGGAACTTCTATAGTCGTTAGAATGGGACCATCCAATGCGTTTGACCTCACTTCCATACTGACACCACCATTATGTGTTGTGCCTACCCGAGCGAAGAAACTCGTCGCTCCCTCATCGCCAAAGTCAACATTCTTCACACAGGTGAAAGCGCCATCTTTTTTTGCCTTTACAAAAACACCCACCTTTTTATTTTGGTAGGATGTAACGTGTTCGGACCAGGCAATCGTTTCAGCCTGATGAAGTTCATAGGGATTCACTTTGCCGGTTGCTTGAGTAATTCCAGTCGTCATTTTCATTGGATCTATGCTGCCGTCTGGATTAAAGTTCAGTTCCTGAACAGCGACAGATCGCGTAAAGCCACCCCCTCCAGGTAAGGCCCCATTATGGTAAAAGAAATAGGTTTTCTCTTTAAAATCGACAACGCCGGGATGATTTGTGAATGCTTTTCCTTCCGCAGGCATGATTATACCACCGTACTTCCAAGGTCCCTCGGCTTTATCGCTTGTGGAATAACCAATAAATTCAGGCAAAGGACCTCCCGGCCAAAAAAGATAATACAAGCTATTTCTTTTATACAACCAAGGCCCTTCCTCATAGGTCGTAGGCCGCTTCGGGTCGCCCTCCCTCTTTCCAAACGATGCTGCAGTCATCGGGACCTCAACAATATCACCTTTATAGGAGATCATATCTTCATTCAGCTTAACATATTTCAGCTGAGGATTACCCCAATACATATGAGCTTGGCCGTCATCATCAATAAACACAGTAGGATCGATATCTCCCCATTCGCTTTGCAGTAATGGTTTTCCCAAAGGATCATAAAATGGTCCCAATGGGCTATCTCCGACAGCAACGCCGATCGCACCTCGATTGTTCACTTTGGAAATAACAGGTACATAAAGATAAAATTTACCATTTTTTTCAACACATTGCGCCGCCCAAGCATCCCCTTTTGCCCATTCAAAATCTGTATAAGAAAGAATCGCACCATGATCGGTCCAATTCAGCATATCATCGGTTGAATACACACGCCAATTGTTCATGTTAAACCAGGTGGATTCTTCTTCATCCTGTGTAGTATACAGATAAAGTCGGTTGTTATACACCAAAGGTGCCGGATCCGCAGTATAAGCAGTCTGCACAATGGGATTTTGTGCCTTTAATGAACCTATCATAACCAAGAATAGGAGCAACAATCCGAATAGGGATTGTATAAAAAATCGTTTCATCATATCATCTTAATTTGCGGTCAAATGGAAATAATCAAAATCTACATAGCCACCAGCGGCTTTAGCCGCATAGTTGAAGAGTCCGAACCGATAGCCCATAAAATGAGGGATGGTATAACTCATTTTTAAATCATTACCTATCCTGTTCCAATTTCTCCCATCGGTACTATAAAAAAATTGAGCGAGATCTCTTTTGTTTGTAAAATCACAGCTTGCTTTAAGATAGATACGCTGCTGTTTGAGGCCGACCTTGGCCACCTCCTGTGGTACGCCTGTCGTCGCATTGATCATCACCAATGATTTCGCATTTCCTTCCATACGGACCCCAACTAACCCATAGTTTTTTTGCAAAAGCGATAGGCCTGCAAAATCACCATCTTTCATGTTAGAAACCTCTATCGCGATAGCGGCACTGCAAGTCGGCCCGACGGTACGCTGGGTAAGGGTGTTTTTGGCCGAGAGAAAATCATCGGTACGATCGCCAGTATGCATTCTCAAAAAACCCGCTCGCGCTGTTACAGACCATAAATTGTTGTCTGGATTATGGTTCCATTGCCACACCAGAGGAAGAGCCTCATCTCCGGGTTTCCGGTCAAAATCATCGGAGTTAACGATTCCGGGCATTAAACTTTTATTTGCAGGTAGATTTAAGGTAGCCGGCACTTTTCCGCCAATACCGAGCACGGGCCATCCATCTTCCCATGTGACAGGGACCAAAAACGGAATACGTCCTACAGCACCATAATCCTGAAAAAGATACGCATACCATTTTCCTTCGGGCATCTCAATCAGCCCCCCTTGGGCCACACCTTGATCCTGCAAAACCACTTTCCCTTCATACGGACCTTCCAGTTGACTTGCCCGATGGACAATCACCGTGCGCATTCCTCCAGCGGGCCATGAAATATTAAAAAGGTAATAAAAGCCATTGATCTTAAACATTTGGGACCCCTCAGCCGGCAAACCCACTTTACCTTCTTTAGGCTTAGTGGGTAAAGAAGCATCATCTAATAACACGCGTTCTGTCCCTGCTTTAATACCTGAAAAGTCGGGCGACAATTCGGCAATATGGATACGTCCGCTACCCCAGATCATATAAATTTTTCCTTGGTCAAAGAATAAACTATGATCGTGCATCATCGGGCTAAACTCGGTAGAAACCCAAGTTCCTCTCTCAATATCTGCCGTGCGATAGATATGTGTTTTACCTGTATTGGAAGAAAATGTACTTACATAGTACTGCCCCTCATGAAAGCGTAAACTGCTTGCCCAGGAACCGTGCCCATACGCATTCTTCTGATTCGACAAATTGAGTTCATCCTGATCTCCAAGGCGATCATACGCATAATTAACCAAAGTCCAATTGACGAGATCTTTGGATTTCATTATCGGAACCCCGGGGCTCATATGCATGGTGGTGCTGCTCATGTAATAGGTATCACCAACACGTATCATGGACATATCAGGTACATCGGCAAAGATGATTGGATTACGGGCTTGCTGCGCTAATGAATCCAAAAATAGGATCATAAAGCAGCAGACAAAAGCACTAATTTTAATTCTTAACATAGTAAAATGATTAAATGATCACATCAATTCAGTAAGCCGTCAAAGTGTAGTATTTCCCGGGTACGGTCAGCACATCGTATTCGTAATAGTGTGGTAATTTAATTCCTTTCAAATGTGATTCAGCCGACTGGATAGGTTTTGGTGTTCGTATTGAAGCGAGAAGAGCATTGCTCAGATGACCTTTTGCGAGCTGAATTCCAGTACCTTCCAATGCCGAAGCTGCTCGAAGCCGCAACTTACCACCTAAGGCAGAAAATACCCTAACTTCCTTTATCTTTCCTTTTTCCCACTGCATTTCAATTTCAAATCCCCCACGTGCCTTTATGCCTTTTACCCTCCCCTCGCCCCATCGGTCGGGAATTGCTGGCAGGAGATGCACAGCACCATCGTGACTTTGGACCAGCATTTCTGCCACACCTGCTGTTAGCCCAAAATTACCATCTATCTGAAATGGAGGATGTGCTGTAAAAAGATTAGGATAGGTACGTCCCTCTGGATGCTTTTCATCAGAAAGGGTCAGCATATTTTTTATAATTTCGTACGCATGGTTTCCATCCAAAAGACGCGCCCATAGGTTTATTTTCCAGCCGATCGACCATCCTGTCGCTAAATCCCCTCGATAAATCAATGAATTACGGGCTGCTTCAAACAATTCAGGTGTGCCAAAAGGTGAAATTTGGCTCCCTGGAAATAAGCCATATAGGTGTGAAATATGCCGATGTTGATTTTGGGGATCATCCACATCTTCCATCCATTCTTGTAGCTGGTTATATCGACCAATATGCATCGGTGGAATACGGCGAGCCGTACTTAGCAATGTATCCCTGTAGCTAGAATCGATACCCAGAACGTCTGCAGCCAAAGCGGTACGAGTGAGCATGTCATAACACAGCTGGTTATCCATCGTCACCCCTGCAGAGAGTGGGCCTTGTTCGGGCGAAATCGAAGGGCTCAAGACAAGCCATTGCTGATCTGGATATCCACGATGTACTATAAGTGTAGACAAAAGAAAATCACAAGCGCCCTTCATAGTGGGGTAATATTGCTTCAAAAATAAACGATCTCCCGTAAAAAGGTAATGCTCCCATACATGTTGCGACAACCACAGCCCCCCACTGGGCCACATTCCAGCTGCTGCAAAATCAATAGGACTCGTCACACGCCAAATATCTGTATTATGGTGAGCTACCCAACCGGATGCATTATACATTGTTTTTGCCGTTTCTCTTCCACTTTCACTGAGTTCTTTAATCATAGAAAATAATGGCTGAAGGGTCCCGGAAAGGTTAGTTACATTCGCAGGCCAATAGTTCATTTCCGTGTTGATATTGATCGTATATTTACTGTCCCAAGCGGGCTGCATGGAGCGGTTCCAGATGCCCTGTAGGTTAGCAGGTTGGCCACCTGGCTGCGAAGAACAGATAAGCAAATATCGGCCGAATTGAGCCAATAGGGTCACTAGCGCTGGATCCTGTGTACGGGCAAAATTTTCAATTCGTGTTGAAATAGGCTGTTGCTGTTCATTGTTGACGCTGCCCAAATGCAGCTGAAAACGGTTGAACTGCTTATTGTAAGCGGTTTTATGCTGCTGAAAAGCGAGCTGATAATCCTTACTCATTGCCTTTTGCAACCTTTCCGTGGCCTCCTTGAAGGGATCCGATCCCAACTGTTTATAATTTTTGAAATTACTCGCAATTGAAATATAAAGACGAATGGAAGTAGCATCCTCTATAGTAATCGATTGGTCCTCGACAACTAGCTCTCCATCCGTAAGGTTTACGCCAGCATGGATCTGATAAACAACCTCGCCTTTAACCCCCTCATGATCAGTCCCTCGTCCTTCTAAAACAAGTCGATCACCGCTTTTAAAAATAGTATGCTTCGACTCATTCTCATACGCCAAGGTACAGCTGAGTTTCCCTTTCTTGCTCGATCGGATCTGCATTACGATCACATCATCAGCAAATGAAGTGAAAACCTCCCTGGTATATGTTACCCCATCTACTGTATAATGAGAACGCGCTACAGCGTGCTCGATATCCAGTTCACGATAATAGTCCTGATAGTTGTCATGCCCCGGAAATCGGAGCAGAATATTACCGGCAGTTTGATAAGGCATGCCATGGGTCTTTGTAAAGAAAGTTTCATTTGCAAGCTTTTCAGCTTCAGCTGATTTCCCGTCAAATATATAATCCTGAATAGTTTTTAATGCCCTACCGCCTTTGGGATTATCGTTCCGATAAGGTCCACCCGCCCAGATAGTTTCCTCATTGAGCTGCATGCGTTCACACGATGGAATTCCATAAAACATAGCACCCAACCGACCATTTCCTAACGGTAAGGCCTGCTCCCATATCTTCTCATCAGCTGGCCGATCATACCATAGGGTTAAAGCCGACTGCTTTTGCGCAAACAAAAGTGTAGTATGCAATGTTATGATTCCAATGAATGTGATAATATGCTTCCAAATAAGCTGTTTAATCATTTCTCTTCATCCTATTTTTTACCGTTTCGACCTAAACCACCGACTTATCCACGTTAAACCCAGCCCGGCAAAATGTGTACTATTTTATTCCTAATTAAAAAGTGTTTATTTTTTATCCTTAAATAGCAATTGCGAAACATTATACAGGTCATTTTTCCACACATTGAAATCATGTCCTCCAGGCTCAAGATAATAAATATGAGGTACCCCATTTTGCAAAAGGTATTCATGCGTACGCTTACTTATATGAAGCAAGCCGTCCTGGTCGCCGCAGGATATCCAAAGTAGTTTTAGCTTGTCTTTAGCATCTTGCGGATCAGGGAGCAATTCTTGCGGCATCTTCGTATTGGGCGCAGAAGAAAAGCCCCCTACCCAGGCGAACGTGTCGAGATGATCCAGTCCAAAATTCAGCGCCTGACCGCCCCCCATCGATAATCCAAAAATCGCACGGTGTTCGCGATCTTTGATAATGGGAAACTGATTTTCAACATAGGGAATAAGGTCATTGAGAAGATCTTGTTCAAAAGTCGAAAACGCTGCAACCCGATCAGGTGCCATCACATTACCACCAGCACGATCATCCTTCATGGCGCGGCCATTCGGCATAATCACCAGCATGGGTTCCATCTTTCCCTCGGCATATAGATTATCAAAAATAACCTGCGGGTTTCCATGTCTGAACCATTCCCTCTCATCCCCACCTATTCCATGCAGCAAGTACACTACAGGATATTTTTTTGCAGCATGATATCCAGGCGGCGTATAGATTAAAGCTTTTCTCGTTACTCCAACAGTTTTTGAAGGATAAACTAGTGAATCTATTTTTCCAGTTGAGGCCAATGCTCGCTCAAGATCAAATCCTTGTGGAGCAGCCTGCTGCGCTTGAGCGATTAAGCTGACGGAGAAAACACACCATAGTGTGCAGATTATCTTTTTCATATTATAAATAGTTTACACCTCTTTCCTTTTAAGTACCCGCAACGCCGCTGCTACGATCGCGTCTGCATTCAGGCCATATTTATCCATCAATGCACTCGGTGGCCCCGATTCTCCGAAGCTATCATTCACAGCCACATATTCCTGCGGCCTAGGCATTTTCTTTGTCAGCAATTGTGCGACACTATCGCCAAGTCCACCGATACGATTATGTTCTTCAGCGGTAACGACACAACCGGTTTTAGCAATAGAATTCAGTATGGCATGTTCATCCAAAGGTTTGATGGTATGGATGTTAATGATCTCGGCGTCAATACCCAAAGCTTCCAACTCTTCGCCCGCACGGATGGCTTCCCACACCAGATGCCCTGTCGCCAATATAGTCACTGCCGTGCCTGGATTCAGCATCACGGCTTCACCAATCACAAATTCCTGATCTTCGGGCGTAAAAACCGGCACCACGGGACGACCAAATCGAAGGTAAACTGGCCCCTTGTATTTAGCAGCAGCTAGTGTTGCGGCCTTCGTCTGGTTATAATCGCAAGGATTGATAACAGTCATTCCAGGAAGCATTTTCATCAATCCGATATCTTCCAATATTTGATGGGTCGCTCCATCTTCACCCAAGGTCAGACCAGCATGCGAAGCTGCTATTTTTACATTTTTATCCGAATAAGCAATTGATTGCCGAATTTGGTCGTATACTCGCCCAGTCGAAAAATTAGCGAATGTTCCTGTGAAAGGTATTTTTCCACCGATGGTAAGTCCAGCTGCGATTCCCATCATATTTGCCTCTGCAATCCCAATCTGAAAAAAGCGTTCAGGAAAGGCTTTAATAAAATCGTTCATTTTTAGCGAACCGATCAGGTCAGCACATAATGCGACCACATTTTCATCCTGCTTTCCTGCTTCAAGCAAACCGGCTCCAAATCCCGAACGCGTGTCTTTTGACTCTGTATATGTATATTTTTTCATGATAATCTATTTCAAAATCCTTTGCGTATTAGCCGATATAATCCCCCAATGTTTCTGCATTCTGATTTAAGGCCAAGCTTAGTTGCTCATCGCTGGGAGCAATGCCATGCCATTTATGTGAACCCATCATAAAGTCAACGCCATTACCCATTTCTGTATGTAGCAACACCATTACTGGCATGCCTACGCCAGTTGAAGCTTGAGCTTTTCGAAGTCCCGAAATCACTGATTCAATATCATTTCCTCGCATAATTTCAATAACGTTCCAACCAAATGCCATCCATTTTCGCGGTAGATCGCCCAACGAGAGCACATCATTGGTAGCGCCATCAATCTGAGCGCCATTGTAATCTACAATGGCAATCAAATTGTCCATTTTGTTGTGGGCGGCATACATAGCCGCTTCCCATACTTGGCCTTCCTGTAATTCGCCATCCCCCATCAATACATACACTAAATGATTGTCATGGTTTAGCTTTTTAGCCTGTGCAGCACCAATAGCAACAGAAAGTCCCTGTCCTAAAGACCCTGAAGCAACACGAATACCAGGAAGTCCTTCGTGCGTTGTGGGATGCCCCTGAAGGCGCGAATTAAGTTTTCTGAAGGTAGATAGTTCATCGACCGGAAAATAATCTGCCCGTGCAAGAACGCTGTAAAACACCGGAGATATATGTCCATTGGAAAGGAAAAATAGATCCTCTCCTATACCGTCCAAGTCAAAATGGTCGTTTCGCCGCATCAATTCGAAGTATAAACACACCAACAATTCGGTACAACCCAACGATCCTCCGGGATGTCCTGACTGGCATGCATGCACCATCCGGATTATATCTCTCCGAACTTGCTTAACAATAGCTTCTAAATTATGTATACTATTTTTTGTCATGACCATCTCAATTGTTACTTTGCGCAGCAACGCGTTTATGATCAGCTAAAAATTGCGCTAGTCCACTATCCGTCAACGGGTGTTTTAATAGTGAAAAGATCGCCTGCAAGGGCCCTGTCATCACATCGGCGCCTATTTTGGCACAACCCAGGATATGTGCACTGTGGCGTACAGAAGCTGCAAGAATCTGGGTTGGGAAAGCGTAATTGTCAAATATTGTCCGTATTTCGCGGATCAGCGCCAGACCATCGACAGATATATCATCCAGTCTGCCCACAAAAGGCGATACATAGGTTGCTCCGGCTTTAGCGGCTAAGAGCGCCTGACCCGCTGAAAACACCAAGGTACAGTTGGTCTTAATTCCCTTGGTACTAAAATATTTGATCGCTTTAATACCATCTTCGGTCATCGGAACCTTGACCACAATCTTATTGTCTAGAGCCGCCAGGAGCATACCCTCTTCAATCATCGAACTGTAATCAGTTGAGATAACCTCAGCACTTACATCACCGTCCACAATATCACAGATAGCTTTGTAATGTGCGTGAACATAAACCGTTCCTGCAATCCCCTCTTTTGCCATCAACGAAGGATTGGTCGTTACACCATCTAGAACACCTAAATTCTGAGCCAAGCGAATCTCACTGAGACTTGCTGTATCGATAAAAAATTTCATTTTTTTTTAGTTGATTAGTTTTGTATTCGCTAGCTCTCTAGCGATTGGTTATAAGACAAAACTATTGTTTTCAGCTAGATAGGATTGCAACAAATAAAAAAAAGAAGGGTAAAAATGTTTAAAACAGCATACCCTTCTAAAAAAATGATCTAAAACGACCTTTTAAACAACTATCATATACCGCTCACACAGACGGGCTTTTCTGCGATTGAATATATTCACTCGGTGTCATCTGATACTTAGCTTTGAAGACTTTTGTAAAATAGTTTGGATTGGCAAATCCTGTTTCATAGGCAATTTCAGAAATGGACTTATCACTTCTTTCTAACAAGCTCGCAGCCTTTTCTAATTTTACTGAACGGATAAAATCTACGGGTGACATACCCGTAAGTTCCAATAATTTGTTATACAGGGAGGCTCTGCTCATCAACGTATGGGCACTTAACGCTTCCACCGATAATTGTGGATTATCAACATTATCGTGGACATACTTGAGTACTTTTTGTAAAAATTTATCCTTTTCGGATTCTATAGTGACTTCGGGAGCCAAAATAGATACCTGTTTACTATAGACTTCCTTGAACGCCTGATTTAGCTGCAACAAGCTGTTAACCTTAGCAACTAGTACATCCATATCAAACGGCTTAGTCAGGTAACCGACTGCTCCCGACTCAAGGCCGCAGACAAGTCCATTATCGACATGTGAAGCAGTCAGTAAAACGACGGGGATGTGCTTGGTCCGTTTATCCTGCGCAAGCTTTTGTGAAAATTCCATACCATTGAGGTAAGGCATCTGTACATCGCTCACGACAAGATCGGGATGATGAAAAAGTGCCTTTTGCCAACCATCTTTTCCATTGGTGGCCTCGATGATCTGATAGTATTCTTTTAAGGATTCCTTAAGATAATACCTAAAATCTTCGTCATCTTCTATAATAAGGACAAGTGGGGTCTGCCTAGGTTCCGACAATTGATCGGAAGTTATTATTTCCTGTTCAGGCAACATGTCATCATCTGGCTCCGCGGGATCTAACCACAGATCAAATTTAAAAACGCTGCCCCTTTCCGGTTGGCTAGCGACTGAAATCTCGCCATTATACATCTCAACAAATGACTGCGCAATCGACAATCCGATGCCAGAGCCTTGGCTAGCAACCTTACGATCGTTGTCGTATTGGAAAAAGCTTTCGAATATGGATTTTTGCAATTGTTCGGGAATTCCAACTCCCGTATCCCTTACTTCAAAGCACACATGTAGCTTCTTGTCCATCATGCTGACGGATATTATACTCACCGCTATATCCCCATCTTTCTTTGTGAATTTAAAGGCATTATAGATTAGATTAAATAGAATACGTTCGATTTTATTACGGTCGAAACGGCAATATAATTTTTCCTGACAAGGTAAAAAAGAATAGTCGATTCCCTTTTGCAAGGCCATATCCTGAAATGACCGATAGACTTCCTCCACAAATGAAACCAATTCGCCATCTTCATCCTGCAACTTCAATTCATGGTATTCCATCTTTCTAAAGTCAAGCAATTGGTTGACCAAATTTAACAGCCTTCGTGCGTTACGCCCGATTAAATTCAGCTGATCTCCCAGTTTGCTATCTTTATTTTTTGCAAGTAAGGTATCAATAGGCCCCATAATCAATGAAATTGGCGTACGGAATTCATGGCTTAAATTTGTTAAGAACCGAATTTTCATCGCATCCAATTGATGCTTCGTTTCCGCATCCCTTTTTTGTTGCTCGATAAACTGCTTCGCTTGGATACGTTCCTGTTCCAGTGCAAATTTTTGTTTTAATTTTTGGATTCCGCGATGTCTGATCCATAACAATCCTCCAGCAACTGCAATGACGTAAAATATATAAGCATAGATCGTTCGCCAAAAAGGTGGTGCAACGTGAATAGCTATCGATTTTATTTCCTTGTTCCAAATTCCGTCATTATTACTTGCACGTACCTGAAAGGTGTAATCTCCGGGATCTAAATTTGTATAATAAGCACTATTCTCTTTTCCGTTCCTGATCCAGTCTTTATCAAAGCCGACAAGCCTATACTCATATTGGTTATCTTCCGGCACCGTAAGATTTAATGCTGCAAAAGAAATGGAGAAATTTTGTTTATACTTTAAATGGATACGATCCGCTGTCAACAAGGACTGCTGTATTGGTCCTTTCTCTGTCGGTTGAATAATGACATTGTCAATTTTTAGGTCGGTCAGTACTACTTTAGCAGGGTTACCATTTGTTTTTAGGTGTGCCGGATTAAAATGATTAAAACCTTTCTGTCCTCCAAAATATATTTCACCATCAGCAGTTTTTAGAGACGCGCCGAGCATAAAAGCCCCCTCCTGTAATCCTACAGCTGTCGAATAGTTCTTAAATTTGCCTTTTGATGGAGAATAGCAGCTTAACCCCTTATTGGTTGAAAACCACATCCGTCCTTTATCGTCCTCGACAATACTTTGTATGGCACCATTAACCAGACCATCTTTCTCAGAAAGGATTTCAAATTGTGTTGTTCCTTTTCGAAGTATTCCTACTCCATTGCCATTGGTTCCAACCCATAAATTCCCATTTTTATCACTATGAATGGACAGTACATAATTGCTAGGTAGTTTATTGTTTGCTTTATCAAAAACCATAGTACCTCTCGTCCGAGGATTATACCTAACAAGCCCCGAACCATACGTGCCTATCCACATCGCCTGTGTGTGATCCTCTTCCAGAGCCCGTATAAAATTTCCTGGCAGCTGGATCCCATCTACTCCCGCCTCATTCTGTCTATATTTCTTTACAATACCGGTCCCTTTTTGAATAATATTTATACCACCCCCATTGGTTCCTACCCAAATATTTCCTTGAAAATCACTTTTTATACAAAATATATCGTTGTTATTTAAATTGTCATACTTATTTCCCGCAGCATATCTTTTTAGATTTCCCGTAAGGAGATCATAACAAAGTAGTCCTTGCTGATAAGTGCCAATCCAAAGTTGCTCAAGCTTTCTCTCCAAGGCCAAAACGGTTAGACCCGAAGGCAGGTTGGTGGATAATTTAACCGAAGACAATTTATCTGACTCCTTATCGTATTGCCAGACACCACCACCATCAACGCCCAGAAAAATCTTATTTTGATAAGCTGCAAAAGAAGTTACTATGGCAGGATCACCTGTCATTCCTTCTAAGAAGTCCAAACTTTTTAACTTAAATTGACTTAAATTCGTATCGTACTTATTCAGCCCCCCCTGAAAAGTACCGATCCAGTAAATACCACTGTTATCTACACAAATAGATCGTATAGACTTATGTGACAAGCTATGTACATTACTCGGATCGGGTTTAAAAGTCCGAATGGTTAAATCCCCGGTGTTGAGCACATCGAGTCCATTATCGGTTCCAACCCATAGGCATTGCTGATGGTTGAAACATAAAGAATAAATTCGCGGACTACTCAGGTTTCCTTTACCCTGCTTTGCTATAAACTTATTGAAATAAGCCTCACCGCTATTGAGGTATTTCAGTCCAAGCATTGAACCTATCCAGATCCGGCCTTTATCATCCTCTACGATAGAAGTCACCTCTATTCCATTACCATAACCCTCCTGTTCGGACAGCACTTCAAAACGTTTTACTGTCTTTAAGTCATTTGAAATCCGAAAAACATTCTTCTCCGAAGAAACCCACATGTTGTTTTGTTTGTCGCGAAATACGCAACTCGTCACTTTACCGGCAAAAGCCTCAATGATATGTCTATATTTGGGGTCTGTTTTCTTTCGCAGATCGTTGACATCGAGAATATCTAGCGCACCATAGGAGGCGATCCAAATATTTCCATCAGCATCTTTATCAATTGCATTAATTGCCGTACTGAGCCACTTGCCATCCGGAGTAAGATTGTACGAACGAATACGGTCAGTCTCCCGGTCGTAGTAGCTTAGTCCTCCTCCGTTTGTGCCAATCCATATTCGCCCCTTTTTATCTTCGCAAAGTGCCGAAATATGATTTGCCATCAAACTATTCTCTTGGTTGGCATCATAACGATAGACATTGTAATGGCGACCATCAAATCGATTAAGTCCATCTTCCGTTCCCAGCCAAAGAAAACCGTTGCTATCTCGATAAATGCTATAAATCGTATTGGAGGAAAGCCCATCTTTCGAGGAGTAACGTTGGAACGTGACAGGCTCATTTTGCCCGTAAGAAAAAAACGCCAACATCGTCCAAGTTAATATCAGTGAAATCCGTATCATATATTCAGGTGTAATCTTCGCTATTTTAAAACAGCACTGTGAACAGTCGACTAATTTATTAAATTAATCCTGACCAAACCAATATCGTTATAATTTATACTTCATATTCGATCGTATTTGACATTCTTATCCTTCATTTAAACATTCTTGCTATCATTACATCCATGCATTGGCTAGTTTTGGTTTACAATTATAAACTGCTTTGAAAGGCATCTCCATTCGTGGAGAAACTACATCCTAATTGTGCAACCGGTTGCGATGTTTTTACAATCAGAAATTTTAACCAATTATTAATGCAAAACATGACAACACTTGATGATCCATGACGGCGATTCATTTTATTAAAATGAATAAAGGGAAATACAAATACAATCGTATTTAGCCAATTAAAGAAAATTTAACCAATAATTCTTAAACCTATTTATTAATCCACAAATGCTATGATGATTACATTTACAATCACACTAGTAAGGCATTGGAAAAAGCTATGGGGTATAGCTAGGCCATTCACCTTACTGCTATTCCTAATCTGCTTTGGACAGTCAACGCTACTTGCTCAGGCCAAAAGGCAAATAAAAGGCAGCGTCGTTGATAGCAACCATAAGCGAATAAGCGGTGCTTCGATCAAAATAAAGGGTACATCTTTGGCTACGGCCAGCGATGAAAACGGAAGTTTCACACTTCAAATACCCGAGGGTAAAAGTTTACTGACCATTTCCAAATTAGGTTATAATCAGGTCGAGGTTGATGTTGCTCAGAAAATTACGATAGAAATTCAATTAACCGACAAATCTATTGAAATAGAAGAAACCATCGTTGTAGGATACGGCCGTCAGAAAAAAGAGACTGTCGTGGGGGCTATTGCCCAGACTTCAGGAAAAATTCTGGAACGTGCAGGGGGTGTCTCCAGTGTGGGTGCCGCTTTAACAGGCAATGTTCCTGGGGTAATCACGACAGCCAGTACAGGTATGCCCGGAGAAGAAGACCCTCGTATTGTCATCCGGGGTCGTAGTACTTGGAATAATACTGACCCCTTAGTCATGGTCGACGGTGTGGAAAGGCCATTATCTGCGGTTGATATCAGTTCCATTGAAACGATCTCTGTACTCAAAGATGCGTCGGCAACCGCTGTCTATGGTGTCAGAGGGGCCAACGGCGTTATTTTAATCACTACTAAACGGGGTAAAGAAGGGCAAATGCTGATACGCGGGACCGTTAACAACATTATAAAGACCGTTTCCCAACTTCCAGGTAAAATGGATTCGTACGACGCGCTGATGCTACGCAATAAGGTGATTGAATATGAATTGGGCATCAATCCTGCAAGTTGGGCCGATTATTCACCGCAGGACATCATCAATAAATACCGTTTCCCTGCTGACCAAACTGAACGGGAGCGCTATGTGAATACCGATTGGGCGAAAGAGCTCTTTAGGAGCCAAGCATTTTCGCAAAACAGCAGTGTGAATATTGCCGGCGGTACCCCATTTGTCAAATACTTTGCCAATGCGGATTATCTCTATGAAGGCGATATGTTCCGCCAATTTGAAAATGCGAGGGGTTATAAAACGGGCTATGGATTTAACCGGCTCAATGTACGTTCCAACCTAGATTTCCAACTGACACCAACAACAAAATTTTCAACGAATCTATCGGGCTCACGTGGCGTCCGAAAAAGTCCATTTGGCGGTGGAAATCATTATTCCTATTGGATTGCAGCGTACACCGTAGCACCGGATGCTATTTATCCACGTTATTCAGATGGCACCTGGGGATTTAATGCGCTAAACCCAAATGCTGGCATAAACTCTGCTCGTGTGCTGGCCATCAGTGGAACGGAGTATACGACTACAAGTCGCATTACGAGCGATTTTACACTCGAACAAGACCTTAAATTTTTAGCAAAGGGACTTAATGTACGCGGGACGCTCTCCCTAGACAACACTTTTGTTGAAGCCAATCGCGGTATCAACGACGCGAATAACAACACCCAAACCAAATGGATAAATCCCGAAACCGGACTTCCGACTTACCAGATCACTTCTGATGCTACCAATAGATTTGATTTTGTCGAAGGTATTGACTGGACAACAGGAGGAGGTGTTGTCGATAACAGACTTACTTATCGAAGATTATTCTACCAATTACAATTGAATTACGCAACTACAATTGCTCAAAACCACAATATTTCGGCGATGGGATTAGTCAACCGAAATCAATACGGAACAGGAAACACCGTTCCTTCCTATCGGGAAGACTGGGTATTCCGCACCACCTACAACTATAAAAACAGATACATGCTCGAGTATAATGGCGCCTATACGGGATCGGAGAAATTCGCACCTGAAAATAGATTTGCCTTTTTTAATTCGGGTGGTATAGGCTGGCTAGTTTCGGAAGAAGAATTTATAAAACCTCTGTCCTTTTTGAGCATGTTAAAGTTACGCGCCTCCTATGGGGATATTGGCGATGACAGTGGCGGTGGACAGTTTCTTTATCTCACGCAATGGGCCTACGGCGGTACGTCAGGAATGGGTGTCGACGGTCGGTTTTCCTACTCAGATGGAAACACCAGTCCGTACATCTGGTATAAAGAAAATATACTCGGAAATCCAAATATCCGCTGGGAAAAAGTCAAGAAGCTAAATTTCGGCGTGGATTTCGGTCTGTTCAACGGACAGATTTCCGGAAAGGTGGACTTCTTCAAAGATCATCGGACAAATGTCCTTATTACAGGCGCAGGAAGATCTATTCCCTCCTATTTTGGTGTAGAGGCTCCAACAGCCAATCTCGGAGAAGTAGAAAATAAAGGTTATGAAGTCGAACTGAAATTTAATAAGCAACTCAATCTTGATTGGCGGATATGGGCTGATATCAATTTTACCCATGCCAAGGATAAAGTCATCAATGCTGATGCAGCTGAATTGCTGCCCGAATATCAAAAGCCGGATAACAAACAGGTAAACCAAACCTATTCCTATGTAAGTTCTGGCTATTATAACACCTGGGATGAACTTTATGGCAGTACCATACATGAAAGCAATGACCTTGCGAAGCTTCCCGGCAATTATCACCTATTGGATTACAACGGTGATGGTATTATCGACGCTAAGGACAATATACCATATGCTTTCCCCTCCGTTCCCCAAAACACCTACAATTTGACGATCGGGTTCGACTGGAAGAATTTCAGTGTTATGACGCAGTGGTATGCTGTGAATAATGTTACCCGTCAGGTGGTCTTCAACAGTTTTGCAGGACAGCTTAATCTGGCTTACGATGAAGGCTCCTATTGGGCAAAGGACAATATTAATGCCGATGTGCCACTTCCACGATGGTTATCCCAACCCAGCAGTTATACGCCTGGCAACCGGTATATGTTTGACGGGTCTTACATTCGATTGAAGACAGCTGAGATTGCTTACAATTTCAATCGTGAATCCAGCGTGATCAAACGCCTGGGTCTCCAAAATCTCCGCCTGTTTCTAAATGGCAATAACTTGGTCTTCTGGTCGAAAATGCCGGATGACCGAGAATCAAATTACGCCGGTACAGGTTGGGCTTCCCAAGGAGCTTATCCTACGGTAAAGCGGTTTAACCTAGGAGCAAACATTACTTTTTAAAGCAATTAGACAGATGAAAAAATATTTCAAGGTAATTTTTATAACGGGTGTACTCTGGTCGTCTACATCATTACTCTCCTGCAATAAATATCTCGATAAAGAAGAGCAGTCCAACGTGTCATCCAAAGAAGCATTTAAAAATTTTATAAACTTCCAGGGGTACACCGAAGAGCTGTATAACTGTGTAGTCAATTTCAGCAACAACTACTGGACCAACTCCTGGAACTGGGGCGAGGATGAAATCACCTCGACAGCCAACAATTTTCATTTTGTAAACAAGATTGACCAGGGCAATTTTTGGGGCTGGCAAAGGGAGTTTGATGGCTGGGGCGCCGGTTGGATGGATCAGGGTGATTTTACCACCAGAAACGACGATGTATTCGCCAACCGCGCCTTCCGCGATCTATGGAGCGCCGCATGGTTCGGCTTGCGGAAAATAAGTCTTGGTTTAGAAAATATCGATAAACTGACCGAAGCCACCCAAGAAGAAAAGAATCTAATCAAGGGGCAATTGTTATTTTTCAGAGGTTGGTTTCACCACCGATTGATGGAATATTTTGGTGGAATGCCATACATTAATTATGTACTTCCGAGCGACGAAAAGCTTCGACTACCCCGACTTAGCTATCATGCCTGTGCGGATCTTGCCGCAGCCGATTTTAGAGAAGCGGCCGACCTCTTGCCAATTGATTGGGATAATACAACCGCTGGAAAACGTACACTGGGCAAAAATCAGCTGCGTATCAATAAAATCATGGCACTGGCCTACCTCGGCAAAAACTACCTTTGGGCAGGAAGTCCGCTAATGAATTTTCAATCTACAGGAAGTAAAGCCTATCATGCGGACTACTGTAAAAAAGCTACCCAAGCGTTTGGCGAATTGCTATCCCTTGTAGAGAGCGGTCAGACAAATTATGCGCTATTACCAATGGCGAACATTCATTTAAACTTTTATACAACGGGACAAAACTGGGCTATGCCAGGAAGTACGGAGGCGATCTTCAGGGGACCTTATATTGATGCCTGGGTATCTAATTGGGGGACCAGCAAACAGTACATCCCATTAGAGGTTGGCGACGGCGACCTTAAGTTTAACCCAACCGCAAATTATGTCGACTACTATGGCATGAAAAGTGGCTTACCGATCAAGGACATCACCCAGTCCGATGTGGAGTCCGGGTACAATGCCGAATACCCATGGAAAGATCGTGACCCACGCTTTTATAAGGACATTATTTTTGACGGTGTAAAGGTCGTTCAGGGAAACATGCCGGAAAAAGAAGAAGTAGACCGCCACGCCAATCTGTACACAGGAGGAAGCTATCGAGATATCCGCACCGGTAGTCAGACAGGCTACGTCTTACGCAAATTTATCCCTCTAACATCCAATAAATATGATCAAGCCTATAGTTACGGTACCAATCTTCATATTTACGTTCCTTACATGCGCCTTGCTGATGTCTATTTGATGTATGCAGAAGCTGCTATGATGGCTTCCAATTCGGCCACAGGTAAAGCAGACAATTATAGCAGAACAGCTGTCGACGCAATCAATATTGTACGCGACCGGGCTGGCGTGGGACATGTAGACAGCAAATTTCTCAGCTCCGCGGCCGCTTTGCTTCCCGAGTTACGTCGCGAACGTGCTGTGGAACTATCATTCGAAGGGCACCGCTTTAATGATCTGCGCCGCTGGTTGTTATTGACCGAAGCGCCTTACACAGTGAAGAAAGCGGTTTCATTTGATCGAGTAGGCGTATTTAACAACCAGGACCCGTCTCAAAATCGCGTTGTCAATATCCAAGAGAACATCATTTTGGAACGCAAATTTACGAACAAACACTACTGGTTGCCACTAAAGGTCAGAGATGTTAGTATGTATCCCGAGTTCTATCAGAACCCAGGTTGGTAACAAGTTTTCATTTAATCATTCAAAAAATGAAGTACAAAAAATTAACGATAGCACTATGTCTTGGATTAAGCTGGACTGCCACCACAAAAGGATTGGCCAAAGCATCACATGATCCAAGTGTTATACTACATAAAAATATATTCCAGGAATTTTTGACAACAACAATTCCAGACAGTAGCAGCACAGATAGTACGACTCTTGTGCAAGTGGCATTTCGCAAAGTCCAAAAAAATGATCTTATGGGCAATGTCCAAGCCATCAATATCCCTCAATTGCTTGATAAGAGCTACAACACCTACAGTTTGGAGAATTTGGAGGCCTTCATTCCTGGCTATAATGGAAATATCTGGGGGATGAGCGGTTATCTGGTCTTAGTGGATGGATTTCCGCGCGATGCCAACAATGTTATGCCCACGGAGATTGAGCAGATCAGTGTGCTAAAAGGAGTCAATGCCATTGCACTTTATGGAAGCCGTGCGGCTAAAGGCGTCATCAGCATTAGCACAAAACGTGGAATGGCTGGGGGTCAGAAGGTAAAAATCAGGGCCAATGCTGGTCTCAATGCGCGGATAAGCTATCCGAAATACCTGGGGTCAGCAGAATATATGACTTTGTATAACGAAGCTCGCCAAAATGATGGGCTTACACCACTTTACAATGCCGAAACGATCTATCAGCACGCAGCAGGAAGCAATCCTTTTCGTTACCCCAATGTCGATTACTATTCACCGGACTATATCAAAGATCATTATAACCGCTACGATGCAACCGCCGAAATTTCTGGTGGCAATCAGCGCACGCAGTATTATACCAACTTTGGATTTTGGTCCGAAGGCTCTATGCTGAACTTTGGGCAGGCGAAAAAAAATGGTGGCGCCAATAGATTTAATATGCGTGGTAATATCGATGTCAAAGTAAACGATATGATCTCATTAAATGTAGATGCCGCTGCCAGCTTCTATGTTTTAAAGGGGGTGAATGCGAACTATTGGGAGGCAGCGGCTAACATACGGCCTCATCGCTTCTCTCCCCTCATCCCGATTGATATGATCGAAGAAGGCGACGTCAATTCGATGGTGTATGTCAACAACAGTAATTTTCTTATCGATGGCAAATACCTACTGGGGGGAAGTCAACTAGACCAAACCAATGCCTTTGCAAACATCTATGCCGGTGGTACCAACCGTTATCTCAATCGGCAGTTTCAATTCAATACAGGATTGAATTTTGACTTGAAAAACATCTTGCAAGGCCTGGTTTTCAAAACCAACCTCGCGGTAGACTATCAGTCAAATTACAATCAGTCCTACAACAACAATTATGCGGTGTATCAGGCATCATGGAACAATTACGACGGAAAAGATCGGATCAGCAGCCTCACAAAATATGGTGATGATCGCATATCGGGCATCCAAAATATCAGCAACAGCACCTATCGGCAGACCATCGGACTAAATAGCTCTTTAAACTTTAACCGCACTTACGATAACAATCACCACGTTTCGGCAATCCTATTGGCCAACGCTTTTCAGATTGCTGAATCCGGCAGTTATCATAAAGTTAGCAATGCCAATCTAGGGCTTCAGCTAGGCTACAACTATTCTGGTAAATATTATGTTGATTTTAGTAGCGCCTATAGCCATTCGGCTAAATTGCCAGCGGGAAACAGACAGGCCCTTTCGCCGACATTAGCCCTTTCCTGGCGTCTATCAAAAGAAAATTTTCTAGCAAACAGTAATGTTGTCAATGATTTAAGATTATCTGCTTCGGCCGGCATTTTAAATACCGATCTGGATATTAGCGACTATTTCCTTTATCAGGGTTATTATACCTACAACGATGGAGCCTGGTATAGCTGGGCGGATGGCGCATTGGTGCATTCTTTTGATCGACGTAGAGGCGACAATCCAAACATGAAATTTCCTAAACGTAAGGAATTTAACGTCAGCCTTGCAGGGGGATTTTACAATAACCTAATCACCTTCAATACCGCTTACTTTTTAAATCGGATGAGCGGTGGCTTGGTACAAGCGACAACGCAATATCCTATGTATTTCATGACAGGTTGGCCTGTTTACTCGGATCTTCCCTACATCAATTACAACAGTGACCAACGTCAGGGCGTTGACTTTGGTGTCAATCTGAACAAACAGCTAAACCAAACTTTTGTATCGCTGGGATTCAACGGGATGTACTATACGACAAAGGCAGTAAAAAGAGACGAATTATACCAGTTCAACTATCAAAACAGAGCCGGAAAACCGCTAGACGCCATCTGGGGCTTACAGCACGATGGTTTTTATATGAGCCAGTCTGATATTGACAATTCGGCCTTCTCCTCATTTGGGGAAGTAAAGCCCGGAGATATTAAGTATAAAGATCAAAATGGAGACGGCACCATTGATACACGAGACGAAGTATATTTGGGCAAAGGCGGATGGGCGGGGTCGCCACTTACACTAGGACTGAACCTGACAGTGAAATGGAACAACTTCACCCTATTTGCAGCTGCTACAGGACAGTTCGGCGCTAACGCCATAAAAAACAGTTCATACTTTTGGGTAGACGCAGAGGATAAATATTCGGTTATTGTACGTGACCGCTGGACCGAGTCTACCAAGGAGACCGCAACATATCCACGCCTTACCACATTCAACAGTGATAACAACTTTCGAAGCTCAGACTTTTGGCTCTATAAGACGGATCGCATTAATCTGTCCAAAGTGCAGCTTTCCTACGATTTTCCCAAGCGTATACTTAGTTCAAAATTTATCCATGAACTGGGAATTTATGCGAATGGATCTAATCTGTTGATGATTGCAAAAGAAAAAGAAACCATGCAACTGAATATTGGACAAGCGCCTCAAACCCGATTTTTCAACGTCGGCCTAAAGGCATTATTTTAATTCTGAATAGTTAAAATGAGAATGATGAAAAAAATACTAATTCTAGCCATGGCGGGCAGCCTGCTATTTTCTTCCTGCGAAGATATGTTTGAGCCCGCTCTCGAGAACAATCTCGAAATTGAAACGGCCAATAGCCGTCCTTTGTATGCCCAGGGACTGCTCCTAAATGGATATAACCGGATTCCGAGCAACAGCTACAGTTTTGACGATGTAGCAACCGACAATGCAGTGAGTAACGATAAGAACAATACTTTTCTAAAAACGGCAACCGGACAATGGACAAGTATAAACAATCCTTTCGATCAATGGCGTAACAGTTACGCAGCTATCCAATATCTAAACAATTTTCTGTCCTTAACCGATCAGGTAGAATGGGCAATGGAACCAAAAGTCAGCGCCCTATTCAACGACCGGATGAAAGGCGAAGCCTACGGTCTTCGTGCGCTATTTATGTTCCATCTTCTACAAGCACATGCCGGCAAGTCAAGTACAGGAGAGATACTGGGCGTACCTATTCGCTTGACTCCTGAGACCGTCAATTCGGATTTCAATCAACCTCGAGCATCATTTGAAGCCTGTATGCAACAGTTATACGATGATATAAAAAATGCAGAGGACCTACTCCCAATGGATTATGAAAATATAACCAGCGATAGCCAAGTTCCAGCCAAGTATGCAGGATCTATAAACGCCAATGATTACAATCGCGTATTTGGCGATACTTTTAAACTACGGATGACCAAACGCATCGCACAAGCTATCCGAGCTAGAGCAGCGCTGCTAGCTGCCAGCCCAGCATACAGTGAAGGGAGCAAAACCACTTGGGAACAAGCCGCAAACTATGCGGGACAGGTCATTCAAGCCAAAGGCGGAGCCAGTGGCATAGATCCTAAAGGATTTACCTGGTACAATAAAGACGTGGTCGATGGCCTGACCTCCGGATCCAATCCAGCCGAAATTATTTGGCGCACTGACAAAGGAAATAGCAATAGCATGGAGCAAGACCATTTTCCGCCCACCTTATTTGGGAGAGGGCGACTCAATCCAACACAGAACCTGGTCGATGCCTTCCCTATGGAGAACGGCTATCCCATTAGCGATGCCAATTCGGCTTACAACACGGCCAACCCTTACGACAAAAGAGATCCCCGATTGAAAACCTATATCATTGTCAATGGAGCAACAGCAGGGGTCAGCAATACAGCGATCAATACAACAGCCAATAGTCCAACAAATGACGGCTTAAACAAAGTGGAAACCTCCACACGGACGGGGTACTACCTGAAAAAGCTCCTACGTCAGGATGTCAATCTCAATCCATCATCTTCAACCCAGCAAATGCATTTCAACGCTCGTATACGCATGACAGAAATGTATCTCGCCTATGCCGAAGCAGCTAATGAAGCTTGGGGACCTACCGGCATGGGAACCTTTGCGTTCTCTGCCTATGATATCATCAAAGCTATCCGCAGGCGTGCAGGTGTAGGCACCAACAATGGCGATCCATACCTGGAGCAAGTAAAAAACAATAAAGATCAAATGCGGCAGCTGATCCGAAACGAACGCCGACTGGAGCTATGCTTTGAAGGATTTCGCTTTTGGGATCTCCGCCGTTGGAAAATGGACATCAATGTCGCCGCCAAGGGAATAAACATCACTAATAATAACTATACCGAAATACCTGTAGAAAATAGAGTCTATGAAAACTATATGAATTACGGTCCAATTCCCTACAGTGAGGTACTTAAATACAGTAATCTTATACAAAATATAGGTTGGAATTAAACTTAACATGCACACGATGAAAAAGATCAATATCCTCTACGCAATGGCCTTAGTTAGCTTGGCGTCTTGCAAAAATAATGATTGGGAGTTCCCAGACTTTGAATTTCAATCGGTGTACTTCGCCTATCAGACACCCGTTAGAACGGTAACACTGGGCGAAGACATCTTTGACAACAGCCTCGACAATCAACATAAGGTGCAAGTCATGGCCACTACGGGCGGCGTGTATAACAACAAGAAAGATATTCGTATTGACTTCGTTGTCGACAACAGCCTCACAAATGGACTCAGCTACCCGAATGGGCAGCCGATCACGCCTTTGCCGACCGCTTACTATCAGCTTGCCAGCAACCAGATCAGCATACCAAATGGTAGCCTCACAGGCGGTGTAGAGGTACAGCTGACAGACGCATTTTTTGACGACCCTAAATCTTTGGAGACCTATTACGTCCTCCCCTTAAGGATGACAAAAGTTGCCAATGCTGATTCTATCCTATCCGGTAAAACTTCTTTACAGGCAGCCAATAGGGCTATCGCATCCGATTGGGATGTCGCGCCAAAAGATTTTATCTTTTATGCACTCAAATATATCAACTCTTGGCACGGCAACTATCTCCGCCGGGGCACCGACCAGATCGTGGGCAAAGGTGCTAACAGCAACTTGACTAAAAATGTTGTCAGGCACCAGGCTTATGTCGAAAAAGATGAAGTCAAAAGCGTCAGCACAGCAGCACTTAAAAAGTCGATTTTGCCGCTATCTTTTAAGGGAGCTGATGATGTTAATATCACTGTCAATCTGAACTTAACTTTTGATGACGATAACAATTGCAGTGTTAGCTCGGGCAGTTCGGGAATATCTGCGTCAGGGACCGGAAAGTTTGTCAAACGGGGCGAAAAAAATAGCTGGGGCAATACAGACAGAGACGCACTTTATCTATCCTACACGATAGATATGGCACAAATGACTGTCACAAGCAAGGATACCCTTGTGATGCGGGACAGATCAGTCAAAATGGAAACTTTTACACCCACTAAAAAGTAGTATTAAATCAATTATGAACCGCGATGAAAAAAATCAATAAAACTATCGTCATCCTACTTTCGCTCGGTGCCGTATGGAGTTCATGTTCCAAATATCATGCCCTGGAATACGCCGTCGACAAACCGGAGAAAGTACTGGCGCAGGAAGATATCAATGCTTACAACCCATTAAAAAGTTATTTGGATAAGCAAGCCAACCCCGGATTTAAGCTGGGTGTGGCGCTCAATATAAACGACTATTTAAATAAAGGGGTGCTTTACCGCTTAGCCAACCGAAATTTTGAAGAAATGGTCATGGGCTATGAAATGAAGCATGGTTCCATTGTGCAGGCCGACGGAAGCCTTAATCTATCACGTGTTGAACAACTGATCACGGCTGCACAGGAAAACAATATGGCTTTATATGGGCATACGCTGTGCTGGCACTCTGGACAGAATGCGGCCTATCTCAATAAATTAATAGCACCTGTGGAAATACCAGGTTCCGACGGGCCAGCCCTAGCCGGACATGCATTAAAAATGAGTAATCCTTCCGTTGTCAACCCTTGGGAAGCACAGACAGCCTATGCCATTAATTCCACCGAGGTGGGGAAAGAGTATGTCTTAAAGATCGTCGCCCGGGGCAATAAAGCAGGTAGCCTAAGCATTGATTTGCAGACTTCTTCCAATTATACTGGTGACAATATGGGCTCATTAGCATTAACGACGAGCTATAAAGAGTACGAACTCAAAGCTACTGCGACTGCTGAAAGAGATCGTTTTATTATCAATTTCGGCCAATACGACGGTACTATATTCATCGACAAGGTTGTGCTTACAAAGACCGGTAGTTCAGCTAATCTGATTGCTAACGGGGATTTTGAAAACAATATCGATGGCTGGGGCGGCTGGGGAAACAACTCCACTAGAGCACAGTCAGCAGATGGTGAGGGCTATGGCAGCCCCGGGGGCTACATTATTGAAAAAACACCGGCAGAGAAAGAAACCATACTCACCAAAGCGCTGGAGACATTTATTGCTGGTATGCTGGAAAAAACCAAAGGTTACATCAAAGCTTGGGATGTCGTCAACGAACCAATGTCCGACTGGCCAGACCAATATGCCTTAAAGACCGGAATCGGAAAGACCGATTTGGCGGATGACGAATTCTACTGGCAAGATTATTTAGGGAAAGATTATGCCGTAAAAGCCTTCCAGCTTGCCCGCAAATATGGCAATGCCAATGACCTCTTATTCATCAATGACTATGGATTGGAAGGCAGTGGCAACAAATGTAAGGGGCTGATCGCCTATGTCAGCTACATCGAAAGTAAAGGTGTTAAAGTAGATGGGATTGGCACCCAGATGCACATCGATATCAACACCAGCAAAGAAAATATCGTCAGTATGTTCAATCTATTGGCCTCCACAGGTAAGATGATTAAAGTATCCGAGCTCGATATTGGCTTAGGAAATGGCATCAAGACTAGCAATGCCACGGCTGAAATGTATCAGCAACAAGCTGACCTATACAGATATGTCGTTGAGAAATATCTGGAAATCATTCCAAAAGATAAACAATACGGCATTACCATATGGAGTCCATTGGATAGCCCCGATCAGGAGAGTTCATTCTGGCGTCGCGGAGAGCCGATTGGTTTATGGACCGAAGGATTTGTCCGAAAGCCAGCCTATCAGGCAGTGGCCGAGGCATTGGTCGTTAAAAAATAAGATCATTAATCACCCTTAAATATTTAAATTATGAGAACAAACAACATGTGGTTACTGGTGGTCTTTTTAATGACCCTCCTTTTCAGCTGTTCGCGGCTGGAAGAAAAAACGCTAACCAGCGAATCCGAAAGAAGTCTTAAATCCAATGTTTCTGCGCAAGCCGTTACAAACTGGCCTCGGCCAACTCCAACATTACACGTAGGAGGAAAGTACCTCAAAGATCCCTGCGACAACAACATCGTCCTTCATGGGGTCGCCATTACTCCGAGCCCTTGGTTCAACGGCTGTCAATACGGTGCCAACTCAGGGTACTGTACCTGGGATAACTACAATGTACAAGGTGCCCTCAACTACAACAAAGCCGTCATCGACAAACTCACCAGCGCAGCCGATGGTTGGTACCTGAATTATATTCGTCTCCACATCGACCCTTATTGGACCAACGATCCAGGAGCGGCTATTCCTGAAAATGACATCTCAAGGTTTAACTATAATCGATTGGTTACCTACACCAACCAGGTTATTATTCCTTTGATCAATCACGCCCGTAGCCGAGGTATGTATGTCATCTTGCGTCCGCCGGGGGTATGCCCGCACCGTATTGCAGTGAATGATGCGTACCATACTTATCTGAAGACGGTATGGACTTTTCTTTCGCAGCACGCTTCACTGAAAAATGCAGACAATGTGATGTTTGAGTTGGCCAACGAGCCCGTAGAAATATTGGGAACAAATGGTACCTGGGGGATGACGGGCAACGAGCATTTCGCTGCGCTGAAAAATTTCTTCCAGCCTTTGGTAAATATTATCCGTAACAACGGTGCCAATAACGTATGTTGGATACCCGGTACCGGTTGGCAGTCCCATTACCAAGGCTATGTCAATAACCAGATTACTGGTGGTAACATCGGCTATGCGGTACATATATATCCGGGATACTGGGGTGGTGTCAATACCTATCAAGCCTTTCAAAATGCCTGGAATACCAATGTGAAACCTATTGCTGACATTGCGCCGATCGCCATTACAGAGACAGACTGGGCTCCACAAGGATATGGTACCTTCGGTACAGGTTACACCGGTACCGCCGGAGGCAATGGCTTTGGTGCAAATTTAAAGTATATTGTGGATCAATCCGGCAATGTGAGCTGGAATCTTCTTGCTCCGGACAATCTGCTCCATAAAGGGGATCCCAATGGTGGCACAGCCTACAACAACGATTGGGAAGCATGTGCTGCACCCAGCAAACAATGGTTTCAGCAATATGCTGCCTCCAATTATCCGATGTCTAACTGCAACGTCACTAGCCTGGTCAATAATGGCATTTACGAAATTGAATTCCAGACCGACGCTAACAAAGTCCTTGATTTAAAGTCAGGTCAGGATGCCGATGGTGCTGTACTCAGACCCTGGACTAGAAATGGTGCAAATGCGCAGCGCTGGGTAGCAATCGATGCCGGTAACGGATACTGGCGGTTTGTATCCAAGGCAAGTGCGAGCAATCGTTGCATTGATCTAGCGAGTAACAGCAATGCACTCGGAACCTCCATCCGCCTCTGGCAGAATTACAGCAATGATGCTCAGACATGGAAGGTAACGACTGTAGCAAATGGATATTACAAAATCGTATCAAAAGTCGATGCCACACGCGGATGGGATATCCCCAGCTGTACAATGGATGGGAACTCCAACCTGCAGCTTTGGGACTACTACGGTACATCCTGTCAATTGTTCAAATTCAAATTTATAGCGATGAACTAAATAATATCTTTTCGCGGTAAGCATAGCTTACCGCGAAATATGTTAATTTTAGAAATATAAAAAACTCCACGATGCATCAAACACCATTTAAAATCTTGCTATTCATCTTCCTGCTGGGGAACGTCTTAGGAACAGCAGCTTTCGCTCAAGACAAAAACTTTCATATATACCTTTGTTTTGGACAATCCAATATGGAGGGGCATGGCCAATTTGAGGCGCAGGACACCATTACTAATAGTCGGTTCCATGTACTTGCGGCAGTAGACTGCCCCGAATTAGGAAGGCAGTATGGCAACTGGTACCCCGCCCGGGCGCCGCTCACACGCTGCCACACCGGACTTACCCCCGCCGATTATTTTGGCAGAACACTTGTAGAAAATCTTCCCCAAAATGTCGAGATCGGTGTCATCAACGTTTCGGTAGGTGGCTGCCATATTCAATTATTTGACCAGGACAGCACCGCTAGCTATGTCGCAAATGCACCGGAGTGGATGAAATCCATGCTTGCTGCTTATGATAATAACCCGTATGAAAGACTTGTAGCATTAGCCAAGATTGCACAGCAGAAAGGTGTGATCAAAGGCATCTTACTTCATCAAGGCGAATCCAACACCGGCGATCGTGAATGGCCTAATAAGGTAAAAAAAGTCTATGGAAATCTATTGCACGATTTGAACTTGAAAGCAGAAGAAGTTCCCCTACTTGCTGGCGAACTCCTATCAGCGGAAGCCGGAGGCAAATGCGCAAGCATGAACAGCATCATCCAAACCTTGCCCACCACTGTACCGACAGCCCATATCATCTCCTCTGCAAGTTGTGAAGGCATAAGCGATGGGTTGCATTTCAGTCCCGCAGGATACCGACAGTTGGGTAAAAACTATGCGGCAAGCATGCTTAAGTTGCTAGCGAAAGCAAAAAAATAAAAAAGCTAGGGAATTAAATCCCTAGCTTTACAAGCTAATCAGCAGTATAGAATACTACATCTCGTTCGCATCATGTTGTCCGTTATGCTTAAAGCGAAGGAAATTACGATGCAGTGCCTTTGACCATTAATTCCCAAAAATTTTGGCCAGCTCCTGGTGTAAATTTTCACCTTTTATATTGATGGCGACAATGTTTCCTTTAGGATCCACCAGATAATTTTGTGGTACGGCACGTACGCCATACAACACCGCTGCCTCATTGCTCCAGCCCTTTAAATCTGCGACATGGACCCACGGTAATCCATCATCCTTAATCGCTTTTAACCAAGCATTTTTCCCTTTTGTATCATCTAGCGAAACCGCCAGCACTTCCAGACCCTTACTTTTATATTTGTTGTATGCCTTCAATAAGTTGGGGTTTTCAGCACGGCAGGGACTACACCAGCTTGCCCAAAAGTCGATCAGCACATACTGACCCTTAAAATCGGATACTCTGATCATTTTCCCTTCGGTATCCGGCTGGGAAAAATCGGGTGCCTTATTGCCGATTTTCACACTTCTCTCCGCTAGGAAACGTGCTTCCAACTGTCGCGCATTTGTCATTTGACGCACTTCTTTGGACAGCTTCAAAAACAAAGGTTCGATCTCACTGAGCTTGCGTTTGTTGGCCGCATCAATAAGGGCGTCCACTGCAAAGATTGAATTGGGATTTTTGGCGGCGAACGCCAACTCTTTTACCCGACGGGCTTCAAAACGCGCCTCAAACTTTTCATGGATAACCTTATACTGCTCGCTGGCATCAGGAGCATCTTGTTTCACAGCCGCGAAAGCCTTATTACCCGCATCAATAATATCCATAAAACCACCACCAATCTCATCTAAATAAGCGACATACGCCTTATGCAACGGCGACCCTTTTATGGAAGCGGTACGCAGCGAATCTCTGATGGTAATGTTATAAGTTTCATTGCCTAAATAGAAGTATAAACGGTCGCCAATATTCTGTGCGACCAATTTACCCTTACCTTCTTGATCAAAAACCATTCTGGAGTAAGCAGGCTCCTCTACTGTTCCTTTGAAACTAAACTTGCCATTCACAATAGCCGACGAATCCGATGCCGGAAATCCATCTTTTGTATAATCCAAATACACTTTTTTACCATTGAAAGCTTCTGGTGCACTTCCATTGATCTGGAAATTTGCTTGCTGCGCAAATGATGCCATGGGTAAAAATGCCAGTGCCAAAGCCGCTATTTTTAAATTTTTCATGTTTATATGATTAGATTTTATTTTTATTCCTTATTACTTACGCCAAGTCATGTCCACAGGATTTCCTGGAATACCTTCGATTTTTTTGACAAGTTCTCCATTTTTACCCACTTGGATATCGAGATAATAGAGTGTTCCCGCCGCCCCTACAATCAGGGTATCCTCATCATCCTCCAATTTGAGCATAGTAACCTCACCCTTGATATCTGTTTTTAATACCTGTACTTGTTCACTCAAAGGATTATAGCGAAAAACTTGATTTTGCGCTGCAACGTAAATATAACCACTACGACTTGCAAGCATTTTCGTCTCAGCGGTAATCCACTCTTGACGCACAAAAAGCCGTTTATGCCCCGACGTGAAGTTAAATGGACCGGCAAAGTTCGCGTTGAACATCAACTCATAGATCTGACCATTAGCATTCTTAACATAAGCATAGGTATCCGCATTATTGATCTGAACTAGCTGTAACAAATCCATACCGACACTGGTAGGATTAAAAACATCTGAATTAATAGCACTGTACTGCGTGCCAAAATACATCGGTGAACCATAAAGATTAATGCGAACAAATTGTCGCTTATTTTTTTCAAAAGCAATTACAGTATAATTATTATTGGCAGTCGAAAGTACAAATTTCGAAGCCAAATCATACTCACCGTCCGCATAGGTACCGAACATCCCGTAGGTTGCCGATTGGTCCCATGTTGTCGTTGCCCCACCATAGAATTTATCATTGATGACCCCCATAAGTACCCCTTGTGGATGAGCTTGAAGGCTACCTACGTTAATGGTCGGCGGAGCCAAAAAGAAATTATCAAATAACGTCCCTGGCTTTAAACTTTCCTTTTTTAAGGTATTGACATTTAAGCGCACGCCGGCTTGCTTCGTAATAATCCAATAACCCAATGGCGTATTTCCCGTGAATTGATTCTTTACATAGTGCAACTGCAAAGGCTCGGCCGGTAAAGATTGTCCATTGATTACTTCATAAATATTAGGTTGCACACTGTTATCCTGTTTAATAAAAGAAAGTTTACTAACGCCCTGATCCTCTGTCAAGACCAATGTACCTCGAGAAAACTCCGTCACGCCCTGAATTTTAAATGGATAAAAATATTTCATCCCATTGGCTTTGTTTGTTACCGTAAGCCGAGCAGTATAACGTTTTGCTTCTAGCCCAAAAACTATTCTTAGCGCATTCCCTTTATAATGATTGGCTTCTGGCACAACTGCCTCTGGAACATCGATACGCCAGTCACATTCCAAATCTTCGGTAGCTATCCCCGTAATTTTAGGCTGTACAATCAGGCTATCTCCAGTCATTGCTTCATAAAGTGTATCTAAATTTTGTAACACCGGCGACTCAGGCATGTCGATAACATAATTTCCTTTGTCCTTGTAACAGGCCGATAATACCGTCAATACGACGATGCTCATGATCAATTTTTTCATTTTATCTAAGCTCCTTTCCTGATTCATCAATAAAGAAAAATTTACCTACTCCAGTATTTTTTTTCAGCAGAATTGGCCGATTAGGATTGTCTTTATGGTAGAAGATATAGCTTTGACCATTATCCTTGCTTTCCAGCACATAGCCTTTTTCAGGATGATCCGCAACCCATTTAAATGGATCATTAAGCATTATGGTCAACAAGTTGGCAAAATATAGGTTCTTTGGTGCATCCAATCCATCGGTGGACAGTTGTCGCTGTTCTGTTGCTATGAAAAACAGCTGATGCCTTACCCGGGAATACTCACCCAATGGCGACCAATTATCCCACCAATTTGGCTTTTCAAGTTGTGCAGAAAGAATGATATAGGTTCGTATAAGCCGTGGATCATTAACACCAAAGTCTGGGCTCGCTTTCAATTTTAAGATGAGCGACACTGATTTTTCTTCTAAATCCCTAGTATTGTGAATAATTAAGGGGACATAACCAGTTCCACGATCTGATTCCAAAGGATATTCTGCGGCCAATGCTTCATAATGCACATTGCTGCGTGCAGTGGATGAATCGTTCTCCACGTAAACCTGAAAATGCCGCTGGTTACCCACCCTATTGCCCATTAGCCGGACAGGTATATATAGCGTATCTGATGCTTTGGTCATTTCATAGGCAAAAGTATAGACGATACTATCCCGTGCTTCCGAACTCAGATCGAAATAAACATTAGCAGCTGCGTCGTAGGTTTTTAGTTCTGTTTTCCTACAAGAAAAGAACAGAAAAAAAATAAAAGCAAGCAGTATATAACTATTTTTTTTCATACTATTTCTATATTAGCGTTGTCCATAAGTTATTTCATCACTCGGCAATGGCCATACAAAGATTTTTTGGTTTGCTGGAATGACGGTACCCTTTTCTCCAATAATAGGTGCGTTTAACCGCTTATACGCATAAAAAAGCTGCCCTTCGGCATACATCTCCTTACGGTATTCCTTCAATAATTCAGTACGGAATTTTGTTGCCGTTGATACGTCAGCAGGTTCTCCTATGCCGCGCTGTATACGTACCTGATTCAGATATTCTGCCGCTAAAGTCGGGTTGCCTTCATAGTTACATTCCGCAGCAATATAATAAAGCTCACTCAATCGGATCGCTGGCGCCATCAGATAATGTAGATTGGCCTCAAAATCATCACTGAAAGTGTTTCTATTGTATTTTACTAACGAACTTAAAGCCGTAGTGCCTACACTTACCGAACCGAACCATTGGGTATAACGCAGATCGCCACCACCGTTTCCACCAACTTCATAAATCGTTCGCCCTTCTTCTTTATCCAGATTCATCCGCCCTGTACTAAACCATTCTTGATTATACTCTCGATTCATTCCAGGAATATACCAGGCGAATAATAGCTCTTTGTATAGAATTCGGTCCTTCTTATCCTCCTTAACGGACTGAAAATCAGTATTATTAGTCCAGGGAAACTTTTTAGATGCTATCACCTCCAGGGCATTTGCTAAAGCGTTGGGTTTATCTCCCTTATAGAGATAAACTCGGGCTAGAGCACCACATACCGCATAATAATTCAATCGATGTCTTCTATTTTGCAAAAAGAGACTGCTGTTGCTCAATTCTGAGTTTGCCAAAGTATCCCTTACCGTCGGATACCCAACAACATAAGAAGCTGTGCGTATTGGATCTATCTTTAGTAAATCTTTCGCGATCTTCAGATCCGCAATAACAGAATCCAACACTACTGATACTTTGCTCAAAGGGGTTGTTTTATTCGAATATTTGGTGACATAAGGTATTGCATCTGCCTGCGCATTCACAATAGGCGCTGGAGCAAACAAACGTAAAGCATCGAAATGTAGGAAAGCACGCAGAGCCAGCGCCTCACCTTTGATCAAAGCGTAGTTGTCCCCGACAAACAGATTTTTTTTCCCATCGATTTCGGCTAACAAGAGATTTGCATTCACTATCCCATGATATAAACCTTTCCAGATATTGTCCTTGCGATCTTTAAAGCCACCATCATCGTATAAAAATCGAGCTGTCTTCTGATAATTAAGAGGATCATTGTTTGGAATGGTATAATTCTGCACCAGTACTTCAGGTGTCCCAATTGTTAATTCCTTGCCGTAGAGATCTCCGCCAGCACAGCGGGTATAGATTCCCAATAGCGCCTCCTTAAAACCATCTTCTGTAGTAAAGAGGAGGTCTTTTTCAACTTCACTTTGGGGTTGTATATCAAGCCACTTCTGGCAGGAAAACAAGCAGATACTGCAAAGTAAAACGATAAATATATTTTTCTTTTTCATATGTTAGTTCGTCTGTATGAAATAATGTTCACGAATAAGATTGCTATTAATCTAAATTCTTGATCTTAACAAACCTTATTTAAATCTAGCCTGTAACGTTAAGGTAACAGATCGTGCAAAAGGATAATTTATACCCCGCTCCTCCTTCACATTAGACCAGCGAAATATATCGTTGCCAATCAAGCCCACACGCAAACTTGCCAGCGCCAAGCGATTTGCAAAAGCTTGTTTCGCATCATAAGAGATATTCAGGGATTGCAATGCTAATAGATTGTCTGGCATTACAAAACGAGAAGACAATTCGCTTCGTCCCAAATCTTCAATACTTTTGAAGAACGTGTGATCACCCGGATTTTTCCAGCGTTCTTCAAGCACCCTAGCATCTACATTGTAGCGTGGGTCTGCATTTTCGACGCGATCCACAAGGGTCTGGTTATAGGTCTTCCCTCCCATACGCGTTTGGAAATAGGCTACCAACATCCACTGTTGATAACGTAAGGTACCACCGAAAGATCCCTCCATTTTTGGTGTCGCTACCCCAACTACCGCAATATCACGTGGATCCCAGGTATATGTGAGGGTGCCATCGCGTTTTACAAAGACCTCCCGTCCGCTTTCAGGATCTACACCCAAAGACGGAACAGCATAAATAGCGTCCATTGACTGTCCTTCCTCATAGCGCAACAAGGGAACAGCTTTATATTCGTCTTTCTGCTGTTCATCATCTGCACGTTCATTGTAACTCTTCAATGCATTGGAAATACGCACGATTTTATTGCGATTTTGTACAAGATTAGCCAGCAAGCTCAAGGTCCATTTCTCAGTTTTAATCGCCTGCCAATTGACGCCCAGCTCGATTCCCTTGTTCTCCATATCGCCTAGATTTTCCTTATACGAACTAAATCCTGTTGAAGGGGCGATATTAATGTCCGCCAAAATATCTTTTGTAATTTTACTATAGTTTCGCAATGAAAACGTCAATCTGTTACTCCAAAAGCCGATATCAACACCTAGGTCCACCGACTGCGTCCTTTGCCAAGCTAGATTCTCGTTGCCATAATTACGTACCGTACTTCCTAATCCCGACGAGTACCAATTGTTTTTATCATAAGAATAGGTAACGCGCGACATATAAGGGTCAAATTGAACAGACCCCGTCAACCCAACAGTAGCACGAAGACGTAGCTGACTGATCACCTTTGTCGCAAACCATTTTTCATTATGTATATTCCAACCGATTCCTGTTGACCAAAAAGGTGCTGTCCGCTTATTTGCACCAAACTTTGACGAACCGTCGATGCGTAAGGTCGCATCAAAAAGATAGCGGTTGTCATAACTATAATTACCACTTAAGAAAGATCCAAAGAGACGGGAAGCGCCCACATTCGTCTGCGGACTTTTTCCTTCTTCATAACCTTTCGCAAAACCAATATCAGTAAAGCGGTCATTCGGAAAACCAATCGCTTTGAAGTAGCGTTCATCATAACTCTCTGTTCTTATATTGGCACCAGCAATCATATTGAAATAATGCTTCCCTATATTTCGGTCCCAATTCAAACGTATATTTCCATCCCAATACAATTCGTTGTTACTATAACTTCCATAACTTCCTCTTTCATCTGCCCTTGAAGTTTCGTAAGAATAAAACTCGTTGGACAGCGGCGAGCGGAAATCATCCCCCGTATTCATCCGTTTCAGCAAAGAAAGCAATCCCCTAAGGCGCAAGCCCTTACCGAGATCAACGTCAGCAGAAAGGTTATTCAATAATTCGGTATAGCCCGATTTGTTATAGCTGCTCAATGTTGCGTCATATGCAGGATTAAGGACATACTCCTCATTTCTATTTCCTGAAGGATCTACCCTGATCCAACGATCCGATAATTGTGTAATATTACCTTGATCGTCTTTCAGTCTATAGTAAGGATTCATTTTAACAAAGTTCTCAAAACTACCATAAGGAGATTCCCGGCCGTCGACGACGGTAATGGAGAGCTCATTTTGAAAACGAATTTTATTTTTTGGATTGTAACTAAAATTTAATCCGCCGGAATACTGGTTTCTGCCCGAACCTTTCATCACGCCCGGACGCGTCTGATAACGCATGTCCACACCATAGCGAAAAGTTTTCGCACCACCTTCCAAGAAAACGCCATGCTTTTGCCCGACTGCTGTACGTACAGGTTGCGATAGCCAATAGGTATCTATTCCTCCAAGCACATTTGCGAGTTTATGATAGTATAGTTCATCCAATACGTCCTGCGATTGACGTTGTTTCTGCCCATCATACAGCCCGGCAAGCTTCTCATAAGCGAGCTTATCTGGTGCATTCAATAAGTCATAGCCAGACAAATCTGGCATGTTGACATTGGTTTCATGTGTGTATGTGACTTGCAGTTTACCATCTTTGGGAGCTTTAGTAACGATTACCATTACCCCATTGGCTGCACGCGAGCCGTAAATAGCACTTGCAGCCGCATCTTTCAATGTGGTGACACTCTCAATGCGTGTCATATCTAGATCCATTACTTTTTCCAGACTCACTTCAAAACCATCCAAGATAAAAGCAGGCAAATTCATAGTCGTCGTAACATTATCACGTCTCAGAACATCTGTACTTCCACTGGGCAATGCCGAGGATCCACGCACATTAATATTAGGCAGGGCATTTGGGTTGGACCCGGCTAAGTTATTAGGTAATATCTTAAATGATGGATCAAACACCTGCATAGCCTGCAGCACATTCTGCGGATTGACCTGCCGCAGTTCATCGCCACTTTTGGTAATAGCAGTTCCGGTATACGAATCTTTCTTTAGCACCTGATAACCAGTAACAACGACTTGTTCCAGTGCATTCGCCTCTTCTTCCATCACAATGCTATATTCATCTTTGTTTTCGACCAAAGCGAGGGTAAAGTTTTTATAACCAACCCGACTTAATGTAAGCGGTTGCATTGTGCTAACAAAGGAAAAACGTCCCTCTTGGTCGGCTACTGCGATGGTATTGCCCAGCTGTGAAATATTCACTCCGGAAAGAGGCATCCGGTCTTTTCCCAGCACTTGTCCCCGGATCTGTCTTTGGAATGATTTTTCCCCTTGCGGAGGGCTTTTGGGCTCCGATCTCCGTGAGCTTGTTTTTTTTTCCAGGAAAATAGTCTTGGATTCAATCGTGTAGCCGATTTCCTGCGGAATTAGAATTTTATCAAGAAATAATTTAAGGGGCATTTTGTCTGCTTTAATTGAAATTGGCTTTGCCGATTCCAATATCTTTTTGGCTCCGAGCACCTCATAGTTCGTCTGAAGTTTGACAACCTGCAGCACATCCATCAGTGGAATATTGCGCCCGGCATAGGTTACGGTCTGCGCATTTACCTTATGGCCCAGCTGGACTAAGACAGCAAAAAGTAGCCATAAAAAGGGTCTTGTCGCTTGTGAAAAACAACTTAATTTCATTAATTCTAGTTAGTTTAGTTAGGTTAGATTGCAGGATCCATTGCTTAGATGATAGGATTCACTGCCCAATTTGTTAATTCATAATGTATGGTAATGTATAATTTTACGTTTTTTACTGCCCTCCTTTCTGTTCTTTAGGATCACTTTTTTCAATGATGAGTTTACCATCGTCCGTCAAATGGTATGACAGATCCTGGTCTTTCAATATTTTCAGGATAGTTGATAATTTACTCGTTCTGAATGTTCCGCCGAAGAAGGAAACATCGGGTACATCGCCCTTATAGATTACATCAATTGCATACCATCGGGACAGTTCATCCATAACCTGCCGAAGTGATTTCCCGTCAAAGTTAAATTTACCGTATATCCAGGCGATTTCCTGCTGTATGTTGACCGGATGCTTAATCAGCTCCGTTCCCGTATTAACCGACTGATCGCCTGGCAGCAGGGTTACTTTTTGGCCTTTGACAAGCTCCTTTACCTGCACTTTACCCTCCAGCAAAGTTGTTTTTGTCTGTGTTGCTGTCGGATAGGCATTGATATTAAAGTGTGTTCCAAGTACCTGTACCTGCTGATTTTGGGTTTGGACCATAAAAGGTTGATCTTTCCGTTTTTTAACTTCAAAATAGGCCTCGCCCCAGAGACTGACCTCGCGTCTGTCTTTTGCGAATACCGTTGGATAAGAAAGTATTGTTCCGGCATTTAATTTCACCTGAGTACCATCGGGCAAAGTGACATCATAAGTACCGCCACGCGGAGTTTCTATTTTTGCAGACACCGCAGCATTGATCGACGCCACTTTGTGACCATCGTCGTAGCGTATGCCGCTCCCATCGATAACCACTTGTTTTTCGTCCCTATTCAAAACATATTGTCTGCCGTCTGAGAGCGTTATAATCGCCTGACGGGAAGCCGGAAGGCGGTCATTTACAGCGCCGAGATGGGTTTGAACGGGTCGGCTGTTATCCTGGTTCCAATACCACACAACCGAAAGCGCCAACAGCACACTTGCCGCAGCAAGGTAAGGCCATAGACGCTTCATTAGTCCTTGCCTACTCTTTGAAGAACGGAAGGAAAGTTTAGCTTTTATCGACTCAAAATTACGTTGCTTTTCAAATTGCTGCAAACTGGCATATCCTTTACGCCGCTGCGCCTCATCCAGACAGCGTTGATAGATGTGTTTGTTCATTGCGGATTCCTGTAGCCAGCTCTCCAGAAAAAGGCGGTCTTCGTCGCTAAGCGATCCCCGCATTTCATGGAGGACAAGCGAACTGATATGAATAAGTTTTTCTTCTTCTTTAGGATCCATTTCGAACTATTTCATCTATAGATACCACACCGATTAAAAAAAGTACTAAAGGCAATAAAAAAAAATTAAATTTTTCCAAAAAGAACGATTAACGAGAGCAAATAATTAAAGGAATCGCGTGTTAAATGTTGACGTAGAAGGCCTAGGGCACGTAATTTTTGATTTTTTACCGTTTGAATATTTAGCTGTAATAGATCCGCAATTTCCTGATTGCTGTTGCCTGCGAGGTAGCTCAGCTGAATAATTTCACGTGCTTTTGGAGGTAGCTTCTGAATGGCATCGTATAGTTCGGCCATTGTTTCGGCATAAACAAGCTCATGCAAATGGGATTTTTGATCCGGCTCCTGTTGCGCCACATAACTATCGACCCGATTTAATCTTCGCTTCCGGGCGGTCTGGTGATTGATTCCTACATGACGCGTAGCCTGATAAAGGGCTGCCTTCAGATGTGATAAACTTTCAAAGCGCCGCCTGCTCTGCCACAAGCGGATAAATCCCTCTTCGGCAATATCTTCAGCTTCTTTACTTTCATCCACAAAGTTCGATGCATATAAACAAATGCGACTAAAATAACGGTTGTATACATGCGCACAGGCACGCTCCTCTCCATTCAGAAAGTCATCAAGCAGCTCTTTTTCGCTCGTATAATTCATCGGTAGATCGGTTTAGCAAGCAGTTAATCTTTTCGTGGACAAAGATAACTAAAAAGAATGGATACTTCCTATGGCCGACCTATTTCTAGATTTTTCCTATTATTTTTTCTTAATTTTCGTGTATTAAGCCATAAATTTTTCAGCAAACCGCATAAAAAACAAGCCAAGGTCAATAATTTATTCAGAACTGTTTCGTTACCCTTGTTTTTCTGTTAACAAATCCGCTACCTTTGAGCTGTGGCTTTGCAAAGCAAAACCTAATCCAATAAATCAACCTATTTGCAATATGACACCTTATTCCAAAAAATTTCCTGAAAGCACCTTCCTCCAATACCTCATTATTTGGACAATTTTGTGCTTATTCACATGCGACAATTACTGCTTAGCACAGCGCAAGCAGACCGCTGACCGCGAGATACCGAGGTCTATTATTGACCGGGCGCTAGCTGCTTCCATAAAAATGTTCGGTATAGACAGTGTGAGCGGACAACAAAACAGTGCCCCTTTCAGTGGAGTCATCGTGTGTCCGGATGGTTCGATCCTCACTGTGGCGCATTCCACGAAGCCTGGCAATTTCTATCGTGTGATTTTTCCTGATGGCAAGCAGGGGCTTGCCAAAGCGCTCGGACGTCTGGTCGTCGACCAACAGACCAACTTGCCCGATATTGCCATGATGAAGATGCAGGGCGAAGGCCCCTGGCCTTTTGCCGAAATGGGCTGGTCCTCAACCATCTCTGAAAACCAACGCTGCTTTGGACTATCCTATCCTGAAACGCTGCCCTTCAATACTCCCTTTCTCCGTGCTGGACGCATTCTAAAAAAAATGGATGACTATGGTTTCATTCAAAGCAGCAGTATCATGGAGCCCGGTGATTCCGGCGGTCCATTATTTGACGCCTTAGGCCGCGTAATTGGTCTACATAGCCGTATCGATGCTGCAGAGGGCATCAATTTTGAGGTACCTGTAAACAGCTATCGCATCTATTGGCGCTCCCTGACCCACCCGGTTGCAATTAACAGCTATCCCACTGCTACTGATTCAATCGGTAGCGATCCCTTAGCGAAAAAACTCATGGTATTGGGACTCAAAAAACCGGCACAAGATCCCAAAACAAAGGTTCAGTCTATCCCCATCCGTAGTACATTACATGGCAATAACATGGATATATTAGGCACTGCATTTAACCTGACAAACAATAAGCAGGTGATCTTATCCAAAAGCAGCCAGGTTGGTGCCGCACCAATCGCCGAAATTCACAACAGCACCTATGCCTTGAAAATCTTATTCAGGGATGAAAAAAACGACCTGATAGCACTTGTGAGCAACCATAAATTTCCAGCAGTCACTGCATCGAAGATAATCGGACAAGGCGTTTCTGATTCTTTACTCGGAATAAAGTTGTGGTCGCTCCTTGCCGCCAATCAGCGTAAAAGCGGAGTCCTCGGCATGTCGCCCCAAACGTTCCCACGAATTCCCATCCCGGGAACTTTCGATGCACAGATGCAGGAAATCCAAGGCCTTCCAACCTTAACAAAAGTAGACAGCATGGGTGCTGCAGACCGAGCTGGACTGCGCGCCGGCGATGGAATAATTGCATTAAACGGTCATGATGTAGCGAGCGCCGCTAAAATCAACGCGGCGATGCAACAATTTTATGCAGGTGATACACTCCAAGTTCACTTCCGACGCGGGATGACCGAGTTACATACGAAGATCATTCTTTCCAGATGGAACCTTCGGGAAAATCCACATCCTGCAAACAACATTCCTCAAGGAAAGTCATTGCGAAGGGATAATTTTCCGCGCGTATTTATCCACGATTCTCGTATTCATTCCGACGAATGTGGGAGTCCGATCATCGATGGCAATGGAAACTTCATAGGCATCAACATTGCACGTTTTAGTCATACAGCCTGCCTCGCTATCCCACGAGACACGGTCATGGACTTTTTATCCAGCATACAAAACATGCTTTAGCAGCAGAAGAGATTAAAACTTTACGTGATTTTTAATACCATCGCGATATTGTTTTGAGCCAAACTATCGGGTATGGAGACTTGAAGAGCATTATCGAGTTGCTGATATGAAATCCGAGCATCACATCCGAGCATCTGTATTCGCCTTACTGTTCTCGAATTCGGTGCCGAACGGCCTAATGACTTAATTTTTATTTGTTTTTCGGTCGCTGTTCCCATAATAAAGGCATACAAAACATTTCCCTTTGTTGTAAAACGGACATCATCGCTGGTAAAAGCTTTTCCTTTTCCTTCGTTGAAGCCCTGAACACTCAATGACGGAGCCTCCTCCTGTGCAGGTCCCTCCCCAAAGATAAACCATGGTCTCGTTCCGATAATGGCTTCTTTATGCACCGCCATCCAACTTCCTATTCCCTCGACGACCTCCTTTGCCCGGTCGTCGATAGAACCATCACCGCGTAAGGGTACACTTAACAATAAATTACCATTTTTACTGACCACATCAATCAACATATGAATAACGGTTTTGGCAGATTTATAGTGATTATTATCGTAAATCCGTCGATCATAATGCCATGAACCAATACAGGTACAGGTCTGCCAGGGGTGCGGTTCAATGGTATTGCTCTGTCCGCGTTCGATATCCCATACCAGGCATTTCCGTTGCTGTTCGTTCAGGATTTTACCGTTGATGACCACATTGACCTTACCCTTATTTGCCTGCATGCTCTTATTATAAAAATCGGCTGCTATTTCCAGTCCAACATTGCTTACCGGCCAGAGTGGCAGGACGGTATCATCAAAGTAAACCATGTCGGGTTTGTAGTTGTCCATCAGTTCCAGCGTGCGTGCTTTAAAATTTTCACAGTACGCTTTGTTAGGTACGCTCACGCCGGAGGCGACATCCCAATGCCACTGCCGATGAACCGTGTTGTCGTCTTTGCTATCCAAACTAGGCTCATGATCCTGTGCGTAGAGTTCCTGTGGATCGTAATCCGCCCACCATTTTCCTGCGCCATCTTTCTTTGTCAACTTCCCATCGTAAGGTACTCCGGCAAACTTTCCAGCTTTATCACTTCGTTGCGCTGTTTCGTACCAGGTCCAGGCATGCGCTGCGTGAACGCTCACACCAAATTTGAGCCCTCGCTTTTTAGCAGCACGTTCCCATCCGCCAACAATATCTTTTTTGGGGCCGACATTGACACTATTCCATTGATGATGACTGCTGCGATAAAGATCCAGATTATCATGATGATTAGCCAAAGCCATAAAATATTGGGCTCCGGCATTTTGATACAGTTCCATTAACTCTTCTGGATTCCAATTTTCGGCCTTCCACTGATGAATAATATCCTTAAAGCCAAACACCGAAGGATGTCCATATTTTTCGATGTGGTAATTATACTGATCGGACCCCTCCTGATACATGCCCCGGGCATACCAATCCCCGCGCTCGGGCTGACACTGTGGTCCCCAATGCGCCCAGATACCAAATTTGGCATCCCTGAACCACTCAGGCACCTGATAGTTTTCTAGTGAACGCCAGTTGGGATGAAAAGGAGCTTTTCCCAGATGAACCTGGGCAAGGCTAAATTTACTCAGGAAAAGGCTCGGAATAGTCGCGCCGAGACATTTAATTGCTGTTCTTCTATCCATTGTAATCTGAACTTCGATCGGAATGCTTTGAGCCCAAACTGCTGGACAAAATCATTCGGTTTATAATTTGTTATTTTATCTAAAATCAAAAATAACTGTATTGTTCTAGGAAAGAAACTACATAATCGATCAATACTAGTACAATATCGACACAGGATTCTTTTTGTTCGGTTGATTCCCAAAAAAGGTGCCCTAAAAAGGACACCTCCACCTAACACTAACTATGAATAAATAAAAACATATATTTTCCCAGATCAATTGTTCATGTCATTCCCTTTCAAATTTTTGTTATTGTCCAGTTCTGCCTGCGGGAAAGGATAGTACATGGCTTTTGGCGACCAGCCCCCTTTCTTTAAAGGCTCCAGCCAGGCGGGATCAGCCATACCCCAACGCAGAAGGTCAAAATACCGTTGATATTCACCCAAGAACTCGACGAATCGCTCATGTACGATGATATTTTTGACCGTGTTTAATGAAACACCATTTTTTACTAAACCCTGCGCGAGCAACCCATCCACATCGGGAATTGTCCCATTGGATTTTTGGTACCACAGGTGTGGCTGCTCATCGGGGACGATATTATTGGCGCGTTTACGCACCAGGTTGATGTATTGTTTCGCTCCTGTAACATCCCCCCGTTCATTGAGACACTCAGCATACAGTAGCAACACATCACTATAGCGAAAAATACGATCATTGTTGCCATTATCAAAGTCCGCTATCTGAACATCCGGACAATATTTCCGGGTACCAAAGTAATCTTTATTGGTCGCCAGGTTTTTCATCCAGTCTGTATAGTTCGTGACCTTACCATCCAGTTGTGTAAACTTTGCGCCATTCTCGCACCATAACGTCATATATTTACGAGGGTCTCCATCTTCAAATTCATCATGAGCCATTTTATTGGGCGCCAGATTCCACCAGGCCCCACCTGTTCCGTCAAACATTCCGATTTCCTGCCAGCGCCATGAACTCGAAATATCGTCCCCTAGCCAACCTGGACCATTATAAAGCTGTATTTCAAAAACAGACTCCTGATTATTCTCTTTCGTTTCCAAAAAATTATCTCTGTAAGAAGACATCAATTGATACTCCTTGCTTTCAATAACGCCTTTCAATTGGATCTCGGCATTTGCAAAATCTGCGGTTTGTCCTTTTGCTAGGATGGGTTTATAAAGGTAAGTTTTAGCTAGATAAGCCTGAGCAGCACCTTTGGTTGCCCTACCGATCATTTTACTGTCGGCATAAAGTGCTGCGCGCGTTGGCAACAATTCTGATGCTTTCTTAAAATCATCCACAATCAGCGCAAATACTGCACCCGTGGGTGCGTTGCCTGGATAATAATCTTCATTTGTTTCAACAGGTTTATTCATTAGCGGAATGGTTTCTCCAAACAGCATTCCCAGGTGTAAATAGTTCAGCGCTCTCAAAAAATGCGCTTCTCCCAACAGTCTATTCTTTCTATTCTGGTCTATTTCACCCTCAAACTTCTGAATACGGTCGATGGCTAAATTTGCCGCGAACACCCCGTTCCAAAAATCTCTCCAGGTCTGGGCGGCCATCCCGTCACTTGCAGGGGTATTGTAGCTATCCTGATACATAGGTTCCCATTTGAAGGTATGGTTATAATCGTCCCCAGGAGCCAAAAGTTCGTAATACAAACTACGTGCATATCCCCCCTGCGTACGGCCGATTAGAGCCTGATAGGCAGGTATGACTGAGTTTTCCAATTGATCTGCTGTCTTATAATAGGTGTCTGTCGACAATTCCTGCGGGTTGGAGAGATCCAGATTCGGTTTGCAGCCCGAAAACTGTATCAACAAAACAGCAGCTGCTAGTTTTATATAGTGTCTATTCATGATGTCGATAAAGTGGTTAGAATGTAAATTGAATCCCCATAAAATACTCTCTTGAATTTGGGAAGCTCAGTCCCCATGGTGTTTGTCCATCGATACCACGGCTTAGATTGGAGCGTGTATCACCCGATCCCACCTCAGGATCATAACCCGAGTACTTGGTAAAGGTCAGTAGGTTTTTTGCGCCGACATAAAACCGCAATCGGTCGATCTTCCAGCGTTCAAGTCTCGGACTTGAAAAACTGTAACCAATGTTGACGACTTTCAGCCGCAGATAAGAACCATCCTCCACAAACCTGTTGGATGCCCTTAAATTTTGATTCGGGTCTCCGAGTACAGCACGAGGAATATTGGTATCTGTATTTTTTGGATAAACGGTCGTTTCACCGGATACCGGATTTTTGAAGACAAGTTCTTCTGCGCGGTATCGATCCAACGTTGAGGCAAAATTATTGTAGTAATGATACATTCCCTCGCCCCAGTAGCGGCTATTGTTGTAGATATCGTTTCCTTGGCTTCCCTGCCAGATCATCGACAGGTCAAAGATCCCAATAGTACTGCTGTAGTTGACATCCGCATTGAAACCGTAGCTAAAATCAGGTATTGGACTTCCCAGAAAGTCCTTATCCTGATCATTTAAGACCTTGTCTCCATTTCGGTCATTGAAGCGCACATCACCCAGTGCTGCATTTGGTGCAAAAGCTTTATCGGCATCCAATTGTGCCTGACTGGTATATAAACCGTCGGTGGTATAGCCCCAAAATTCCCCTATCGAACGGCCAACGGCGGTCCTGGTGACATTTTCTCCCCCAGGCGAAATACTTCCCCATAGAATTTCATTATTGTTACCCAGGCTCAGGACGCGGTTTTTCACAAAAGAAATATTGGCACCGATATGATAGCCAAAATTACCGATCTGATCTTTGTAGGATGCCAGGATATCCCAGCCCCGGTTTCGTATGCTGCCGGCATTCAGCACGGGGAAGTTGTTGACGTAGCCCGCAGTGAACGAAATGGGTACATTGATCAGCATGTCCTCCGTCTTCTTATTATAGTAATCGACCGTCAAAGCCAATTTGTGATCAAAGAGCTCGAGATCGAGACCTAGGTCAGTTGAATACTGACTTTCCCATTTTACATTCGGGTTGGAAGGCGTCTGTGGCAGCGCTCCCGTCACCATCACATTGTTCAGGTAATACCAGACATGGTCGAAACTAACCGTCCGTTGATATTGATATTGCGCAATATCCGAATTACCCAGGAGCCCATAGCTACCACGGAGCTTCAATTCGCTGATAGCGGGAAATGCTTTCAGAAAGGATTCCTGACTGATCCGCCATCCTGCCGATACCGAAGGAAAATTTCCATAGCGGTATTGATTACTGAAGTTGGCCGATCCATCGCGCCGCATGTTAAAGGTCAGGAGGTAACGATTGTCATAATTATAGTTGACACGTCCCAGCATGGAGTACATGGCCGACTGCCCCACACCTGAGCCCACCAGGCGGGAACTTGCCAAGGAAGCCGAATTGAGTATCAAAACATCTGGACTGGGCAAACCGCGGGCACCTGCGTTTACAGCATTGTATCGCGATTCTTCCGAGGTGATCCCTGCCAAAGCCGAAATCGCATGTTTACCAAAATTATTTTCGTAAGTCAGCGTATTTTCAAATAGCCAACGATTATTCTGACTGCTGGAAATATTGAGTTCATCCGGGCTATGGTTCTGATATTGACCAACGGAGTAGTTACCGATATAGCCTTCATTCCGTACACGGCTAAGATCTACGCCCATATTAAACTTATAAATCAGTCCTTTGATGATCTCATAGGTAGCCCAAGCATTGCCGTTTACCGAAAAATTATCATTGACATTTTTGTTAAGATAAGCATTTGCCAAAGCACTTTGTACATCTGTTCCATTCCCTGCTCCTGCAAATCCGGTGCTACTATTGGCATCATATAACGGTAATGTGGAGGACCACTTTTGCGCATCGATGATATTTTTGTCACTCCAGTTGCGGCGGGTATAGCCTAAGGAAAGTGTTTCGCCTATCTTAAGTTTTCCTTTGGTAAAATCAGAGATGAATTGGGCTCCATAATACTTATTCTTGTCCTGAATAATAATGGATTTATCTGTTGCATAAATACCGCTCAGCCGAAAATTGGCATTTTGAGAACCACCAGAGACCGAGAGATTATGTCTTTGATAATTTCCCGTCTGTAACAGTTCATCCATCATATTATACCCTTGCCCGATGGCTGACGGTTTAGACAGAGCGTCCAAATAGTCTTTACGCGAAGGATCTTTATTATACATTTCCTCATTAATCAATTCGGCCAGTTGCTGTCCGTTCAACAGGGGGACATTGTGGGAAATATTTTTGATGCCGGCGAAAGCATTGTAATCGAGTTTTACATCCCCCGCTTTACCCCGTTTTGTGGTGACCAAAATAACGCCATTGGCTCCACGGGCACCATAGATGGCGCTGGATGCAGCATCTTTCAACACCTGAATGCTGGCAATATTATTTTCATCCGGCATAGCGCCGCCGATCATCCCATCAACCACATAGAGCGGATCCGTGCCGTTAATGGATCCAACACCACGGATGCGGACGGCGCCATTGGTTACCTGCACCCCGGGTACAGCACTCTGAAGCGTGGCAATTGTTCCGCCGGGAACTTTGACAAGATCTTTGGTGTCCACCACGGCAATAGAAGACGTCAGATCCACCTTCTTCTGCTTACCATAGCCCACCACCACAACCTCATCTACTGCGATTTCCGAAGAGACAAGCGGGATACTGATTTCTGAAGAGTTGCCGATTACATATTCGACATGATTATACCCTACGTTGGATACAATAATGGTTTCGCCCGGATTGAGCTTGAGTACAAATTCGCCTTTATCGTTGGTTGATGTACTTAGGGCTTTGTCCTTTACTTTGATCGATGCCCCGATAATCGGTTTTCCCTGATCACTTACAATCTTTCCATGAACGACTTTTTCTTGGGCACACAGCCGTCCAATGGACATTAACATGGAAGCCATTAACAACCACTTCACTTTCCTGTTCCTTTCTTTAGGAAAACAAAAGAAAGAAGACACATAATTTCTGTTCATAATCTTATCTGAGATAAATGTCTTTTTGCCCCTAGAGGCGCGTACTTGGTTATTTATTTAAACGAATTGGTTATTACTAGCCTGCTGACTGTAGGCAAAAAAATACAAGTTGCATTGCTAAAGATTCATTATTTCCTTTCTCGGAGCATTCCTAGGAATGCGCTAGCCATTCGCCAATTGGTTATAAAGCAAAGCTATAGGTTTCAAAAAAATGACCTTGCAACAAATAATTAAAAGAAGGGTAAAAATGTATAAAACTAGTAAATAACAGATTAATCCCGGTTTCTTCAGACAAGTTCAGATCATTCTCGCAAATTCCGACTCGCAGGAGGTGTAATCAATATAACATCAATAAGACTTACAGCCATATTCCTCTGATAAAATTGCTCCAAATTAAAGGATCAACAGGTTCCTTAATATAGCAACAAAATAAATGTTAAAAAAACATTTAAAAATCGTTTGGTAATTTATATCTTTGATTTAACGACACAATACTTCATATTTTCCAATAACCAACTTGTTGCATACTTTTACATGCAGCTGATTACATACCTTAAATTTGAAATGAAATTAAATAGTAGTCTTTCTCAAATAATCTTTGTATTCGCTTTTTGTTCTTCTTTATTTGCACAGACACCCAAACAGCTAAACTATTTCGATCTAAAGGATATTCGATTATTACCGTGTCCCTTTTATCATGCACAACAACTTGATTTGCAGTACTTATTGGCAATGGATCCTGATCGCCTACTTGCCCCGTTTTTAAGGGAAGCTGGCTTACCGGTCATTAAAGAATCTTACACGAACTGGGAAAACACTGGTTTGGACGGTCATATCGGTGGTCATTACCTTTCTGCACTCTCCCACATGTACGCTTCAACTGACGATCCGCGGATCAAAGAACGACTTGATTATATGATTATAACCTTGCGGCGCTGTCAGCAAGCAAATGGAAATGGCTATATTGGCGGTGTGCCGGGAGGTAAACGCATCTGGGAAGAAATTCATATGGGTAATATCCATTCAAACACTTTTAGTCTAAATGGAAAGTGGGTTCCGCTTTATAATATTCATAAAACCTACGCTGGATTGCGTGATGTCTACTTGCTGACGGCTAATCAAACCGCTAAGACCATGCTTATCGAGATGACTGATTGGGCTGTGAGACTGGTCTCCCAACTATCTGACAATCAAATACAAGACATGTTACGCAGTGAACATGGTGGTCTCAATGAAACTTTTGCAGATGTCGCTGCAATTACTCAAAACCCCAAATACCTGGAGCTTGCGCGAAAATTTTCTCACCAATCCATCTTGGTCCCCTTAAAACAACATCAAGATAAATTAACGGGATTACATGCCAATACACAGATCCCAAAAGTTTTGGGCTTCGCACGAATTGCAGAACTCTCCAACGATATACAATGGGCCGAGGCAGTACGCTATTTCTGGGATAACGTTGTATTGCATAGATCCATTGCCATCGGAGGGAATAGTGTCAGTGAACACTTTAATCCTACAAACGATTTTTCGAAGATGGTTCATAGCATCGAGGGTCCCGAGACCTGTAACACCTACAATATGCTCAGGCTCACAAAAATGCTGTATCGTACAGATCAACAGGCCAAGTATATGGATTTTTATGAAAGGGCATTATATAATCACATTTTATCTACCCAACATCCCGAACACGGTGGATTGGTCTACTTTACGCAAATCCGTCCGGGACATTATCGCGTCTACTCACAACCACAGACGAGTATGTGGTGCTGCGTGGGGTCTGGAATGGAAAACCATGCCAAGTATGGTGAAATGATTTATGCACATACAAAGGATGACTTGTACGTCAATCTCTTTGTTCCCTCTCGACTAAATTGGAAAGAAAAGGGAATCGAGATCATTCAGAACAACAACTTTCCGGAGGATCCATATACCTCGCTGATAATTAATTCAAAAAATAAACATGAATTTACTCTTTATATACGTAAACCTAAATGGCTGAAAACTAAGCCAACTATTTCAATAAACGAAAAATCTTATCCCATTACGGATTCCACGGAAACGCATATCAAAATAAAACGTACTTGGAAGCCCGGAGATCGTCTGCGTATGGAATTGCCAATGGAAATCCAGATTGAACAATTGCCTGATCAGAGTAACTATTACAACATATCCTATGGGCCGGTTGTGCTCGCTGCACGTTCGGGAACAAGTGATCTCACAGGACTAAAGGCCGGCGATAGCCGGATGGGCCATATCGCATCCGGAAGACAGATCCCATTGCGCGATATCCCTATCCTTGTGACTGATCCTAAAGCGATCCCGACACTTATTCATCCGATCCCAGGCAAACCATTGCATTTTACACTCACAGGACTTCGTCAAGGGAAAGACACACTAAACATGGAACTTGAACCTTTCTATGGACTTCATGATAGTAGATATATTCTATATTGGCCACAAACAACTGCCAGCCAACTTCAACTCCTGCAGGATAAAATTGAAAGGGATGAACGCGAAAGCCTTGCCCTCACTGCAATCACGGTGGACAAGGTGATTGCAGGTGAACAACAGCCGGAATCGGATCACTTCTTTCAGGAAGAAAATAGCAAGGCCGGAAGTACAGACGATACGCGTTGGCGTGAAACCACCGGCTGGTTCAGTTACCAGCTAAAAAATACAGACGCTAGTGCACTATACCTGAAATTTATGACAGATACTGCGCTGCGGAGTACCGAAATCATCGTCAATGGAACCCTTGTTGAAACCCTAAAGAGCACCGATAGCAGTGCTATTATTACAACCTCGCGCATAAAGCTTCCCAAAGGAAGTACCGCTATGTCGACAATAGAGGTAAAAATCAAGGGGACATCAAGGTCCCCCAGTCATAAAATTTTAGAAATACGAACACTCCGCTCGGATGAATAAGCCCATCAGTTAACGTTATAGGATACCGTGGCGGCTTTCAGCCAAGGGGAGCTCAACCGAATGGTAATCTGGTCACCCGCTTTGCCCGTTGATTGTACATAAACGATCATTTTGCCTTGATGGACCCGCTGTTTATTATCCGTATAATCGCCCATATCAGCATTATTTCCGGCCTCCATACCCAATAAACGCGCATTCCCGGCAATATCGCAGGTAATTTCATCTTCCGAAAGAACCACGGGAACGCCCTTTTCATCGACAAGCTGCACCGTGAGCTGTAGCAGCTCCCCTGCTTTAATCGACGGATCCCCAACAAGCACCGCCTGAATGGATGCCGGCCGCTGGCTCGATTGAATCGCATGGCGAACAACTTCTTTGCCATTGCCGTCCAGCCCGATCACTTCCAGTTTGCCTTGGGCATAAGGGATATCCCAAAAGACAATTCCTGTTTTCTCATCGTATTTTTTCTCATCACCCACGGTCTGTCCATTCAGTGTTAGCTGGGCTGCAGCACTATTGGTATAGCAGACTACCCGGATAAGCTGCCCGTCCTGATAATTCCAGATCGGCCAGGCATCCATGGAGGGCCTTTCATTCTTTTGTTGTTCCTGCTGAGCTTCCAAAGCGGACCACACATCTGTCGTACCAGTTGCCCCGGCCAATGGATAGGTTCCCAAATAAGCCATGGGTTTTTCTGCCCACAAAGACTGGCGAAAATATCCCCTGGGTTTGATAAAGCCAGCAAAATCGAGTAAGCCCGAATAAAAACCACGCGAAGGCCAACGGCCCGATTCGCCAAGATAGTCGATTCCCGTCCACAGGAACTGTCCAAATATATGCGCATTGTCGCGTACAGCCAGCCAGGCCGGAAGATCATGCCGATTTTCACTGCCATAGATGACACGCGTTTGGTAACGCTGGTGGTCTTCCTGATATCGGCTCTCCGTATAATTGTAACCCGCAATATCAAGTGCTCCGGGGTAGGCCGTTTCATTAGACATCGCTACCCCCGCCAGGCCTGCTGTTACCGCCCGACTGCGATCGTATTTTTTTACCACAGCAACCAGACGTTTGGCAATATCCCCCAAACGCATGGCGTCCGGTGCATCTTTCTTATAACCGCCATAAGAGGCCTGGGTAAAGCCACCTTCTTTTTTCTCGCCATTCAAAATCGGATGGGAATAGGGATCATTGGGATAATCCACTTCATTGCCTATGCTCCAGGCAAATATCGACAGGTGATTCCGGTCTCTTTGGACTATGTCGGCCAAATCCCGCTCCCCCCATTCTTCAAAAAAATCATAAGCGCCTTCAAAACCCGGTGTGCCGACGTTCCAGCCCTGTAGCCACTTGCGCTTCGGAAATTCCCATTCGTCAAATGCTTCATCCATGACCAATAGCCCCAGCTCATCACATAAATTATAAAGTGAGGTTGCCTGTGGATTATGGCTCGTACGCACGGCGTTAACACCAAGCGATTTCAGTGTGAGCAGCCGCCGCCGCCACACCTCAGGGTACACCTCGGCACCGAGTACACCGGCATCGTGATGCAAACAGACACCTTTTACTTTCATCCATTGCTTGTTTAAGGCAAAGCCTTTATCCGGATCAAAGGTAAAAGTCCTAAAGCCTGTCTTTACTTCGGACTGATCGATCTGCTTGCCATTTTGCCATACTGTTGTCCGCAAGGTGTATTGTATGGGCTGCGCTAAGTTCCACAGCTTTGGATTTGATGCTGTCAATTTCAGATCCAGGCGTGCTCTATCAGCAGCAGCGATCGTAAGCTGCCCGGATTTTTTCTCAACAAGCCTACCTTCGGCATCGATGAGCTCCTGCTGCACGGTAACAGCGCTACGCTGGGACGAACTGTTGACCACCGTAGTTTCGGTATTGAGCACGCCTTTCCTGCCCTTGATTTCCGGATAGGCATATACTCCCCATTGATCCAGATGCACCCGATCGGCCTTGACGAGCCAAACATCGCGGTAGATTCCGGATCCTGTGTACCAGCGCGAATCCGCGCTTTTGCTATGGTCGACTTTGACCGCAATGGTATTTTCCTTCCCAAATTCAATGTACGGGCTGATATCATAGGAAAATGATACATAGCCATTGGGGCGCTTGCCGACAGATTTGCCGTTGACAAAAACTTCACTGCGGTTGTAAACACCCTCAAAATAAAGAAAGATCTTCTTTCCTTGGTCTTCAGCAGGTATGGCCAGTTGTTTTCGGTACCAGCCTATCCCCCCGGGTAAATATCCCGTGGCGCTGGCCAGATTTGGACTCAAGGGGTACTTTACGCCCCAGTCATGGGGTAGCCTAACCGATTTCCAGGCCTGCTCGTTTAGTGCTGTTGCGCTTTGCCCTGCTCCTACGGTTTCTAACTGGAACTGCCAGTCTACATTGATACGCTGCGCGACACCAAAACCCGGCTGGGCGTAAACGGAGCTCAGCCCGGTTAAAACTGACGCCGCAAGGATCGCTATATTTTTAATTATTATGCTCATGTTATGTAGTCGTTTAAGTTGATCTGATTGCTATTAATGGGTTGGAATTACAGGTACGATCTGGCCATTCGCATCGAAATAAAGCCGATCCATGCATACTTCCCGATGGAAACCTGCTTCATCCCCCATCCTGATCCCGTTTGGATAATTAAATCGATGATAGACAATATACCATTCGTCGGTTCCGGGAACCTGCAAGATCGAGTTATGACCAGTACCATAGATTCCTTTCGCCGGATCTTTTTGCAAGATCAGATTGTTCTCAGGCACCTGGATTGGCCCATAGGGAGAGGTTGATGTCCCATAGCGAACCCGGTAATTCTCGCTGCGGGTATCATCTTCTGACCAAAGAAAATAGTATATTCCATTGCGAAAGATCACATATACCCCTTCACGAAATGTTTTGTCGGGCGTCAATACCTTTATTGTATTTTTTTTGATGGAGACCATATCTTTATTTAGTTCGGCAACCGCAAGGTAACCATTCCCCCAATACAAATAGCTTTTACCCGACTTGGGATCATTGAACACCGCGGGATCGATCTCCTGACCGCCGGTTACCCCCGGAGGTTTGAAGTCGATCAAGGGCCTACCCGAATCCTTGAAGGGCCCCGTTGGCTGATCCGCTACGGCGACACCGATTTTCTGCGCCGCCGTAAAATAGTAGTAATATTTATAGTCGCCTTTAACTTTTTTCTCGGTGATCGTTGGCGCCCATGCATGACGCGGTCCCCAGGGAACCTCTTTTTTAAGGTCCAGGATGACACCCTCATCCTTCCAATGGATCAGATCGGCGGAAGAAAAAGTCTTAAAATAGAAGCCACCCCAGCCATCAAAGCCATCGCTTGTGGGATAGATATAATATCGTTTGGTCTTTTTGGCATACAAGATGTCGGGGTCTGCATAGTAACCGTCCAGAATAGGGTTCTTTTTGAACGCAAATGGTATATCCTTGGGTTTGCCCCACTTTGCCGTCAACCGAATCAGCTCCTCTCTGGAAAGCGGTATGATGGTTCCGTGACGGGGATGAAAATCCATATCAATCTCTTGGTCGATCACTTTAAAACGATCGAGATCATCGGAAATACAGAATTGGTATTTTCCTTTACCATACACATCATACATCAGGATATATTGGTCCGACTGGTTTCGCTTGAAAACACTTGATCCCTCCACGGCATCCTTTGTTTGCTGCTTATAACCAGGCTGTTCGATCCATTTTCCCGAAGTCAGGGAGTCCGTCATGGCAAGTTTGATCCCATTGCCGTGCCCTTCCGTTTTGTAGAAAAGATAAAAGAGTCCGTTCTTTTCGATAATATCGCCATCAATACAGGATTTGCCATTTTTAGGCATGAAGAGCACTTTTGGCTCTGTTTCAAAATCGGTAAAATCTTTATTCGCGTAGGCGTAATAAATGATATCCGGACCATTCCCATGTTGCATGGACCAATAGACCATATATTTTCCTGCTGCCGCATCAAAAATGGTCTGTGGCGCCCATACGCGCTTCAGATCTTCCTGCCCAGTAAATCGCTGCTGGAAATCGATGGCCCGATGGGACCAGTGCAGCAGATCCTGCGATTTTAGCAGGACCATACCGCGATTGGAATCCCAACCTTTGGCGGAGGTCATATCGGTCAGTACCATATAGAAAGTCTTTCCATCTTCAGCCCGAAGGATGTGCGGATCCCGGACACCTCCGGTTTTACTGATGGTCTTCGAATCCAGTACCGGACGGTTACCGTTCAGCGCACGGTACGTATAACCATCGGTGCTAATGGCAAAACAGACCGCTTCATCGGCCACCGCATTACCCTTAAAATAAGCAAATAAATAACCGGCAAAATCCTTTTCGGTAGGCCCATGGCGATAGGCCTGCGCGTATGCCGATGCCGCAATATTTATCAATAAAAATGCTATAACCGTAAATCGCATGTATAAAATAATTTAGTAAAAGGTTGCTTGATCTGACAACAATGCGCTGGTTCCGAAAGAGGTCCCAGCGCATCGCGTATGTCTTTTTTTGATTGATTAACATTAATAACCTGGATTTTGTTCCAGTTGTCCGTTCGAGGACAAAATATCTGCCCGCGGTATCGGAAGCCAATAATGTTTTTCTTCAAAACGGCGGCCCGATAATGCCTCTTTTCGCGTATAGGTAAGCCCATTGCTTCCTTTTGTTACCGTCATTCCGGCAGCTGGCGCATTCTCTGTTATGTTGGCGATTTTCCATCTCCTTACGTCATAAAAACGGTGTTCCTCGAAGGCCAGCTCTATCCGGCGTTCGTAACGCAACAGTTTTCTAAATTCATCTTTCGATTTTCCAACGGGGATTTCAGGCATCTCGACAGAAGGTCTTGTCCGAACTAAATTTAAGGCCTGTCTAGCGGTAAGAGTACTGCCTTGGGGTAGTACATCCGGGCCGTAGGCCTCATTGGCCGCCTCTGCAAAATTTAGTAGAATTTCGGCATAACGAAAATAATTCCAGGGTTGAAATCCTGCATTTCCCCATGGGTTTTCCAGCGGATATGCATCATTCATAAACTTGCGTAGATAATAACCGGTTTTGGATGTATTCCAATTATCCCTTCCCTCCCTGCTATCCTGTCCACCTGGAGTAAATGTTTCAACAGCGCGTCCTCTGTACATCGAACCATTGTGTAGAATTGTTGCATCAAAGCGTGGATCACGATTGATATAGGGGTTATTGGGATCGTATCCTGAAGCTGTATTTACAGTTCCATCCTCATTAAATGGGGCTTGACCATTTTTCATCTGATAAGCATCCACCAGATTTTGGTAAGGCGTGTTTCCTCCCCAACCACCATAGCCGTTTGGTCCATTGGCAATCTCCAAATGCACATGATTGGCATTTTTGGTATAATAACGGGCGAAAATAGTTTCCGGGTTCCGGTCAACCAAAAATAGCGATTGGTACCCCGCTGTATAGAGGCTGAATTTATTTAGCGAAATCAGGTCTTGTGCTGCCTGGGCCGCTGCGGCCCAGCTTCCCACGTTATACAGTGGGCTCGCTGCATACAGCAGTAATCTTGATTTTAATGCCATGGCAGCGGCTTTCGTTGCCCGGCCTTTCACCCAGATCTGGTCACTATTATCCTGGGGCAGCTTTTCGATCGCCTCGTCCAGCTCTTTTATCACATAATCCATTCCTTCCTGCATAGACTTCCGCTCGAAAAGGCTTACCGTGTTTAAATTATCTTTCAGGCCATACACGGTATCGCCCATCAGGACGACGCGACCAAAGTTCCGGATGAGATCGTGATACCGAAATGCCCTGATAAACTGTAGTTCACCTTCGAGATGCCGTTTGTGTGAAGAGCTTATCTGAATAGTAGACAGCACTTTTTTTGCATAATTACACTCACGGATACTACGGTAACTACGTGCCCAAAGTGATCCAGCGGCACCTAAATTTTCAGGAGACAACTGCCCCCGAATAATTAGCCAGGTGTTATCATCATTGGTATACATGGACTCATCAGATAGTGAGGACCAAAGCGCATATTCAAAACCGCGTCCAAATCCAGGATTCGTCCCATCCGCTTCATTTGATATAATCTTTTCACCGATGTACCTGTTGATAATAAAAGCTTCCAAGACAGCTGTATCTGCCTCAATTGCTTCTGTCGATATCCGATCAGTCGCCGTTACATCCAATAGATTTTTGTTACAGGCCGAAAATACGGTCAATCCCAAGGCCAAAGGCACTATATATTTAGTTATAAATTTCATCGCTGAGGTTCCTCCTTAAAATTTCAAATTTGCACCTATATTAATAATACGTTGTTGCGGATAGAATTGACCGCTACCGCTATTCCCTTCCGGATCATAGTCCTTCACTTTTGTGATGGTCAAGAGATTAAATCCGTTGACATAAAATCGAAGCCCGCCCAATTTCAGCCTCGATAAGACCTCAGTAGGCAAAGTATATCCTATCTCGACATTTTTTAAACGCAAAAAGGACGCATTATTCAACCAAAAGGTGTTATTATATAAGCCACCGCTCACGGCTGAAGAGGCGCGTTCAGAAACTTTCGGATAGATTCCATTCGGGTTATTGACTTCGTTAAAACGATTGTCGGCCCAGGTACTGTAAAAGTTTCCTACAGTTCCTGACTCTGGAAGCACGTGCTGACTTACTTTAGCCTGCCCAGCAAAAAGAATAGATATATCCATATTTTTGTAAGCCGCATTCAAATTGAAACCATAGGTAATCTGGGGAATATTGCCATATTTTGTCCGGATCATATCATCTGCGGTAACCTTACCATCTTGGTTATAATCCCGATAAATCAGATCCCCGACCTGTGCTCCGGGCGCCTGTGGCGACACGCTGAGATCTGCTTCGCTTCGGTTTAGTCCAATCGCATTATAGAGCAGATAGGTTCCCAATGGTCTTCCCGTCTGACGTTGGTAGTCCAACGTGCCGCTGGCCTCATCAATAAAGATAATTTTACTTTTGGCAAAGGTAAAATTTCCGGATACTCCCCAGCTAAAATCGCCTGGCCTTTGATACGATAAGGTTCCTTCAAATCCTTCGCTATTCACCTTACCAATATTCTCCGAAGGAACAAGCGGTTTGGAACTATTCTCTTTGTATGGATTGACAATACCTGAGGTTGCTGGTATCGACGCATTCCTTTCTGTCAGAATATCCGATCTCTTTTGTTTGAAATAAATGGCCTCTATCGTAAAATTCTTAAGAAATTGCGCATTCAATCCGATATCCAGCTTCTTGGACACCTCCCAGGTTATATCAGGATTGGCTAATTTCGCCAATTTGACATTGGGTTCGATCTGGCTTTTTTCATTTAGCAGCGCGACCAGACCATTTCCTACCAGGGTATAGTTATCGTAGAACTGGAATCCATCCACATTATCGTTACCAAGGGTACCATAAGAGGCGCGAAGTTTCAGGTCATCTAAAAATCCGATCTTGTCGGCAAACCACTCTTCTTTGCTGATTCGCCATCCAGCGGATACCGAAGGGAAATAGCCCCAGCGCTTGCCTGCGGGGAAAATCGAAGAACCATCTGCCCTGAGCTGCCCTTCAAACAAGTACTTCTCGTTATAATTGTAAGCTAATCTACTTATGATACTTTGCCGTGTATAATTTGAGCTATAACCTGAATTGAGGTAATCTGTCGCAGCGGAACCACCCTGTGATAATTCAGGCAACTGGTTGGAAAGATAATTAAAACGCTGCGCGTCAAAATATTCCAAATGCCTTTTACTTTGCTCATATCCTACAAAAGCATTGATTGCGTGGGCACCAAAGCTACGTTCAAAATTCAGCTTTATATTGCTTGTAATCAAGGATTCATTGGTATGTGATTCGGTCAATGTAGCCTTATTGTTATTTCCGCCGACAATAGATTCTTCGTAAGTGTTTTTTGCCGGGTCATACGCATTTAACACGTAGGGCACACTGAAGTTTTTGCTAAAATTTGCGGATTTGTCCACCGAAAGAAAACCATCTACGGATAGGCCCTGTACCCAAGGAAGCTGATAGCTCGCTTTGAGTATGCCATTGAACACCTGTTTGGGATTATCTACCGTCCCACCGATATCCGTGACCATTAAGGCGGGGTTGGATCCCTCAATGCCACGCGTCGGTAAGCCATTTGGATAATATGCGCTTACTGTAGGATAAGCTCTATATATGGAACGAAAAATATCTCCGGCAGATGCGATGGGGAATTTACGGTCTTCCTGTCTTCCCGAAAGAGAGAGTCCGACCTTAAAACGATCGGTTACATTGGCTTCGAGATTTGTTCTGAAATTATACTGCTTATATTTTGTGACCCCATTTTTGTATAAACCATCCTGATAGACCGAACCCAAAGACATAAAATATCGCACATCTTCGGTCCCGCCTGCGACAGACAGATTGTGCTGACTTTGTATTGCAGCTTTTTTCAAGGTGACATCTGCCCAATCAGTATTGGGGTATAACAGTGGATCAGATCCGTCTCTAAATTTTTGAATCTGTTCTGCTGAATAAATCTGATTCATTCCTCCGGAAGAACTATTTCCATAAGCAATTTCGTTCCTTAAAATGGCATAAGTTGCGGCATCAGCCATTTTAGGCAACCGTGTCGGCGAACTGACACCGAGATTTCCGCTATAGGTGATTGAAGGTTTGCCACTTTTTCCACGTTTGGTCGTGACTAAAATAACCCCATTTGCTGCCCTGTTACCATAAATTGCCGCTGAAGCATCTTTCAGAACCGAAATACTTTCAATATCGTTTGGATCCAGACGCTCCAGGCCACCTATTTGTCCGGGTACACCATCTACGACAACCAATACATCATTACTTCCTGTAGTTGCCTGTCCACGTACCGTAATGGATGAACCGTCATAACCGGGCTCACCGCTCCGGTTGTTGATTACCACGCCAGAAAAACGTCCGGCGAGCGAATTGGATAAATTAGGTTGTGGACTTTTCACGATATCTTTGCCCTTCACTTCAGATATGGAACCCGTCAACGTCGCTTTTCTTTGCGTGCCATAACCCACCACCACGACATCCTCCAGCACACGGTCATCTTTTTCAAGCCGAATGGTCAGATTTGTAGTTTCGTTCAAGGGGAGTCTATAGGTTTTGTAGCCGATGAAAGAGACAACAAGTACCCCTTTAGCGGCATTCAGTTCAAATTTCCCCGATTTGTCTGTTGAAATCCCCTTACCTCCGCCTTCTATCGTTACAGTTGCACCTACGATAGGCTCATTGGCCTGATTCAAGACCTGTCCCGAAATTTTCCCCTGGGCGTATAACAATGTTGGCGCAACGCTCAACACCGTATACAAAGAAACAATTTTTAGGTTGTTCATAAATTTCTATACGAATTAAACAGTAAATAATACAATCTTGCCAGAATAGACAGTGAAGATGATAAGCGATGGTTTACATAGGTTACATCAGATGCATTGCTACTTCCTGCAAGATTTATAATTGATTATATCGTCAAACTTAGGGGATTTTAAAGCATTAGACCATATACAAATCCGTCAAATACCATATAGTTTTCGGTCAAAAAGCAGCTTTTCAATAAAAATTGACCTGTTTTTCATCTCGCTCCCTCATCAGCTAATGCCGAGGCAGGAACGCTTTTATCGCCAAGGTTGCGTTAGCTATTGTTAGGTATTTAATGGCATAAAGCAAGTAAGATGGTGCGTCGTTCAACTCTTCGCACCCGACTTTTGATATTCCGAAGGAAGCTGACCAAACTCTTCTTTAAAACATTGCCGGAAATAAATAGCGCTATTGATACCGACCATAAACGAAACCTCGGTTACGTTGTATGCGCCCGACCGTAACAGCTCAGCGGCTTTATGTATCCGTATTTTACGTACAAGTTGATTGATATTCTTTCCTGTAATCCCTTTTAATTTACGGTACAAGGTTGATTGGCTCATATTCATCTTTTCCGCGAGGGTAGCCGCATCCAATACCTCATCTTGCATATGCTGTTCTACGATCGCCACAAAATCCTGAACAAATGCGTTTTCACGCCATAACTCATCTTTTTCTGTTTGCCGGTCTTCTACAAAATCCGTTGGCTGATCCAATTTGATTTTCTGTAGAACAGCATTGTTCATGACTTTCTGTTTGCGCAATAGGTTATCAATACGTTTAAGCAATACGGTTGCGCCGATCGGTTTTGTGAGATACGAATCGACTCCGAGGTCATAGCCCCGCTGCCTGTCCAGATCCGTATCCTTCGCCGTCAACAGGATCAATGGGATATGGCTCGTTGAGCGCTCCGCCTTCAATTTTTCGGCCAGCAGAAAACCATCCATATCAGGCATCATAATGTCGCTTATCAGAAGATCAGGTATCCTATTTTGTGCAATGTTCAATCCAACCACTCCATTTTCAGCAAGCAAAACTTCGTAATTTGCGCACAAGGTATCCCCCAGATAGGCGCGTAAGTCAGGATCATCTTCAACCAAAAGAATCAATGGGCGACTGATGTCCATCGCGATATCATCAGATTCGGCGATCAATTCCACTATTTTCGGGCTATCAACGCCGACTTTGTTTGCTAAAAACCGGACTGATACCGTAGTTCCCACCCCTTCCACGCTTTTAATCTCGATCTTGCCCTGATGGATAGCCGTCAGTTCCTTGACCAGGGCCAGGCCTATGCCTGTCCCGTGGATTCCAGCGCCGGGAATCTGATAGAATTTATCGAAAATTCGATCGATATGGTCCGCCGGAATACCGCGCCCCGTGTCTTCAATGGACAATACCGCCCAGTGGGCCAAATTTGATTGCTCGTATTTTAGATCCAACTTAATATATCCCGACTCCGTATACTTATAGGCATTAGACAATACATTATCGACAATCAACTGGATGATCTCGGCATCAAATAGGGTACGATAATCTGTTTGGGGCAGATCTGCAGCAATCTCCAGGTTTGGTTTGTTATTTAAGGTTTTATACTTTTCTACGATGTCGGTAAGCATTTCACTTAGGGTTCCTGCTTCCAATACAAGCGGTTTAAACTGAGATTCCACCTTCCTGAACTCCAAAAGCTGGTTCACCAAAGTAAAAAGCCGGTTGGCACTTTTTTGAACGGTATGCACCAATCCTTTGTTTTTAGGAGATAATTGCTCATCGTGAGACAAATCATCCAGCGGTCCCAATATGAGCGTCAATGGTGTACGGAGTTCATGCGTGATATGGGTATAGAAATTCATGCGCTCGCTATGCAAGCGTTCATCCTGAAGGTGCTGTCGCTCTTTGAGTTTCAGTTCAGACTCGGCTTTTATTCTTTTGATATAAAAGAAAATAAGGGTATAAATGACCAGCAAAAAGATCAGAAAATAAGTGACTTTTGCGGGCAGACTCAGATAAAAGGGTGGTTTAATCTTAATCAGTAAACGTTGGTATGACTGGGCCCATTCCCCATTTTTCATGCGTGTGCGAATCAACAGTTCATGATCTCCATAGGGAATATTCCGAAAATCAAGGTTCGTTTCGTTGCCCAGAAAAATCCAGTCGTTATTCAGTCCCTGAAGCCGGTATCCAAACTCGACCAATCCATCCAGCGCATAGTCCATGACCGCAAGCTCGATACGAAAGCTATTCTCGTTGTGATCAAGCCTGATTTCATCGGATGATGTAAGATATTTGTCTTCCTGTGCATTCGATTCGCCGGAACGGAAAACAATAAAGCGGCTTAGGCGAATCGGAGATTTGGGCAGTTTTGAAGGGATTTCATTCGGGTCAAAATAACATATTCCGTCCTGCATCCCAAAATAGAGCTGTCCTGCCAGATCCCGCCCCACACTTCCGTTTATAAAACCTCCCAATGGCAGGCCGAATGACTGATCGTATTGCAAAAAGCGTTTTTCTTTCGGTAAAAAGCGTAGCATTCCCGACTTGGTCGAACACCAGATATGCCCATTTTGATCTTCCGAAAGGCCATTGACAAATAGCCAGGCGTCATCTCCCGGAGGCATCAAAACTGTTAATTCACCAATTCTGCGTTGCGCTTCCTGCAAAGCTATTCCCTGATTGGTCGCAATCCAGATGTTATTATTTTTATCGCGTAGCAAATGATTGACGGTATTGTTGCGCAATCCATTGCCGCTATCCATTTTCCGGATCAGCTGTCGATTAACATTATACACGTAGAGCCCCTGCCCATAGGTTCCCACCCAGATATTATCCTGCCCGTCCTCGACAAGCGCACGAGGCGCATAGTCGCCCAGCATCGGATCGTTGATCAGTAATTTCTGTACGCTACGATTGTGCGGGTCATAGATAAACAGGCCTTGGTATGCAGCAATCCAGATGGCACCACGGCGATCTTCATAAATCGCGCGAACCTCCGATACGGGTTCACCCAGGTCTATCGTATGCCATGTGGTGGATCCGGCATAGCAAACTGCAACACCACCTTTGCGTAAACCTAACCAGACATGCTGGTTATGATCCTTGAATGAAGCCAATATAAAATCATCAGGACTACCGTTCTTTTGTGTTATCCATTTGCGTAATCTGCCATTTTTCCCCATTTCTACGATTCCGGAGCCTTCGGTCGTCAACCAGACTGCGTCTGCATTCCGAACGACAATATTACTCACTGTTGCCAGCTGATCCGGCAATATAGCTCCTGTCGGGAAAACATTAAAAAAAGGTTTGATATGGCTGATCACGCCGACGCCACCGCCATATACTGCGAGCCAGACATTCCCAAATTTGTCCGGTGTGATATGCTGAACCATTGCATTATTTCCCTTTCCAAGGTCAAAAAGCTGTATTTGCCCGGCTCCTTCGACCCTTTTGTCATATCCATAACCCGGTTGTATGACAAAAAGCTGGGAAGATTCTGCTCCTATCCAAAGTTTACCTCCAATTTCTTTAATGGCATAAATAAAGGGTTCATTTCCATTTTTAGACGAGGTAGCCAAAGGTACGTGCTTTAGCTGACCACTCGAGGTATGGTAGACGGCAAGCCCTTTCCGAGTGCCGATCCAGATATTATCATATTGATCGCAAAACAAAACTTTAACCTCGTTATCAGGCAATTCAGCTCCCGAATTTTGGTAAGTCAAGTGTTTTAAAGATCGACGTACCGGATCCAGGATCGTCAATCCTTCTTTGACATGGCCCACATAGAGCATTCCTTTCCGGTCTTCGGCCAAGGACCATATACTGTTTTCCGGAAGGTCCCGTAAATTGCTTCTATTGAAGTGTTGAAATTCTTTTCTGACCGGATCGAAATGCTGAATCCCCTGATGATAAGTCGCTAGCCATAGACCGCCATCTCTCGCACGGATCATATCCGTAATATCATTTGTAGCAATGGATTTTGGATCAGCCGGATCATGCACATAATAGCTGAATTTATTTGTCTTTAAATCAAGAACATTCAGACCATCAGCGCGTGTGCCGATATACAGTTTTTTATCGTCATGGAGCAGCGTATTGATCTCATTACTATTAACGGTGTGCCCATCTTTCTTTTTAGAAGCATAGTAAGGCTTAAATGACTTGCCAGCAAATCGGTTTAATCCAAGTTCTGTTGCAACCCACATGAAGCCCTCGTCGTCATGTACAATATCCAGCACCTGCTGGTTTGTCAGACCTTCGCGAAGCGAAAAAAAATGAGTCCGATCCACCTGTCCAGATACTGTTAGGCATTGCCCTATTAAGATGAGAACTAGCAACAATTTCTTCATGGGACGACAAAAAAAAGCAAAAAAAGAGAAATAAAAAACTATTTTCCGTACAATACAACCCCGGCACCCGATTGTAAAGTCAATCTGACCGTTTTCTCCTGGCTTAGGCGGATCGTTTTTTGCTCCGACCTGCCTGACTTGTTGTCGCTGATGCATTGCGCAACCTTTTCAGAAAGCATGGGTAGCGCAACCTCAATTGACTTCTCTTTCCCTTCGGCATTCACTGCGGCGATATACCACTGCTCATTTTGCCGTCGCGCCAGTACTACATATTTTCCGGGATAACCATCCACGAACAGCGTCTCATCCCAAACGGTGGGCACCAGCTTCATGAAGTCAATGACATGCGCGGGCATCTCCAGTAGATTGTTGGGTGTAAGTCCAAAATTCTGTACCGGAGTCTGGAATAATACAGCCGTTGCCAGCTGAAATGTTTCCGTTGTCTTGCGGGTCGTGCCCCCATTGTTTTCCCGATTATGCCTTTTGTTGAGCAGTACTGGACCGAAATCCATGGCCCCTACTGCATTCCGTATAAAGGGATGTAAAGTCGCATTGAAAGCTTCGTTATCATTTGCCTCCTGTGTAAAGATGAGGTTCTCGGATGCCAATACCGCCTCACTTCCCACAAAGTTAGGATACATACGTTCCCAGCCACGGGGCAAGGTACATCCATGGAAGATTACCGTCAGTCCGTATTCATTCGCATCCGTAAGAATATCTTCATACAGCTGCAATGTTTGCTGCTTATCACCGCCAAAGAAATCCACTTTGATTCCCTTGATGCCGACAGATTGCATCCAGGCCATTTCCTTTTTACGTGCGATGGCCGTATTCATCCGATTTTTCGGCGTCTGTGGTGCATCGTTCCAGTATCCGTTGGAGTTGTACCAAAGGCAGAGGCCCACCCCTTTCTCCCGGCCATAGGCCGCGAGTTCCTCGATTTTTTGGTGTCCGATCTGCTTGTCCCACCAGTTGTCCACCAGGACAAATTCGTAGCCCAAGGCAGCAGATAGGTCAATAAATTTCTGCTGATCTTCGAAATTGATACTGCCGTCCTGCCACTCCAGCCAGCTCCAAGTGGCGCGGCCAAAGGTATAAGGCTTACTGGCGGCATACTGCGGTTCGACCACATCGAAAGGGACCGTGGTTTCCACAATCGGTTTTAAGGTACTGCCCACAGTGATGGTGCGCCAGGGCGTAAAGCCCGGTAGTGCCAGTGTTGGAGCCGCGTCGCCAATGCCGTTATTTTCGCCTTGCTCAGGAAAGGCAATTTTATAAAAACCTGTTTTTGTGCCTTCACTGAGCTTTGTCCCGCAGTAACTTCCATTTGATCCGGTTTCCGAAAGCAATACCCAACCTCTGGACCCTACATGAAAAAGCGCCGGAAAAGTGTAACCAACGCCGTATTTCGAAGGTGTTCCCATCGCCTGATCCGGTACATAGGATTCTTCATAGCTCGGTTTTGTTTTCTTCCAGCCGATCATTGGTGTAGCCTGCGCAGTCAGAAAGGTCGTGGTTGAATCCGGAAATTTAAAGCCGCTCATTTCTTCCTCGACACGAAAATTCGCGGGCTCAGCCACCTGCGGGATACCATAGCGAAAAGCAATATTATTATCGCTGACCCTAAAAATCACAACAAGCCGTTGTTTCAAGTTATTCTCCAATGTACACAACAATTCGTTTGCCTGATAATGTACCAGTCTACGTTTGATTTTAGGTTCCTCATACTTTTGGTCAATTGTCTTTGTTTCAGAAGCTATCAAATGAAGATTACTGGCAAGATCCACCTTTTCGCCTACCAAGCCCAAGGGCGAATTTTCTAACATCTCCTGTCCAGCCAGGTTCACGCGATAATAAAGTTTGCCCTTCTCTAACGATAAGTTTACTTCCAATTTCCCGTCTGGTCCGGTTACCCGCAGTTCCTGTGCACGCAGCCCCGAAAATAGCATTATCAACAATGCGTTAAGGGCCATTCGCTTCGTTATGGTTAATAAATTAATCTTATATTTCATACATTTTATCAATCTATGTCATTAAAAAGAACCTTCCGTCATTGCATTAATCTATTTTACAATACCATCTGAGCGATACTCCAGATTGTTAATACAGAACGATCGGCTATAACTCTTCCCATTTGTATTAATGCTTTCATTACGGTAGATTAAATTAATTAGTGTCAAATTAACGTTTATTTTTTAGAATATAAAAGAATGTTTTAAAAATTGCACTATCTCCCTCTCATCCAATAGCGATAAATGCAATATGGATATGCTGGTGTGAAGAATGCATCGTAACAAACGGATGTTTCAGTAAGATATGAATGCTTAATATCTTCTTCTGTTCCTTCCTTAAACCGGATCTTTCCTGCATGAGATGAAATCAGAACGGCTTCTGCCCCTTCCCTTTCAAGTGCAGTTTTCATTTTATCTATGAAGGATTTGCTAGCTCCATTATCAACAAGGAAAGCAACCTTTCTGGTCTTGATTATTCCCCCGCTATCTTTTACTTTCATGCTCAAAGCTGCAGACTTTTCAACTTCTGGCCTGAGCGGTTTAAGAGGATATTCGGGGTGGCTCTGGCGTGCAAACTTGAGAGTTAAAGGATATAATATGAAATAATACTTCTATATTAGTGCAAGAATGAAATCACAACAATATAACTTACTGCAAATCATCCTGTGACAAATCAAGTTTTTGATTAATCGCATGCGGTAAAAAAATATTTGTTCAATAATTTCATATTGAAAACAAATGGTATCTTAAAAACGTTGGAATTTTGCTTAAAAAAGATCAATAAGAGTATAATTTGTTAGTGTATAAAAACATGATAAAACGTATTGGATTAACAAAAGATTCAGGATGGCAGTTCGGAGTCAGAAAAACATTCCCATCAGATTTAGAAAGTATATGGAAACTCTTCTTTTCAAAAGAGGGCTTAAAATATTGGTCTAAAGGAGTTGAACAGGATTTTACAACTTTTAAAGAATACTCTCATATACGTACAAAATGGAAACACGTTGGGTTCAAGGAAAGCGCAAGCTTGCAAATCAGGTTTATTCCTTCCCAGAAGAGTGATAAAACGACAATTTCGATTCATGTTGATCAATTAGAAAATGAAAATCAACGTGAGGAGGCTAAGAAATATTGGACAAAAATAATTGGAAATATTCCGCTATTGCTAACACCAAATGTCTTAAAAGATTAGAGTCTGGCAGGTAAACTTTTTGTTTACCTGTTAGGTAGCTATTGATATAATCATTGGGAATTTGAAAACAATCAATGCATAAAAGCTACTTTTCTATCCACAGCCGAACTATCACCGCTACATTAAAAGTGGACTTGCAAATAAAATCGGCAGTGCTAGTTAAGCAGCTTTTTTAATTTTTTGCTCTTTGTTATTAAATTGCTCAATTGTAAGATTTCCCAATGTGGAGTGACGACGTTCTCGATTATACCAGATT